>Ga0208823_1000345_pt1 | contig 40645 bp, 40 predicted proteins | sample AD_UKC075_MetaG_FD_184440 | JGI IMG/M metagenome (GOLD analysis project Ga0208823, IMG submission 184440) | Active sludge microbial communities of municipal wastewater-treating anaerobic digesters from USA - AD_UKC075_MetaG (SPAdes) (version 2) | ecosystem: Engineered > Bioreactor > Anaerobic >...
ACATGCTGGTCAAACGATCGCCACGGCACTTCGTGCCTCGCGATGACACGTAAGAAAAGCTTCTTTGCAAGGCTGCGTAGCTCCGCTCCTCGCGATGACAAATAATATTCTTTTGGGTATTGAATCATTTTCTCATCAATGTACATTTCAATCCACGATGCAGCCCTTTGTCCCGGCCATTGCTGCCCGGTTTTGTAGCTGCACTGACGATGGTGGTGCACCGGGGGGAACCCGCCGAAATATCGATTAACCCCCTCCTCGTCACCCGCAGACAACAAACTCATACGGGTCTGGCGCTTCATTATACTCACTTGCTTATCTCCCGCCTCCTTGAAAGCTTAGTTTTGTTGGGCTGTTTGTATAGCTTCCTGAATCTGCGCAATCACCTCCTCCAAGATCTGCTCCTGGGGCCCCTGGGCCATTAAGCGCACCAGTGGTTCGGTGCCGGAGGGTCTAACCACCAGCTTTCCTTTCTCACCCAGCTTCTGTTCCGCTTCCTGCAGGGCGGCTAATACCAAGGGATGATTCAATATTTCTTCCTTGTTATCCAAGCGTACGTTGACCAGCTTCTGGGGATACTTTTTCATTTCCTGAGCCAGCTGGGACAACCTCATACCGGTGCGTTTCATTACTTCCACCAGTTTTACGGAAGTAAGGAGTCCATCACCGGTGGTAGCATGCTGAAGAAATATTATATGTCCTGACTGTTCTCCTCCGATTATAGCCCCGGTTTCCTGCATCTTCTCCAGCACATAGCGATCACCTACCTTACAGCTATCTACTACCACGTTCTCCCGGCGCAGGGCGATATCCAATCCTATGTTGCTCATTACGGTAGCCACTACCCGGGCTGGCTGTAAAACCCCCCGGCGTTGCATATCCAGGGCGCAAATGACCATAATGTGGTCACCGTCCAGCTCCTGCCCCTGTTCATCAATGACGATGCAGCGGTCCGCATCTCCATCATAGGCAATCCCCAGGTCAGCTTGTTGCTCTATCACTGCCTGGCGCAAGCTTTCGGTGTTGGTAGAACCACAGCGTTCATTGATATTAACCCCGTTAGGAACATTATTAATAGGAATTACCCGGGCACCCAGCCGGGTAAAAAGTTCCGGTCCCGCCTCATAGGAGGCACCATTGGCACAGTCAATCACAATCCGAAGACCATTTAAGTCCTGGGGCAGAGTATAGCATCCGGTAAGATAGCTGATGTAGTTGTTTAGGGCTTCTTTGACATCATATACTTGACCTACATCTTTCCCAGACGGACGGGGCAAACCATCCACACCGGCCAGGACCAGCTCTTCGATCTCGGCTTCCACTTCATCGGGGAGCTTGTAGCCGCCGGGGCCGAAGAATTTAATACCGTTATCTTCAACTGGATTGTGGGATGCTGAAATTACAATCCCGCAGGAAGCCTGGTACTTTTGGGTCAGATAAGCCACCGCCGGAGTAGGAATTACCCCCACTGTCAAAACATCGGCGCCAGTGGAACAAATTCCCGCCATTAAGGCTGCTTCTAACATATCCCCGGAAATCCGCGTATCCTTGCCCACCAGTATACGGGGTCGCTCTCCTGAACTGCGGCGGGCCAGTACATAGCTGCCTGCTCTCCCCAGGGCAAAAGCCCTTTCCGGTGTCAATTCCACATTAGCAATGCCGCGAACTCCATCAGTACCAAATAGAACTCCCACTGATATATCCTCCTTAATAACTGCTGCTATTCAACCCTGGTTAAATCTACCCTAGGCAAATCACGACCTCTGGTTATACTGCTGTCATTAATAGCAGGTTGTTGTTCAGGCCATCGATAGGTGGTGATAATCTGCTCGGCTACTTTTAAACCGTCTACGGCTGAACTGACAATACCTCCGGCATATCCAGCTCCTTCCCCGCAGGGATACAGGTTTCTAATATTAACGGAACAAAAATCACTCCCCCTTTCAATTCTTAGGGGAGCCGAGGTGCGAGTCTCCACCCCGGTAAGTATAGCCTGTTCATGGATAAACCCTTTCATACGAAGATTCCAGTACCTTAGACCCCTCTCCATAACCTTCCCCAGGGGAGGAGGCAAAATTTCCCAAAGGTCAGCTGGAGTGATTCCCGGCTTGAATGTAGCCAGAGTATTGTCAAGATTATCAGCATACCTTCTTTCTAAAAAATCGGTCAGTCGCTGGGCAGGAGCCCGGTAATTGCTGCCCCCCAGGCAATAAGCTTTTTCCTCTAAGTCTTGCTGAAACTCCATACCTCCCAGAGGGGTATTATTCCAGTCCCCCGGGAAGACAGTCACTACTAATGCACTGTTAGCCACCCCCGAATCCCGGGCAAAATAGCTCATGCCATTAGTGACCAACTGCCCCGGCTCAGAGGCGGCCCCCACCACATAGCCTCCCGGGCACATACAGAAAGTATATACTGAACGGCCCAGCGCTTTATCCTGATAGGTCAGGTGGTAATCGGCCGGTCCCAGCCGCGGGTGCCCGGTATAATCACCATACTGTACCTTATCTACCCAGTCCTGGGGATGTTCCACCCGCAGACCTACTGCAAAAGCCTTGGGGATTATTTGTACTTGCCGCTCCTCTAACAAGCGGTATACCCTGCGTGCACTGTTACCAACGGCAAGAACCAGCACCGAACAGGGAATTTCGACACGGTTATTTATTACTATGCTTCGCAGCGACATTTTGTTAATACTGATATCGGTCAAACAAGCCTGGAAGTAAAACTCCCCGCCCAGATCCAGGATTTCCTGGCGAATGCTTTTTACCACCTGCCTGATAATGTCGGTGCCCACATGGGGTTTCTTTAAATACCGGATTTCCTCAGGCGCCCCGTGCTCAATAAATGCTTCTATAACATAATCCACACGCTCATCACCAATGCGGGTGGTCAGCTTACCATCGGAGAAGGTCCCGGCTCCCCCCTCACCATACTGGGCATTGGCCATAGGATCTAGTTTCCCATACTGCCAGAAGGACTCTACCGCTGCTACCCTTCTATCCATATCAGCTCCCTGTTCAATGATCACCGGCCGGTAGCCCTGCCTGGCCAGCAACAAACCGCAGAAAAGCCCGGCTGGTCCGGAACCCACGATTATGGGAGCCACCGGGAGTACCTGGTCTCCCTTCTTCCAGGTTGGTCTGGTTCGATCTGTTTCCCGGGTAATATCGGTGCTGTCGAAAATACCAGCATCCAATTGCACATCATCCGCTATCTCAATTTCAATGGTATAAGTAAGGAAAACCTGTTTACGGCGGGCATCAACAGCCTGTTTTATCTTACTTACAGTAAGGATAGCTTTTTCTGTCACCCCGATACGCCGGGCCGCTTCCTTGACAAGGTCATTTTCGCCGTGTTCGAGAGGCAGACGCAGCCCTCGAACTCTTATCTTCATATCGATTCCTCCTGATCTGGAGTTTGACCTAGTATTTCCACGGATACTTTTACCTGTTCGGGATAGCCCCGTAATCCCTCCGGTAAGGTTATGGTCACCGTCTCAGTAAATGACTCCCGCCGATCCTGGAGGTCAACCGGATCGGTCTGAATCTGGGTAATCGGTTGTATCTGAACCGGGTTCCCCACTATGGTTATGGTCTCCGGTTCCAGGGAAACTGTACCCACCTGCAGGCCTTCGGGCAGCTGTCCAGTCAAATTAGGCTGAAGGGGAACGGTCTTGGTTTCCATTTTTTCTTGAATTACAGCTACCACCTGTGCATGATCAGGTACCAGACGTATTCCCTCTGTAATCTGATTGCCGTTTACATCCTTAGCTATTAATGGTGCATTAAAAATAGCCAGATTGGAAGCCTGGGCCAGATTAACCTGGCAGACTACAGTACTAACCCGGCTTACCGCTTCATCATCACCCTTTACCAGGCATTTATCCGGTGATACCAGGATGTCCAGCACTTCGTAGCCGGCAGGAGGATTCTGGACTACCTGGTGAACGATACCCACTACGTGCTGATAGGTTTTGCGCACCACTACATCTATCCGGTCCGGTTCCACCCTGGTAAACAGAGAACCACTTACCGGCTCCACGTGAACCGGTACATTATGAGTACCTTCTCCCAGACCGGCCATATCCACATAAGCCTTTACCTTTTCCGGTTCCTGAAATACACCCCATAAACGCACCGAAACCTGAGCGGGACCGTCTACAGTCAGGCCTTCAGCCAAGTGTATGTAATCCAGGTCTACATCCAGCACACTCTGCCGGGCGGAAAGTTGACCCTGGTTCATAACATAGAGCCAAAGCAGGATGGCTAAGACTACGGATATTATCTTAAGGCCGGTGTTCCTGGGCTTCGCTGGCGGCGTTGCCATCTTCGCTCCACCTCCTTGGGGAAAAGCCACTGCCGGATTCCCGGTTCTTGTATATCATTTCTCTATTTAACCATTCCTTTAAGGCAGAGGCGTCCAAGTACCTGCTCAATTTACCGGCCGCTGCCGTGGAAATGGCTCCGGTTTCTTCCGACACAATAACCGCAATAGCATCCGAAACTTCACTAATACCAATACCCGCACGGTGGCGTGTTCCTAATTCCTTGTCCAACAGGGGATTACCACTTAAGGGCAGGAAAACAGCAGCTCGATCTATACGCCCCTGGCTGATCAGCACTGCGCCATCATGAAGGGGAGTGTTGGGTACAAAAATATTGATTAATAACCGGGATGATACCTTGGCATCCAGCTTAACACCGCTGTCCAGGTATTCCTCTATATCATTCTGCCGGGTTAGGATTATTAAAGCTCCTACCCGGTTGCGGGAAAGAACCGCTGCCGCATCACATATTTCACGGATTACTAACTCCATGTCACTAGAAAGAGAACCCCGCCGGCTGGAAGAAGTAAAAAAGTTGCCCTGTCCTATCTGTTCTAATAGGCGGCGCAGCTCCGGCTGAAAGACAATGGGCAAAGTAATGGCAAAGATAATCCAGGTTTTTTCCAGCAGCCAATTAACCATTTCCAGCCGTAATATACTGGAAACCGCTGAAAAAACCAGGAGAATTACCAGCCCTTTAAGAAGTTGTTCCGCTCGTGAGCCTTTGATAACACCTAACAAACGGTAAAACACGTAGGCGATAATGGCAATGTCGATAATATTACGCAGAATGTCCCAGGGGCTGGCAAATATACCGGACAGGAAACTAAAATCCACATTGATTCTCCCTTTAACATCAATTCCTGTTGTTAGTATGCTGATTATCCCTGGTGGTTACCTATCAGGAAACTGGGGGTAATGAAAAACCGCCAGCATACCTTCCTGTACCTGAATAACCGCAGTTGAGTCAGTCATGATATTGGAAACGGCGTAAGGGTTTCGGCTTTCTAAGACTACTTCCTGCAAAGGGTATTCAAAACCAATTTCGGTCACTCCCTGAGCGATGTCAGTCAAAGCCAGGACCGATACTATATCCCCTGCTGTTCCCGCTAGTTCCAAACAGCGATTAACTATATACACCTGGTAATCCGGATGATAATGCATTATACTATAGCCCTTTTGCACCATATCCATGCAGCAGTACAAGTTGGACAGAGTATGATCCAAACGGCCACCCAAACTTCCTATCAAGGTGATGCTATCGGCACCCTTCTCATCAGCAGCGCCTAAAGCCAGCTGGGTGTCGGTAAAATCCTTGCGTTTAGGATACTTCAAAATTGGCACTTCCAGCCGGGTATAGTGCTCCAATACTTTGGGATAAATAGAATCCATATCGCCTATGATACAGTTCGGAACGATTTCCAGCTGGTAAGCATAGTTGGCCCCGCCATCGGCACAAATGATTGACTCACTGTTATCTATAATCGATCGATAACGGAATAGAGCGGCATATTCACCATTAGTCAAAATGGTACACTGCATGATCATACCTTCTTTACGATGATTCCCGATAGTTCATATTATATCAAAATGGTTATACAATCATAGTCCACAAGATATGGCTTGCCAATTCATGATTCTATACGTTAATTACCGGCCAGTCTTTCACCGGTATTAGCGGGGCAATATGGGTATCGCCCCCTGCTTTTAATAAATTGACAAAGAAAAAGTGGTTCTTTATAATGCAATTATTGACTAGAGAACAAAGGAGGGATTCTGCATGGCTTATGTAATCAACGATGAATGCATCTCCTGCGGAGTATGTGCTGACGAATGTCCCGTAGCAGCCATCAGTGAAGGCGATGACAAGTATGTTATAGACCCTGATCTTTGCACCGATTGCGGTTCTTGTGCAGACGTATGCCCGGTTGAAGCTCCTCAGCCGGAAGAATAAATCCAGACTATCTATAGCCTGTGTTTTAAGCCATTTATCCGATTAAGGGCTTATAAATAAAATTAAAAACCCGTATTTTTACGGGTTTTTTATGTTAACCGGTGTTAATCTCACTCAGGCTTGGCGATAACCACCTGATTACGGCCTTTTTTCTTAGCCACATATAGGGCATCATCGGCTGCCGATATTAAGTGGTCGGGATTACCGCTTGGATAATCCTCTAGGCACGCTACTCCCAGACTGGCGGTAACAGAAATCAGCTGCCCATGCTGGGGAAGTTCCGTATAACACTGGCTGATATCCATACAAACTCGGTCAGCTATGCTCTGTATGCGGTTTTTCCCCACCCCTGGGAATCCCAGTATAAACTCTTCACCACCATAACGACCAGCAAAATCATACCGGCGGCAAGACTTTTGCAGGCAGCGGGCTACGTTCTGTAAAACCCGGTCACCGGCTAGATGACCGTAGCTGTCATTAATGGTCTTAAAATAATCAATATCGGCAATGATAATACCCAAGCCAGTGCCTTCCCGTAGGGAACGGTTTATCTCTATTTCCAGCTTTTCCATAAAAGCCCGGCGATTCAGCAGTCCGGTTAAATAATCAATGCGGGCTAATCCTAGAATACGTTCTTCCAGATCAATAATACGCTCGCCGATTTTCAAGCGATATTTTAATTCGTCGGGGTTAAAGGGCTTAACAATATAGTCATCAGCTCCCGCTTCCAGGCCTTGGACAATATCTTCTGGCCGGTTACGGGAAGTAAGCAAAATAATATAGGTGTAGCGAGGTTTAACTTGCTGGCGCACCATGGCACAGATATCAACGCCATCTAATCCCGGCATCATCCAGTCCAAGATAACCAAATTTGGTGGGTGATCCTGCTGCATAATATTCCAGGCCTCATTTCCGTTCTTGGCAGCGATCACCTGATATCCCCAGTCTACCAGGACATCATGCAAAACACGCCGGGATAAGGCATCATCGTCAGCAATTAAAACCTGCACATTTCCACCTCTTCCGCTATAAAAATGAAATCGTTGCTTTGCAGACGGGAACTGTAACCTTTGGAAAATAGGCGAATAGTCCTATCCTATCAGGATAATTATACCACTAATTACCGCCAGCATTGCACTCCATTGCACACTATTATTATAGCCATTAAAATAACTTATGCCAAAATTTTCTACAGTTACTTAACTGTCCGGCGGGCAGCTTATTTTAACCCGGGAAAGTTCAGCTGACGCAAGGCTTCATATAGAATAATGGCCACTGAGTTACTCAAGTTCAGAGAACGACCTATATCCAGCATAGGAATTCTAATGAGCTGATCCGGATAGGAGTTTATGACTGACGCCGGTAATCCCCGGCTTTCTGCTCCAAAGATAAGCATATCATTCCATTCATATTTTATCTCCTGATAACCACGCTCCGTGCGAGTAGTGGCCAGCCATTTTCTATGCTGGGGGAAAGCCTGCCACAAATCATCCAGGCTGTCCCATAGATGCACCTCTACTTTGTCCCAGTAATCAAGTCCAGCCCTTTTCAAATAGCGGTCCTCTACTGAAAAGCCCAGCGGTTTAATAAGATGCAGTACGCTGCGGGTCAAAGCACAGGTACGGGCGATATTTCCAGTATTCTGCGGTATTTCAGGTTCTACCAGTACAATATGCACCCGGTTCATCTCCCTCAATTGGTTTACCGGTTAAATTATATATTACCCTCTCTTCTTAACCAAACCATAATACGTTTGCAGTTAATGTTCATAACCGCAGATCATCCGGAAACACTATAGAAAAATAAAGGAGGGATCAATTTGAATATTAGAAGAAGCCAAGGGCTGCTCCTGGCAGCAGTACTGGTATGTATTGCTGGTATAGTAATAGGCTGCCAGCCAACAGCACAAAAACCCGACCCCCGGAAAATGTCTCCGGAGGTGGCCAAATACGACCAAGAACCTACCATCAGCCTTTACCGCAAGGACACAAAATCTAAAGAAGAAGTGAAGCTGGAAGAATACCTTAAAGGTGTAGTGGCTGCCGAGATTGGTCCGAAATTTCCGATGGAGGCTTTGAAAGCTCAGGCTATAATCGCCCGCACGGGGACCTTATGTTTAATAGAATACGAAAATGGAACCCGTGACAAGCATGGTACCGATGCCAGTGATGATCATACTGAATTTCAAGCATACAACGAGGACTTAATCACTGATAAGATCTCTAAAGCAGTGGAGGCAACTCGCGGCCAGGTATTAACCATCGACGGCAAGTTTGTGTATGCCATGTTTCATTCGGTATCCAATGGCAAGACGGCTTCCATGGCGGAAGGGTTTCCCAAGCTGGCGGATAAAGCTCCTTATATAGTACCGGTAGAAACCAGCGGTATTAAGCTGGCCCCCACCAAATATAAGAATTGGACGGTAAAGGTACCTGTTTCAGAAGTAAAAACCATTTTGGGAGATAAAGCTGGCGACTTAAGTGACATACGGGTCAGCAAGCGGGGCCCCTCCGGCCGGGCTACAGTGATAACCGCTGGGCAAGCTTCCATACCAGCCGTAGATCTGCGCCAGGAAATTGGCTTTGACCGTCTTTATTCCACTGCTATCAGTGACATATCGGTAAAGGACAATTATGTGGTGTTTAAAGGCAGCGGCTGGGGACACGGTGTAGGTATGGAACAATGGGGAGCAATGGCCATGGCCAAAGAGGGAAAAAAAGCCGGGGAGATACTGGAACACTACTTCCCCAAAGCCCAGGTAACCCAGCTGTATAAATAGCTATGTGTCATTAAATAGTACCTAGTAGAATGGCTCTTCATCTGCATGCAGGAGTATTAGCCGGCTCGCTCCGGGACTTCCTCGCCTGCAACCCATCGGCTTACTTCGGTGCGAAGGGGACCGCTCGTAATTCGACATCCATGCACTCAGTACTCGCTGCTCGAAACATCCTGTTTCTCGCTCCCCTTCGCAGCCCTCAGTTTTGCCGTGGGTTGCAACGGCTTGTCGTACGTCGCTCGCCCGGCTAACACTCCTGCTTAAGCCGTAAAGCAATGTCTCAACTGGTGGCAGGTTGTGAGCAAGGTTTGCTGATAGTATTTAGCATGGAGTAAATAACAGGCAGAACCGTCCCCTCTTGCATTTAATACTCCTTGAACAGAAGTTATGACTTTATCTTCTTGTCTTCCTTTTATACATGTGATGGAATAGGGTTAACTTAGGTTATCAGCAAACATGCCGCTGTTGGTCTTGAAAAGAGAGGTGACCCGCTATCACCAATGTAAGAGAAAAACTTGCCCAGTCACTTACTGGCAAATCTGTTGAGATCATACCTTATCTGCCCTATTTACTGCAAGACTTATGGGAACTGGGTGCAATACCCAATGATATAATCCACCTAATTGAACAGCACATTGAAGTAACACCCTATACCAAAATTCTTGATCTAGCTTGCGGGAAAGGTGCGGTTAGCATCAATTTGGCTCGTGCCTTCGGATGTAAAGTTAAAGGGATCGATCTTATACCGGAATTCATTGACTATGCTGTCAATAAAGCTATTGCATACGGCCTCCAAGACAGGTGTAAATTCACAGTTGAAGATATTAACCAATCCGTGCTCAAAGAGAATGGTTATGACATTGTGATCCTGGCTTCCGTAGGCGATGTTCTGGGAAATGTATTGGAAACATTGTTAAAACTGAAAAACACCGTTCGCCCGAGAGGGTATATATTAATTGATGACGCCTACAGCAAAGATGGTTCTAATAATGGATATCATACTAGAGAGTTGTGGTTGAGATCCTTCACTGATGCTGGAGTAAGGCTGATTGCTGAAAAAACTGCTGAAGCCAGAGTATTGAAAGACATTAACAAGTATAATCAAGAGCGCATATTCCAGCGGGCTCATGAGTTAATGAAGTCTTATCCTGATCTGGTTGATTTATTTGCAGAATATATCGAGAGTCAGCAGGCTGAGTGCGATGAACTGGAAGGAGGCAACATCATCTCTGTTACTTGGCTTTTGCAGAAAGATTATTGAATCAATTATAAACTTTGCCAGTCATGGGGGCAGCACCCTCTACTCGGCTTTTTGGTTAACTGAGGCGGTATAGATGCCGATGAGGATCAGCAGACCACCAATAATTTGGTACCAGAGCAGGTGTTCCTGGAATATGAAATAGGCCAAAATACTGGCTCCCACCGATTCTCCCAGGACGGAGACTGCCACCACCGGAGCCTGTACATATTTGAGCGCCCAGTTGAGCACCGCATGACCACAGATGCCCGGCCCCAAGGCCATGAGAAAAAACAGGAGCCAGTCCTGGGCTGGATATCCGGTTAGTGACCAGCCTCCGGCGGCGGTGCCCAACAAAATGACCACCGATGCTGTCGCTGAGACAATAAAGGTATAGGTAAAAGTCCTTACCCGGGGTCGTATCCTGCGCCCAATTAAGAAGTAAATGGCTATGAATAACCCGCTGGCCAGAGCCAGCATATCACCCAGGATTTTACCCGACTGCAAGTCCCCGCCGGCAATAAAAATACAGCCGGTTAAGGCCACCAGAATACCGGCTATAACAGCCCGGTTGAGCTTTTCTTTCAAGAAAATAACCGAAAAAATCAGTACAAATATAACCTGCAGGTTAGTAAAAAGCACCGAGCTGGAAACCGTGGTGTAACTAAGAGAGGTAATCCAGAAGGCAAAGTGCAGGGCCAGAAAGAAACCAGCCCCGAGAATATAGCCCCAATCCAGTCTTTCTACTGCCGCCAGATTCCGGCGCAGGTTTTTCCCTTCGATCAAACCGGCCAATCCGGTGGTAAAGGTCAGCCGGTACAAAGCGATCACCATGGCTGGAGCCGTACAGAACCGTATCATAATGGAGGCGGTGGACATGCACAATACCGCCAGAAATATAGCTGCAAACAAGGGAACCGCTCTCATGCTTCCACGCCTAGATAAGATTGTATAACTCTTTCATCACGTTTTACTTCTTCGGGAGGCCCGTCAGCAATCTTGCGTCCATAATCCAGCACAGCTATGCGTTCGCAAATATTCATGACCAGATTCATATCATGCTCCGCCAGCAGTATGGTCAGCTTCATCTGCTCCTGCAGGTGATATATCAATTCCATCAGTTCCGCCTTTTCCCCGGCATTCATGCCTGCCGCCGGTTCATCCAGCAAGAGCAAGGTGGGTTTCAGGGCTAAGGCCCGGGCTATTTCCAGGCGCCGCTGTTCCCCGTAGGCCAGGTTAACTGCATATTCCATTTTTTTCTCCAGGAGTCCCACCTTGTCCAGCAGTTCCTCTGCTTCCTGGATAACCTGTTTCTCCTCCCGGCGGGAGCGGGGCAGACCTAACATACAGTCCCAAAAGCCGCTGCGGGTCACCCCATAACTGCCCATGCGCACGTTATCCAGGACGGACAGTTTCTGGAATAGCCGTATATTTTGAAAAGTGCGGGCTATTCCCATACTGGCCACCTGATATGCCCTGGCACCGCTAATATTCTGGCCGCGGAAACTTATGCTTCCCTCGGTAGGGACATATATACCGGTGATCAGGTTGAACAAGGTAGTTTTTCCAGCCCCGTTGGGGCCTATTATTCCATATATCTGCTGCTCTTCCACCGCCAGATCAACGTCGTCCAGAGCCCGCAGGCCCCCAAATTCCTGGCTGATCCCTTTAAGAGTTAATATCGGCATGAGCTTGCACCTCTTTTCTGAACCAACGTTTGCGGATGTCGTAAACCCTTACATCCCCCAGCAAGCCATTGGGTCGGAAAATCATCAGAATGACCAGCAAGGCCCCGTAGAACAGCAATCGATACTCCGCTACAATACGCAAAAATTCCGGAGCCAGGGTCAACACAGTAGCCCCTATTACCGTCCCGGGTATACTGCCCATGCCCCCCAAAACCACCATGTTTAGCAGTTCAATAGACTTCATAAATCCAAAGTCTTGGGGCCGGATAAAAAACATGTAATGAGCATAAAGCCCCCCGCCCAATCCACCTAGAAACGAGCCTACGGTAAAGGCCATTACCTTGAGGCGGGTGGTGTCAACTCCGCAGGCCTCGGCGGCTATTTCATTTTCACGGATAGCATACCAGGCTCTTCCTACCCGGGAGTTAAGCAGCTTGGCATTGAGAAAAATAATTACTACTACTAAGACAAATACCAGCAGGAAACTGGTGTACTGGGGAATTCCCGCCAGGCCCACCGCTTTGCCGCCGGGTTCAAAATTCAGGAAAAACACGCGAATTATTTCAGCAAAACCTATGGTAACCATGGCTAGATAGTCCCCTTCCAGGCGCAGGGTAGGTATGCCAATCAGGAAACCAAAAAATGCCGCTACGATAGCTCCGGCCAGCAGGGAAATCCAGAAAGGGCAGGCGAATTGCATGGATAGTATTGCCGAAGTATAAGCTCCCAGGCTCATAAAACCAGCATGTCCCATAGACAACTGCCCGGTAACTCCGGTTATAATATTCAGGCCCAGCGCCAGGATTATATTGATTCCTATTAGTATTAAAAGGCGTAGATAGTATGGGTCGATGTATTGGGTCAAAAATGCATCCATTAGCGGTCCACCTACACTTTTTTAGTAATCTTCTGGCCCATCAGGCCCTGAGGGCGAATCAACAGAACCAGAATAAGTATACCGAAAGCAATAGCATCTTTATAGGAGGAGGTTAGATAGGCCACTCCCATTATCTCCAGCACACCCAAAGTCAAACCGCCTATCATGGCTCCCGGAATGGAACCAATACCTCCCAATACCGCAGCAGCGAAAGCCTTGAGACCAGCCATCATGCCCATGTAAGGCCATACCGCATTATAATATATACCGACCATTATTCCGCCAGCCGCAGCCAGAGCTGAACCTATGGCAAAAGTAAAGGAAATAACCCGGTTGACATTAATGCCCATCAGATAGGAGGCATCCAGGTCTTGGGAGGAAGCACGCATTGCTTTGCCGATGCGGGTACGGTGGATCATAACCTGCAGGCCGATCATCAGCAGGGCTGACAATCCCAGTATAAGAATCTGCAGCAAGGAAACTTCGGCAAATCCAAGATCATAGGTCTGATTATTAATAACATTGGGGTAACTTCTGGTATTAATGCCGGCGATAAGGGCCAAGAGAGTCTGCAGGAAAATGGATACTCCAATAGCACTAATCAAAGCTGATAAACGTGAGGATTTACCGCGCAGGGGCCGGTAGGCTACCCTTTCAATAAGCATCCCCACCAGCATGCAGAAAAGCATGGCCCCTGCCAGAGCCACTACGATGTTGACTCCCAGGGCCGTTACCATAAATAAGCCGACGAAAGCGCCAATCATGTAAACTTCGCCATGGGCGAAATTAATCAGCTGCACAATTCCGTACACCATGGTATAACCCAGGGCAATCAAGGCATAGGTACTGCCCAGGGTTAGTCCGTTAAGTAGTTGTTCCAGGAACATGAACTTCCTCCCCTGTTGCTGTGACGATATCCAAAATGAAAACTACATTGTCATTGCGATCCCAACGGGCGTGGCAATCTCTATGTCGTCTATGGTTCGAGTTAATGGATCGCCACGTCGCTTCGCGACCTCGCAACAATAATTGTGAGCGTCAGCGAACATCAGTAGTCCCCGAAGGGGGCGATGACAGGCTTAAGTTTTTTCTTTGAATGGTCTGCTTGTTATGTGACGATCGCGACACAAGCTATACACAGTTTAGCACAGATCCGCCCATTCTGTTGCTAAACTCTGCATAGCTTAACAATGGCCCATCCCCGAAAGGACGGGCCATTGTTATTATACAGAAAACTATTCAATATTTACCGGAATTTTAGTTACCAGAGAAGGGAATACTCCGTCTTTAACGGTAACAAGATATACCGGACTCTTGATAGGTTCACGGTTTTCACGAATAGTAGTATTGCCGGATACTCCAGGATAATCTTTTAGCTTGGCAATCTCATCCTTAAATACCTTGGGATCTGTACTGTTAGAGTTCTTCATAGCTTGAGCCAGAATCATAACCGCATCATAGTATTGTGCAGAAAACATATCCGGTTCTTCATTATACAGCTTGCGGTAGTTCTCTACGAACTTGATAGTCTGCTCACTGGGTTGATCAGCGGCAAACCCACAGTATAAGATGACTTTCTGTTCTACCGCGTCACCGCCTAGTTTAACCAGGTCCTGACCATACAAACCATCCCCGCCTACCAGGGGGATATCCAGGCCCTGTTTTTGAACTTCTTTCATGATCAAGGCCGCCTCGGTATAGTAACCGGTGAATACCAGTACATCGGCGCCGACGCCCTTAAGTTTGGTTATCTGGGCACTGAAATCGGTTTCCTTGTCGTTAATGGATTCCTGGAGGACAATGGTGCCGCCCTGGGCCTTTATCTCCCGCTCGAATATTGGAGTAAGGGCTGTACTGTAGCCATTATTCAACGAGGTTATAATAGCAAATTTGGTCCACTGTTTATCTTTTATCATCCAATCAACCACTACGGGCACAGCGACTTCATCCAACATAGTATTGCGGAAAATAAAGTCACCTATCTCTACTACCCCAGCACCAGTAGCTCCGGGTGAGAACAATACCACCTGATTACTCTGGGCAATCTCTGCTGCTCCCTTGGTCAAACCTGTACAAGGGTCACCCACCAAGGCTACTACTTTGTCCCGGGTAATATATTTTTGAGTTATGTTGCCAATTTCCGTACTGTCTCCCTTGTTATCCTCATAAATGCCCACCAGCTGTTTGCCCAAAACTCCTCCCTGGGCATTTATTTCGTCAATAGCCATCTTCATTCCCTTCTCAGCGGGAATCCCGTAGTTAGCCACATCACCAGTCAGAGCTCCTAGAAATCCCAGCTTGATAACATCTTCGTTCTTTCCGCTGTTGGAGCCTCCGCACCCTGCCACCATGGTGATTATCAACACCAGGCTCAGCGCGACAGCCCATCTTGCTCGTCCTCTTCCCTTCAAAACACTGTCCCTCCCTAAGATCAATAGTTAATTAATGCGTATGATTGATGTATAACCATACATATATATAAAAGTATAACAGGATATTTTCATCCTGCCGATTAAAAATCCTGCCCCTGTATAAAAAAACTGTCAATTCATCTTGAGTAAGATAGGAAATTGTCCTCTATCTTGCTCCAGAAGGGTCCTCCAGGAAATAAACCATGCGAAAGGTGATGTCAGGCCCCTGTCCGCAGGACATGGCCAGCAGATGGGCGGAATGCTCTTCCATAGTACGGATTACCGGAAAAGGGTCACAGGTTTCGATACAGATAATGGTGGACATAAAAGCACTCCTTTTAGCCATTATCAATTGCTTCTATAAATAGTGCGATCTTCTGCAAGGTGCATGGTGATCCCGACCCAGTGACATCTTCTGAGTCGTTGCTGTGAAAATGGCTTCCTATTGTGTCATTGCGAGCCCCCGCAGGGGGCGTGGCAATCTCTATGCCGGCTACTCTACCACGGCTTGGCAGTAGGGTTACCTGGAAGGCAGGAGTATCAGCCGGCTCGCTCCAGAATTTCTTGCCCGGCTAATACTCCTGCTTAAGCCGTCTAGCGATGTTTTCATTCATGGTGCCCTTCTTCCCAGGCTGCAATCCGCCGGTAAAAAATAATGCAAAGGTATGTCCTGGTAATTGTCAGCCCAGAAAAAAGCTTTTACTCCGGGTAGTTCCTGGTAGGTTTCCACCAGTTCCACGAAAAAGCGATCAAAACTGGTATAACCTTGCGGGGCAGGAGCCGGAAGATAGCCTTGCTGCCGGGCATAAATTTGGGTAGCCGCCGCTCCGCTCCAGGCGATGGAATAAATCAGCTGTTCCGTATCAGGAGTTAGATCAGTACATATATAAAAGCGGCAGATAAGAGACCGCAGCGGGTAAATACTGCAGATACCTTCCTGTAAAAAAATACAGGGCTCCGATTTTATCTTTAATAATCCCAAGGCCAATTTGTCGGGCTGAAACCAACCTTGGACAAATTCAGATTCAGTGATATGCAGATTAGCCGCCATTTTCTTAAAAGATATTAAATCCGGTATTACATAAGCCGTATTACAGCAATTGTTAGGGCATCCTTTACAGGCCGCATGGTGGTCCTGACCATAGGTCTTAAAAATAGACTCGTCATCACACAAAGGCTGCCAGCACTCCAGCAGATCAGCCAGATTAGCAGTTTGGTCCCAGACTTTTAACCCCAGTTTTACTATGCCATCCTCTACAGTCGGGTATATCCCTAATTTACTCATTCCCAAATAACATCCTCTTTAATAACCCGGGCTGGATTGCCGGCCACCATGGTACGCGGGGGCACATCTTTAGTCACTACCGCATTGTTGGCGATAATAGAGCCCTCTCCTACCGTAACCCCCTTTAGAATAACTGCCCGGCACCCAATCCAGACATGGTCCTCCACCCGTATGGGTTCGATCTTGGTTACCGGCTCTTCCCCGGCAAAACCCAGGGGATGAGAGGAAGTATCCATGAACAGCACATGCCAGCTAATAGCACAGCCTCTGCCGATACTGACTTCTTTAACCGCCAAAACATTGGTATAATCGCCCAGATAGGTATTGTCACCAATATAAACCCGGGCGTTATCCCCCAGGGAAATGCGCACCTTTCTCTCCAGCAGTACATTATTGCCAATGTGTATTTCAGCACCTTTCCCCAAAAAGAACTCTCCCGGATTACGAGCTCGCAGGTTTTCCCCGCAGCTGGTCAGATGTCTTTTTACCAGCCAGGTAGTAATCCGGTCAGATAGTTCTTGCCACATATGCTTGCTTCCCCCTTTTGTTTATACTTTCCCATCACTGTTTTGGACATGCACCTTTATCTGGGTGCGGGCCAGTTCATCACAGCGTTCATTTAAAGGATGACCAGCATGGCCTTTGACCTTTTTAATATGCACCCGATTTTTTTCCATGGCCTGCAAAAGCTCCATCCACAGGTCACGGTTAGCTACCGGTTCTTTGCGGCTGTTCTGCCAGCCATTTTTGAGCCAATTATCAATCCACCTCTGCTCAAAAGCATTGACCACATAAGCGCTGTCAGTATAAACTGTAATGTCCCACCCACTGACTTTTAACGCTTTGAGCGCTTCAATTATGGCTTTTAATTCCATACGTTGATTGGTGGTCTGCTCTTCGTAACCGGACAATTCCTTGCGGTGAGGTCCAGCCAGAAGCACTGCTCCCCATCCCCCAGGTCCGGGATTACCGGAACATGCTCCATCAGTGTAGATCACCACTTCCTTCATCCTTACAACTCCTTGGCACGCTCCAGTGCGCGTCAACTGCTCACACAAAACTACCACAAATAGAGGTTAAAACCCTTTAATACCGGTAAAAAAATTCCCCTAAACAAGGGGAATTCTAGACTGTCAAAGAAGTCTATTAATGGTTAGAAGTTCGAGATTGCCACGCCCCTCCGGGGCTCGCAATGACACATAAGATGGCCTTCTGGTATGTCATCGGCCGTTCCGGCACTACTGATGTTCGCTATCGCTCACGACTAATGTTGCGAGGAGCGTAGCGACGTGGCGATCTCTTTTTAGCAACTTTTTTGACACTCTCAAATTCCCCTAAACAAGGGGAATTCTTTTATTTTATATTACTATAAATAACATTGAGTTTATCAATTCTTTTAGATACCAGCCACTTTCCGGTCTGTGCTTTCAGACTGTTCCACAAATCCTTTCACATCACCATCCAACAGAGCCTCATTATCTTTTTGCCGCTCTTCATTAACAGCCCGAGCTTTATTTTTAAGTTGATTATTGTCCGTAGTATAAAAACCAGACCCCTTAAACACTATGCCCACATTCTTACTTATCATACGCTGCACTGGGCCGCCACAGGTTGGGCATTCGGTGAGACTATCTTCCGTAATCTTCTGCAGCTTTTCAAACTTTCCACAGTTTGCACATTTATACTCATAGATTGGCATTAAAATCCCTCCTTTTGCCCTATGTCCTAATCTATATATTTAATCCTTTCCCCAAAGTTTGTCAACGGTTTACCTAATCATGGATAATAACTAAGGCTGAAATAGACCAGTAAAGACATAACCGCATTCCAGACCCCATGTGCAGTGACCGTAGACCAGATACTGCCGCTTTTTTCATAAAAATAACATAGGATGGCTCCTCCTACTGCCAAGGGAATGGCTCTCCAGAAATCCAGGTGGGCCAGGCCAAATAATAATCCGGCAGTGATGGATCCCCACACCGGTCCCAGCGAGTAGCGGGTCAAGGGATAAATCATGCCCCGGTAAAATAATTCTTCTGATAAGGGGGCTAAAACGGCGGCCATTATCAGCAATAGCAGGAATTGGCTCCCATCCTGTACTGTACGAAGCATCTGTTCATAGGATTGGGGCGGCAGATCAGGATTAAGTAGTAGCAGAGGAAAACTTAATATAACAATGATAGACAGAAGGAGCAATCCCCCTAGAACGCCGTATCTGATCAGATTCCGGCCGGAAAGGGGAGCAAACCCTATTTCCTGCCAACTGGTCCCGCGCCCTACCCCTGATAATAGCAGTACCAAACCTACCGTTACAATAAATTGCAGCATATAAGAGGTGGTAAATTGGGCCAAGGGGGTATCAGGCATCCCCAATCCGTACAGGTAATTCATGACTGAACCGCCATATATGCCCCATAGCAGGCTAAGAACAATTATTCCCACATAAACAAAAATAACATCCAGCCAGGTCCAGGATGGCCTGCCCTTATTCATAGCCATATGATTCTCCTCCTAATGGCTGGCATCTGCCCATATCATTTTGGTCTGGAAATCTCTGCCCCACCATGTTTTAACCGCTTAAGGGACATACTAAAATAACAGTCTGCGAAAGGAGACCAAGTTATGCCCCCCTGGCTGTACATTTTGACCCTGATAACGGTTTTAGCAATAATTATATACATTACCCTCGCCCTGCTGGACGATCCTGAACTTCAACAGCGGACTTTGCCGGATCATAACTTCAAATTTGAAGCCGGGCAAGAGTTATTTAAATATATACCATCCAATTCAAATAGCAGCGATATTCTGGAGATACAACCACGGCGCGGGGGCCGCCTTCTGGTTACCTGGAAAATATCTCCCCGCCAGCCTGCAGGGTCTGAGAAACTGGTGCTGCGTATTTATGACTCCAGCCGCCCGGAAGGCTACTATGATGTGGAGACTAATCACTGGCACGGTAAACTATCCTTTGGGTCCCAGGCCGGGGTGGCCTATTATGTGGCGGCCGGGTTTAAGGCCAACCAAGAATTCGTTCCTCTGGCCTTATCGGCTCCGGTAATCGGGGGAAGTAAACCCCTGCTTCACTAAAGTTTGCTGAAAAAATAACCTCTCACCAGTAGTCCTTATGACAGCAGGTACTTTCATTAATCGTGGCTTGCATCACAGGTGACAATTACTCAGGGAATTGACAAATTGATGAGCGGTGCGCCCGGACCGGCCATGATGGGCTCTTTCCCATTCCAAAGCCTTCTGCCTCAATAGTTCAGCATCCATTTCGATACCGCGCTCTTGGACCAGGTGCTCCACTATCTGCAGGTAAAGCTGCTGTCCCGGCGGCGGAAAAGTAACAGTCAGCCCAAAGCGGTCAGATAATGAGAGTTTTTCCTGCATGGTATCCTGGGTGTGTATTTCTTCCCCGGGGCCAGATCTATCCGCAAAGTATTCCTTGATCAAATGGCGGCGGTTGGAGGTGGCATAAATCAAGACCTGCTTCGGCTGACCCTGCAGGCTTCCCTCCATCACCGCTTTCAATCCCTTATAGCTGGTTTCATAATCTTCAAAAGATAGATCATCAATAAAAATAATCACCGGAACACGGTAATCACTTAAATAAGCTGCCAATTCAGGAAGATACTCCACCTGATCCCGGGCTACTTCCACCATTCTCAACCCCGCCTCCCAGAATTCCTGCAGCAATGACTTGACCATGGTGGATTTGCCAGTGCCCCGGCTTCCGTATAACAGAACATTGTTGGCCGGTTCCCCCTGCACAAACTGGCGGGTGTTGGCCAGGATCTGTTCCTTCTGTGATTCATAGCCTAACAAATCGCACATCCTGGGCAAATCAGGATAAGGAACTCCCTTCAGCCCATCAGCTCCCCAAGTTAAAGCCCGGTAGCGGGCTATTATGCCCCGGGAATGGCGGCGATAATATCCGGCCAGGAGGGGAAGCTGCTCACCCCAGTCAGGGCAAGATTTCAACTGGGCCAGCCCAACCTGGTCCTGGCAATGGTCCTCACCGCTGAATAGCAGTTCCAGATTCTGCCCGTCAAACCCGCAGGATGCAGGTGACAAGTGGTAGAGTTCCTGAAGTATCCTCAAATCCTGGGCGGCCAGCTGGCTCAGGGCTTTCGAGCAGGTTTCCAACCCATACAGTTCACAATGGCGACTGAAGGGATTATCATCATGGGCAATCAGATCCAGCAGGTAGTCGCGAAAAGATACTCCTGACTTGAGCAAAAGGTGCACCATGGTGTGCCAGGCATCCGAGGCTTCCAGGGAGTGAGGGTTGCTGGCATCTGCATGGTCAAGGCAACGCCGCAATGCCGACAGAACTGGATCTTGCAGCAGCGAACGGTATACAGTTAGACACGATAGTTTATAATTGAGCCCAGCAGTCACCAGACCCCCTCCTTGCGCAGTATGATTATCCCCAGATAAGGCTAAATAAAACTAAAAAGCAGTGGGTAAAAAACAGCACCGCACTGATACGTTCCATGCGCCAGTTAAATATTTGCTTGATCATGATTTGGCCGCGGAAGAATTGATAAAAGGTGGAGGATACCAGCCACAAGTGAACCACTTCTACTCCCACTAAAAAGGCGGTAAAAATCAGCATGGCCGGGTTGGATATTACCGTAAATACCAGAATAAAATAAACCGCTTCCAGGACAATGGATGACAAAAGCATCAAGCGGATCTGACCACGCATGGCCGAGCCACGGCTGATAGCCCAGGCTGCAAAAGCTTTAAGCAATTCAGCTTCAAATGCCTGGGGTGATCCTTTGATAATGCGGACGAAATAAACCGAATATATGGCCAGGATGCATCCGGCTATAATGCCCAAGACCAGAGCCATCAATTCACAACCTTTCCAAACTTCCTAGCCCATGATAGCAGATTCCGAAGCGGACTGCCAACAGTAACGGGCCTTACCGGAGGTCGGCAACCGGGAGGTCAGCCGGTATATTGGTTAAAGATTGGTGGGCTTGGCGTATCTGGTCGACCATATATTGCCGGTCTTCAGGACGATGCACATAATCCAAATTATCAACCTGCAAAACCAGAAGTTTCCCCAGGTTAAAATCCTGGTAGTTTTTTTCATAAAACTTGTTGAGACGATCCCAGTATTCACGTTCTACTTCTATTTCATCCGGACGCCCGCGCCGGTGAATGCGACGAATGGCTTCATCGGTGTTTACCCGCAGGTATACCAAGAGTTTTGGAGGCTTGACATGTTCCAGAAGAGCATTCAAGAGATTGTTGTATACATCATATTCTTCAGGGCTCAGGTAGCCATATTCCAGATACATGCGGGCAAATATGCGGTCCGAGTATATGGAGCGATCCATTACGGCTCGGCCAATCTGCATAGCCTTGCGATACTGTTTGAAGCGATTGGTAAGAAAGTTGGTCTGCATGGGGAAAGCCCACTTAGGCCGGTCATAAAAGAACTTGTGCAGCAGGCGGTTCTCATCATCAAACATCTCATTAAAAGGAGTTAAGTTAAACTCCTCACTGATTATTTTGACCAGACTGGTTTTACCTACACCGGTTACACCATCCACCACTATTTCTACTCCACTGGAATTATCCACGGGCCCGACTCCTTTCACCACCAGCAATATAATTAACAGGCCAAAGGCCTGTCCAGCTTCCTTTCTCATTATAGTACTTTATAATAATATTTTGCCAGCCGTTTAACACCCCCCGCAAACGCCATATACAATCTCCCATTCTAAGTGCCGTCGGATTCCAACAGCTGCGGAGTGTCACGTACTTTGGTTTTCAGCCGCACCACTCCCCCCCATAGCCGGGCTATGTACTTCAAAGTCTGATGAGCATATTCCATCTGCAATTCCCGGCCATCATATTCATGTTCCAAATAAAGTATGCGGCTGCGCGCTCCTGCCTCCAGAACTCTAATACTGGGAATATTATTGATACCGGTCATAGCCACCAGGGTGTCCCTAATAGTCTTCCAGCCCTTCTCATCGGCAACCTCGGTAACGGAGAATTCCCGGCCCCGTTTTCGATAAGCAAATAGATTCAGCTCCCGGCACAGCTCAAGATCCAAAAAACGAGCCAAAAACGAGGCATCCCGGGCTTCGCTTCTAACCTGAAAAATAAAGGAAAGTCCTTTTTCCTGCTCAAGTTTTTCAAAAATCCTGTAACCTAAATGGTAGGGATTCAAACCACCCTCTACCGGGCATACTATCTGGTTGTGTCGTTTCAAAAATTCCAGGTAGTACCCTTGCTCCAAATTAAGTTGTGACATCAGGCGAAAATGCCAGAAGCTGGCCCATCCTTCGTTCATTATTTTAGTTTCCACCTGGGGCAGGAAATAGAGACTTTCTTCCCTAACCATGGCCAGCAAATCTTTTTCCCAGTCATTTAGCTTCCCGTGTTCGATCAGGAACAGCAGCAGGTCCTCCTGAGGCTGTAAAGGAATTTTATTCAAATCCAGCGTGGGGGGCTGCCGGGGGACTTCCAGCAAAGGATGCTCCGGGGCTGGGGTTTTAAGGCTTTCCAATAGTCGCTGTTCCAACTGCTTCTGATCCAAGTGCTTTTCACCTATTACCCGGTAGGTCTGGAAGCGCAGAGCGTGGGCTGCATCGAGCATACGTTCCACCCGTTCATAGCCAATGCTGGGGTCGCTGATATACAGCCTTACCCGGTCGGCGTGCCCTTTAAACATCTCCAGGGCATATTCTGCTCTGGTACCTTCACGAAACAGGCGGTTATTCTTGAAAAAATCATTGTGCCCGTAAACATGGGCCATGGTAAGAATCTGCAGCAGCAAAGTATTGTCTTTCATCAGGTAGGCTAGGCAGGGATTGGAATTAATCACCATTTCATAGGGAAGTCCCACCAGGTTGTAGCGGTAAAAAGTTTTACGCCGTTCATAGGCTTTGCCAAAACTCCAGTGAGGGTAACGAGCTGGCATACCCAGATAAGCTTCATGGGCCAGCATATCTTCATAGCTGACCAGTTCAAACTCCTGAGGATAGCAATTAAGATTATGCCCGGCGGCCAGTTCTTCCAAGCGGCGGCTGTAATCCTGCAATTCCTGCAGACGGTACTCATTTCCCATCAGATCACTCCTTCTCTGCAACCATCATTAGACGCCGGAAAGCTGGCCATACATCCTCTTTACTATGAATCGTGACGGAAACAAAATTAGATTCCATCACGGACTCCTGAAAAGCATCCCTCATAGTTTGGTTGGGAGCCCAGGAAGAGACGATTTCACAGTAACCAAATAAATTGCAGCAACGGCACAGTTCCCGGGCTTTTTCCACCGCCTGGTCAATATCTTCCGGCCAATTATCGCCGTCACTGCAATGGACCGCATAGACATTCCATATCTGCGGATTATAGCGCTCTTTGATAATCTCCAGTGCTTTCTCGTAACCGCTGCTGATCATGGTACCGCCCGACTCGCCCCGGTGGAAAAAATCATCTTCATTTACTTCTTTAGCCGTGGTAGTGTGACTTATGAAAACCAATTCCACCTGCAGGTAGCGATAACGGATAAACTGGTAGAGCAGAAAAAAGAAAGTGCGGGCCAGAAATTTTTTATTCTGGTACATTGATCCGGAATTATCCATAATACAGATAATTACAGCGTTAGACTGCAGCCGCAAATCCTCTTTGACCCGCTGATAGCGCAGGTCCTCTTCCCGAAAAGGGAATCGCTCTATTTCCTCCTCCTGGCCTAATTCCCGCAAAGCCCTCTGGGTAGACTGCTTGCGCTTTATTCTCTCCATCATAGAGCGTTTTTTGGAAAGCCGGGGAGGTATGCCCTTGCGCTGTATACCCCAGCGGCGGTGGCTCTGTTCGCTTTCAGCCCAGGTAAATTTGCGGCGTTCCAGATAAGGCAGATCAATATCTTCAAACAAATACTCTGCCAGCTGTTCCAGGGTTATTTCGGTATCATAAATATCTTCGCCTTCAATATTGCCGGGCCCCTCATCGGCCCCCATGCCGCCCTTGGTGCGCTGCTGGCCAATACGCTGACCACGTTTTTCATTACCCTGGCCGGTAGCTACTCCCGGCCGGTTTTCTCCAAAAACAAACTGGTATTCTTTTAAGCCCCGCACCGGGATTTTAAAAATCTTATCCTTGCTCTTCCCGATTATGCTTTCCTCAGCCACAATACTGCTTAAATTGCGTTTAATAGAATCCTTGATCAGTTCCCGGTGACGGCGGCGGTCCTCTGCACTACGGTCCCGCCCTCCCCGGTCATAATCACGAAAAATAGCCATACCCTCTGCCCCCCTATGTTTGCTGTAAAATGGAGGAATCCGGACGTGTAATTGCTGGACTTAAGCAGGCGTATTAGCCGGGATGCAGGGGTATTAGCCGACTCGCTCCAGACTCCCCGCCTGCAACACATCGGCTTATCGTAGTCACTCGCCCGGCTAATATCCCTGCTTAAGCCCTGCAGCGATGTTTTCATTCATCGTTGCCAACATACAGGTTATAATTGCTGTCAATCCTTCCATAGATTATTGGCAGCATATTTCAAAACCACGTTGCAGCAGTTATCACAGTAGCCATTGCGTTTCATTTCCTCCACCATGGCGTTGTACTTCTTTTTCTGTTCCTCATCCCGCACTCGAGCCTGGGTCACCACTCGGGACAACTCCCGCACCGAAGCGGTTAGTTTTTTCTCGATGGCTTCCTTGAGGGGTTCGTAGCAGGTATAGTCGATCTTTTGACCGCTGCGCAGCAGGGAAAACATATATGCAGTTACGTCATTGCGAAACCCCCGGGCAGCTGCTCCAGTCAGCCCTATCTGGGATTCGATGGATTCTAGGAATTTCTCATCCGCTTCCAGTTCCTCTCCGGTGTTGGGATCTTTGATTTTAACCTTATTGACAAAGGCTTCCGCATGGTCCAAATAGTTGTTAAACAGGGACTCCGCCTGCTCCCGGTAGCCATGGATAAAAGCCTGGGTTACTTCTTTTTCCAGGATACGATGGTATTCTTTTTTAATATTGTCCTGCAGGTAGCTCAATAGCTTTTGGCGCTCCTCCTCTCCCATATCCGTAGCCTTTACCGCTTTGATGAGAGATTCCATGACGGTAATAGGGTTTATGCAATCATGATCAGATTCCGCCAAAGCGTTGTCTATGGCTTTCATTATGAAACGGGTGGATACCCCAGAGAACCCTTCCCGGCCACCTTCTTCCTTCAATTCCTGGATGTCTACTTTTTGAGAGGCATCTTTGTACATGATTTCTTCACCATTGTAAATGCGCATCTTGGTAATAATGTCCACTTTGTTAGAGGGTGTCAATCGGCTGATGATGGCAAACATGGAAGCAATCTCAATAGTGTGGGGAGCTATGTGGGCCGTGAAGTTGCTCTTCCTTAAAATCTTTTCATAGATGCGCACTTCCTGACTCAGTTCCAGGCAGTAAGGTACCTCAATTTTTACAATACGGTCGAGTATAGCTTCATTGGTATGATCGGCCTTAAATTTGTTCCACTCGGCCTCATTGGAATGGGCCAGTATGATCCCATCAAAATAAATCATGGACCCTTTTCCTGGTGAAGGGATGGCCTTTTCCTGGGTAGCGGTGATAATGGTATGCAAATACTCGGTATCATTTTTAAACACTTCTATGAACTCCACGAGTCCTCTGTTTCCAGTGTTGAAAGCTCCGTTTAAGGCCAGCACCCGCGGGTCATCTTCCGGGTAAAGGTCCATTTTGGATATATCTACAGAACCCACCAGCACCGAAGTATCCTGGTTGTTGGGATCCACCGGAGGAACCACCGCTATTCCTTTGCGGGATCGAATAGAAAAATCGCTGGTTGTAACGGGGAAACGCTCATATTCCCCGTTATATTCATGCACCAAACGGTAGCGGCAAACCGGGCACAAATCACCCTCGATCTTCACCCCCAGCAACTCTTCAAACTTAGACCGCAGGTGTTTGGGTATTAAATGCAAAGGTTCTTCCCGCATGGGACAGCCTTGGATAACATAGATGGGCGGGCTTTTTTCCAAAGCCTGCTTCAAACTTTCCACTAAAGACGATTTTCCTGACCCTACCGGCCCCACCAGATACAAGACCTGACGGGACTCTTCTCCGCGCATAGCCGCTGCATAGAAGTAGCGAGCTATTTCCATAATGGTCCGGTCGATACCGAAGAATTCTTCTTCGAAAAAGCGGTAGACTTTAATCACCGAGTTTCCATATAGTCTCCGCAAACGGGGATGTTCTTCAGTTTTAATGGTTTTAACCCCGGCGGCAGTAATCAAGCGATGTATCCTTTCATGAGCCAGCATGGTCACCTGGGGATCCTCTTTCACGATCTGCAGGTAATCCAGCAAGGTTATGTTAAACTGCTGCTGGTGACGTTCCTGACGATCCTTTTTGATCAAGGAGTCAAAATCATAGGACACTTTTCAAAACCTCCTTCTGGGTGCACCTTCTGGAGCGCATAATTATTTTCTGGTTGCTGAAGTAATATATTTATATGCGTACCTTTCTGGATTCTGAATTGAAACCTTAACCTGCTCAAACAGGTGGCAGCAATAAATTTTAAAATTTTCTAAATACCAAGTTGACAGATATTTTGTATTCGTAATATTGTTATAGTAGCTTTATGCCCGACATTAACTAGGAGGAATAAATATGCTTTTTGAACCATTGCAGATAAAGAATCTTATCCTGCCCAACCGCATTATCATGTCCGCTCTGGACCTGGCTTACTGTCCTGACGGACAGGTCAATTCCCGATTGATAAACTTCTATGAGCAGCGAGCCCGCGGCGGAGCAGGACTGATTATGATCGGCGGTACCGCCATAGTCCCCGAGGGCGTTTATGGCGGATTTGTATCCATCCATGATGATACCTATATTGAGGGTCACCGCCAGCTAACCCAGCGGGTTAAACAGCATGGAGCCCGCATAGGAGTGCAGCTGTTTCACTCGGGTGCATATTCACTGGGGTTCAAGGATGGTCATGAAGTGGTAGCTCCCTCACCCGTTCCCTCCGGGCTTACCGGACAAATACCCCGTGAACTGACCACCGAAGAGATCCAGCAGCTTATCAGAAGCTATGGCCAGGCAGCGGTACGCGCCCAAAAAGCCGGTTATGAAGTTATAGAAATTATCAGCAGTGCTGGATACCTGATAAACCAATTTCTTTCTCCTCTAACCAACCAGCGCCGTGATCAGTATGGTGGGTCACTGGAGAATCGCATGCGCTTCGGCCTGGAAGTAGCCGCGGAAATTCGCCGGCAGGTGGGCCCGGACATGGTTTTGAGTGTTCGTCTCAGCGGCAGTGATTTTGTGCCCGGTTCCAATACCTGGAGAGAAGCGGGTATTTTTGCCAGAGAACTGCAACAGGTTTCCATTGATTTAATCAATATTACCGGCGGCTGGCACCAGTCCAGGGTACCACAAATCCAGGCAGAAGTTCCCCGAGGTAACTATGTTTACCTGGCCCGGAAGATCAAAGAGCAGGTTAGTATACCGGTGGCCATCGGCAACCGGATTAACAATCCTGCTTTGGCCGGGGCTATACTGCAACGGGGGCAGGCTGATCTTATTTCGGTGGCCCGTGGTTTTTTGGCCGATGATCAGTGGGCTGCCAAAGCAAAAAACGGTCAGGCCCATCAAATCCGCAAGTGTATTGCCTGCATGACCTGTCTGGACGGGGCCTTTCTGGAAAAAGCTGACCTACCGGGAGTTTCCTGTGCTATTAATGCCCAGGCCGGTTTCGAGGAGACTCGCCAGCTAAAAACTCCCCGGCAAAAATACCGGGTGCTGGTAATCGGTGCCGGACCTGCGGGACTGGAAGCAGCCCGGGTGGCCGCCCTACAGGGGCATCAGGTAGTATTATGGGAAAAACAGGATTATATGGGTGGGCAGTGGCGCCTGGCTTCCATACCTCCCGGCAAAGAGGAATTTTTCTCCCTTATAGACTACTACCAGGAAATACTTCCTGCTCTGGGAGTACAAATAAAAACCGGTATAAATGCCGATGCAAAAGCCGTAGCAGCGGAAAACCCCCAGGTAATTCTGGTAGCAACCGGAGCCCAGCCCGCGTTTCCTCCCTTGCCAACCGAAACAGGAGCCCCGGTCATGCAGGCCTGGCAGGTACTGGCCGGTGAACCGGTAGTTGGCCAACGTATTGCTGTTGTGGGCGGCGGAGCCACTGGCTGTGAGACTGCTCTATACCTGGCGGAGCAAGGAACTTTAAGTGCTGAATCCTTGCACTTTATGATGCGTCACCAAGCCGAACAAATTGAAGTACTTCAGGATCTCCTCAACCACGGCATTTACAAGGTCAGTTTAATAGAAATGGGTAAGGGATTGGCACGAGATATGGCTCGCGGCATGCGCTGGCCAACTTTGAAACACCTGCGCACCTTGGGAGTGGACATTCATGAAGAAACCAGAGTAAAAGTCCTTCGTACCGGGGGGGTAGAGGTAGAAAAGGACGGTCAAACGGCTCTCATACCTGCTGATACCATAGTTTTGGCCACCGGATCCGTCCCCTGCAATGGGCTGTACCAGGAACTAAGCCAGCGTTTTGCCAATGTGCATCTCCTGGGCGATGCCGCCCGTCCCGGCAAGCTAATAGATGCCATCCACGGAGCTTTTGAAAGGACCAATGATTTATTAAGTAAATAAAAAAAGCCGTAGATTACGCGAACTTAAATCCGTATTGTTTCGTATCGTTGCTGTGAAAATAGTCGTCGTTTTGTCATCGCCCTAAAGGACTACCCATGTTCGCTAGCGCTCATTATTAATGTTGGCCGTTCCGGCACTCCCGATGTTCGTTCCTTTGGAACTCACTATTAGTGTTGCGAGGGAGCGAAGCGACGTGGCGATCTCGAACGAGAGTCACGGGTAAGTTGAATGAGATTGCCACGCCCCTTTGGGGCTCGCAGCATTAATAGCAACCGAAGGGAGCATCAGGAGTGCCGGAACGGCTAATGACACAATGGGGAGCCTTTTCACAGCAATTATCACCTGTGACACAGGCCACGATGAATGAAAACATGCCTCACGGCTTAAGCAGGAGTATTAGCCGGGCGAGTGACGTACGACGAGCCGTTGCAACCCACGGGGAAACTGAGGGCTGCGAAGCGGAGCGAGAAACAGGATGTTTCGAGCAGCGAGGACTGAGCGCATGGATGCCGAATTCCAAGCGGTCCGCTTCGCACCGAAGTAAGCCGATGGGTTGCAGGCGAGGAGTCTTGGAACGAGCCGGCTAATACCCCTCCAGGCTAACACCCTGCCAAGCCGTGGTTAGCGTAGAAAAAGAGATTGCCACGCGCTGCGCGCTCGCAATGACAATTAAGGAATTCTTTTTTATGCGATGACAGCGAAGGCCCTTTTCACAGCAATGACACTAAAAACAAAAAAGGTGCCGTTGTGTGCGGCACCTTTTGCCATAAATTGCTCTTTTACAGGGCTTTATTTAAGTCAGCCAGAACTTGCTTGAGATCGGCTGTCAAAATGTAGTCAGACATTTGATTGATGCTGGCATTTTCATCAGTGTTTACCGAGACTATCACCCGGGCATCACGAATACCCACGGTAAACTGTACTTGTCCGGAAATACCGAACAGTAAAGCTAACTGGGGCTTGCATTTCTTACCGGATAGTCCCACGACGCGCTCTTCCGATAACCACTTCTTGTCGGTGGCCAGCGGTTTGGAGCAGGCCACTTCGCCACCCAATTTGCGAGCCAGTTCTTCGGCCAGGGGCAAATCATCTTTGCTTTCCATGCCCTGTCCTACCGCTACCAGGATTTCAGCTGCTTCTATGTCTACGCTGTCTCCTTCCTTGCCACGTACTTCCAGTACTTTAACGGCGGAGGGCTGTACATTTACCTGCAGGCTATTTACACTTCCACCGCTTGCAGCAGCAGCTGCCTCATAGGTCCGGGGGCGAATAGCTATAACCTGGCGGGCAGCGGTAATTGCTTGCGTGGCAACAGTTGCTCCTCCCAGGGCATTGCGCTGGCACTCAATCTGACCGCCATTAACCTGCAGGGCAGTAACATCAGTCAGGCAGCCGGCACCAATTATCTGGGCCAGCCGGCCGGCATATTCCTTACACCGCCGGTTGGAGGACAGCAATATGGTATCAACCTGTAGTTGTTCAACTGCCTGGGCTAAGGCAGAGGCTACTGCCGCTGCATCGGCCAGAACCAAATCGGGTTGGTCGATATTATATACTTCTGCTCCCGCATTGGCCAGTTCCTGAGCAGCTTGGCTGTCATTGATCGTGACCGCTTTGATAGCAGCTGCACCGATCTCCCTGGCTGCAGTAAGCAGTTCCAGAGCCATATTATTCTTGTCACTGAATATTAAAACCGTCGCCATTTCAATCACCTCCTGATTACGCCTTCAGCCTCTAGAGCTTGAATCAGCTCGTCCACAGATTTCACAACCACTTTCTTGCGCTGGGAATCAGGAGCCAAGTTGCTGATGGTTTTCACCGGGCTCTGGTCAGGCAGTTGGACCTCCAAATCATCCAGTTCCACTACTTCCTTGGGCTTCTTACCGGCTTTCAGTATCTGGGTAACCGACGGTATGCGGGCTTCGTTAATATCTGACAGCACAGTTATAACCGCCGGCAGACTTACTTCCACTACTTCATGGCAGTCTTCCAGAGAACGAGTAACTGTGGCAGTAGTCCCATTCACTTCAAGGCTGCTGGCAAAGGCCACTTGAGGAAGTCCCAGCAGCTCCGCAACCCGCGAACCTACCTGTCCAGAATAATTATCGGCACTTCCTTCTCCGAAAAGGATCAGATCTACATCTTCCATATTCTTAATAGCAGCCGCCAGTACTTGAGCTACCAGGCTGCTCTCAGCACCTTTGAGCTCATCATCTATAACCAGATAGGCTTCATCGGCGCCAGCTGCCAAGGCCTCTTTTATAGTATCTTCAACATTTTCGTCCCCAGCAGAAAGAGCAATTACCTTGCCGCCCTGAGCTTCCTTAATTAACACCGCTGCTTCCAGCGCATTCTTGTCAATGTTGCCCAGGGTTAAGGGTACATCGTCAAAGACCGGCTGGCGATTGCGGATTCTGATCTGCTGCAGATCGGGAACCTGTTTTAAGGCTACCACAATATTCACCCTGCAAAACCTCCTTAACGTATTGGTAGATGTATCAGCTGCTTAGCCAAAGCGAAACTGAACTCCGGCTCCTCCGGTGGGATAATTCCACTCCAAAACCTCGGTACCGCAAGCCACGCGGCAGGTCCCGCATTCCAGGCAGCCGTCAATGGTGAATTCCACTTCCCCGGCATCGTTCAGACTGTATAACCCGGCCGGGCAGACTAAAACAGCTTTCTTCAGGCGCGGGTCTTTTTCCATGCCTGCTTTTATACGGATATGGGGTTCACTGTCATGCTTAAAGACATCTAATCCCAGTTTGGCTTTCAGCCCCAGTACCTCACTCATAGTTTTCTCACCTTCCTAAAATCACCCAGCATATCCCACAACTGGCGAATGGTAATGTGCTTTCTGATAGTCGGATAAATCCGGTTCTTGGGACCTGCACCAACTGCATACAGTTCGCTCATTATAGTCGTTGCCAGCTCTGGATATACAGTAAACAAGCGGGGATTATCCAGAGCCACAGGAGCATCCTTAAAACTCTGGAAGTCTTTCATCACAAAGCTGTCGTTCAGCAGCAATTCATAAACTGACAGCTGATTAGCCCCATACTGGCCTGTTTCCCGGGCCTTCAATACTGCCTGAGCCGCATAATACCCCGACGCCATGGCATATTCCATGCCGCGAACAGTTACGCCAATATTCATGGAGAAGCCTGCTGCATCACCCGCTACCAGAATACCGTTGCCATACAGTTTACTGAACGACTTCAAGCCACCTTCCGGGATAACATGGGCACTGTACTCCACCGTTTGTCCCCCGCGGATCAGGCTGGCCACTTCCGGACGCAGTTTAAAATCATCCAGCAGGGCTGGTGCCTGTACCTCAGGTTGGCCATCCATTAAATCTTTTATACCTACTACTATTCCCAAACTAAGACTTTCTTTATTGGTGTAGAGAAAACCGCCGCCAAATTTTCCCCGGGTTACCTCACCCATAAACAGCCGAGCGGCCCCTTCATCACCTTCCAAGCCAAAACGATCTTCGATAACAGCTGAATCCAGCTCGATAATTTCTTTGAAGCCGACCGCAAAATCATAGGGTTTGCCTGGCTTGCGCAGTCCAGCCTTTTCGGCTACCAGGGACAGAACACCATCACAGGCAATTACCACGTCAGCCCTTAATTCATCGCCACCGGCGCGAACTCCTACTACCTGACCGTTTTCCATGATTACATCATCGACCCGGCTCTTGGTTACCAGCATAGCCCCTTTACGCTCAGCCTGTTTGGCCAGCCAGCGATCAAACTTAGCCCGCAGAATACTGTAGCTTTGATAAGGCTCCTGGCGTAGATCCTCGCCGCTATAGCGAACTGTAAGGGACTTACCTTTGGCCATCAAGGCTACTTCTTCGTGAGCAATAAAGCGTTCCAGAGGCGCCTTTTTCCACAAATCAGGGAACAAATCCCGGATCGGGTTCAGGTAAATCCGACCGCCGGTTACGTTTTTCGCTCCGGCATAGTCTCCCCGCTCCAGGACCAATACCTCCAGTCCTTCCTGGGCCAGAGTATAGGCTGCTGCCAGACCAGCCAGACCAGCTCCTACCACAATCACATCGAATTTTTCCACCCACACAGCACCTCGCTTTTAAGAAGAAAGGGAACCAAGTGGTTCCCTAGATTTCCCGGAGGGTTAATCCGCTAGGGTTACCCCGGCTACGATCATTTTCTGCATGTCAGCTACGCCTTCTATCTGCGGTCCGATGATGGCGTCCCTGTAAATCCGGGCAACCTTGTAATCATTCATCAGTCCATATGAACCGTGTATATCCATCGAAATTCTGGCTACCTCTACCATAGTGTCACATACAAAAGTTTTGGTCAAGGCTGCTTCCTTGGCAAACTGGCGGGGATCTTTAACATTGTTGGCCAGCATTCCCAATCTATAGGTAAGCCAGCGAGCTGCTTCATATTTTATAGCCATATCGGCTATCTTTAGTTGAATAGATTGGAACTTGGTGATGGGCTTATCCCGGTGCATTTTCTCCTTAGAGTAGCGCAGACCTTCTTCATATGCAGCCAGAATACCTCCCAAAGCGGTAGAGCTAACCCCTACTTTTCCAAAGGATATGCCCAGCTGCAGTATGGGATATCCCATGCCTGGTCCAGCCAAAACGTTTTCTGCAGGTACCTTCACGTCCTTCAGATACACATCCAGCAGCTGCCCGCCGTGCATGCCCATTTTATCCCAGGGCTCAGAGATGGAATAGCCGTCACACCATTTATCCACCAGAAATCCAGTGGGCTTATTAGTTTCGCTATCCACAGCAAATACTACAATTACCCCAGGCCAGTTGGCATTGGATATAAACCGCTTAGTTCCGTTAAGAATATAATAATCGCCATCTTTAACCGCAGTTGTGGTTAACTGTTTGGGATCAGACCCAGTAGCTGGTTCGGTAAAAGCAAAAGAAGCTATTTTTTCTCCTTTGCAGCACGGGGTCATAAATTTCTTTTTCTGATCCTCGGTACCGAAAACGGAAATAGCACTGAGCGCCAGGCAGTGGGCAGACAGAGTCATGGCTACACCACCGGAAACTCTGGCTATTTGTTCCATGGCCAGTACATATCCATCGTATCCTCCATCAGCTCCACCGTATTCCTCAGGATAAGGAATACCGAAAAGGTCCAATTCAGCCAGTCCTTGAATAATTTCGTCGGGGATCTTGTTCTCCCGGTCAATTTGCTCAGCAACTGGTTCAATATGCTTCTCAGCAAATTCCCGCGCCATCTGTTGAATCATGAGCTGCTCTTTGCTCAAATTAAAATCCATATTTGTCCCTCCCGCTTTTTGCTTATAAAATCATTTTAACATTGAATATTATGTAATGGGAATATTCTTTGTGCGTTTTAATATTCCTGCTTTGGTTAGCAATTTTTTTATTTGAAATTTCTTGCAATTTCGCTATTTACTTGGGTATCTTGGGCAGAAAATAAATAAGGAAGCAAAGATAAAAACCTTTGCTTCCCGGCAATAGGCTATACCCTATACCTTAGCTGGTTTGCGGCTTCGCAAAGCCAGAATAGCTCTTTCGAGACCATCCACAGTCAGCTCTTCCATGGGAAAAATCTCACCAATCTTGCGAATGGTCCAGGCACCATCCGTCCAATCCCAGTAGTCCTTGGGAATTGGGTTTAACCAGACCGAGTATTCAAAATGACTGCGCAGCCTTTGTAACCAATGTAAGCCAGGCTTATCGTTGTACAGCCCCCACTCAATCACTCCGCCAATGCGAGTTAGTTCCGAAGGAGCCATACTGGCATCACCCACGATGATCACCCGGTAATCGGGGCTGTAGGTTCTGAGAATATACTCCGTATCGGTGTAGTTATCCAAAGTACAGTGGGGATCATGGAACATCCAATCATAGATACAATTGTGAAAATAAAAAGTTTTCAAATCCTTAAAGTGATTGGAACGATTCACCGCTGTAAACAACTGGTTACATAATCTGGTGTAAGTAACCATAGATCCCCCTGCGTCCATAAGCAGGAGTACTTTTATAGAATTTTCCCGGGGACGCTCCCACACCAGTTCCAGCCGCCCGGCATTATTGCAAGTTTTATCTACGGTAGCATCCAGGTCCAGTTCGGTAGCTTCGCCCTCCAGCCGGCTGGTAAACTGGCGAAGTTTGCGCAAGGCTACCTGAAACTGCCTCACTCCCAAAGTCTCATCGGTACGAAATTCCTGGAAGCGGCGCATACCAGCCACTTTAACCGCCGATAAATTGCGGGATTCTCCGCCTATACGTATTCCCCCTGGATGGTATCCGGAATGCCCAAAGGGAGAGGTACCCCCGGTACCAATCCAATAATTGCCGCCGTGATGCTCTTCATCCTGTTCGGCCAGCCTTTCTTCCAGCATACGCTTTAATTCATCCAAATCCAGCTGGTGATGCTTGCGGCGCATTTCTTCGGTTATTTCCAGAGGCGGCAGCTCTTTGTCCAGCCACTCCCATATCTTGTCCGGTAATCCTTCCGGGGTATCTACGTCTTTAAAAAAGGAAGCAAAAGCCATATCAAAGCGATCATAATGGGCCTCGGTTTTTACCAGAAGAGCCCGGCTCAGGTAATAGAATCCGGTCAGGCTGGAGCCGGCCATCCCGGCCTCCAGAGCTTCCAATACGGTCTGCCATTCATTTAAGGAGACCGGTACACCGAAATTCTTGAGGGTATAAAAAAAGTTGGTGAACATAGGTATCCTTCCTATATGTTTATATTTAATAACGATAACGGTTCAAGGAGGTGTATGAGGGCTGGGGAGGACGATTGGCCTGAGTCTTCCCATGCAGCTGGTTTAATAAAGTATCCAAATCCTCATTCTTTTTAAGCAGAACTCCTAAAAAGGGCAGTTCCTGTTTAATCCGGTTGGGGCTGATTCCTCCTACCACTAGAGCTTGCAGCCAGTCAATCAGTTCACTGGTGCTGGGTTTTTTCTGAATGTTAGGCACATTGCGCAAAGCGTAGAAAGTCTCCAAAGCCTGCTGTAAAAGGCGTTTTTCCAGATTAGGATGGTGCACCCGGACAATACGCTCCATACCTTCCGGATCAGGGAAGGCTATATAATGGAAAATACAGCGGCGCAAGAACGCATCAGGAAGTTCTTTTTCCGCATTGCTGGTGATGATAACAATGGGCCGATGTTTGGCATTGATAGTTTCCCGGGTCTCAGGAATATAGAAGCTCATTTGATCCAATTCCCAGAGCAAATCATTGGGGAACTCCAGGTCAGCTTTGTCGATCTCATCAATCAACAGCACTACCTGCTCATCGGCCATGAAGGCCTCGCCCAGCTTGCCCAGCTTGATATACTGTTTGATATCCGATACATCATTATCCCCGAACTGACTGTCGTACAGTCTCTGCACGGTATCATACACGTAGAGTCCTTCCTGAGCCTTGGTGGTTGATTTAATATTCCAGATAATAAGATCCATCCCCAGAGAATCCGCTATACTCTTAGCCAGCATAGTTTTGCCGGTGCCTGGTTCTCCCTTGATCAACAGAGGTTTTTGTAAGGCGATGGCTATATTAACACTGTTCATCAATTCATCCGAAGCTATATAATCTTTCGACCCCTGGTACTTTGCAGAATTCTTGGCCATTATCCCCGATCCTCCAAACACTTATATTTATATAATGTATTTTCTCTCAAATATTAGCACGGTTAGTTGAATAAATCAACGCAACCACTTTTTGAAAAGTCGGATAATTCGGTATTTTAGCTAATCATGGCACTGTGCTGCCCGGCCAAATAACCAGTAGAAAAAGCCGCCTGCAGGTTAAACCCTCCCGTATACCCATCCACATCCAGAACTTCTCCGGCAAAAAATAAATTCCGGTGCAAGCGGGATTCCATGGTTCGCGGATCGACTTCTCTAATGTCAATTCCACCAGCGGTGACAATGGCCTCCTCTACTGGACGGGTGGCAGTTATGGTTACCGGCAGAGCTTTGAGCAGTTCTGTTAACCGGCGCCGTTCGTCTTTTTTGATATGCCCGCTTTGCTGGTGAGGATCGATCCCGCTTAATCCCACGATAACCGGAATTAGTTTACGCGGCAAAAGATCATCCAGGGAGTTGGCAAAGTGTCGCCGGGCATAGCGGTTCAGGTCCCGCTGCAGCCGGGCTTCCACTTGTTCCCAAGTCAAAGCTGGTTTCAAATCTATAACTATTTTTACAGTTTGGCCGGTTCTATGAAGGTATTGGCCTATGTCCCGGCTCATGCTTAATATTATGGGCCCGGACAGGCCGAAATGGGTAAACAGCAGCTCTCCGAATTCACTGTTTATCCGCTTCCCGTCCGCCTGGTAAGCGGTAGCCTGCACATTTTTCAAACTGAGACCTTTTATCGACGGTATCCAGTCTTCATGGGCCACCAGCGGTACCAGACCAGGACGCGGTTCCACAACATGGTGCCCCAGATTGCGAGCCCATTTATATCCATCCCCGGTAGAACCAGTACCTGGGTAAGAAAGCCCCCCGGTGGCCACAATAACTCTAGGTGCGTCATACTGCCTCGATCCACAGTTAATCCTGAAGCCTGTCCCCTTAGGCACCAGGGAATCTACTCGAGCCCCTGTTACCACTTCAATTTTCAGCTTATGCAATTCCTGTTGCAGTACCTGCACCACATCATGAGCTTGATCTGATACCGGAAAGACCCGCTGACCCCGTTCCACTTTCAGTTTCAGTCCCCGGGATTGAAAAAAATCCATCAAATCCTGATTAGAAAAAGCATGCAGTGAACTATACAGGAAACGCCCATTGCCCGCATAACCTTGCATAATAAACTGGTCCAGCTCCAAGGCTGAGGTAAGGTTGCACCGTCCTTTACCGGTAATACTCAGTTTACGTCCCAGACGGTCCATTTTCTCCAGCAAGGTCACCGAAGCACCGTGATAGGCAGCCGAGCAGGCTGCCATCATACCGGCCGGTCCGCCTCCTATTACATATACCTTCATTAGGGCTATCCCTCCAGGCTTAGCATTGTGCCTATTTCCTATTTTTTGCTATAATTGATAGATAGCATGCCTTATAGGCTTTAGGAGGTAATTGTTTTGGATCGAACTGTTCCCGCGGGAGTACCTAAAATACTCTATGTTCTTATTATAGTCATCCTGGCAGGTATGTACTATTATGCTGCCTATGTAGATGTGTCAAATCCCGAAAAAGTAGTGGAAAACTTTTATAATGCCTATTTCGCCGGGGATTATGACAATGTAGCGGAGAATTTAAGTGTATTTTGGTCGGTACAATTCTTACCCGAGTATACTTCTCAGTCTCCCGCAGAACTGTTGAACAACCGCGACGAAATAATCAAGGAAATCAACCAGGTAATTTCCGAACAGGAAAAGGAAAACCCTTTGGAGGATAATTATTCTGTGGAAATCCATCCAGAATACACCCGCCAGGGTATAAACAGCGCTCTGGTGGTATATTCTATTAAACAGAATGGCAATAAGGTCGGCATGGAAATGGCGATTTTAATAAATGAAGCCGGTCAATTCCGGATTTTCAGCATGACTCCCGTTAACACAGAATCCTTGGAGATGATCACTGAAGAAGACGTCCAGGCTTTGGAAAAAAGCTTCACCGAGCTGTTAACAACCGGATAATCACAGCAAAGGGCCGGTTTTCCCTGTCTCTATCCCGAGATAGAGAGTGAACAGGAAACCGACCCCGGCTTTTTTATTGTTGATTATTGAAATTGCTCGGCTAACTCTTTCAACTTGCGGGCTGACTGTTCTATGCCCATGACTGCCTGAACTACATTTTCCACGGCATCCCGCTGCTGACTGACCAAAGCGGTAATCTCTTGAGTCGCAGCGGCTGATTCTTGTGTGGAAGCAGAAATGTTTTCAATCTCTCGAACTACTTCATCAGTAGACGCCAGGACCTCCTCTAAAACAGCCGAGACCTCTTGTATAGCCGCATCAATTTTGGCGGCGCCCTGATCTACCTGTTCAAACATCTGCTGGGTTTCCTGCACAGCTTCATCCTGCTGGCGAGCTATCTGGTTGGATCTTTCAATCTGGGCAACGGTGGCTTGCATACCCTGTTGAATCTCTCCAATCAGCTTGGAAATATTCTGGGCTGCCTGGCCTGATTCCTCGGCTAATTTTCTCACTTCTTCAGCTACTACCGCAAAACCACGACCAGCTTCTCCGGCGCGAGCGGCTTCAATAGCAGCATTTAAGGCCAGCAGGTTGGTCTGGTCCGCTATACCGGTTATTATTTCTACAATATTAACAATCTGGTTGGATTTTTGATTCAGTTCATGAACAGCCTGGCTTACCATCTCCTGGGCTTTGTTGCTTTCCTGCATAAAAGCGGTCTGCTTTTCCATGGCTTTTATGCCATTGTCTACGATGCTATTAAACTCATTGGATTGCTCACTGACTAGTTGCACACTGTTGCCGCAGCTTTCTATGGCCGTGGCCATTTCTTTTACCACTTCGGTGGTTTTGCCGGCATGAAGTGCCTCTTCTGTAGCTGCCTTGGCCATTTCTTCAATGCTGGCGCTTACCTGGACGGCAGCTGCACCAGTCTCTTCAGCCAGGGTGCGCACGCTTAAGGCTGTCTCGCTTAACAGAGCAGCTTCCGAGTTTATCTGCCGGGCAATACCCTGCAGGCTGTTGGTAAGTTCACTGGCCTCCTGTTCTTTTTCAATGGATACCTGCAACAATCCTCGCGCTACATTAGTGGTAATAGCACTGCAAATACCCACAAAGATGAATAATAAATACCTTACACCTAGAGTCGAACCTATATTGCCCTCGGGAATAATAGTCGGGTTGATAATGAAAGCAGCCGTCATGAAAACGACCACCAAGACAACGGAGTATACACACACCCATAAATCAAAGTATAGTACTCCCAAAGCCAGTACCAGATAAAAAACAGCAAATAACTCCCTGCTGCCGCTCATAATCACCACAAACAAGAAAGTGGTAAGCCCAACCATCAATATGGTCAAATACTTGGCGAAGGCATGAGTAGGATATCTGGACACGATCAGATAAGTAACCGCTATGATTATGACCGCCGCACCTGCTTCCTGCATAATGCTGGTCAAACTTAATTGACTGGAACCGGTACCGGAAAAGTAAATTCCCAGAGTGGCCAGGTTAGCCAGTACCTCAATTAAAATAGTGCCAATAAAAACACGGCGGTGGCTTTCCACCATATTCTTCGCCAACAGGTCATCCCTATACAAGTCTAACCACCAACCTTCCCCTCCCTTAGGTTAATCCCTCGAAACTGAGAAATATTTCTATATACTGCCTGTCAAATCCTTCGAGTTTACGACAAAACATAATAAATAGCACAGTATTAACTACACTGTGCTAGAGAGTGTCAAAAAAGTTGCTAAAAAGAGATCGCCACGTCGCTACGCTCCTCGCGATGACATACCAGAAGGCCATC
>Ga0208823_1000349_pt1 | contig 40445 bp, 35 predicted proteins | sample AD_UKC075_MetaG_FD_184440 | JGI IMG/M metagenome (GOLD analysis project Ga0208823, IMG submission 184440) | Active sludge microbial communities of municipal wastewater-treating anaerobic digesters from USA - AD_UKC075_MetaG (SPAdes) (version 2) | ecosystem: Engineered > Bioreactor > Anaerobic >...
CGCAAAAGTAACCTGGTGGACTTAAGAGTCCTACAGGCTAGAGGCTGCTTAGACCAGCCTGAAAGAATAAGGGTCGTTTGACCAAACTTCTTTCGAAATCCCCCACCTCTATAGGTGGTGGGATGGTTTAACTTTCATATCTCCACCATAAGTTCCTATTAATTTAGAATCCGCATTAGAAATGGCAACATAATTTTTATCCCATATGAATATATAGTTATTACCTTCAAATCTCCAAGTTCCAACATTCTTCCTAACTAGCTTTTCCACTTGATCGTGTGAAATCAGTCCGGCCTTTTCCATATCATATATTGATTGAACCTGTGCGTAAGCTGCATTGACAAGATCCTGGATCTTCTCCGTCTTTTCACTTTCGATGGCACTTCTTAGATTTACTATCGCTAGAATAGCAAATCCTACGGTGATAACTACTATTGCAGCAATAGCTAGTATCAAAAATGTCGAGAATACACTCTTTTTGGGCATATGACAGCCTCCCTCTGTAAGATGATCTTCCAAGTCATGGTATGCTAACAATGATTATACCACACCTATCTGATTATGCCTGGGTTCGATAATATATAGTTGATTTCTTTACTTAGTCTAAATTACTGTATTCAAATGTATAACCTTTAAGAAAAATCACAAAATACTAGAAAAAAGAAGTATTTTGAAAATATTCTTGAATAATAGTCTCTAGTCTCTGCTAATCGTTTGAAGTTAATCTTGGGAAAAAGAGAAAAGAAGAATAGAATGCAATTGACACTCGAACCTCAATATAGGTAATGTTAAGGTGGAGAATGAGAGAAAACCTTACTGACTATGCGTAGATTAGTAAGTTATTAATCTGCGTATGTGTGGTAAGGTATTTTTTTATAATATTAAGGCAGAGATTATCTGTGAAATTCTGGAGGGTGAGATGAAAAAATACATTTTGGCAATCGACCAGGGTACAACAAGTTCGAGAGCGATTATATTTGATCACGACGGGAACGTTGTAAGTATTGCTCAGCAAGAATTCATGCAATACTATCCTAAACCTGGCTGGGTGGAACATGATCCAAACGAGATATGGGCATCTACCATGGGGGTTATTGCAGATGCTTTAGCCCGCAGTGATATAAAAAGGAGCCAGATAGAAGCCATCGGCATAACAAATCAGAGAGAGACGACAGTGGTTTGGGATGCCGATACAGGCAAACCTATATATAACGCAATTGTTTGGCAGGATAGAAGGACTTCAAATATGTGTGATGAATTAAAAGACAGAGGATTAACTGAGAAGATTAGGAATAAAACTGGCTTGATGGTAGATGCTTATTTTTCTGCTACAAAAATAAAATGGATTTTGGACAATGTCGATAAAGCAAGGGACAAAGCAGAGAAAGGAAGATTAAGATTTGGTACGATCGATACTTGGCTAGTTTGGAAATTGACAAATGGGAAAGTACACGTAACCGATTATACGAATGCATCTAGAACGATGATATACAACATCTTTGATTTGAATTGGGACGAAGATCTACTCGAAGAAATGCAAATTCCCAAGTCTATCTTGCCAGAAGTAAAGCCTTCGAGCCAAATATATGGAGTTACTGACAGAGATATATTTGGGGCAGAGATACCGATCGCTGGAATTGCAGGAGATCAACAAGCAGCAACATTTGGACAGACATGTTATGACAAAGGTATGATCAAAAACACGTATGGCACAGGTTGCTTCATGCTTATGAATACTGGTGAGGAACCTGTTCTATCGAAGAATGGTTTGCTTACTACAATAGCCTACGGTCTTGATGGGAGAGTCTACTACGCTTTAGAAGGTTCTATCTTCGTAGCAGGTGCTGCTATACAGTGGTTAAGAGATGAGATGAAAATAGTTGATAGTGCAGCTGACACGGAATATTTTGCGACAAAGGTTAAGGATAATGGCGGAGTTTATGTTGTACCTGCATTTACGGGGCTTGGTGCTCCTTACTGGGATATGTATGCGAGAGGAACGATAGTTGGTTTGACAAGAGGTTCTTCAAAAGCTCATATTATCAGAGCTACTCTCGAATCGATCGCATATCAGACAAGGGATGTATTGGAAGCAATGGAAGCTGATTCCGGTATAAAGCTAAAGGCTATGCGTGTTGATGGGGGGGCTGCAATGAACAATTTCCTCATGCAGTTTCAGTCCGACATCCTCGGCATCCAAGTCGAAAGACCTGTTGTAAGTGAGACTACAGCTTTGGGTGCAGCTTATTTAGCAGGTTTAGCTGTCGGATATTGGAATGGGCGAGAGGAGTTACTGGCAAAATGGAAAAGAGAAGCACTTTTCACGCCAAGAATGAGTCAAGACAGGCGGGAAAGACTGTACTCGGAATGGAAGCGTGCCGTGGAAAGAGCAAGGAATTGGGCAAGGGAGGAATAAGAAAGGGTAATAAAGGAATGATATTAGTACCAATAACGATGGTAGTGTGGTATAATAATTAAAAGTAGATACAATATGGTGGAGACCAAGAGAAAACCATATCCTAAAAACGAGATTATTCTCGTGAGAAGGGATATGGTTTTCATTTTTGCAAAAGATGAGGAGGGTTAGCAGAAATGATTGCTGTTATAGGTGGTGGCATCATTGGAAGTTTGATTGCCAGAGAAATCAACAAATACGTCGAGGACGTATACCTATTTGAAGCAAAAAATGGTATAGGCACCGGCGTCACAAAGGCGAATTCTGGTATTATCCATGGCGGGTACGATGATCCGCCAGGAAGCTTGAGGGCTCAACTCTGTTACATAGGTAATCAACTATATGACGAAATCTCACGAGAGCTTTCTATCGAAGTCAGAAGAATAGGTTCACACGTAATTGCCTTAGATGAAAGTGAGCTAGCAAAAATAAGTGAATTAGAAGAAAAGGCAGCAAAGAACAATGTTAAGGAGTATCGAATCTTAGAGAGAAATGATTTATTCGACATGGAACCGAACTTAAATGCAGATGCGCTGATGTCTTTTTATTGTCCTATAGCAGGCGTAACTGAACCATGGAAAGTTGCCATGCAGTCAGTAAAGTCTGTTGAACTCAACGGTGGAAAGGTATTGAAGAACAAGAAGCTCGTGGAAGTGAAAAGGAAAGATAATAAGTTTGAATTGTCATTTGAAGACGGAAGCGTTTATACCGCCGATTTGGTGATAAATGCTGCAGGATTGTATGCAGATGAAGTCGCAAGAATGTTTGGAGATGAAGTGCCTGCCATTTTTCCGGTAAAGGGAGAATACTTTCTTTTAGGTAAAGATGTAAAATATGTAAATTCAGTCATCTTTCCTATGCCTTCTGAGTTAACAAAGGGATGCTTAGTCATTCCTACAGTAGATGGTGGCTACTTAGCAGGTCCAACTGCTCACGAGGTAAAGTCGAAACAAGATTTCTCCACAACAAGAGACGGCCTTGCGGAAGTCAAAGAAAAGTCTTTAAGGCTGGTCCCTTCTTTAGATTTTTCGAGAAATGTTGTCAAAACGTTTGCTGGTTTGAGGCCGGAAAGCAGAGAAAAGGACTTCTATATAGATATTGGTAAGAGTAGTGTTGTCCACGTTTCTGGTATTCGTTCGCCGGGTTTGACTGCAGCACCTGCGATTGCGAGATACGTTGTTGAATATCTTATTCAAGAGAAATTGCATATCAATTTGGAGAAGAGAAAAGATTACATCAGCCATGTAGAGAAAATCCCACATTTTGTGGATACTGATTACGGATATTGGGTCAGAGCCATTGAACAAGACCCAGAGGCAGGAGAGATCGTATGTTTTTGTAACGAGGTTACGAAAAGAGAGATAAGAGAAGCGATAAGAAATGGTGCTAGGACAATAGACGAAGTCAAATTTGCAACCCGGATTTCTTTTGGTGAGTGTCAGGGAAGTTTTTGCGTTTCGAAAATATTGAAGATGATATGTGAGGAGACTGGATTAGAACCAAAGGATGTGCTACAGAATGAAAAGGGCTCTTGGATTATCGATTCAGAGGTGAGGACAATATGAGATACGAAACAGATGTAACAGTTATAGGTGCAGGTGGAGCGGGCATGGCAGCGGCTTTGTCTGCGCACAGGAACGGAGCAGACGTTATCCTTATCGAACGCGAAGAAGAAAGTGGTGGAGTTCTAAATCAATGCATACACAACGGCTTTGGCTTGCACTACTATAGAAAGGATCTGACAGGGCCTGAGTTTAAGGAGACTCTTGAGGAAGAACTTGCAACAACGAATGTAAAGGTACTTGAAGGAACATTCGTTTTGGACGTAAGCAAAGATAAGAAGATAACTTTTGTGAATAGCAAAGGAATCCATGAGATAAAGACAAAGGCTCTAGTCATGACAACAGGTGCAAGGGAAAGGCATTTCAATTCCCTGGGTATTCCCGGGGACAGAGTGAGTGGCATTTTTACTGCAGGGGTTGCCCAAAAATATATAAACCTTCAAAATCTAAAACCAGCAAATAGTGCTTTAATAGTCGGCTCTGGAGATATTGGGTTGATAATGGCTCGAAGACTACATCTAGAAGGCATAGAAGTGAAAGGCGTTGTGGAGATTCTACCTTATCCTGGGGGATTGGAAAGGAACGTTCAACAATGCTTGAGAGATTACAATATACCGCTTTACCTTTCGCATAGTGTAACAAGAGTTGAAGGCAAGAACAGACTAGACAAGGTGTACGTATCTCAGATTGACGAGGCCGGGAGAATCGTCCCAAACTCAGAGAGAGTCTTTAATGTTGATGCCCTTATCACCTCTGTTGGGCTCATACCATCTGTAAAACCGGTGGAATTTGTCAGGACTGGTCCCGGATTCATCACAACGAACACAAATCAAACAACCGCTGATTGGATATTTGCAGCAGGCAACTGTACTGTGATATTTGACCTGGTTGATTATGTTGCAAGAGAGGGAGAGAAAGCTGGAAAATATGCAGCACTCTATGCGAAAAATGAATACGTCCCTGAAGAGAGAATTACTATCAAGAAAGGGAAGAACATAAACATAATACATCCATCTTACATAGATCCAAATGAGTCGACAAAACTATACGTAAGAGTGTCCAAAGTTTTTCAAAGAGCCGAAATAACAGTGGAACCTTTGGGGATAGAAATAATCGAAGAGGAAGCCAGGCCTTCTGAAATGATAGAAATCCACATCAAATCATTCAAGGAGAAAAGAATAAAAGAAGTAGAGGTGAATGCACATGAACTTGGTTGAGTACAAAAAGAAGAAAATAATCTGTACCAATTGTCCTTTGGGCTGCAAAATAAACCTGATTTATACTGATGCAGATGAGGTAGAGATAATAGAAGCCCAGGGCAATACGTGTAAAAGAGGGCTGGAATTTGCTAAGCAAGAGATTACCGACCCTGTAAGAGTAGTTGTTACAAGTGTAAAGGTCGAAGATGGGGAAATTCCTATGACCTCTGTCAGGTCTGACAAACCAGTTCCCCTAAGACTTATGGAAGAGATAATGGATGTAATAAGAGAAATAAAAGTGAACGCACCAGTTGTAAAAGGGGATATAATAGTAGAGAACATCTTAAACACAGGTGCCAACATAATAAGCACCAGAACTGTTAACAGTAGAGATTCAAAGAGTAAAGAACATAATAAGCTAAAGGAGAATTATGATGGTTAGTCTGAATGATTTAATAGTAGAGAATACTATAATCCCTGGAATTAGAAATTTGAACGATTTGGAAGACGCACTAAAGTCAACGTCACCTATAATATTCTTGCTAACAGGCTCGATACTCGATCTGGAAGATATATCATCCAGAGCTAAAGAAGCAAAAAAGGTGCTGATGATAAACGTTGATCTTTTAGAAGGCATTGCTTCAGATAAAAAAGGCATAGAATTCCTCGCAAAAAAGGGCTTTTGCGATGGAATAATATCTACAAAGACAAATGCTATAAGAGCCGCAATGAAAGAGAATCTGTTGGCGATACAAAGGGTTTTCTTAATAGATTCTGGTGTCTTGAGATCTATCAGAGACTTTGTTGAAAGTTCATCCCTCCCAGATGCTTTCGAAATACTGCCTGCGATAGCCGCCCCGTACTTTATAGAGAACGTTCATTCTAAGGCACTGATCATCGCAGGTGGATTGATTACCAAGAAAGAAGAAGTAGATGCCCTTTTTGAAAAGGGAGTAAGAGGCATTTCTACCAGTGCCAAGGAATTATGGTTCTAAGAAATAGAAATAGTTGAAGCTCTATTACAAGCCTTATTACAACCGTACCACTTCGTAGCCGTCTTCAGCCTTTGCCTTCTTGCTGAGTCGCTTGATAAGTTCGTTGACTATTGGCTGCCAATCACCGACTATGCCGAGGTCTGCAACTTTCATGATCGGTGCATCGGCGTCTTTGTTTATTGCTACAATGTATGTGCTTTCGTTGATACCAGCAAGATGCTGAATTGCGCCGGATATGCCTACCGCTATGTAGAGTTTTGGTCTTACTACTTTACCAGTTTGCCCTACTTGTCTATCTTTTTCGATCCACCCGTTATCCACTGCAGCACGTGAACCTGCTACTGTACCGCCGAGCAGGTCGGCAAGCTTTCTAAGCTGTTGGAAACCTTCCTTTGAACCTACTCCCCTGCCTCCACTTACAATTACCTGCGCCTGTGAGATATCCACGTCTTCTTTGATCTTTTCGAAGAAATCTTCTACAACGATTCTTGCATCTTCCCATCTAATTGAAGGTACATACTCCACGACTTCTCCTGTTCTCGATAGATTTGGCGCTTTTAATTCAAACACACCGGGCCTTACCGTAGCCATTTGTGGCCTGTGATTTGGGCAGACTATCGTTGCCATCAAATTTCCACCGAATGCTGGGCGGGTCATGAGGAGTAACTTACTCTCTTTATCTATCTCAAGCTGTGTACAATCTGCAGTGAGACCTGTTTTCAACCTTGCAGCGAGCCTTGGTCCCAACTCTCTACCAAGCTGTGTAGCTCCGATAAGTAATATCTCAGGCTTTTCCTTTTCTACAACTTCATGCAATGCCTTTGTGTAAAGGTCTGCATTGTATATCTCAAGTAGTTCGTTCTGAACAAGAACAACTTTGTCAGCACCATACTGAATGAGTGTAGTAGCTAAGCAATCTATGTCTTTTCCAATAGTAACTGCAGTCACTTTTGTATCTATCTCTTTTGCCAGTTCAACTGCCTTACCCAGCAATTCAAGACCTACTCTGTGAAGATTAACATTTTCCTGTTGACAAAAGACCATTATCATTTTCATCACCATCCCATCGATATTAATGTGTGTTAATGTATATTAAGTACTTCCGATAAGACTTCCGTAATTTTCTCGACAGATTCTTCCACACTCCCTTGGAAGACCTTGCCTTCACCTTTTGGTCCCTTGGTAAACGTTTTTCTTACCTTTGTTGGTGAACCTACTAGTCCAACTTTTGTCTTATCGAAGTTCAGTACTGAATTGTTTAGCACTTTTATCTCTTTTGAATAACAACCGAATAGGTCGTACAGATTCATGTACCTTGGTGTATTCATATCTTTCGAGCATGTAATTACGCAAGGCATTTTCGTTGAGATGACTTCAACTCTATTGTCAATTTCTCTTTTCACGACGATACTGTCATCACTTATCGATATATCCGTTGCATATGCCACGACCGGAATTCCAAGATGTTCTGCAATCTCTATGCCCACTTGTGCGGTATCACCATCTATTGCTTGTCTACCTGTAAGTATGAGATCATATCCAACAAATTCAGCTGCTCTTGCAAGTATCATACTAGTAACCAACGTATCCGCACCCGCATACAATGGGTCAGTGATGAGATACGCCTCGTCTGCTCCCATTGCAAAACTTTCTCTCAGAATCGCCTCTGCAACTGGAGGTCCCATCGTAATTACAGTCACAGTTGCGTTATGAGACTCTTTCAACTGAAGGGCTGCTTCGAGTGCATTCTTATCTTCCGGATTCATTATAGACTTGACTCCATCTCTGATGAGCGTTCCCTTTATCGGGTCGACTTTCACTTCAGTTGTATCTGGCACTTGCTTAGCAAAGACTATGATTCTCATCTTCTCGCCTCCTTGAATTGTTGTGTTACATTCTTCGCTTTCGATTATCTTTGATTATCTTATGTACTGACCTGCAATGACCATCTTCTGAACTTCGTTTGTTCCTTCGTATATTTGAGTTATCTTCGCGTCCCTCATCATTCGTTCAACTGGATAGTCCTTCGTATACCCATAACCGCCGAAAATCTGTACCGCTTGCGTTGTAACCTTCATCGCAACGTCTGATGCATATTTCTTCGCCATTGCAGCATCAGCACTGGTAAGAATACCTCTGTCCTTTTTCATCGCTGCATTGTAGACGAGCAACCTTGCTGCTTCTGTTTCAGTTATCATGTCTGCGATATACCATTGCAATCCTTGAAATGCACCTATCGATTTGCCAAATTGCTTTCTCTCTTTCACATATCTCAGTACCTCATCTATTGCACCCTGTGCTATACCAAGTGCTTGAGCACCAACGCCTATCCTTCCACCATCCAACGTCTGTAGTGCAATCTTGAATCCCATTCCCTCGCTACCAAGTAAATTCTCTTTTGGTACTTTACAATCCTCGAATATGAGTTCTGTCGTTGAAGAACCTCTAATCCCCATCTTCTCTTCAACCTTGCCAATTTTGAAACCATCGAAATCCTTTTCAACTATGAAAGCGCTGATACCTCTTGTTCCCTTACTCTTGTCTGTCATGGCAAAGATGATGAAGACATCTGCCGTCCCACCGTTTGTTATAAATATCTTCGAGCCATTTAGTATGTAGAAATCACCATCGAGCTTTGCAACGGTCTGTTGATTTCCCGCATCGCTACCTGCATTAGGCTCAGTCAGTGCAAATGCACCAAGCTTCTCGCCACGTGCCAATGGTTTCAGATACTTCTCTTTCTGTTCCAATGTGCCAAATCTATAGATCGGATCACAACAAAGTGATGTGTGTGCTGAGAGAATTATCGAAGTAGTGCCACAAACTCTACCTAATTCCTCAACTGCCATAACGTATGTCAAATAGTCACCGCCAGCACCACCTAATTCCTTCGGAAATGGAATACCCATCATACCTAATTTCGACATCTTTTCAACTGTCTCGTATGGAAAATATTCTTCTTCATCTACTCTCTGTGCCAAAGGCTTAACTTCTTTCTCTGCAAATGTTCGAAATAATTCCCTTGCAAGTATCTGTTCTTTTGTCAGGAGATACTCCATAAACAATCCCTCCAGTTCAAAACTTATAATCTATAATAATATTCGGTGATAATTTGTTGATAGTTTCAGTGATAATCGAATGCGAAAATAGTTATGAGAAAACTCTGGCAGAGACTCTACATATCTCCATATGCCAACTCATCTGAGAAAAAATTCACATATTCAATTATATTGTACATCATAATCAAAAATCATATGTTATCTTGTGAATAATATCACGTTAAAAATATGATAATTTGATGTTTTGAAAATAAGAGGAAAGAAGGAAAGAAAAAAGAGGGAATGGATCAGAGTTTTTCGATCTCTTCGATGAGGTTCTTCAGGTAAGACAATTCGGAGATGAGTTCATCTACGGACGTAAAAACGAAAAGAACGTTGGTCAACGACTTCCTATCGACTGATGTTAAGAGCCTATCTAGAATCTTTATCTTGTCAATGGCGTATTCGTGTATCTCAGGCACTTTGGCAGTCAACTGGCTATTGATTCTGTCCATCTTTTCAGTGAACAAATAGACTGTTTCAAAATCGACCTCTGAAAAATCAAACGAGAAGATGAATGGTTGCTTCATTTGGAATGAAATCTTCATTTCTTCTGACAACTTTCTCACTTCTGCGATAGTAACAACTTCAAGCAGTATCTCGAGCTTTCTATCTTGAAAGAGGTCTTTATGTTCTATCACATACTGATTGCATAACGATAGTATTACTTCCAAGTTGTTCAGGGTATTTTCTAAGCGTAGCAATTGCTTCGTGGGGGCATTATCGTAGTAGAGTTTCTTTAAAGATATTAGGTTCGAGATTTTGAACTTTTCTAAATTCCTGTTGCTGAATTCCAAAAGCTGAACTGTATCCGGAACATAACTATTTAGAAAGCTGTACGACATCAGGACTAATTCATCAATATTAACTACTTTTTTCTGAACTGGCTCAAGCCCGAGGAAATTAACTATACTCAGTGAATGCAAGTCTATTAACATTTTGTCTTTGGACTTCATGATTATCGGTGCATAATAATCCAGTAATTCATTGAATAGAAAATTTGGGTCGAAGTAAATTTTTACCATACCTTCCCCCCGTGCTTTACTCGACCAATTCTCTTGAGTGAACTACCCCACCTATAGAGGATGGGAGACTTCTTGATAAATTGGGTTAAATTTGGTTTCTATCAAATAGAATTCAAATCCTCTCTCTGTTTTCCCGCAATGTGAAGACATAGGCCAATACTTCGGCAACCGCCTTGTACAGATTTTCTGGAATTACATTGCCGATTTCGGTGTTATAGTATATCTCTCTTGCAAGTCTTGGGTTTCTTACTATCGGTACATCATTATCCCTGGCGATATCTATTATCCTCAGTGCAATTCTATCGGCACCTTTGGCAATGAGTATCGGGGCGAAATTCTCGTCAGGATCGTATTTCAAAGCACATGCAAAGTGAGTTGGGTTAGTTATTACGACACTTGCTTCTGGTACTTCCTGCATCATTCTGTGCATTGCATATTGCATCATTACTTGCCTTTGCCTGCTCTTCAGCTCAGGATTGCCTTCTATTTCTTTAAATTCTTCCTTGACTTCTTGCTTTGTCATCTTGAAACTCTTCTCATATTCATACTTTGAGTAGTAATAATCTACTATTGAAACAATGAGCAATGCTATTGCACACTTGATGATAAGCTCAGTAAGGACATCCCATATGACTAAAGAACCGTCTATCATGGCACTATCAACAGTAATCATGATTCTCTCGTAGTTTCCTTTTATTACACTATAACCCACAAAACCTATTATCACCAATTTTATAAGTGCCTTTGCAAGTTCGAATAGCGCTCTTAGTGAGAACATTCTCTTTAGTCCACTAATAGGGTTTAGACGCTTCAGGTCAGGTGTGAGGGTTTTAGCCGTGAATAGAAATTTTGTCTGCAATAGACCAATTGCTAATGAAATGAGTGCAGCCGCAAAGATTATGAACATGAGATAAGTAAACGTCGAACTGAACGACTGATACGTAAAGAATATCAAATCGTCCAAACTGCCCAAATCAAGGTCCGATAATTGAAAAACTGTTTGCGTACCGTTGATGAGCGAATCAAGTAGACTTTTACCAACGTACATGAAAACGATAGAAACAGCTAGAAAACTAATCCCGGAGATAAACTCCCTGGAGACTGGTACTTGACCTTCTTCTCTTGCCTTCTGCCTTTTTCTCGGTGTGGCTTTTTCTGTCTTGTCTGGGTCAGCAAAAAGCTGCAGATCTATTCTTAGTGAGCAGTTCAATGTATTATAATCAAGCTCAATGTTGTGTTCGACATGATCTAGTGGTGTTGCACGATTTGATAGTCGACTTACTTGGCTAACAACTGATCTATATACGGTTCCATCTTCACCACTGCTCCTGATATCAACTCTACCCATATTGGAATCATCCCTACCATCACGACAAACATTATGATTGTGCTTGCAGGCATAGCAACCATGAAAACATTCATTTGTGGTACTAAACGTGATAGAACACCGAAGAGTACGTTTATAAGAAACATTAAGCCGATTATTGGGAGTGCTATCTGAAGTGAGAAAAGGAACATGTCCAAGAATATCTGGAAGTACTGGGCATTTAACTTATCAAATGGAAGATCAGTCAGTACTAACGGGAACTTTTCTACGGACTTTATAACCGCCTCATAAATAAGTATATGCCCCTTAAGAGAGACAAACACGTAAAGGGACATGAGATAGATGAATTCACTGGTTATCGGAGATTCCTCCACAGTTGGGTCAAGTGAACCACTCACGTTGAATCCAGACTGAATACCGAAAATCTCACTGCCTGTATAGACTGCGCTTGCTATCGTATAGGCTATGAGGCCGATAAAAAAGCCTATGAAAAAGTTGAAAATCAGAGATGTAACTATGGTTGCTAAAGGAAGCGTTATCGGGACCATCACAGCAACATGCGGTAACGTCATGTAACTTAGGGCTACCAAGAGAGCCACCAGTATCTCTGTTGGTAGCGTAAAGCTTGCAAACATCGGGGCTATGACCATCATGCCGGTCAATCTAGACAAAATCAACCCCCAGCTCAGTGCATACTGGTGTATCATTCCGTACATAGCATTTATCGACATATAGAGTCACCTGCTGAAAACTTTTTCGATCTATTCGTTCTTATTCGTCGAATATTCTGAGATGAACGAGTGAACATTATAGAATTCTTTGTTGTTTCCAGGTCTATCGTTGTAGAACGGTCTTGTACAGTCTTTACAGCCAGATGTTAAGAATGCTTTGGTAATATCCAACGTTTCCAAACTCTCTTCATATAACAGTCTTGATATGTTACCTTTCTCGTCGAATTCTACCCATGGTAGCAGAGCTTTCTCAAACATGATATATCTTAGAATTTGGATCTTTCTATACCTCTCAAGTGGTGGCATCTGCGCATGCTCAAGCTTCGTGCCCTTTATCGGTGTAAATGCAAAAAGTGCAATTTCTACATTGGATTCCTTCATTTTCTTGAATATCTCAAAGATCTCTCTATCGTTCTCGCCTAGTCCTACGATGAGATGAGTAGTTATACGATTCGGATATTTTTGTGCACCGTATTCTATGAGTTCAAGTGTATAATCCATATCCCAGCCTCTGTACTGCCTGTGTAACTTACTGTTTGCTACATCTATTGCTATCCCCAAATTGCTTGCACCAGATTCAAAGATAGCATCTATGTCTTCTTTATCCAAAACTCTGGTTGACACTGAGATAGCAATATCTTTATCATTCTCTCTTACTTTCTCAACCACATATTTTGCATCTTTAAGTGCGCCGTTGTAGTTTACCACCTGAAAACAGATTCTTCTGAAATTGTGCGCCATGCTTAACAAAGAGTCTAAATCTATTTCCTTCCATGTGATGCGTGAGAGGAACTTGTTGTCTGATAAACTATCTCTTGCATGCGTACAGTATGAACAGTTGTACATACAATTCCCATCTAGCATCAAATATGCTGTTGGCATCGGTTCTGGGATTTGCTCACCGCTGATTATTTTCCATGTCCAGTAAGAAGCTCTGATCAGCATTAAGCAATCTCCTCTTTAGCAAATTGTATCTCATAAAGCTTGTAATAAGCACCCTTTTTTGCCAACAGTTCAAGATGTTTGCCTTCTTCAGCTATTCGTCCATCTGCTACTACGACGATTCTATCTGCTTCCACGACAGTAGACAACCTGTGGGCAATCATGATAACTGTATTATCCTTTGACAAATCACGTACAGCTTGTTGAATTCTATGTTCCGTTTCGACATCGATGTTACTTGTTGCCTCGTCAAGTATGAAAATCTTTGCACCAAACAATACTGACCTTGCGAGCGCTATGAGCTGCCTCTCGCCTGCAGAGATTCCTTTACCGCGCTCCACGATCTCTGTGAAAATACCTTTGGGTAGCCTCTCAATTGCATCGAGTGCCCGCACCTTGGCTAGGGCTTCTATAACCTGCTCTTCCGTGATTCCATCATGGAATAGCCTTATATTATCAAGCAGTGTGCCACTAAAAAGCACGACATCTTGTGGAACCGCCGAAACGCACCTTCTGAGCATCTGCAAATCATACCCTTCCAACGGGACACCATCTATAAGTATACTTCCTTTCTGAGGTCTGTACATTGCATTTATAAGATTCATGATCGTTGTTTTACCAGCACCTGTCTCACCAACTATCGCGACAAGTTCTCCAGGTACGAATTCCAAATTTACATCTTGGAGTATCCACCGCTTCTCATCGTAACTGAACCAAACATTTTTGAATTCTACTTTTCCATAATCTATCTCTTTCTTCCCATTAACCTCTCCCTGTTCTTCTACAGGTTCATCCAGTAATGCAAATATCTTCTCTGCACTGGCTGTTGTATTTTGAATTATATCATACTTTTCAGACAAATCTTCTATAGGTCTCATAAATGTGTCTATATATGATACAAATGCAAATAAATCTCCGAAATTCAACGTCTTATCGAGAATATACTTTGCTCCGAACCAAACTATCAATGACATTGTTAGATAGTAAAGGAAGTTTATCACAGGTCTGAAGATACCGAAGACATAAAGTTGATTCATGCGTGCTTTGTACAGTTCCTTATTGATTTTATCAAACTCGTTTCTTTTGTAACCCTCAGCGTTAAATAACTTTGTCACAGGCATACCTGCAAGGTTCTCTGCTATATATGCATTTATCTTTGATATACCAGTACGCACCGCTCTATATGCTCTTATATCGAAATACCTAAAAATTGCCATCGCTATTATAATCAGTGGAAATATATAAACTATATCCAAGAACAATTTTGAACTCATCCGCCACATCACGAATATAACCCCGGCAAGTAAGAATACATCGTTTACGATGCTTGTTATCACCGAAGTGAAGAACTCCTGAACGTTCTGAGTATCGCTAGTGATACGCGTTGTCAACTGACCACTTGGGTGCCTATCAAAAAATGACATGGGCAGCATCAACACATGGTCATACAACTCTCTACGTATGTTGTAAACCACCTTACTTCCTATGTACGTTGTCACGAGGATTGAGAGATATTCAAACAGGAAAATGGCACCTGAGACAACTAAAAAGAGTATTGCCTGCTGTGAGATACCTGCGATCCTTTCTGAAGTCGTGAGTGTATCAGAAAGTATGTAAGAGTTAATCGCCTTTCTTACTATCTGTGGTGGCATCAATGTAAAATACGTTAGGGATATAACTATCACTATGGCAACTAGCATCAGGTGGAAATACGGCAAAGAATACTTCAGAAGCCTAATGAATACGTTCTCTTTCACTACCTCACACCTCTTTTCGATAATTGAACAAACAAATAGGTTTCCCTGTTACTCGGTTCAGAGTTCGGGCTTAGTCGAATTCTATCTTGTTTGTACTCTTCGATTTGTAACATCTCTTATCTGCCAATTTGAGCACTTTCTGTGTATCGCCTTCTTTAGGATAGATTGCTACTCCCGATGAAAATGTTAATTCGGTACTTTTGAAGAAGCAATCGTAGATTCTTGTCAAGACCTTTTCCACCTTGTTTCTGTCTGCTGTTTTTATGACAATTACAGCCTCATCCCCACCATAGCGGAATGCCAAATCATCTCTTCTGATGTTCAGGTTTATGCATTTACCGAATTTCGCAAGTACTTCGTCACCTTTCGCATGGCCATATTTATCATTTACCATCTTGAATTTATCTAAATCCAAGAAGGCAAGTGAGAACTCGGAAAAATGGTAATCCTTCAAGAACTCCTGCAGCATCCTCCTAGTCTTTAGACCAGTCAATGAATCGGTTTCAGCCTTCTGTTTCACAGAATCGAGGAATCTCTTATTTTCGATTACAAGTATCATTTCTTGTCCCAGGTCCTTCAAGACATTCAATTGATAATCTGTTATCGGTTTTAAGTCAAAATTATTATCTGCTAGAAGAAGTCCTACTATGTCGTTTCCGCTCTTGAGAACCATGAGTGCGAATTCTTTTGTGATATCGTATTGCTCTGCAATTATAGGCATTTCTTCCTTCGAAAAGACACGCGGCATTCCGTCTGCATAGCCTTTTATCAACTCTGCATCTATGAACTTCCCTTCGTAAGGTAACTCCAAAGTCGATTTGAAGTCCTTAGAAACGTTATCTAGAAAGTCTTTCATATTGAGGTCTATATCTTCAATTGCCTCCCATACCCTGTGTGCCTCTTCTAGAGTCCTTGGTCCAAGTGCCTTTTGGAAGAAAAACTTTCCATCTGCGTAATAGAAGAACATAGCCCTGTTGAATGCTCCGGAATATCCTGCAGTTATACCTGTCAAAAATGCATAAATCATCGTATTTATGTTACTGTCAGGCTGCAATGTGTATTCTATTATCAACTTGGAATTTATAAAGCTCTGCGCATATCTTGTAGCTTCATGATGAATAATGTAAAGTACCCACGATATCTCCTCCCTCAGCTCTCTGATCATCTTGTAGAGTATTTCTGGAACTGATAGAAGAAGTGTCTTGTAATCGATGACATACCTTCCCTTATCTGAAAGCAAGACAACTGTTTGATCCTCAACCCTATCAACGATCGATACCCTGTTTATCTTCGAACAAGACAATTTCTTTGAGACCTTCCAAAACTTGAAAAGATTCTCTGGGACCAATTCTGGATTACTGCATATAGATAGGTCAACTTTGAAATATATGTCGTGCTTAATTATTTCGTTTAGAATATAAGAAATGTAACTATCCAGATAAGCGATATTTATACTCCTTTGATACTCACACCAATGAACCACACGTACTTGAATCTGCTTTGCAATCCACTCAAGAAACTTGTTATCTCTCTCATCGAATGGCGCAACATAGTGACTATCTATATCTATCTCACCGTATACGCTACCATCTCTTCTCAGTATTGGAACGACGATCTCACTTCTCACGTGGGGGCTACAAGAAAGATAATTCGTCTCTTGAGTCACATCTTGGACGATAAATGTCATCTTAGTTTCGGCTGCTTGACCGCATATTCCTCTGCCTACGGCTATCTTCACATGATCAGTGGGTTCTCCCACATATGGTCCAAGCTCAAGCAGGCCTTCTTCATTCATGATATAGAACCCTGTCCAATTATAGTATGGAACATATTCATCAAGCAGTATGGGTATCTTTTCGAGCAGTTCCTCATTCTTCAACTTCTCGATCTCAACCTTTAGAAATTCGAAAATCTCGTTCTTGTCATAGTACATTCCTTCTAACTCACCATGCCTATAATGAACAGCAGCTTGATATAAGGCGTCTGGGAGCATCTGCAACTTCCCTCTTTTCCAAAGTGAAAAAGCATCGAAGACTATTATCTTTTCTACCTTACCATCAATAACAACCCAGTCTTTTACACCGGGACCTACTATAAGAAAGATAACAAAATCTTCTTTGTCAAGTTCTAAATCATTTGCATGTGCCCTTATAGAAACTGTAGTCTCTTCCTTTACTCTTCCTTTGTAGTTTTCAAAATCATGTGAAAATCTTGTGAGTTCCTTTCTAGATATATTCTTTATTAACTCCTTAAAATTCTCGAACTGTGATTCATACCTTTCAGTGATAGGACTAAACGGTAACGCTTTCCAGAAGTCATACCAAGCACTTTTCTCATAAGTCAACATTTCGAGAAAATCTTCGACGTGATTTTCAACGATACTCCTCATCATCTTCACCCCTAAATTTCTCTTCGAGTACTTCATATTTTAAATCGTCCGTGACCAAAATCTTCAATTCCCTTTTTCCATAAACCACATCTAGGACGTCGCCAGATTTGACTTCATAAGAGGGTTTAAGCTCTCTTCCGTTCTTCTTCACCAACCCTGCTTTTGACACCTCTTGAGCTACCGTTCTTCTCTTTATAATCCTATTCACCTTTAGGAATTTATCTAGCCTCATGCACTTCGTCCCCATCTTATCAATTTGATAATCAAAATTGCTCTAAAAAAATTATATCACCTTTTAATATAATTCGCTATACGAATTTCTTTTTTAGTCACATTTAGTCGTACCACATTTTAATATAATTATTCGAGGCATTCCAAAGCATGTATTCGTTTATCCCAAGTTCTTTCAACGCCTTTATCTCTTTTTTGATCGCATTCTCATCGTACGTTATATGTCCTTTTACCCATGTTGCAGTGAAGGATTGTATCCATGGTCTAATACGAGCTGGCGTTGGAATATTGTAGTTTCTTTTTAGAGCATCGGAGACTGATCTATAAACAGTTTCATAAGGGAATTGATCTGGAATGGACAAGCCAAACGAACCATTGGCATAATGGCTTGGATAGACCATTGGGCAGATATAGTCAACAACGTTTGAGATAGCCTCCCAGTACTGGCCAATCCCCAAATCATCGACTGCAGTTGAAACAAGTCCGAAAACATCAGCTGCCAGAGGTATTCCATAGCGATCTAATTCCTTCTTGGCATAGATGAGGAATTTCTGAATAGCTTCTGCAAAAGAATCATCACTTGTCTTTCGTAAATCTACTCGACTCATATCGGAGTTTGTTAGTTCTGGAAATCTCACATAATCATACTGTATCTCATCGAACCCCACTTCTACAGTCTCTTTAGATATTGCGACGTTGTATTCCCATAACTGCTTATCATAAGCAGAAGCCCAAGGCACCTTATATATACCCGTATACGGGTTACCGGTATCTTTGTAGACAACTGCTTTATCCATATGTGCCCTAGCATATGAGGGATCTTTGAAACACACAATCCTTGCAATCACATATATCCCCGCAGCTTTGACTTCTGATATTATGCTCTTCATCTCTTCTTTAGAATAAAATGCCATCTCATTTGCCTTTGGCACTACTCTTTGCGATGCCTCTGCTTTGAAAAGCATGAAGCCGTCATCATCTTTCACATCTATTACAAACGCATTTAAATTTGTCTTTTTTGCAAAACTAATCCAGTTATTTATCTTTGTACGAGTATTTACTGAAGTACGAGTTAAATAAATAGCTCTAACGTCAGAAACTCTACCCACAGTTTTCTTCACAGGTTCAAAACTGATATTTTCATATCCACTTCCCGCAATTGGTTTTAATGAATCACTTAAGAACGCAGAACGAACCCAACCTTCTATTTTTCCATTTGCTGTCCTGTAGCACACTTTTGTGAATTTCTCGTTGTTGTAGGTTGTTTCATCGACTTTCTCTACATACGAAGCATACTTCAAAGTGTCTAAAGCCTTGCCCCCCGGAGAATCGAAGAGGCTCACACCAAAGGCACTGACAAAGAGGTATTTATTTGTATCTATCTGATTTATCGTAGGTGACTTATCATTTACTGTATCCAAATTCTTGTTACTTGAAGGACCAACTGGACTATCCGAGTTATCACTTGAAACATGCTGTGAAGATGGTGCAGACAGATCAGGTAAGGCAACATCTGAAGCAGGTGAACTCTTTTGACTAACTCGATCGTTATTCAAAACAGCTGTATCTGTCGCTATAACTATGATATTTTCAAAAAGGCTTGTGAAAGACGAGTCCTGCGGTGAATTTAATATTACAGTTGAAACAGTTGTGTCGGTAGCGACAGTACTGGAGTCCCTTGTATCATATGGTGCTTTCCGTTGAAAATCCTGAGCACTTGGATCGATGTCAGAAGCTTGAACACCTTGTTGACTGATCGATAGATTGACAGAAACAAGTGCTGAATTCTCGTTTTCTTCAGAAAAAATAACAGCGAAGAAAATGCCTAGAGAGACAAAAAAGAGTAGAATAGCTACTAATCCTACCTTCAACCTTGTCTGTTTTGCCTTTTCAACTGTATGTTTTAGTGGTTCGCTTAGTTTGACACGACCGTTCTTCTTGTAGTCACTTTCATCCGCCATACTGAACCTCCTGCTATCCTGCTATAACGATCTTTGAAATCTCCATCTGATTTATAATTATACCATTTTATCCGATTTCTTGAAGAAGCTAATATATTTCTAGAATCTATTGACTTTTTAAAATGCGAGGTGTATAATGAGTTGACCGTCGAAAATGGTGATCGGCGGTAAGTAAACCAGATTTTAGGAGGCGTTGTCAACATGAAAGGAACAGTTAAGTGGTTTGATGCAAAGAAAGGCTACGGTTTTATCACAAAAGAAGACGGAGAAGATATCTTCGTTCACTACAGTGCTATTCAGATTGATGGATTCAAAACACTCAAAGAAGGCGACAGAGTCGAGTTCGAAGTCCAGAATGGTACAAAAGGTCCTCAAGCGGCTAACGTTAAATTAGTTAAGTAAGCTTTCGAGGAGAATAATTCAGCCCCCTGTAAGGGGGCTTTATTATTTCATCAATATAATGGGCAAGGATACTTCAACTTCCAAGCGGTAGCCTAAGTTGGAAAGGAATTGTCTTACCTCTTTTCTGTTCGTTTTAAACTCTTAAAATAAACAAACGTGTGATATAATTATATCAACTGATACATCTGGCGCACATTAGTGCGGACAAGTAAACTGATGAGCCTGACGGCTCTACAGTGTAGAGGCTGCTTAGACCAGCCTGAGAGAATAAGGGTCGTTTGACTAAACTTCTTTCGAAATCCTCCACCTCTAAGGTGGCGGGTAGTTTAAACTGAGGGAATCGATGTCATGACAAAGCAAGTATTAAATATAGCAAAACAACAAAGCCCCCAAACTTGGGGGCTTTCTTTTCAAGTATTCTAAATTACTTAACTACCTCTTAGTTACTCAGTTGCACTCTCCACTGTTTCAGTGCTCCTGCTCTCTGCTCTTGAATTATTCCTACTATCGGTTATGTAGTACCCGCTTCCTTTAAAAATAATACCTACTCTACCAATACCTTTGGACATATCTCCGCCACACTTACTGCACTTTATCGATGGTATTTCGTTGATCCCATGAAGGTGAAGCTCCTCATTTCCACATTTTGAACACACATATCTGTACATTGGCATAATCTCACCTCCAGTATCTCTGTGCTTTTACATTCACTACATTATAATTTATACCAAAATCATGTAATTTTCAAGTATCAAAAAAGTTAAGAATTATACTAACGTTGTCTGATTCTTTCCATTTTTCTTGGACATGTATACTGCATCATCCACTCTTTTTAGAAGTGATTCTATTGTGTCATCTCCCTTTAGTTGGGTCACACCAAGACTTATTGTTACGTTAATTGCATCAGCGTGGAACTCCTCTTCAACTTTCCGCCTTATCCTTTCAGCTATCGCAAATGCGTCTTCCACTTCAGTTTGTGGTAACAATATCAATACTTCTTCCCCGCCCATTCGAATGGGAAAATCACTCATTCTCGTACTTTTGAGTATAATACTTCCAACTCTTCTCAGCACTTCATCACCTTTCAAGTGACCATAAGTATCGTTTAGCTTTTTAAAATCATCTACGTCGGCCATTATCAAAGAAAGTGGTGCTGAATTGGCTAAACTTGAAACATACAGCCTTTCGATCTGTGAATTGAAGACGAATCTTGTCAAAAGTCCAGTTAATTGATCTTTCTCCAGCAAACTTCTAACTTCTTCGTTTAAGCGCCGCAAACTCAAATTTTTCGACTCTAGTTCTTTCAAATATACATTGATCTCTTCCCTCTGATTCAAATACGCCTTGATTGTGCGCGATAGTTCACCAATTTCATCGAGCCTTTGTGTATATTGTTCGATATTATCGACAGTTCCATTTTCGATTGAGTATACAATATTGTTGAATGGCCTTATGAGGTTTGCGGAAAGATATGAAACAATGTAAGCCATGAAAACCACAAAAACTATAGCAAACAGAATAATCGTAAGAACTATATTCCTGTTCAAATGCTTGTAACTTGAGAAAGCTGTACTGAAATTCAGATATCCAATCGTTACATCATTCTCATTCTTAAGAATTTTTATGAAATTCAACATTTTTGAATCTATGGTTGGTACACTCTGTGAGAATCTTACAGTAGAATTGGTTAAATTGTGGAGCTCGAACAAATCTGAGGCGTCATAGATATTGCCAACAACGAAAAATCCTACTGGACTTTCCCTTTTCACATCGCTTTTCTTGCAAATGCTATAAACAAAGTATTCTATGGGAAATTTGAACGATTTTGGTAAATCATACCCATGCAGTTTATTATTCAGCTTTGTCACATCAAGGTCTCTCAGATATTTTAATATTCTCTCATCGTTGCTGTCCATATATACTAAACTATTCAAATCATACGCAGCTATAAAATCTATACCATATTTTCTAAAGTAGTCCATACTGAGATAAGTCTCTTCAAATTCCCTGCTAGGATTTTCTACATATGCATAGAACTCATCCCAAAGAGAGTAACTTTCAGCAACTAGATTGATCTTCTGTGAATATAGGTTTGAGATTTGTTCAACCATCTTACCATAATTTTCTTGCCCAATTTCAAAATTCTTTCGCACGTTTCCAATGGTAAACATCGTCATACCAGAAGCAACACAAATCAGTATAATCAAAGAGATTAAAAATACTTTGAAAACCTTCTTCTTAAGCATTTACACTCTACCCCCTAATTACTTAATCATTCGAATCATCCCTCTAAAATGGATTTTACCACTCTCTCGATTTTCTTCCAAACATTTCAGTCGGCGAATATAACACCCAGCTAGTCACTATACATTTCCAGTATACCTATTCATACAAATATCTCATACAAATATCTCATAGTAGAAACAACGATTTCAAAAAAATGTCTCTATCTTTAGAATAAAGTGGTATGATAATTCTATACTTGATATTATGGTGAGGTGAATGGCATGAAGATGTCTCTAAAACTCCTGAGTTTGACAGAAAAACGAGAAATCAAAAAGTTGAATTGTGGATTCATGCGGGTTTACGACGCTAAATTTCGATTTTTTGTTCTCGTTGTAGTGACTAGAATATGAGCATTATTCTCCATTTTTCTCTTTTTCGTTCTCTTCATCCTATTACCTTCTTTACTTACTTTTTCTAATACTTTTTTCTTGCTTTTCTTCTCTTTCCGTGATATACTTTAAGTGGTGCCTTATTCCACTTAAAGGAGTATGATTGTCTTGTTCCTTCGTAAAGTTACTATTGGTGGTAAGCAGTATATTCGACTCGTTGAGAACTACAGGGAAGATGGTAAAGTCAAGCAAAGGTTCCTCGCTACTTTGGGTAGGGTCGATCAGATTTCCAAGCAACAAGCTTTAAACATGATCGAGAAGTTAAGAGCTTGGTATGATGTTGATGATGTAGTTAACATGTCAAATGTGGAGAGTACTGTGATCAAGAATTACGGAGCCAAGCTTGTCGTGGACAAGTTATTTGAAGAGTATGAATTGGATGAATACTTATCGAAAGTAGACAAGAAAGTGCGCTACGATTTGGAGAGCATGATAAAGCTAATGGTGATGAACAGGTTATTGGAGCCCAAGAGCAAGCTTGGGATATACAATGAACTGGATTACTACGGGATAGAAGATGTTGAATTGCATCAGATATACAGGAGTTTGGATATACTTGCACAGAAGAAGGAAGAAATAGAGAAATATATGTATAACAAGAGGCTGAATTTGTTCAATAGTAGTATAGATTTGGTATTCTACGATGTGACGACACTATCGTTTGAGAGTCAACAAGTGAATGGATTGATGAATTACGGATACTCAAAAGACAAGAAATTCAATGAGACACAAGTAGTATTAGGTATGTCGGTAGACCGAGACAGGTTTCCAGTGAGTTTCAATATATACGAAGGGAACAAGTTTGAAGGACATACGATGAAAGACGCGATAGAAGAGATGAAATCGAAGTACAATTTGTCAAAAGTAATAGTAGTAGCAGACAGAGGAATGCTATCAGAAGAAAACATAGAGGCGATAGAAGAATCAGGGTACGATTACATAGTGGGACGAAGCATCAAAAAGCTGAGTGAGGATGTAGACATATTCAAATTGGGATACAAAGAAATAGCCACAGGAATAGAAGTGGCAGAGACAGAATACAAAGGCAAAAGGCTAATAGTGGTACGAAGTGATGAAAGAGCGAGGAAAGACTTTGAAGGAAGACAAAGGCAGATAGAAAAAGCCAAAAAGATGATCAAGAACCACACAGTAGATGCAACAACGAAAAGAGGAGCGATGAAATACGTAAAAGAAGAACATGCTGAGAAAAGTACATATGAACTAAACATAGAGAAGATAGAAGAAGATGCACGTTACGATGGATACTATGGAATAATCACAAATACACAAGAACAAGCAAGGAGAATAATAGAAGAATACCATAGTCTGTGGGAAGTAGAAGAGTCATTCAGGACGTTGAAAGGATTTCTAAAAGCGAGGCCGATATATCACTGGACAGTAAGACGAATAACAGGACACATGGTAATGGTATTCATATCATACGTACTGTTAAAGACGATGGAGAAGAAGTTAAAAAGGTCAGGGATAGAATACACACACGAAAAGATACGAGAAAGTCTGAGGAAGATGGAATACGCAGAGATGAAAATAGAAGGAAAAAGGCTTGAAATAAGAACAAATTTGAATGAATATCAAAGGAAGATGTTAAAAGCACTTGGGATAGAAGAGCCAAAAAAAGTCAGAATAATAGAGGTAAATGAGGAAGAAAGTGTTGAAAAGTGTGATGAATAAAGGAGAAACGAGGCGTGTAGTGACTAAGAAGTAAAAATGGAGGAGTAAAAAATCTTCATTTTAGTGTTTATTCATGCCTCGTTTAGATTTTTCTCATTTTTCGCAAGTGTCAAACTCAGGATACAAATATCTCATACAAATATCTCATAGTAGAAACAACGATTTCAAAAAAATGTCTCTATCTTTAGAATAAAGTGGTATAATAATTCTATACTTGATATTATGGTGAGGTGAATGGCATGAAGATGTCTCTAAAACTGTATGTTACACTCATTGTTTTGTTTGTTATAGTGGTAATGACTGTTGTACTACTATTTACTTCTACATGGACAAATAATGAGTCCACAAGGGAATTACTCAACACAACTTACAAAAACCAACTCGTGAGTAGTCTAAATGTCTTCAAGGACTACGTTAAGCAAAGCTATGGAACACTCAGGCTTGAGAATGGAATACTTGTCGATAGTAACGGAAGAGCTATAGAAAACAGGTTTGAGGTAGTTGACAAGGTTACAGAACACATGAATGTAGTTGCAACAATTTTTCAAATTCAAGGTGACGACTTCGTCCGTGTGTCAACTTCAATTAAAGGTGACGATGGAAAAAGAGCTGTGGGAACGTTACTTGGCAAAAGCAGTGCTGCTTATGACCCCATACGCAAGAAACAACGTTACATAGGTGAAGCTATGATACTTAACAAGAGCTATATGACTTTATACGAACCTCTTTTGGATGAGCGTGGAAATCTCATAGGTATTCTTTTTATCGGTACGCCTATGGATCAACTCGATTCCTTAGTTTCGAAAAATGAAGCTAACTTTCTCAAACGGTTCTTACTCTTCGCAGTCGTGATTTCCGTTGCCGTTGCCGTGGTTGCATATTTTCTTATGAATTCTGTCTTGGTAAAGCCATTTGGACAAGTACTAGAGATTGTTTCAAGGGTTTCCAAAGGAGAGTTGGGTTTTAAGACGAAAGCCAACTTCAAAACTAAGGAATTTTCAGAACTAAAGGAAGCTATGGATGAGATGCAACACAATTTGTCAGATTTGGTGGTTGGCATATCTGAAAAATCTGAACGAATACATACTTCTTCTAAAAACTTATCATCTACGAGAGAAGAATTGAATTCGATGAGCAAAAAACTCTCATTCCGGATGGAAGAAGTAAATAGAAACACGCAAAATGCATCAGCATCAATAGAGGAAGTTACAAGTGGAGTAGAAGAAGTAGCGGCAAGTGCTCAAAACGTATCTAAATCAGCACAGAATTTAACAGAAAGAGCATTACAAGTGAATAATGCAGCAAGAGAAGGAGAAAAGGCCGTACAGGCTATAGTGGGTGTGATGAATCAGACGAAAGAAAAGGCAAGTATGACGGAAATTACGGTAAAAGAACTATCGGAAAGGGCTAAAAACATTGGGGAAATCGTAGGAACAATAAATTCTATAGCAGAACAGACAAATTTGTTAGCGCTAAATGCAGCGATAGAAGCAGCGAGGGCTGGAGAAGCGGGAAGAGGCTTTGCCGTAGTGGCAGATGAGATAAGGAAACTTGCAGAAGAAAGCAAACATGCGACAGTAAAGATAGCTGATATGTTAAATCAGATACAAGACGGAGCACAGCAAGCAAGTGTAGTTACGAGTGAGACAGTCGAAGTTGTGGACAAGGCAAGTGAACAATCCGAGGTGTTAAGAGACAGATTAACAAATATACTGAAAGAAATAGAAGGAATAAGCGGTATGATTGAAAACCTAGCAGCAAGTGCGCAAGAGCAAAGTGCAGCTGCGGAGGAAATGAGCGGTGCGATGGATGCAGCAACTAAATCAATAACGAACATAGTACAAGAGATAGAAGAGATGACTCACGCAGCAAAACAGCAAGTGCAAGTTACCCAGAATGTGAGTAATCTAAGCGAAGAACTTAGTGCGATAGCAGAAGGTTTGATAGAACAGGTAAGGAAATTCCAAATATAGATTGGTTGCAGTTTTACGGTTTATATTGCCTTACTCAACATAACTCCTAAACTCATTTGTCATTTAAACGTACTTGTGCCCTTCAAATTGTGATTGACAAAGCAGATTTTGCGATGTAAAATTTAATGCAAATGGTGAAGGGTTCGGCACAAAAACTGAAAAACGTTGTAAAACGTCCCATTTATGAATAATAAGATAAGAGCACGAGATTTGAAGGCATAACTGAAAAAGTTGTCTTGACAAAAAGAATAAATGTGGTATAATAGGTGATAATCAGCAAAAGTTCCGGCGTAGCTCAATCGGTAGAGCGGGTGGCTGTTAACCACTAGGCTGGGGGTTCGAGTCCCTCCGCCGGAGCCAAGTTGTAAAGAAATGGAGCCTAATAAGCTCCATTTTTTTATTTTCAACTCTGCAAAACTATCTACTAAAGAAGATACATAATCCTGAACTCTTTTGATCAGAAAGTTGGAAATTGCTTTGTTGACAAAAAGAAGATTAGGATATAAAATTGGGAAAATCGGTAAGCTCTTTGGGGGAATTCGATTGACAGAATGTATAGTGACATCTAATTCTAGTAAGCTTTTAAATGTAAATATGCATCATCATACATGGCGTGGCCGAGTTAGTACATGCCATGTATGTTGTTGTCATTGTTTTAGCTAGACGCATACAAGGCATTGAATTAACCGGTCACGGGTATATCCGTGACCGGTTTTTTATTTCCCCAAACACTGAAATGGAACAAACAGAAGAGAGAATTGAGGTGAAGGTTAAATGAGAAAAGATATCTTCTCTGAATCGAAGAAACTGTCATCGATCGTAAACCTGATACGTGATACGCTACTCAAACACGATTTCTATGAATTCTTCCCGCCGTCTTTGGTCAGGTATTCGGACAATTTGAGAAAAGGTGCAAAATTCTCCGATGGAAAAAGCTTCTATCTTCTCAAGCCCGACATAACTTCTTGTTTGATAGAAATGGATAAGGTAAAGGAGAAGCAGAAGATATACTACATCTGCGAAATATTGGACGAGAATCTGAATAGTACCTGGCAACTAGGCTACGAAATTCTAGATGGTAGTAAGTTGGAGAGTGAAGAGGAAGTTATCAAAATAGCTATCACTATTCTTACGAACATGGGAATAGAAAACTTTTTTGTGGATGTTAGCTCCGTAAAAACTTGGAAAGACTTATTAGACAGGATCCCAAGATATAAGCAGACAGTGATAAGGGCAATTGAAATGAGAAATTTTGATTTGATCGAAGGTTTAGAGCTTGATCTAGAAATCAGGAATGAAATAAGCAAATTGTTTAATTTTAGAGGGAAACACTCAGAATTTGAGAATCTGAATACGCTTGTAAGTAATATCGATGATGAGCGAATATACATAGACTTGGGAACGATGAAATACATGGATTATTACGAAGATATCGTGTTTGAAATATACATGCCTGGTAATGGACGTCTACTAGCTAACGGAGGTCAGTACACAGTAAATAATAGATACTCTTGCGGATTGGCGTTTAACTTAGATGTTCTGAAGGAGGTGAACGGTATTTAAACCATCCCGCCACCTATAGAGGTGGGAGATTTTGAAAGAAGTTTGGTCAAACGACCCTTATTCTCTCAGGCTGGTCTAAACAGCCTCTACACTGTAGAGCCAACAGGCTCATCAGTTTACTTATCCGCACAATTGTGCGCCAAAGGTATTTGTTGATATAAGTATATCACATATTTCTTTGTTTTGCTAGTATCTAATAAGAAAGGAGGGTTGGCGATTCCTCTCCAACTTGCAGAAGTTGGAGTCTCCTCGCCGATTAATGATGAACATATCTATTGCCTTGCCTGTGGGAAGATTGTTCGACGATACAGCTGATTTTCTAGAGATACTTGGAATACAGGTAAAGAGTCCAGCGCCAAGAGAACTTATTTCGTCTACGGATGGGTACACATTTTACTTTCCTCGCGTTTTCGATATTCCCGTGTATGTTGAAAATGGAGTAGATCTCGGAATATGTGGAAGTGATGTAGTCTTGGAAAGAGGGAGCGAAGTGTACATGCCTACCGACCTCCCATTCGGCAAATGTAGGATGAGCTTGATCGTGCCTAGAGGCAGAAAGATATCCTTGGAGGAGATGGAAGGATACAAGATCGGCTCAAAATATCCTGAGATTACAAAGTCTTTCTTTTCAAATGTAGGAATAAGAGTAAAGACATTGAAGCTTAATGGTGCAGTAGAATTGGCAGCAAAAGCAGGTATTGTCGACGCAATAGTCGATATCGTAGATACAGGAAATACATTACGGGTAAATGATCTCGAGGAGTTGCATAAGATCAAAGACATATCGGCAGTTTTGATTGTAAATAGGATAAGTCAAAAGACAAAATTTGCTTTCGTAAATGAGCTGGTGAACAGAATCAAGAAGTTGAAAAGAGAACTCTCAGCAAAAGACAAAAGGGGGAGAGAACAGTGACCTTACAAGAATACGTTTCAGAAATACTACTCGACGTAAAGACAAACGGAATGAGCGCCCTGAAAATGTACTCGGAGAGATTTGACAATTATAGTGGTGAACTCTCAGTGACAGACGAGGAATGGAATGTTGGAGAATCCATACCTGAAGATGACAAGTCAGTCATTAGGAAAATAATAAAGAGGTTGGAAAACTACCATTTGAAGCAAAAGCCAAATGATCTGATGTATACAAACGAAGATGGTTCTTTATACGGTCTCGTGAGAGTGCCAATTCAACGAATCGGTATATACGTTCCTAGTGGCAAACCTCTTCCATCCAGCCTGCTGATGGTTGCAATACCTGCAAGAATAGCAGGAGTAAAGGATATAGTGGTTACCTCTTCCCCAAATAATGGGAAACTCAATCCTTATGTACTTTACATAGCGAAAGAATTGGGCATAACGAAATTCTACAAAGTAGGTGGAATACAAGCTATAGCAGCTATGGCTTATGGAGTAGGAATGGAGAAGGTAGATAAAATATATGGGCCAGGAAATAAATACGTGAATGAGGCAAAGAGGCAAGTATATGGTGAAGTTGGAATAGACAGTTTGGCAGGGCCGTCGGAGATATGCATCATAGCAGATGAAAGTGCCGACCAAGAGTATGTGCTAAACGACCTTCTCTCCCAGTTGGAACACGGCACTGAATCTAAGGGTTTCCTATTAACAACCTCGAAGAGGTTGTACAATTACTGTCAAAACAGCGGAGCAGAAAGATATCTCTTTACAGATCTTCTCAAATGTGTAGAGATGTCTAATGAAATTGCACCAGAGCATTTGGAAATCATCACAGAAGATCCCGAATCATTACTTCCGTCAATTCAAAATGCTGGAGCAATTTATCTGGGACCCTATACTCCTGTGTCAGCAGCGGACTATTTTCTTGGAGTCAATCACGTTTTACCAACTGGAAAGGCTGCAAGGTTTTCATCTGTGCTTACCGTCGATGATTTTCTAAAAACGATGACTGTCGCAAAAGTATCAAGAAGCGAGTTCTTGAGCGAGCGGAACCTTGGCATGAGAATGGCAGAAATAGAAGGCATGCCCCTGCACAAGAATTCCTTGGAGGTGAGAAGATGATACGAAAGACGGATGAAACATTCATATCCATAAATGACTGGGAACGATTGAGTATTGCAACAGGTGATACAGTATTTGACCACTTGTTGAAGACACTTTTCTACTACATGGGGAGGGACGTAAAGATAGAAGCAAAGTTTGATATCAGACACCATCTCTGGGAAGACATGGGAATAGTTATAGGTGAATTCTTGAAAAAATCAACAAAGGGCACCACTATAAAACGTTTTGGCACTTCTATACTGCCGATGGACGATGCACTAATATTGGTTTCACTTGATATCTCAAGAGCGTTTTTTAGTATCAATTTGAACATCGAATTAGCAGAAAATGGCTTTGAAGTAGGAAATTTCAAAGAATTCATCTCTGCTTTATCTAGGACGCTTCCAGCAACGATACACGTAAAGCAAATAAATGGCGAAAACGCACACCATATAATTGAGGCATCGTTCAAAGCACTAGGTATAGCATTAAAGCAGGCATTGCAAAGCAGTGACAGGTTTGAAAGTACGAACATGGTACATTACGCAGAATCTGGTCTAGAAGTTGATAATGTTGAAAGGAGTGAATGAATTGATCAAAACAATTCCTGCCATAGATATAATGGACGGGAAAGCCGTGAGATTATACAAAGGTAGTAAAGGTAGTGGAGAGAACATCAAAGAATATGGCAACCCTATAGAAATTGCAAAAGAGCTATCTCAGTATGTAAATTTCATCCACATAGTAGATCTAAACGGTGCATTTGAGGGCACTCCTAAGAACCTGAATATAGTCCAAGAAATAATAGAGACAACAGGTTTATGGGTACAGGTTGGAGGTGGTTTCCGAACGTACAAAAACATCGAAAGGGCATATGCGATAGGTGTGAATTACGTAATTCTTGGTACAGCTGCGTTCAACCTAGATTTCCTAGAAAAAGTTACTCAAGATTTTGAAGGCATAACGATAAGTCTTGATGTTAAAGATGGGAGGCTAAGAACTAATGGATGGTTAGAATATGTCGATATGGACGTAGAAGAAGGATTCTACATGTTTGTACAATACTCGAAAAGGTTCATCTATACAGACACAGAGAGAGATGGTACATTAGACGGTATTTCAAATACTGTGAAAAGGTTCTGGGATGATAAAATCCGTGCGGAAATTATCTATGCAGGTGGAATTTCGTCTGAAGAAGATTTGAAAAAATTGGAAGGAATTGGATTTGATGGTGCAATCGTCGGAAAAGCGTTGTATGAAGGAAGAATAAAACTTGATAAACCTAGGAGGAGGACAGAAAATGAATAGAACAAAAAGGATCATAGCGGCCCTTGATATAGAAAACGGAATGGTTAGCAAGGGAACACAGTTCAGTAATGTCAAGAATTTAGGAAATCCTGTTGATTTTGCAAAGAAATACGAAGCAGAAGGGATAGATGAACTTGTACTTTTGGATATAAATGCTTCAAATGAGAATAGAAAAGTGGGAAAGGAGCTTGTCAAAGCAATTGTCCAAGAGATTTCTATACCGTTGACTGTCGGAGGAGGATTGAAAAGTGTTGCAGATATTGTAGAACTCATAGAAAATGGTGCAAATAAGGTGTTCGTAAACAGTGCTGCGGTTGGAAATCCAAATCTAATATCAGAGGCTGTGAAGATCTTAGGAAGTTCGAAAATCATCATAGCAATTGATACAAAGAAAGACCTTTCGACTAGTGAGTATTTCGTTTACGTACACGGAGGTGCTGATAAGGTAGAAATCAATGCAATAGATTGGGCGAAAGAATGTGAGATGCTTGGGGCAGGTGAGTTGCTTGTGACATCGATAGACACTGACGGCATGAGAAATGGATACGACCTTGAACTCATAAGAAAGATTTGTGAAAACGTAAAAATACCCGTCATTGCATCTGGTGGAGCAGGCAATTCTAAGGATTTTTACGATGTATTTGAAGCAGGTGCAGATGCGGCACTTGCTGCATCGATATTTCACTTTGGAATTTACACACCTCTCATGTTGAAAAGAGAGTTAAAGGAGATGGGAATCAATGTCAGAGTATGAAAAAATGAGCAAAGAAGTGATTGAAAAGATAGATTGGGAGAAGAACAACGGTTTAATTCCAGTTATAATCCAGGACTTAGATGATACTGTTCTTACCCTTGGATACATGAACAGAGAAGCGCTCGTTCAAACACTGAAAACAGGGTTGGTACACTACTATTCAAGAAGCAAAAACAGGATCAGAATGAAAGGGGAAACTAGTGGCAATTACCAAAATGTGAAGGATGTCTACATCGATTGCGATAACGACACATTGCTCGTAAAAGTGGAACAAGTCAGACAAGCATGTCACCTTGGAAGTCGGACTTGCTTTCGGAAGATAGAATTGTTGGACAAAATTCCAAAGAGCAACTTGGACTATTCACTTGATATTATAAATGAATTAAAAGCAGTGATAGAAGATAGAAAGCTAAATCCAAAAGCTGGTTCTTACACGAATTATCTCCTCAAAGAAGGCAAAGAGAAAATATACAAAAAATTTGGAGAAGAGGCTATAGAAATCTTAGTCGCACCAAACAGGGAGAGAATCATATACGAAACAGCTGATATGATATACCACCTGCTTATTCTACTCTCTTACGAGAATATTGAACTTGCTGAAGTTATGGTGGAACTAAGAAAAAGGCGAAAGGGTGAGCAGATGTATGAGAAAAAGAGCGAAGAAGATAGACAAGTTTAACGATATTGTGATGAACTCCCCGAAATACGCCCCACAGAGTTTACAAGACTTAGCGAAACTTTCGGAATGTGAGAAAAGCATTATCAATCTGAGTAGAAACGAAAACCCATTCGATATTCCAGAAAACATAAAGGAGATATTCTTTGAGAAGGTCAGACAAGTAAGTCTGAACAGATATCCAGAATTAACCTCAGAAAATATTCGTCAAAAGATTGCAGATTTCTTCAACTCCTATTTTGATTTAACCAATGTTGGTTTAACGAGAGATCTAACAAAAGAGAATATAGCTGTTGGAAATGGAAGCGATGAACTCATATCATATCTCATCAGAATCTTTCCCGGAAATGAGGTAATCATCTGCACGCCAACATTTGAGATGTATGAATTTTATTCATCCTTGAACGGCTTGAAGATTAAAAACTGTCCACTAAATCAAGAGTTTGAGATTGAAGATATCCACAAAGAAATTACGGAAAAGACAGGGCTTGTCTTCATCTGTTCACCCAATAATCCGACTGGAAACCTGCAGCCTGAGGAAGAAATACTCAAAATCCTTGAAACGGGAGTACCAGTAGTCTTGGACGAAGCATACGCAGATTTTTCTAAGACAAGCATGATCAAATACATATCACAGTACCCCAATCTCGTGATACTAAGAACATTTTCAAAGGCATTCGGACTTGCCGGGATACGAGCAGGAGTTCTCATAGCTAATCAAGAGATAGTCAGCCAGTTGATGAGAATAGAATCACCTTACAGTTTCAATATATTAACTGAAAAGATGCTTGAAACTATGTTAGAAAACTACAATACAGTTTTGGATAATATAGAATACATAATAGAAGAGAGAACATTCCTAAGCAGCCAGTTGAAAGGATATGCATTGAAAAGCAACGCAAATTTTATACTGCTGGACTTAGGTAGTTTGACTGATATGAAAGGTATAACAAGCAATATGGCTTACAAGTATTTCCTTCAAAATGGTATCATTGTGAGAAGGTACGATAATGTGCCAAGGGTGGAAAACAAAATCAGGATTACAGTTGGGACAAGGGAAGAAAATCGAAGATTTCTGGCCTGCTTTAGGAAGATGAAAGATGATGTAACAGCTATATAATAGGGATTTTTCTTCGCAATACTTAACTACTCAATCCAACATTTGTGTATCTGAGGTATGAGCTTTTTCTATTTCTCAGAAGTGTCATTACTCATGCTTTCAAATAAAAAACTCCAATCTCAGAGCTCTTGTTGTTCATATAATTACCGAAGATGCGTCAATAGAATTTCTCAGAGGCATCTACGAGTGTTTTAACAAAATCATCGAAAAAGTATTTTGGCTTGCAATTTTGTGGTTTGACACTTTGCAATAATGCTCTCAATTCTCGTGCATTTTCGAAAAATAACACGTCACCTGCAAATTTCTTTTCCATGTACTGAAGCGTGCCTTTTGGACATATCGGAATCACATTTGCATGGAGATATTCATAAAATCTGTTTGGTACATTTATCTTCTCAAATTCGTTGAATTCATCCTTCCCACTCACGCCAGAATTGAGAAGGCCTAAATCGTATTTCATCAGTAATTTGTAATTCTCTATATCATTCAAGTCTATCGGCTTTTCGATTATAAAACTATTTGGAAATTTCAGTAGCAACCTTGTGTAAGGATTAGGTTCATAGTAGACAGGATTGTCCAAAGATTCAAGTAATGCCTTTGTGTGCAAATGGACAATGAAACCTGCATTGAGCAGGTCTTCTATTATTGGTACATAATAATACCGACCTTGAGACCTCGACTCTTCTTTATTCCACACCACTCTGCCAGACAATATCGCAACGTGGAATTTTCCATCTCTTGCAGACAATTTTTGCACTTTGGAATCTTTCAGTATCTCATAAGCAACTTTGGAACGCCAGTCGATGTCCGCAAATACTGCCTTTCTGGATAAATCAATTGAGTATTTCTTTTTGAAAAAATCGATATATTGCTCGTGCGGTAATATCACAAACTTTGCATTCTTCAAAGCCTCAAGTTCAAACATAGATGGGACAAACCTCGTTTCTTTCAACGAGAGCACATACCTAATTCCAAGTGCGTTAAGAAGCGTTGCAAAGATGAAAGAAGAATCGAAATCGTTGTCTCCAACCCATAGAATATCTGTGCAAGCCATATGCTCGTTGATGAACTTGTAAAAAACGTTTGGAAAGTTGGAAAAGACCTCAGAAATTGTCACCGAATCGCCGTTACTTTTGCTTTTCAAAATTTCATTTATTATTGAGTTGTACGCATCAGGCCACGGCAATTCAAAACCTATCAACTTTTCTTTCTTTTCTGGCATATACTTTTCTACAAGCCTTACAAGCGTCTCATACGTGACTTTTTCATTTGAAAAATAATACAAGTTGAACTTTTCAATATTTTCATTGCTTAATACATCTAAGAATCGATGCGGTGCAGCTCCGATGATCCCCACCCTGCTGATGTTGTACAATCTAGAACTAGACTTCACTGGACATCCCTTCCCTCTACCAATGCCTCGACAAAATTGTAAAATGCCTCGAATGTAAAAATCGATGTATGCTCTCTTATATTTCTTCTCATCTCCGTGATGAGCTTATCTGGATAAGTGTTGGGGTCAAAAAACAGTGTATCCTTGTCTATACCGATCGCCATGCCGTTATCTACAAGCTCACGATGAAAATCGTTTTCGTCATTTGGAATCACGGGCACTATACCAAATTGCAGATAAGTAATCACCTTACCAGGAACATTCGTGTAACCATAGATCGATGGATGGACGTAGAATATCGCATTACTTGGTGTATTGTCATCGTCTCCATTTTTCAGCAATTCTTCAAAGCTCTTATCTCTATCGTAGAAGTCATAGAAATAACCTAATCCGAATGCACGATCTCCATACTTTAGAAGGAATTCTCTTCTACCTTCTTCGATCTCTCTATAACTCTTCCCTCTGCCTATACTAATTTGCTCCTTCATCTCTTCGATGAACAGATTACTCACAGGTACGTAGCTATTGATAGACCTACCCATCGTTAGAACCTTCTTCGTATATCTTTCAAACGATTCCACCATAACATCCTCTGCAAGTGGCATTTCAACACGCAAAACCTTTAACTTGCTTTCATCGATGTTCGTAACCTTACTCATCTCGCTGATAAAATAATCCTTCAAATTCTTCGTATCAAAAAGAATGTAATCGCACACATCAATTCTCTTTCCAAGCCAATCATTCCAATATACATCAGAAAAGAAAGAATCACCATCAAAGGCCAGTATCGATAGAGCCTTTGCATTCTTTCTTTTTACCTTGCTAGAAATTTTGAAAAACGTATCTATCTGATCAACATCGCATATCCTATTCAAACGGTGCAAGTCGTTGCCTCCGTAGAAATAACCAGTCCTGAAAACCACATCGACTTTAGAGGCCATCCCTTCAAGAAAACTCTCCACACCGTCTCTTTCTATCATCTTTGCACCTATACTCTCAAGAAGTTCATAGTTTGGCTGGAAAGCTCTCCAAGTTTGTGTTTTAACAACGTACAATTCCCAGCCATCTTCCATAAACTTTCTGAAAGAATCTGGATAATTGCATGCTGAACCAACAAGTACCATCCTTCTTAACTTCTTAGCATTTGCTGAATTTTCGTGCCTTATGGAAAGAGTACCTTCAAGATGTGAGTATTTATCAACCAATTGATCATGCACATTAGACGGAGCGAATTTGAGCGCCTTTTGTGCAAAAGTTAGCGCCTTATCATTCTTACCTTCTAAAAAAAGTATCGTCGCCATTATGTCGTAATATACATAGTTTTGAGGCTCTATCTCAATTGCTTCCTTTAGGTATTTCATCGCATCTTCGTACTTCTTAGCGTCGTACAATATCTCGATGAGATTGAAAAGTAGGTCTTTATTCTGTGGGAAGGCTATCAAACCATTTTCCAAGACAATTATTGCTTCTTTCACAAATCCAAGTTTGTAGAAAGACAACGCCTCCAAATTATACTCTTCAGGAGTTTCTGGAAAACTACTTGAGAAGAACTTGATCACTTCTTTGTATCTTCCATCTTCAAACAGCTTATACAGATCAGCAATATCCATCAATACCCCACTCCCCGTTTTAACCATCTATGTAACAAAACAATAAGGTTAATCAATTATCGAAAAGATTTTTCTTCACCTCATTTAGGATCTCCAAAGCTTGGCCAATTGCAGTGAAATCGACATTTGAAAGAATGTCCAATGCCTTCTTCAGTTCTACTGTTGATAACTCTGAAATATGATTTAATACATCCCTTATCTGAGAAGAGGAAATCCCCTCGGTTCTTGGTAAATAGACGACATCACAGTATTCTTTCAAATTATCGAATTTGCCTTCCCAATCATCACCCATAACAAACACATCAACGGCATACTTTTGTATGTCTTCTATCTTTTGATCCCACGATTGCTCAGGAATTACCAGATCAACACATTTGAGGTTTTCAACGATTTCACTTCTCTGATCGTATGGAATAATTGCCTTTTTTCCTTTGACTGCATTAAACTCATCGGTCGATACAGCTACGATCAATCTATCACCTAGTGATCTTGCTCTTTGCAGGAGTCGTAAATGTCCTATGTGAAACAAATCAAAAGTACCATACGTTATAACCGTTTTCATCGTAGTCCTCCTCGTTAAGCATTTTGCACGTACGCTTCTGAAACTATTTTAGTAATCAAATCAACAGTCTTTTTAGAGGCATCACCGTTTTCACAGAGTCCCAGTTTATTCAAAAATTCTTCTACTCTTTCATTGTACATATCTTCATCAAACTTCCTTATCTTCTCGAATACTTCTTCATTTGTTCTTCCAATTTCGTAAGGCAGATCTTCGATCTCGAAATAAAAACCACGCTCAATGAAATAATCCTCTAAATCTGGCATGTAGAGAAATACGGGCTTTCTCATGAAGGAAAATTCAAACATCAAGCTGGAGTAATCGGTAACTAATACATCAGCTGCAGATAATAGTTCGTACACATCGTCATAATCGGTACCATTCAGAATATCATCTGTGTAAAACATAAAGTCCGAAAAATCTGTAATGTAAGGATGCAGTCTCACTATTACCTTCCACTTTCCACCAAATCGCTCACTCAGACTTTTCATAAGCCCTTCATAGTTTATATCGAACACATTGGTCCTTCTGTTATCACGAAATGTTGGTGCATAAAGTACAATCTTCGTATCACCATCTATCTTAAAATACTCTCTCACCTTCCTATTTGCTTCCTCTACAAGTTCTTTGTCAAATAATGAGTCACATCTTGGCGTTCCTACTTCTAATATCTCGCCGTCATATGCAAACGCCCTTCTAAACATCTGCGTACAAAACGTACTGTTGGATATCATGTAATCTATCTTTTCAGCTTCCATTTTTGTGTTTTCAATGAACTCTTGTGTTTGATTAACATCGAGTGAGATCTTTTTCAAAGCTATTCCGCCGTGCCATGTTTGTATGTACACTTGATCTTTTCGCTTTATTCTGAAAAAATGATCTCGAAAATCGTTGTTAAAAAATATCTTTGCAGTCAGAATATCCGACAAACTTTCAAAAGAATTGTATTGGACCACCTTTATTTGAGAAGGGAATTCCTTTGTATCCATATATTCTTTCCTCACTAGCCAGACCATTTCGTAGTTCAAATTTCTTCTCATAATTTCTTCTGCAATGTACTTTGGAGAATCGCCGTATCCCTTACCATGCCTATTACAAAAAACTATCTTGTTCGGTTGCAGTGGGGAGACAATATTGTAGAATGTTAAATTAAGTCCTTTTTTATTGATTGCTGCTATATATATGCCTTCATCAGTCCTGTTGCCAAGACTTTCCGTCACAGTTTCGACGTCGGATTCAGAAACTTTCTCTTCGATTTGCATAGAAGGAAGAACATTGTTGAAAAAGTAATAAATACGATTCACACTATCTTCAAGTGAAAAATGCTCCTCGATGATTGCCCTGTATACTTCATGATCTTCATTTTCGGCGCTTTTATGATCGTTATCAACGTAAGACTGCAATTCCTTGAAAAACTCTTGGGTAACTCCACTGTGTTCGCTACCATTTTCATTTGAAACACTGTCTGCACAAGAGGGTGGCTTAATACCCATAGCCATCCGTTTCAACACATGGTAGGGATCATTAAAATCTGTGGGATTCTGTGTAAAACTCTCTTGGCCGTTTAAAAACTCGATTTTTGAAACATTTACACCGATGTTGGTTACAAACATTTTATCACTTATCATATCGTAGATTCCCTCGTCGAAACGCCTTATAAACTCACTCAGCCCATCAGAACAAATAATAACACCATCTACACTACTCCAATCAATTTGGCGTAGATATTCAAGGGATATATTCTGATAATCGAGCCTGCAGATTATCCTCTTGTTCTCTTTTGACCGTGTCCTTAGAATCTTTGCACTTAATTCATTCGCACCTTCGAGCCACACTACATCCGACCAATAATAATTTGCCTCCAACTGGGCTGGATCATCACCAACCGCCACTCTAACTTGGCAAACGTTTAACAATACGTCAACTAGCTCCGTGACAAACTCATTTTGCTTATCAAGGCAAAAAATACTAACTTTCCTATCCACCCGATGTTTTCTGCGAGTCTCCAAATACTTTTGTCGCATTCGTGGATCTTGAGACAACTCACACGCTTTTTTGTAGTAATACAATGCAATCGGTACGTTGCCCAAGGCGTACTGACAATCTCCAAGGAGATCATAAACCTCCCAATTCTTTTCCCTAATTCTTGTCAAATATCTCCAAGCATCTTGGTAATTTGCTATCTTGTATAGAGTTGTTGAAAAATTGAAAAGGACATCGTCGTCATAACCAAATTTAAGAGCATTTTTGAAGTAATCAATAGCTCTTTCATAGTTATCTTCCAAATAATTGATGAAACCTAGTGCATTGTATTTCTGAATTGGATCGCTTATCTTTTCAGCAACTCTCTTTGCCTGATCGTATTCATTTTGATTCAGCAGCTCCCATATTTGGGTTAAATCCTCTTCCATTTCCTCATCCCTTTCATAAATAAATGTCAGCAGTTATATTACGTCATCTCTCTTCATGATTATTATCGTCCAAGAGATAACGTTCTTGAACTTGGTCAAAAACGTTTCATAAATAAGAATACTAAGCTCAAATCACAACCATTTGGTCAACAGTCATTTTGCATTTTGAGAATATCTGTAAAATTAATGTTTTGTAATTCATCAATATGACAGAGCTTGGAGTTTGAGCAATACTCGAAGGTGTCATGATTTGTCTAACGTAGCCCGATGGTCTTACGACCTTGGCTAAGGATAGACAACTAAGGATTTAACAAGCTTCCGCCTCTACAGGCGGTAGGTAGTTGACCAACTCAGTATGGTTGTTAAGTGTAGAGTAAATTGTACAACTAACTACGTGTACTCCCCTTAAATCAAGCTCCTCATAACTATATCATACAACATATGCTCTAAAATACAAAACATATAGTGAATTTAAACCATCCCACCACCTATAGAGGTGGGGGATTTCGAAAGAAGTTTGGTCAAACGACCCTTATTCTTTCAGGCTGGTCTAAGCAGCCTCTAGCCTGTAGGACTCTTAAGTCCACCAGGTTACTTTTGCGAAGTATGTTCAGCGCA
>Ga0208823_1000352_pt1 | contig 40265 bp, 41 predicted proteins | sample AD_UKC075_MetaG_FD_184440 | JGI IMG/M metagenome (GOLD analysis project Ga0208823, IMG submission 184440) | Active sludge microbial communities of municipal wastewater-treating anaerobic digesters from USA - AD_UKC075_MetaG (SPAdes) (version 2) | ecosystem: Engineered > Bioreactor > Anaerobic >...
CGGGCTCCAGGTCGATGGTCTCGAAGGCATGGGCCTGCAGCTGCAGCCCGGCGCCTGTGCGCTGGAAGATGGGCCAGGCCGGCAGGTCGGCAGAGCGCTCGCCCACCACCAGCGGCGGCGGAAACAGCGCCTGCACGCCGGCCCGCGTCAGCGTACCGGCAGCGGCCGGCCCCAGCCCTGCCAGCAGGCCGGCCAGCAGCAGCATCCACCGTTGCACATTGCGCCATGCGGCCAGGCCCGTCATCGCGCCGAGTATCACGGCGCTGCCGCAGTGGCCCGCTGTCATCCGAGAGACTGGGCCGCAGCAGGCGCGACGGCGACCATGGTCCGGCACACGACAAGGAGACCCCCTGCACCACCAGCCCGCCGGCCTGCGCCGCCGTTCCATCGCCCTGGCGTCCCTCGCCACCGTGGTCGCCGCCGCCCTGCCCGGCGCCGCCATCGCGCAGAAGCAATACGACCCCGGTGCCAGCGACAATCGGCGGCGCGCTGGGCACGCCGCAGAACGCGGCGACGCAGAAGTACCTCAACGGCAAGAAGATCCCGCAGCTGTTCGTCAGCACCGGCGCGTCGCGCTGGAGCGACCCGAAGAACTTCCCGTACACCATGGGCATCGTGCCCTCGTACCACACGGAAGGCATGCTCTACGCCGAGCACATCCTGAAGAACAAGCCCGGCGCCAAGATCGCCGTGCTCTACCAGAACGACGACTTCGGCAAGGACTACCTCAAGGGCTTCCTCGACGGCCTGGGCGACAAGGCCAAGGCCATGGTCGTCAACCAGCAGAGCGACGAGGTGTCCGACTCCACGGTCGACAGCCAGCGCGTCACGCTCAAGGCCAGCGGCGCCGACACCTTCTTCAACATCACCACGCCCAAGTTCGCGGCGCAGGCCATCCGCAAGCTGCCCGAGATCGGCTGGAAGCCGGTGCACGACCTGGCCAGCGTGTCGGGCGCGGTGTCGTCCACCCTCAAGCCCGCGGGGCTGGAGAACTCGGTGGGCATCATCACCTGCACCTACCTGCGCGACCCGGCCGACCCCGAGCAGGCCAGCACGCCCGACGTGGCCGCCTTCACCGCCTGGATGAAGAAGTACAACCCCGGCCAGGACCCGACCGACATGCTCGACGTCAGCGGCCAGGTCATCGCCCAGGCGATGGTGGAAGTGCTGAAGAAGGCTGGCGACAACCTGACCCGCGAGAACGTGATGCGCCAGGCCGCGTCGCTGGACACGGCCCTGCCGATGCAGTACCCGGGCGTGAACCTGAAGACCTCGGCCGACGACGTCGCACCGGTCGAGCGCATGCGTCCGCAGCGCTTCAACGGCACGCGCTGGGAGCCGTTCGGGGCGGTGCTGGGGCGGTGAGCTTTGACTTACCAGGTAAGCCGCGGCATGATGGCGGGCCACAGCCGGGGAGGCCACCATGTCGACGCTGCTCGTCTCATCCAAGGGTCAGATCGTCCTGCCCGCTGACATCCGGCGCCGGCTCGGCATGGGCGCCGGCGCCAGGGTCGAGGTGGTTGAAGAGGCGGACGGCCTGAAGCTGCGCGTCGTGCGTCCGGTCGTCACGGCCGACCTCTCCGGCCTGGCGGGCATGGTCAAGGCGCCTGCCCGCGGTGTGCCGCGCAATCTGGACGACTTCGACCCCGCGGCGCTGCTGGCCCGGCGCCGGCCAGGCCGGCCATGAAGGCCCTGGACACCAACGTCCTCGCACGGTTCTTCATCGACGATGCCGACGACGCGCAGGCGGCGCGGCAGCGGCCGGCGGCGGTGGCCGCGCTGGGCGATCGCTGCTTCGTGGCTGTGACCGTCGTGCTGGAGTTCGAGTGGGTCATGCGCGGCTTTTACGGCTTGTCGGTCGCGGACGTGTCCCGGGTTCTGAGGGCGCTGGCAGGCATCGCCCACGTCACGCTGGAAGACCGTGATGCCGTGCTGGCAGCGCTCGATGCTTTCGATCAAGGTCTCGACTTTGCCGATGCGCTGCACCTTGCGCGCAGCGCCCGGGCGTCCGGCTTCGCCACCTTCGACCAGCGCCTGGCCAAGCGCGCCGGGCGGCTGGGGCTGACGCCGCCGGTGCAATTGCTTTCACACGAGGAGCAGGCATGAACGTCTGGCAGATCGGGCAGGTGAGGATCACGCAGGTGGTGGAGGCGGGGCCGTCGCCCACGTCCACCAAGTTCCTGTTCAAGGACCCGCCGGCCGACCTGGTGCAGCAGCATGGCTGGCTGCTGCCGCACTTCGCCAGTGCCGACGGCAAGCTGCTGATGTCGGTGCATGCCTTCGTCATCGAATCGGCCGGCCGCACCATCGTCGTCGACACCTGCGTGGGCAACGACAAGCCGCGCCAGAACCCGGGCTGGAACCGGCTGCAGACGAACTTCCTGGCCGACCTGAGCGCAGCCGGCTTTGCGCCCGAGCGCATCGACACCGTGCTGTGCACGCATCTGCATGTCGACCACGTGGGCTGGAACACGCGCTGGGATGGCAGCCGCTGGGTGCCGACCTTCCCCCGGGCCCGCTACCTGTTCGCCCGCACCGAATGGGCGCACTGGGCGGCCGAGGCCGAAGCACGCCGGGCGGCCAGCCCGGATGCCGGCCCCGAGGACGACGTCTTCGGCGATTCGGTGCAGCCCATCCTCGACGCCGGCCTGGCCGACCTGGTGGCGATGGACCACCGGCTGACCGACGAGGTCTGGCTGGAGCCGACGCCGGGCCACACGCCGGGGCACGTCAGCGTGCGCATCAGCTCAGGCGCCCAGCAGGCGGTGATCACCGGCGACCTGATGCACCACCCCATCCAGTGCAGCGAGCCCGACCGGCTGGTCAAGTTCGACAGCGATGCGCAGATGGCCCGCGACACGCGCCGCCGCTTCCTGGCCTGCTGCGCCGCCGACCGCAGCCTGGTGCTGGGCACGCACTTCGCCCACCCCACGGCCGGGCGTGTGGTGGCGGCGGGCCCGGTGTGGCGCTTCGAGGTGCAGGCCGACGCCACCGCCGGCGGGGCTGCGCCGGCCTGAGCACGCTCAACCGCTGCGCGAGGCCCGCGTGCGCCGGCCCCGCAGCCAGTCGGGGCTGGCCGTGGCGGGCTGGCGGTTCGCACGCAGCTGCTCGATGTCCTCGAACAACCGGGTCGCGAAGTCGATGAAGGCGCGCACCCGCGGAATGCGGCGCACGTTGGGCGGGTAGTGGATGTTGACGCCCGGCACGTCCAGCGACTGCCAGTCCTCCAGGACCGGCACCAGGCGGCCATTGCTCAGTTCCTTGCCGGGCAGCGCGTTCCAGTCGATCAGCCGCATCACCCCGCCGCCGGCCACCGCGGTGCGCAGCACGGTGTCGCGGTGGCTGTTGTCGCTCACCAGCCAGCCCTTCACCGGCACCGACACCTGCTCGGCCCCACGCTGGAAGCGCCACAGGTCCATCACCGTCCCGGTGCGCGAGCGGATGCACAGGCAGTCGTGCGCCGCCAGTTCGGACGGATGCGTCGGCCGCCCGTGCCGGGCCCAGTAGTCGGGCGCTGCGCAGATCACGAAGGCCGTCGCGCCGATCACCTTGCTGACCAGGTCGCCCACACCCTGCGGCCAGCCGATGGCCAGCAGCACGTCGACCCCCGCCAGCTGGCCGTCGGTGGGCTGCAGGAAGTAGCGCAGGTCGAGCTGGATGTCGGGATGCATGGCGTGGAACTGCGGCAGCGCGGCGCACAGCACCTCCTGCGCGACGGCCGGCTGCGCGCCGACGACGACGGTACCGCTCAAGCCCGAGGCCGCGGTGCGTGCCAGGTCCTCGGCCTCGGCGAAGCGGTCCAGCGTCTCGCGGCCGTTCTCCAGGAAGGCGGCGCCGACGCCGGTGACGGTCAGGCCGCTGGCATGCCGCTCGAAGATGCGAAAGCCCAGCGCCTGCTCGAAGGCGGCGATCTGCTTGGAGACCGCCGCCACGGTCACGTCCAGCCGGCGTGCCGCGGCGGACAGGCTGCCGCCATCGGCCGCGGCCAGGCAGTATTCCAGCGCCCTGAGCTTGTCCATCTGCGCCTTCCACCGATGCGATCGCATCGTCAGCCATTCATCCAAAGGTGAAGGGCGTGCTCAACCCCCGGTGCGTTGGCAGATCGAGGCCCGGCACGCAGACTGGCGGCCATTCAACGGCTCAGGGATGCCTGCATGACAACACGACGCCGCACACTGCTGCTGGCCCTGGCCGGCGCCTGCCCGGGCCTGGGCAGCTTGGCCCCCGCCCGGGCAGCCACCGACCCGGGCACGGCCACCTGGCCCGGCCGCCCGCTGCGCCTGCTGGCCGGCGGCGCGGGCTCGGTGCCCGACCTGCGCGCCCGCTGGCTGGCCGAACGCCTGGGGCCGGCGCTGGGCCAGACGGTGGTGGTCGAAAATCTGCCAGCCGCGGGCGGCAGCGTGGCCGCCCAGCAGGTGGCCCGCGCCGCGCCCGACGGCCACACGCTGCTGATGCTCACCCAGGGCCAGGCCACGATCAATCCGCACCTGTATCCCAAGCTCGGCTACGACCCGCTGAAGGACCTGCGACCGATCACGCGCTTCGGCATCGGCCCGCTGCTGGTGCTGGTGCCGAACTCGTCGCCCTGGCAGTCCCTGGGCGACCTGGCTGGCGCGGTGCGCGCGCGGCCCGGCGAAGTGCAGTTTGGCTCGCCCGGCGTCGGCACGCCGCCGCACCTGTCGGCCGAGCTGCTGCTGCAGGCGCTGGGTGCCACCGGCCAGCACATTCCATACAACGGCAACGGCCCGCTGCTGGCGGCCCTGCTGGCAGGCGGCCAGGTGCAGTGGGGCCTGGAAGGGCTGGTGGCCGCCGTGCCGCATGTGCGTGCCGGCCGGTTGCGTGCGCTGGCGGTCACCAGTGCGCAGCGCAATGCTGCGCTGCCCGAGGTGCCCACGGTGGCCGAGGCCGGCGCGCCGGGCTTCGACTACCTCGGCTGGACCGGCCTGGCTGCGCCGGCCGGCACGCCCGAGGCCATCGTCCAGCGCCTGGCCACCGACGTGCGGCGCATCGCCGACAGCGACGAAGCGCGCCGCTGGTTCACCGGCCTGGGCGGCGAGCCGGGCTGGCTGACGCCCGAGGCCTTCGCCGAGGCGATCCGCAGCGAGCACGGCAAGTGGGGCGCGCTGATCCGGGCGCGCGGCATCCAGGTGCCGTAGCGCGATGGTGCCCCCTCGCCGATCGCATGCCCATCCGGAGCCTCAGCCATGAGCCACGTGCAAACCACACTGCCCAGCCCGGTGCCGGCCGCACCGTCTTCCAGCACCTACCTGCTGGTCCTCACCTGGCTGTTCACGCTGTTCAACTCGGTGCGGGTCTTCGCCTACCTGCCGACGCTGTGGACCGTGTACGCCAGTGGCGACAGCAGCCAGCACTCGATCCTGACCTGGCTGACCTGGGTGGGCGCCAACGCCACGATGGCGGCCTGGCTGTACGAGCACAACGGCCGCCTCCTCAACCGCGCCATCGCGGTGAACCTGTGCAACTCGGCGATGTGCCTGGCGACCCTGGTGCTGGTGGTGAGCTACCGGCTGCCGTAGCGCGCTGTCTTGCCGGCCTCCGCGGTCGTGCTCAGGTCCGGCCCAGCCGCGTTCGCGCCGTCGCGGCCACGTCCTTCAGCCAGGGCGCACGTGCCCAGTGCGCCTGGGCGAAGGCGTCGATCTGCGCCTGGTGGGTCAATGACAGCCCGATGCTGTCCAGCCCGTCGAGGAACATCCGCCGGTGCCGCGGCAGCAGGTCGAAGCCGGCCTGCACGCTGCGGCTGCGCAGCGTCTGTGCCGCGATGTCGATGGCGACCGCGTTCGCTGATGGATCGTCGGCGTCGTCCATCAGGCGGGCGATGGCCTCCGGCGGCAGCGTCACCAGCAGCAGCCGGTTGTTCATCGCGTTGGAATGAAAGATCTCCGCGAAGCTGGGTGCCACGATGGCGCGGATGCCGGCCTGCTGCAGCCCCCAGACCGCATGCTCGCGGCTGGAGCCGCAGCCGAAGTTCGAGCCGCCGACCAGGATGGCCGCATCGGCATGGCTGCTGCGGTTGAGCACGAAGTCCGGCCGGGGCCGGCCCTGGGCGTCGAAGCGCAGGTCGTGCAGCAGGCCGTCCCTCAGGCCCGACTTGTCGATGCCGCGCAGGAACTGCTTGGGCATGATCTGGTCGGTGTCCAGGTTCTCGATGCGCAGCGCCGCGGCGCGGCCCTCGATCAGCACGGGCGTGGTCATGGCAGCGTCTCCAGTTGGCGGGCGTCGGTGATGCGGCCGGTCACCGCGGCGGCGGCGGCCATCGCCGGGCTCATCAGGTGCGTGATCGCGCCCCGGCCCTGGCGGCCCTCGAAGTTGCGGTTCGTGGTGGACGCGCAGCGCACGCCATCGGCCAGCACGTCGTCGTTCATCGCCAGGCACATCGAGCAGCCCGGGCGGCGCCACTCGAAGCCGGCCGCGGTGAACACCTGGTCCAGGCCCTCGGCCTCGGCGGCGGCCTTCACCGCACCCGAGCCGGGCACCACCATCGCCCGCACGCCGTGTGCGACGCGGCGGCCGCGCACGATGCCCGCGGCGGCACGCAGGTCCTCGATGCGGCCGTTGGTGCAGGAGCCGATGAAGACATGCTGGACCGGCGTGCCGGCGATCGCCGCGCCCTCGCTCAGCCGGGTGTACTGCAGCGCCCGCTGCGCGCTGCTGCGCACCGGGCCGTCGGGCAGATCGGCCAGCGCCGGCACCCGGCCGTCGATGGCCAGCACCTGGTCGGGGCTGGTGCCCCAGGTGACCTGGGGCGCGATGCTGGCGGCGTCGAAGCGGTGTTCGATGTCGAAGCGGGCGCCGGCGTCCGAATGCAGGTCGCGCCAGGCCGCCAGCGCGGCCTCGCGGTGCGTGGTCGCCAGGTCCGGTGCGCGCGCCATCACGTAGTCGATGGCAGTCTGGTCCGGTGCGATCAGGGCGCCGCGCGAGCCGGCTTCCACCGTCATGTTGCACAGCGTGAAGCGGGCCTCGATCGACAGCGCGTCGATGGCCGGCCCGCAGAACTCGACCACATGGCCGCGTGCCCCCTGGGCGCCGATGCGGCCGATGATGGCCAGCACCAGGTCCTTGGCGGTGACACCCGCGCCCAGCACGCCATCGACATGGATGCGCATGTCGCCGGCTGGGCGGTAGGCCAGGGTCTGCGTGGCCAGCACGTGCTCGACCTCGGTGGTGCCGATGCCGAAGCCCAGCGCACCCAGCGCGCCGTAGGTGGTGGTGTGGCTGTCGCCGCAGATCACCACCATGCCGGGGCGGATCATGCCGTGCTCGGGCGCGACCACATGCTCGATGCCCTGCAGCGCGTCGTTGGTGTCGAACAGCGGGATGCCGAAGCGCCCGCAGTTGCGTTGCAGGTTGCTGGCCTGCAGCGCCGACGGCGCATCGGCAATCACCCGGACCTTCACCGGATGGGTGGGGATGATGTGGCTGACCACGGCCACGTTCTGGCCCGGCATCGCCACACCGCGCTGCTGCTCGTCCAGGCCCGCGAATGCCTGCGGGCTGGTGTACTCGTTCATCAGGTGCAGGTCGCAGAACAGCAGCAGGGTGTCGTCGTCGAGCTGCGCGACGGTGTGGGCGTCGACGAGCTTGCGGTAGAGGGTGCGAGCTTGGGTGGGAGAGGTCATCGTGCGCTCACTCGGCGGTGATGCCGCGCTCCTTGATCAGCCTGGCCCACTTCGGCATCTCGGCCTGCAGCCGGGCCGTCGCCTCGGCGGGCGTCGACGGGATCGGGTCGAAGCCTTCCCGGGCCATGCGCTCCCTGACCGCGGCGGTCTGCAGCACGGTGGCCAGCGTGGCGTTGAGCCGGTCGATCACCGGCCTGGGCGTGGCGGCCGGGGCGAAGACCATGAACCAGGTTTCGAAGCCGTAGCCCGGGACGCCGGCCTCGGCGAGCGTGGGCACATTGGGCAGCAGCGGCGAGCGCCTGGCGCCGGTCACGCCCAGTGCCCGCAGCTTGCCGGCCTGCACATGGCCCTGCGCGGCCGACAGCACCGGGAACGACATGTCGACCTGGCCGGCGATGGTGTCGGTCAGCGCCGGGCCGCCGCCGCGGTAGGGGATGTGGACGATGGCCAGGTTGGCCATCGCCTTGAACAGCTCGGCCGACATGTGGAAGGTGCTGCCGCCGCCGGCCGAGCCGTAGGTCAGCTTGCCGGGCTTGCTGCGGGCCAGGGCCAGCAATTCCTTCAGGTCCTTGGCCGGCAGGGCGTTGTTGACCACCAGCACATGCTGCGAGGCGGCGACCATGCCGATCGGCGCCAGGTCCTTCAGCGTGTCGTAGGGCATCTTGGCCGTCAGCGACGGGTTGATCGCCAGCGACACCGTCTGCAGGCCGATGGTGTAGCCGTCGGCCGGCGACTTGGCCACGCTGTCGACACCCAGGTTGCCACCCGCGCCGGCCTTGTTCTCGATGAACACCGACTTGCCCAGCGCCTTGCCCCATTCGTCGGCGATCAGGCGCGCCACGATGTCGGCGCTGCCGCCCGGCGCATAGGGCACGACCAGCTTCACCGGGCGGTCCGGCCAGGTCTGGGCCAGGCCGGCGGACGAGGCCGCCGCCAGGGCGAGTGAAAGCACGAGGGCGCGGCGTCGCATGGGGGTCTCCAACGGGTTTGTTGCTGTGGTCCGGCATCGTAGGCGTGAACGTCGATCGCATAATTTCGACCTTGGAAGTTCTTTCGGTCGATGGATTCATCAATGGACGGCTTCTCCGATCTCGCCTTCTTCTCTCTGCTGGTCAAGCAGGGCAGCCTGGCGGCCACGGCCCAGCAGCTGGGCGTGACACCGCCGGCGGTGAGCAAGCGGCTGGCGGCCATCGAGCGCCGGCTGGGCGTGCGGCTGCTGCAGCGCACGACGCGGCGCATCAGCCTGACGCCCGAGGGCGAGACCTACCTGGTCGACGGCGCCCGGGTGCTGGACGAACTGCAGGCGCTGGAGCGCAAGGTGGCCGGCAGCCGAGCCCTGCCCCAGGGCTTGCTGCGGGTCTGCGCCACGCTGGGGTTCGGGCGCCACCATGTGGCGCCGGCGCTGTCGGCCTTTGCCCGCAGCTTTCCGCAGGTCGAGGTGCAGCTGCAGCTGACCGACCGGCCGGTGAACCTGGTCGAGCAGGGCTTCGACCTGCAGCTGCGCTTCGGTGAACTGCCCGACGCCCGCCTGACCGCCCGGCTCCTGGCCCGCAACCAGCGGGTGCTGTGCGCTGCACCCGCCTACCTGCTGCGTGCGGGCACGCCGGCGGCGCCGCGTGACCTGGCCCAGCATGCGTGCCTGTTCATCCGCGAGAACGACGAGACCTTCGGCAGCTGGCACCTGCGCCAGGGCGGCCGGACCGAGACGGTGAAGGTGCGCGGCCCGCTCGCGTCGAATGACGGCGAATGTGTGCTGGGCTGGGCGCTGGACAGCCACGGCATCCTGATGCGGTCGATCTGGGAAGCGGCACCGATGCTGCGCGCAGGGCGACTGGTGCGCGTGCTGCCGGACTGGAACCTGCCGCCGGCCGACATCTACGCCGTCTTTCCCACGCGCAGCCACCTGTCGGCCAAGACGCGGGCCCTGGTCGACCATCTGGTGGCGAGCTTCGAGTCGCACCGCCGCAGCGACGACGGTGGCTGGTAGCCGGCGCCGCAGCCGTGCCGGGCGATCACCGGCGCGACGGGGCGCCCCGGTGATGCGTGCTACAAGCCCGGCTTCCCTGATCGAAGCATGCAGATGAACCCTTGGCAGCGCCGGCAGGCGCCCCTGAAGTTGTGAGCCCAACGTCGGACACCGGGCCCGACGCCCCTGGCGACGGCCTGCCGCAGCCGCAGCGCCTGCTGGCGATGTGCACGGTGATCCTGGCCATCGGTGTCAGCGTGCTCGACGCGACCATGCTCAACCTGGCCCTGCCCGGCATCGTGCGTGAACTGCGCATCGCCGAGGCCGACGGCGTCTGGCTGGTCAACGCCTACCAGCTGGCGATCCTGGTGCTGCTGCTGCCGCTGGCCCTGCTGGGTGATCTGATCGGCTACCGGCGGGTTTACCTGGGCGGCACGGTGGTGTTCATGCTGGCGTCGGTGGCCTGCCTGCTGGCGGGCCGCGCGGGCCAGCTGGCGGCGGCGCGGGCGCTGCAGGGGGCGGGTGCGGCCGGTCTGTTCGCGGTCAACGCGGCCCTGGTGCGGCTGATCTACCCGGCGCGGCTGCTGGGGCGCGGCATCGCGCTGAACTCGGCCGTGGTCGCGGTGTCGTCGGTGGCCGGGCCGGCGCTGGCGGCGGCCATCCTGTCGGTGCTGCACTGGCACTGGCTGTTCGCCTTCAACATTCCCATCGCCCTGCTGCTGCTGGGGCTGGGCTGGCACAGCCTGCCGGGCAATGCCAGCGCGCCGCCGGCGGGATTGCGCTTCCCTTGGCTGGACGCGGTGCTGAACGGGGCGATGTTCCTGCTGCTGTTCATCGGCGCGCAGCGCTTCGTGCCGCACAAGCTGCTGCCGGCCGCGCCCGGCCTGGCGGCGGCCCTGGTGGCGGCCGGCGCCCTGGTGGGCCTGGCCTATGTGCGCCGGCAGCTGGCGCAGGTGCGCCGTGGCGGTGTGCCGCTGCTGCCGGTGGACCTGTTGGCCATCCCCGTGTTCCGGCTGTCGATGGCGACCTCGGTGGCGGCCTTTGCGGCGCAGACGGTGGCCTCGGTGGCCCTGCCCTTCCTGCTGCTGGAGGGCCTGGGCCGCACGCCCGCCGAGGCCGGCTGGGTGCTGGTGGGCTGGCCGGTGGGCACGGTGCTGGCCGCGCCCGTGGCGGCACGGCTGATCGGCCGCCAGCCCAGCGGCCTGCTGGGTGGCATCGGCCTGGGCCTGCTGGCCAGTGGCCTGGCCTTGCTGGCGCTGCTGCCGGCGCAGCCCACGGCGCTGGCGATGTTCGGGCGGCTGATGCTCTGCGGCATCGGCTTCGGCCTGTTCCAGTCGCCCAACAACCACACCATCGTCACCGCGGCGCCGGCGCACCGCTCCGGCGGCGCGGCCGGCATGCTGGGCACGGCGCGGCTGACCGGCCAGAGCCTGGGCGCCCTGGTGGCCGGTGCGCTGTACGGCCTGTGGTCGGCCACACCGGCCCAGGTGCCGATGCTGGCGCTGGGCGTGGCCGCCGGCCTGGCGATCGCCGGGGCCGGCGCCAGCCTGCTGCGGGTGCGCGAGCAGCGGCCGGGGTGAGGCTGCTCAGCCAGGCACCCGCTCCAACCGCCGCCGGCTGGTGAAGCGCCGCGCCTCGCCGGTCAACGGATCGGTGAACGCCAGCTCCCGCGCCAGCAGCTGCAGCGGGTGGCTGAAGTCGGGCAGTTCGCCGGGCGGCGTGTCCGGCAGCAGCACGGGGTAGATGCGGTCGCCGCAGATCGGGATGCCCAGCGTGCTCAGCTGGATGCGCAGCTGGTGCTTGCGGCCGGTCACCGGCGTCAGGCGGTAGTGGGCCAGGTGGTCGTCCGGCGCCGGCAGGCGGCTGATCAGCTCGACCAGCGTCTGCGCATTCGGCTCGCCCTCGACCACGGCCATCTGCATGAAGGCATCGCCCGGTCGCTCCTGCAGCCGGTGGCGGGCGACCAGCGGCAGGGCCAGGTCGGCGCGCCAGGGCGCCACCGCTTCGTAGACCTTGTGCACCCGCCGGCCGGCCAGCAGCGACTGGTAGGCATGGCGCGTGGCCGGCTGCACGGTGAAGGCCAGCACGCCGGCGGTCTCGCGGTCCAGCCGGTGCATCGGCGCCAGGGTGGTGATGCCGGTCTGCAGGCGCAGCTTCACCAGCGCAGTTTCGTGCAGATGCCGGCCGCCGGGCGTCACCGGCAGAAAATGCGGCTTGTCGACGACGACCAGCAGCTCGTCCTGGTGCAGCACGGTCAGTTCGCCCGGCACCGGCGGCTCGGGCGGCGGGTCGCGCCAGTACCAGAACAGGTCGCCTGGGGCGACCGGCTGGTCGGCGGTGGCGGGATGGCCTTGCAGGTCGCGCACATCGCCTCGGGCCAGGCGCTGGTGCCAGTCGGCCACCTGCGGAAAGCGTTCGGCGAGGAAGGCGTCGAGCCGCGCAAAGCGGCGGTGCACGCCGACGCGGCTGGCGGCCACGCCGTCACGCAGCGGCAAGGTGATGGGCGTGGCGGGGTCGGCCATGGGGCGCGGATGGTATTGCCGTGGCCGACCGGGCCAACGCCGCGATGGCCGGTTGGACCTGCATGCCGCCGACGGTTGCGGGACCGCGTGCTGCCGCTGCGTCCGTCGGTCGTCGCCGCCCCGATCCTCGCCCGCCGGTGCGGCCGATCTCCTTTGATTGGACGATGCGACCACCGGTCGCTGTGTGACAACGTGGCCGGTTCCAGCCACCCCAGACACCCCAGCCCGCATGCTCTACATCGTCGACGGAACCGGGCCCTTGTTCGATGCGGACTACGCCGTCGAGATGGCCGGCAGCCATTGCAACGTGCTGCATCATCTGAACCGGCCCGACGCTTTCTACTTCCGTGGGCCCTCGCTGCTGAGTGCGCTGAAGAACACGGGTGGCATTGCCGACAAGGTGATGCTGAAGCTGCTGGAGGTCGAATTTCCGGCCGCGCTGCTGGCGCCCGGACAGCGGCAGCCGCCACGCAGCCCGATCTTCCTGGCCGGCCACAGCCGCGGCGGGGCAGCCGTGGTCCTTGTGGCGCAGATGCTCGACCGGATCGGCGTGCCGGTTGAGGCCATGTTCCTCTTCGACGCGGTGGACCGCACCATGTCGCTGGCCAGCGTGGAGACGGTGCCGAAGAACGTGCGACGCTGCTTTCATGCCCTGCGCAACGAGGGCGCCGAGGTGGTCATGGCGCACGAGACCACCCGGTTGTGGAAGGCCGTGGAGGCTGCACCCGGCTACGCCGCGCTGCGGGCACTGCACAAGAGCTCGGGCTCGGGACCCTGGGAGCAGTTTCTCGTCTTCCGCGCCGGCACCGACGCCGCGCGCTGGCCGCAGCTGGCCGCCGCCGTTCGGGCGTGGAAGGCCAAGGACACGGTGCTGGCGAGCTTCCAGGTCGCCATGCGCAACAGCTTCAAGCTGACCGTTTCAGCCGAGGGCGGGCTCCAGCCATCCATTCCCTTCGGCAACTGCGCCAGGAAGGCCAGCCCGTCTTGCCACTATGAGAAGGAAGAGTTCGCCTGCTCGCACGGTGCGGTCGGCGGCACACCCTGGACCACGCTTGGCGACGAGGTGGCCGCGATCGATGCCGACGGCGCACGCCGGGTGTGGACCTGGATGTCGGCCCGGATGCAGCAGCACGGCCTGAAGGCAGGAAGCCGGGCAACATGACGGCCCGGCAGGCCGGGGCGCAGCACCCGCATGCCAGGCGGGTGGGCCCCCGCGCCGCTCAGCGCGGCGCCATGCGGATCGCGCCATCGAGGCGCACGCACTGGGCGTTGAAGTAGGTGTTGCGCACCATCTCCATCGCCAGGCTGCCGAACTCCTCGGGCTTGCCCAGGCGCTTGGGGAAGGGCACCGACGCGCTCAGGCTGTCCAGCACGTTCTGCTTGGCGCCCAGCATCAGCGGCGTGGCGAAGATGCCCGGCATGATCGAGTTGACGCGGATGCCCAGGTCGGACAGGTCGCGCGCCATCGGCAGCACCAGGCCGTTGACGCCGGCCTTGGCCGAGCCGTAGATCACCTGGCCGATCTGGCCGTCCTGCGCCGCCACCGACGCGGTGAGGATGATCACGCCGCGCTCGCCGTCCTCCAGCGCCGGGGTGTTGGCCATGCCCTCGGCCGACAGCGAGGCGATGCGGTAGCTGGCCACCAGCACGCCCTGCACGCCGTACTCGTAGTCGGCGGTGCTCAGGCGCTTGAGCTTGCCGGCCTCCTTGTCGAAGGCCAGGGTCTTGCCGCGCCGGCTGGTCATCGCGCAGTGCACGGTGATGCGCTCCTGGCCATGGGCCGCGCGGGCCTTGGCGAAGCCGGCGACCACGCTCTCTTCACTCGTGATGTCGACCTTGCAGAACAGGCCGCCGATGGCGTTGGCGACTTCCTCGCCCTTGGCCTCGTTGACGTCGAAGATGGCGACCTTGACGCCCGCGGCGGCCAGCGCCTGCGCGGTGGCCTGACCCAGGCCGGAGGCGCCGCCGGTGACGACGGCGGCGGTGGTGTTGTCGATGATCATGGAGTGCTCCTGTGGGCGGATTGCGCGGGATCGTGGATTCGGCTGCGGGGCTGCGGGAGGCGGGGAGCGTAGCCCAGGCGCGGCAGCCGCCAGTGTCCGGCGTGTGTCACCGGAAGTCTGCGACCACGGCGACGATGCCGGCCTGCCATCGATCTCAGGCCCTCGCATGCCCATCCACACCACCACCGCCGACGGCATTGCCCGCATCGTGCTGGACGCACCGCCGGTCAATGCGCTGACCGACGCCCTGGTCGACGAGCTGCTGGCCGCGCTGGCCGCCGCCGGCGACGACCCCGCCGTGCGCGTGGTGCTGCTGACCAGCGCCGTGCCGCGCCGCTTCTGCGCCGGGCTGGACCTGTCGGCGCTGGCGGGTGCGTCGCCGGAACAGATCGCCGCGCTGCTGGACAAGCTCTACGTGCGCCTGGCCGAGGTGCAGACGCGCCTGGGCAAGCGCAGCATCGCGGTGGTGGGTGGCGCGGCGCGCGGCGGCGGCATGACGCTGGCCATCGCCTGCGACCTGGTGATCGCCGGCCGCTCGGCCAGCTTCGGCTACCCCGAGATCGACGTCGGCCTGCTGCCGGCGATCCACTTCCACCACCTGCACCGCATCGTCGGCCGGCACCGCGCCTTCGACCTGCTGTTCACCGGCCGCAGCTTCAGTGCTGATGAGGCCCATGGCCTGGGCCTGGTCAGCCGCCTGGTCGACGACGCCGCGCTGGAGGCCGAGGCGCTGGGCCTGGCGCGCCAGCTGGCCGCCAAGTCACCCACGGCCATGCGCATCGGCCGTGCGGCCTTCCATGCGGCGGTGGATGCGGCGCGCATCGACGGCGCTGCGCAGGCTGCAGCCACCTTCTGCACGCTGGCGGTGACGCCCGACGGCCGCGAGGGCGTGGCGGCCTACGGCGAGAAGCGGGCGCCGCGCTGGGGCGGGTGAGCAGGCCGCGTCAGCGCCCCAGCAGCGTCTGCCGCGCCAGCCAGACCTCGCGCACGAACGGATCGACCACGGTGTAGCGGCCGTGGCCCGGGCGGGCGACCCGGTTGGCCGCGATCAGCTTGTCGGCCAGGCCCTGCACCTGGCCAGGCTCGACCGGGCCGCCGGTGCGCTGTCGGTAGGCGGCCAGCGCCGGTTCGCTGAACAGGCCTGTGACGCCGGCATCACCGCCGGCAGCGATGCGCGCGAAGATGGCCTCGCCCAGCACGCCGAAGTCCTCGATGGCCCGCAGCTCGGCATCGGCGGCGGCCGACGCCAGCGTCTGGCAGATGATTGGAAAGGCTGCGTCGGGCGGCGTGCCGCGAACCTGCTGCAGCTGGCGCAGCGCCTTCAGCAGTTCTTCGGGCCGGCTGCCCATGGTGCGAAAGCCGGCCGCGGCCGTGGCCAGGTCGGGCACCTGCGCGCCGGGATCAGGTCCTGGCGCAGGAACGTGGTCTTGCCCACTCGGCGGATGCCCGACAGGAACACGCCGGAGCGCACGCCTTCGTCCAGCGCACCGGGATGCAGCAGTTGCCGGGACAGCGCGGCGGCATCGGCAGGACGGCGGAACAGCGCTTCTTCGTCGGGCATGGCGGTTGGCCGGTGCTGGTGAATGGTCCGAACGATCTGATGCGGATCATGATTCGTACTGGGTCAATGAAGCCAAACGGCTGAAGTCAAGGCGCGTCACGCCGCGCCAGCGCGCCGTAGATCACCAGCCCCAGCACCAGCGCCGCAGCGGCGATTTCCAGCGACCAGGCGAAGCCCTGGGCCGGCGTGGCGCTGCGGGCCAGCAACGCGGCCACCAGGGGCGGGCCGGCGATCTGGCCCAGGCCGTAGGCGGCTGTCAGCAAACCGATGAAGGCGCTGGCGTCGTGCGGACGCAGGCGGCGCGCCTCCTGCACCGCGAACAGCGTGATCGCGGTGAACGGCAGGCCCAGCAGCAGGCTGCCCAGCGCAAAGCCGGCCAGGCTGGGCAGCCACACGCTCAGCAGCACGCCCGCCGCCTGCATCGCATAGCAGCCCATCAGCAGGTGGCGGCGGTCCCAGTGCACCGGCAGGCGCACCGTGCACAGCGCGCCGCCGGCCACGCCCAGGCCGAACAGCGGCCAGAACAGGTCCAGCCACACCGAACCCGGCAACGCCTGGCGCGCGATCACCGGCAGGAAGGTGGCGGTGATGATGTAGCCGAAGCCGGCCAGGCCGTAGGCCAGGCTGAACAGCCACAGCGTGCCGCGCGGCGTGGGCGCATCACCGGCCTGCGGCGGCGGCGGCGCAGCCACCCGGCCGCGCAGCTGCACCCAGGCGATGGCACTCAGCCCCACCGCCAGCAACGCGAACACCGCCCAGCCGGTGGCGGCCTGCACGCCCAGCGCCACCATCGCGCTGGCGGCCAGACCGCTGGCGGCAATGCCCAGCCCCGGGCCGACGAAGATGATGCCGGCCAGCGCCGGTGCGCCCAGCGCCGTCAGCCTTGCCAGGCACCAGCCCGACACGTAGACGAAGACCAGGGCGCTGGCCACGCCGGCGGCAAAGCGGGCGGCCGGCCACAGCGCGGGCAGCGGCAGAGCCATGGTGGCGGTCAGCACCACGGTGGCGACCAGGCCGGTCTTCACCGCCGCGGTGTGGGCCGGTGCTGCCCAGCCCCGGCGCCGGCACAGCGCGGGCAGCACGGCACAGGCCATCGCGCCCAGCCAGTAGCCCAGGTAGTTGGCGGTGGCCAGCCAGCTGGCTTGGCCCAAGGTGACGGTGCCGTCGTGCAGCATCATCGGCAGCAGCGGCGTGAAGGCGAAGCGGCCGATGCCCATGGCCACGGCCAGCGACAGCAGGCCGGCCAGGGCGATGGCCAGCGGGCGCGGGCCACTGGCGGGAGAAGGGGAATGCATCGCGGCATTCTCCCGGGCCCTGCCGGGGCAGCCGGCCGCAGCGGTGCATTCGGTGCTGGCGCCGCCGCCGGCCGAAGCCTCAACCCCGGATCAACCGCCCCGGCGTGGCCCCGGTCAGCGCGTCGTCGCGCAGCACCTCGACACCGGCGACGAAGGTGTGGCGGTAGCCGTCGGCGCGCTGTAGCAGGCGGCGACCGCCGGTGGGCAGGTCGTAGACCACCTCGGGCGCACGCAGGGCCAGGCGGTCGAAATCGATCACGTTGATGTCGGCGCGCAGGCCCTCGGCCAGCAGGCCGCGGTCTTTCAATCCGTAGACGCGGGCGGTGTCGGCGGTCTGCTTCTTCACCAGCATCTCCAGCGCCAGCTTCGGGCCCCGGGTGCGGTCGCGTGCCCAGTGCTTGAGCAGGTAGGTCGGGCCCGCCGCATCGCAGATCAGGCCGACATGGGCGCCGGCATCGCCCAGGCCCATCACCGTGGCGGCATCGGCCAGCATGGCCTGCACCACGCTGAAATCACCGCCGGTGTAGTTCTCGAACGGGTGCAGCAGCAGGCCGCGGCCTTCGTCGGCCAGCAGGGCCTGCAGCGCCAGTGCCCAGGCGGTGGTGCCCTCGCGCTGGGCACGCGCGGCCAGGCTTTGCGACGCCTCGGGCTCGTAGTCGAGCTGAGGGCCCAGCGCGAAGGTGCGGCGGAATGCCTTGTCGAACCAGGCCGTCAGCGCGTCGTCGGGGCGCTCGGTCACCAGGCGCTCGCGCAGCGCGGCGTCGGCCTGCAGGCGGGCGACACGTTCGCGTGGCGTCAGCGGCAGCAGCGGTGCCCAGGCCGGGTGGGTCTCGAAGGGATTGCGGCTGGTCTCGAAGCCGAACAGCACGCCGATGCTCTTGGCGCCGACCTGGCCCGTCACGTCCAGCCCGGCGGCCCGGGCTTCGTGGATCTGGTCCAGCGTCTGGCGCCACAGGTCGGGTGCGTTGTCCACCTGCAGCAGCAGCAGCGACATCGGCCGCCCGGCGGCCTCGCAGGCGGCGCGCAGGATGGCGAAGTCGCCTTCGCCGAAGTCGGAGTTCACCTCCAGCACGCCCTTGCCGGCGCGGCGCAGCGCCGCGGCGATGGCGAACAGCTCGGGCTCGGCGGCCGTCAGGCTGGGCGTGAAGCGGCCGTCGCGGGCGCGGTGCTTGATGGTGCGCGAGGTGGTGATGCCCAGCGCACCGGCGTGCAGCGCCTGCTCGGCCAGGCTGGCCATCTGGTCCAGCTCGGCCGCGCTGGGGTGCTGCTGGTGATCGGCGCCGCGCTCGCCCATCGCGTAGAAGCGCAGCGCCGCATGCGGCAGCTGGGCGCCGATGTCCATCGTGTAGTGGCGTTTCTCCAGCGCGTCCAGGTACTGCGGGAAGGACTCCCAGGACCAGGCCATGCCCTCGGCCAGCACCGTGCCGGGAATGTCTTCCACGCCTTCCATCAGGTTGATCAGGTAGTCCCTGGCGCCGGGGCGCACCGGCGCGAAGCCGACGCCGCAGTTGCCGAACACCGCGGTGGTGACGCCATGCCAGCACGAGGGCGTGAGCTGGCTGTCCCAGGTGGCCTGGCCGTCGTAGTGGGTGTGGATGTCGACGAAGCCGGGCGTGACCAGCAGGCCGGTGGCGTCAACCAACCGCTGCGCTGGCCCCAGGTTGCTGCCCACGGCGGCGATGCAGCCGTTGCGCACGGCCACGTCGGCCTGGCGCGCGGGTGCGCCGCTGCCGTCGATGACGGTGCCGCCCTGGATGAGGATGTCGTGCATGCGCTGTCTCCTGTGGGGTCGGGCCGGTCTGGTGCGCCGGTTGCGAACCATTCTGGCGGCCGGCCACGGGCAAGGATTGCCCGCAGGTGACAGCGGACGGCGTCAGTCGTCCTTCAGCGGGCGCGGCCTTGGCACCAGGGTCGGCTGCAGGCCGGCGATCCAGGCGCGCGCGGCCGACAGCGAGGGGAACAGCTGGCAGGGCAGGTCGACGTAGCGCAGGGCGATGAAGTGCTGCGCGCTGGCGACGGCGTTCGGATGCACCGCCACCGTGGCGAGCACGATGTTGGGATTGGTGCGCGCCGGCGCGATGTGCAGGGCCGCGGTCTCTGCCGTGGACTCCGGGGTGAACTCGTAGCTCAGCGCCCCCAGATAGTCGCTGATGCAGTAGCGCAGCTCATCGAAGCGCGGATCGGTGCAGACCAACTCGAGCGAGCGGCGCCGCTCGGCGATGCTGACGTGGCCGACATGGCGGCGGACGACACCACGGGGTTGCCAGTACAACTCGAAGGGCATGCGGGAGCGCCGCACGCGGCGGCAGGCAAGAGGGCGGGCGGAACGGACTTCGTCTTGGACATGTTCGCCTTGCTCCCGCGAGGCCGGCTGTGCCGCCGGCTTGCCAAGGCGCCCCGTGACGGGACGATCTGCGCAGTATAGGAGCCGCCCTGCCCCGCCCCGCCGCTCGGTCTGCCGCTCAGCCCGCCGCCAGCAGCCGCCGCGCCGCGCCGGCCACGGCAGCCGGCGGCACCCTGGGCGGCGAAGAGCTCCCAGCTGGGCATCGACACCACCGCGGTGGCGATGCCCTCGGCCTGCAGCGCCGCGCGCGCGGCCAGGGCGATCGCGACCTCGGAGCCGGTGGCCGGCAGGGTGACGCGGCGCGGCCCCCTTCGCCTTCGGCCAGCACATCGGCGCCGCGGGCGCTGAGGTTGGCATCGGTGTGCAGCCGGCGCACGGCCGGCAGCGCCTGGCGGGCAAACACCAGGGTGCTGGGCCCGCTGTGGTGGTCCAGCGCGATGGCCCGGCATTCGGCGGCCTCCACCGCGTCGGCCAGGCGCAGCACCAGCATGTTGGGCATGGCCCGCAGGCCGGCCAGGATCTCCACCGGCTGGGGCGTGGGCCCGTTGCGGCCGATGCCGATGGAATCGTGGCTGAAGACGAACTTGACCGGCAGGCCCATCAGCGCGGCCATGCGCATCGCCGGGCGCTCGTCGTCGGAAAACGCCAGGTCGGTGATCGCCAGCGGCACGATGCCGCCGTGGGCCGCCAGGCCGTTGGCCATGGACCCCGTCACGTGGTCACGCACGCCGCAGTGCAGGTAGGGCCGCTGCGGTCGGCGGCGGCGGGCGGCGGCCGGTGACGGGGCGAAGACGGCGCACTTGCATTACAATTTCCTCAAATGTAAGGAGTGGCGCCATGACCGAATCGACCATCACTGCCAAGGGCCAGACCACCGTGCCGGCCGACATCCGGGCGCTCGTCGATGCCAGGCCCGGCACGCGGCTCGTCTGGTCGGCCATGCCCGATGGCACCATCATCGTCCGGGCCAAGACCCGTTCCATCCTCGACATGGCGGGCATGCTCCAGGCGCCCGGGGGCAAGCACGTCAGCGTGGATGACATGAATCCCTGGCGCTGACGGGGCGCTCGATGCCGGCGCTCGACACCAACGTTCTGGTGCGCTACCTCGTCCAGGACGATGCGGCACAGTTCGCGGCGGCCCGGCGCTTGATCCGCCGCTGCCTCGCCGACGATGCCACGCTGTTCGTGCCCGTGACCGTCGTGCTGGAACTCGAATGGGTGCTGCGATCCAGCTTCGGGTTCGGCAAGCAGGCGGTGCTGGCGACCTTGTCGAGCCTGTTCTCGGCCACGGAGCTGAGCTTCGAGTCGGAGCGCGCGCTGGAGGTCGCACTGCAGCTGTTCCGCCAGGGCTCGGCAGACTTTGCGGACTGCCTGCACGTGGCGCTGGCCGCGCAGGCCGGCGAGCAGCCGCTGTGGACTTTCGACAAGGGCGCGGCCAAGGTGGATGGCGCCCAACTGCTGGCCAAGGCGTGACTCAATCCCGCTGCGCCATCAGCTCCGCAAACGACACCAGCCGGCCCGCGATGGCGCTGGCCGCCACCGTCGCCGGGCTGGCCAGCCACACCTGGCCCGGGCCTGAGCGGCCGGGGAAGTTGCGGTTGATCGCGCTGACCGTGACCTGGCCCGCATCCGTCGACGACCCCGGCCCGCAGTTGGCGCACGCGCCGCAGGCCGGCTGCAGCATGCGGGCGCCCACGGCCTCGAAAGCCGCCAGCCAGCCCTGGCGGGCCGCATGGGCGGCCACGTCGGCGGTGCCGAACTGCAGGTACAGCATGACGCCGGGGGCCACCTTCAGCCCGCGTGCCGCGGCCCAGGCCAGCACCGCGTGGTACTGGGCGAAGTCGGCGCGCTTGCCGGCGGTGCAGCTGCCGCCGTAGGCGATCTCCAGCCGCGGGCGCTCGGCCAGGTCGGCCAGCGGCAGGCCCAGGCCTGGGTCGCCGGGGCGGGCGACCATCGGGGACAGCGCATCGGCGTCGATCTGCAGCGTGGCGGCATAGGGCGCGCCGGGGTCGCTGCGCATCCAGTCTTCCAGCGCGACGTCCAGCCCGCGCCGCTCACGCAGGAAGCGCAGCGTTTCAACGTCAGGCTCGACGATGCCGGTCAGCCCGCCCAGCTCGGCGGTCATGTTGGTCAGCGTGGCGCGCTCGTCGGTGTCCAGTGCCCGCACCGCGGAGCCGCCGGTCGGCACCTCGCCGCGCTGCAGGCGCTCGACCAGGCCCAGGTCGGTGCTGGTCAGGAGGCCCAGGTTGTCGGCGTTCTGGCGGTAGATGCGCTCGAAGCTCTGTGCGATCACCAGACGCACGCCGGCCGCCAGCTCGGCCACCGGCGCGTGCTCGCGCGAACTGCCCTTGCCGTAACGCCGGCCGCCCACCAGCACGCCGATGCCGGCGCGCTGCAGTGCGCCGCGGTTGATCGGCCGCTCGCCACCCGCGGTGAAGCCGGTGTGCGCATGCGCGCCCAGCGCGGCGTCGAAGTGCACCATCGCCGGCAGCGGCGCGATCTCGTCGGTGGAGATGTCGTCGCGCAGCGGACCGGCCTCGGCCAGCGTCAGGGTCGTGCCGTCCAGCTGATTCTGAACTAACGCCGGATTCGTGGTCAGCAACAGCACGCGGCCGAAGCTGGCGGGCGGCTGGGTCACTGCGCCTCCACGCCGGCCTTCTTCACCAGGGCCGCGTACTTGGCCAGCTCGCTGCGGAAGAAGGGCATCGCCGCCTCCTGCGCGCCGATGTGGATCACGTTGCCTTGCCGCGCCATCGCCTCCTTGACCTCGGGGTCGTTGAAGGCGGCCACCACCGCGGCATGCGCCCGCTTCACCTCGGCCGGCGGCAGGTTCTTCGGCGCGATCACCGCGAACCAGGCCTCGACCACGTAGCCCGGGATGCCCTGCTCGGCGAAGGTGGGAATGTCCGGCGCGGCCGGCACCCGCTGCGCGGTGGCGATGCCGATGGCCTTCAGCGCGCCCGACTTCAGGTGCGCCTGCACGCTGGGCAGGGCCGCGGTGGCGAACTCGACCTGGCCGCCGATCAGGTCGGTCAGCATCGGGCCCACGCCCTTGTACGGGATGTGGCGCGCCTTGGTGTGCGTCTCGTCCAGGAACATCTCGGACGCCAGGTGCAGGATGGTGCCGTTGCCGCCCGAGGCGAAGGTCATGTCGCCGTTCTTCGCCTTCAGCGCGGCGATGAAGTCCTTCGCGTTCGCCGCGCCCACCTTGGGGTTGGCCACCAGCACCACCGGCGTGTAGCCGCACACGGCGATGGGCGTGAAGTCGCCCGGCATGTCGAAGGGCATGGTCTTCAGCACGCTGGGGAAGATCACCACGTTGTTCGACACCACGCCCAGGGTCTGGCCGTCGGCCGGGGCGCGGGCAATCGCCTGCAGGCCGACGATGCCGCCCGCGCCAGGCTGGTTGTCGACGATCACCGGCCGGCCCAGGGCCTTGGCCAGCGCGTTCTGCGCCGAGCGGGTGATGGCATCGACGCCCGAGCCGGTGGCATTGGGCAGCACGAAGCGCACCGGGCGGTCGGCCTGGGCGAAGGCGCCGGACAGGGGCAGTGCCAGGGTGCCGGCGATGCCGCCGAGCAGCGTGCGGCGGTTGAGCGTGTGGCGGGTCATCGCTTGTCTCCTGGTGGTTGTGTGCGGGTCAGGCCACGGTGGCGTTGGCACGCAGGGCGTCGATCTCGGCCGCGTCGTAGCCCAGCCCCGCGAGCAGATCGGCGGTGTGGGCGCCGAAGCGCGGCGGCTGCAGCCGCACCGGCAGGCGGGCACCGTCCATCGTGATTGGGAACAGCGTGGTCTTCACCGTGTGGCCGGCCTTGTCGCCGTCGGGCAGCACCACGTCGGCCAGGCCGCCGGTGGCCTGCAGGTGCGGGTCGTCGTACAGGTCCTGTGGCTTGCGGATGGGCGCGAACGGCAGGCCGGCCTGCTCGAACAGCGCGGCCAGTTCGGCCGCGCTGCGGTGGGCCAGGCGCTCGCGCAGCGTGGCCAGCAGCTGCGGGCGCGCGCGCACACGGTCGTTGTTGGTCGACAGCGCGGCGTCGGCCTTCAGCTCGGCGAAACCCAGCAGGTCGCACATGGTGCGCCACTGCGCGTCGCTCACCGCGGCCAGGAAGATTTGCTCGCCATCCTTGACCGTGAACACGTCGTAGACCGCCCAGGGGTTGTCGCGCGCGGGCATCGGCGCCGGGTGCCTGCCGGTCATCGCGAACTGCAGCATGTGCTGGCCCATCAGGAACACGTTGTTCTCGAACAGGGCCGACTGCACCTCCATGCCGCGCCCGGTGATGCCGCGCTGGGTGCGCCGCTTCGTGCTGCTCACCCGCCGGCAGCCGCTGCTGTCGGCCGCGGCCGCGGCGCTGGTGATGCACCTGGGGGCGGTGGCGCAGGCCGATGGCGGCTGAACGGCCACAATGCGGGCCGCGGTGGCATCCGCCGGGTGCGGGCCGCGCCAACCAAGGAGGATTCGCATGAACAAGCTGCTGACCGCCGGTCTGCTGGGCGCTGTCGCATTCACCGCCTCGGCGGCCGAGATCACCGTGGCGCTGCAGGTCGCCACCGCCCAGGGCCCCGGCCCGGCGGTGGGCACGGTGCGCATCGTCGAGACGCCCTACGGCCTGGCCTTCCACCCGGCGCTCAAGGGCCTGCCGCCCGGGCTGCATGGCTTCCACGTGCACGAGAAGCCCTCGTGCGCGCCGTCCGACAACAACGGCACGGCGGTGCCGGCCGGTAGCGCTGGCGGCCACCTCGACCCGCAGGGCACCAAGAAGCACGGCACGCCCTGGGGCGACGGCCACCTGGGCGACCTGCCGCCGCTGTACGTCTCGCCCGAGGGCGAGGCCAGCGCCCCGGTGCTGGCGCCGCGGCTGAAGCTGGCCGACGTGCGCGACCGCTCGCTGATGGTGCATGCCGGCGGCGACAACCACGCCGACCACCCGGCGCCGCTGGGCGGTGGTGGGGCGCGGGTGGCCTGTGGCGTGATCGGCGGCTGAGCGGCGCCGGCTGACCGAGGCTGCAGCCTGCATGACGAACTGGTGATCGAGCGCGACGCCAGCCTGACGCGTGACGTGTCGCTGTGAGCGCTTCCGCACGGCCGCTCCGAAGGAAGCGCTCCCCTCCCTCGGGGCTGAGGCCGGACGGCCGGGCGCCCCTGCGGGCGGCCGGCTGCCTGCCGAAGCGCCCGAGCTCTGCGAGGGCGTGGACGTGGTCACGCCGTGACCGGAGGGCCCTCGGGTGAGTGATCTGGTCGACACCAACGTGCTGTCCGAGTTGCGGCGCAGGACGCCCGACCCGGCGGTGGCGCGCTGGTTTGCCGACCGGCCCGCCGGCACGCTGGACCTGAGCGTGCTGACCCTGGGCGCGCTGCGCAAGGGTGTCGAGCGCCTGGCCGACCCGGCGAGGCGCCTCGCGCTGCTGGACTGGCTGGAGACCGACTTGCCAGCCTTCTTCGCCGGCCGCGTGCTGGCGGTGGACGCTGCGGTGGCCGACCGCTGGGGACACCTTCAGGCCCGTGCCGGCCGCCCCTTGCCGGCCGTCGACAGCCTGCTGGCCGCCACCGCGCTTCACCATGGCCTGATCCTCGTCACGCGCAACGTCCGGGACGTTGGCCACCTGGGCGCGCAGGTGGCCAACCCCTGGGAATGAGCCCGGTGCCGATCTGCCCTGCCGGTGCCAGGCGACTGCCTCGCATGACCCCACCGTTCCACTGACCTGCTGCGGAGTCCCTCGATGCTGCCTCTTGCCGGCTATGCCGAGCGCCTGTCTGCCCGCCCCGGGCAGACCCTGCGTTTCCACGTCGCCAACGCCACCGGCGCGCCCGTCACCGCCCAGGTGGTGCGGGTGCTGTGCGCCGACCCGAACCCGGCCATCGGCGGTGTGCGCACCGCGCCGGTCGATGTGCCCGTCACCACCTTGCAGGCACCCGGCCCGCAGGCCGTGCCCGCCGGGTCCTATGCCGTGATCGACGCGGCCGACCTGCTGCAGGGCGTGCACGACCTGACGCTGACCCTCACCCTGCAGCCAACCCTGGCCCTGCTGCGGCGCCAGGTGCTGCTGGCCTGCCTGGACGACGCCGGCAGTGGCCTGGCGCTGGAACTGACACCCACGCTGCACCTGCGCGCCACCGTCGGCACCGTGGCCGGCCCCTGCACGCTGCAGACCGCGGCGCCGCTGCCGCTGCGCGCCTGGACCACGGCCACCCTGGTGGTCGATGCGACCCGCGGCACGCTGACGCTGCGCACCGCCGCAACCATCGGGGGCGGCAACGCCCAGGCCGCCAGCACGCCGCTGCCCGGCGCGCCGCAGCTGAACGCGCCCGGCCGGCGGCTGAGCTTCGCCAGCGCCAGTGACGCAGCGCCGGTGGACTGCTTCAACGGCCGGCTGGAACACCCGCGCCTTCTGGCTGGCGTTGAATCAGGCGCGACCATCGCCGACTGGGACTTCGCGCTGGACATGCACAGCCAGCGCATCGTCGACACCGGACCGCAGGGCCGCCACGGCACCCTGGTCAACACGCCGACGCGGGCAGTCTGCGGCGCCCGCTGGACCGGCGAGGAACACTGCTTCCGCCATGCACCGGCGCAGTACGGCGCCATCCACTTCCACGACGACGACCTGGACGACTGCCGCTGGCCGGCCACGCATGCCGTCACCCTGCCCGACGGCCTGAAGTCCGACGCCTACGCCCTGCTGCTGCAGGCGGGCGACGCGGTGGAGAACATCCCGTTCTTCGTCGTGCCGCCCCAGGGCACGGCCACGGCGCGGGTGGCGGTGCTGGTGTCGACCTACACCTACACCGTCTACGGCAACCACGCCCGGCCCGAATGGCTGAACGATGCGGCCTGGCGCGCCGCGCTGAAGGCGCAGATCACCGACTGGACCGCCTACCCCGGCAACCCGGGCGAGCACCGCGACTACGGCCTGTCGACCTACAACGTGCATGCCGATGGCTCGGGCATCGGCCTGGTCAGCTGGCGCCGGCCGATGCAGAACCTGCGCATCGGCTACGTCACCTATCCGTACCCCGCCATCCGCGGCTCGGGCCTGCGCCACTACCCGGCCGACAGCCATCTGCTGATGTGGCTGGCCCATGCCGGCCATGCGGTGGACCTGATCACCGACGACGAGCTGCACCACGAGGGATGCGACCTGCTGCGCCGCTACAAGGTGGTGCTGACCGGGTCACACCCCGAGTACCACACGCCGCGCATGCTCGATGCGCTGCAGAGCTACCGCGACAGCGGCGGGCGCCTGGTCTACCTGGGCGGCAACGGCTTCTACTGGAAGATCGCGCTCGACCCCACGCGCGATGGCGTGATCGAAGTGCGCCGCGCCGAGGGCGGCATCCGCGCCTGGGCCGCCGAGCCGGGCGAGTACTTCCAGCAGTTCGACGGCCAGTACGGCGGCCTGTGGCGGCGCAACGGCCGCCCGCCGCAGAAGCTGGTGGGCGTGGGCTTCACCGCGCAGGGCAACTTCGTCGGCTCGCACTACCGCATCGACCCTGGCGCGCGCAGCGATGCGCGGGTGGCCTGGGCGCTCGACGGCGTGGCGGCGGACACCGTGGGTGGCGAAGGCTTCAGCGGCCACGGCGCGGCGGGCTTCGAGCTCGACCGCGCCGACACCCGCCTGGGCACGCCCGCCGACGCGGTGGTGATCGCCCGCTCGGAAAACCACCCACCCGACGCGCCCTGGGTGCTGGTGCCCGAGGAGCAGCTGACCCACATCACCACCATCCCGGGCCAGCCGCACAAGGACCTGATCCGCGCCGACATGACCTGGTTTGCCGTGCCCGGCGGCGGCGAGGTCTTCTCGGTCGGCTCGATCACCTTCTGCGGCGCGCTGCCGGTCAACGGCTTCGACAACGACGTCGCCCGCATCCTGGACAACGTCGTCCGACGCTTCAGCCGTTGAGCGATCTCATCCGAGGTCGACCGGCGCGGCGTGCAGCAGGTTCAGCTTCTTGGGGATCAGCTTCAGCGCGAAGAAGGTGTCGGCAATCGCCTGCTGCTCGGCCAGGATCTCGCGCGTGACCACGCTGGTGCCGAAGGCGGCGCGGCTGAGCTGCAGCGCGGTGATGCTGCGGTCCAGGCCCAGCACCTTCGCCAGTTCGTCGGCCGCCGCCGCCTGGTTCTTCGCCGCCCAGGTGTCGACTGCGTTGACCTCCTGGATCGCGATCTTCAGCACGTCGGTGTTGCGGGTGGCGAAGTCGCGTGAGCTGAAGTAGTAGCCGCGGTTGTTGACCACGCCGCTGGCATCGGCCAGCAGCTGCGCGTCCAGCGTCTTCTGCGCGGCGGCCAGGAACGGGTCCCAGATGATCCAGGCGTCGATGGCGCCGCGCTCGAAGGCGGCGCGGGCATCGGGCGGCGGCAGGAAGATGCTCTGCACGTCGCCGTACTGCAGGCCGTGCTTCTCCAGCAGCTTGACCAGGAAGTACTGGACGTTGCTGCCCTTGTTGTAGCCCACGCGCTTGCCCTTGAGGTCGGCCACCGTCTTGATCGCCGAGCCCTTGGGCACGATCACCGCTTCCAGCCGCGGCCGCGGCACGGTGGCGCCGGCGTAGACCAGGGGCGCGCCAGCGGCCTGGGCAAAGATGGGCGGCGCCTCGCCGACGTCGCCGAAGTCGATCGCGCCGACGTTCAGCGCCTCCAGCTGCACCGGGCCGGCGTTGAACTCGGTCCAGCTCACGCCCACGCCCAGCGGCGCCAGGCGCTGCTCCAGCGTGCCGCGCGCCTTCAGGATCGACAGCCAGCCCTTCTGGTGGCCCACACGCAACACGCGCTTGGCGCCAGTGGCTTGCGCCCGGGCGGCCGGGCTCAGCGCGATGCCGGCGGCGGCGCCCGCGGCCAGCAGGCGGCGCCGGGTCAGCGCGGTGGTGGACAAGGGGCGGCGTGTGGACATGGTGCAGGCTTCGGAGTGGAAGGAAGCCGCCATCGTCGGCAACGGACGCGCCACCGCCAACGAAGCAGAACGCTGATGCATAGGCGCCGCGCGGCTCATGCGGGCAGCAGATAAGCAAGCCACCAACGCTTCGTTCGCGCGGCCCCGGCGGGCGGCGACAGTGCAGGTGTTCGTTTGTCTCCTCGACCCCTCTGGGCGTTGGGTCGATTTGCGGCCCGTGCGGCGCCAGCGTCTGCACGGGCCGTTCTTTTCAGGAAGCCTGATTCATGTCGCTCAAGATCCTCTGGTTCATTCCCACCCACGGCGACAGCCGCTACCTGGGCACCACCCGCGGCGCCCGCGCCACCGGGCTGGACTACTTCAAGCAGGTGGCCGTGGCCGCCGACACCCTGGGTTATGAAGGCGTGCTGATCCCCACCGGCCGCAGCTGCGAGGACCCGTGGACCGTGGCCACCAGCCTGATCGACGCCACGACCCGGCTGAAATTCCTGGTCGCCCTGCGCCCCGGGCTGATGACGCCGGCCCTGGGTGCCCGCATCGCCGCCAGCTTCGACCGCCTGTCCGGCGGCCGGCTGCTGATCAACCTGGTGACCGGCGGCGACGCCGAGGAGCTGGAAGGCGACGGCCTGTTCCTGCCGCATGACCAGCGCTATGCGCTGTCCGACGAGTTCATGACCATCTGGCGCCGCATCGTCGCGGCCAGCCACCGCGGCGAGGCGGTCGACTTCGACGGCACGCACCTGAAGGTCAAGGGCGCCAAGCTGCTCTACCCGCCGGTGCAGGCGCCCTACCCGACGCTGTTCTTCGGCGGCTCGTCACCCGAGGCGCATGAACTGGCCGCCCGCCAGCTCGACACCTACCTGACCTGGGGCGAAACCCCCGCGGCCGTGGCCGCCAAGGTGGCCGACGTGCGGGCGCGCGCCGCCCGCCATGGCCGCACGCTGACCTATGGCATCCGCCTGCACGTCATCGTGCGCGAGACCGAGGACGCCGCCTGGGACGCCGCCCGCGACCTGGTGCAGCACCTGGACCCGGCCACCGTGGCCGCGGCGCAGAAGAAGTTCGCCGCGATGGACAGCGAGGGCCAGCGCCGCATGGCCGCCCTGCACGGCGGGCGCTTCAATCCCCAGGACATCCGGCAAGGCCTGGAAGTGGCGCCCAACCTGTGGGCCGGCGTGGGCCTGGTGCGCGGCGGCGCCGGCACCGCCCTGGTCGGCAACCCGCAGCAGGTGGCCGACCGCATCCAGGCGTACGCCGACCTGGGGCTGGAGTACTTCGTGCTCTCGGGCTACCCGCACCTGGAAGAGGCTTACCGCTTCGCCGAGCTGGTGTTCCCGCTGCTGCCGCTGGCCACGCGGGAGAAGCTCAGCCAGCCCGCGATGACCGGCCCGTTCGGCGAGCTCGTCGCGAACAGCTATCGTCCGCCCTCCGCCGAACCGGCCCCACCGGCCCGCGCACAGGCTGTCGCCGCGGGTTGAACCGTCCACCGAACCGTCATGTCCCTGTCTGAATCCACGTCGCCCACCCGCGCCGCGCTACGCCGCGGGATCCCCTGGCTGGTGCCGCTGGCCATCCTGCTGCTGTGGGAGCTGGCCTCGCTGCGCGGCTGGCTGTCCACCCGCGTGCTGCCCGAGCCGCTGGCCGTGGCGCGCGCCTTCTGGCAGCTGGCCGCATCGGGCGAGCTGTGGACGCATGTGGCCGTGAGCAGCCGGCGTGCGGCCATCGGCTTTGCGGTGGGCGGCGGCCTGGGCCTGGTGCTGGGCCTGGCCACCGGCAGCTTCCGCCTGGCCGAGACCCTGCTCGATTCGACCCTGCAGATGCTGCGCAACATCCCGGCGCTGGCGCTGATCCCGCTGGTGATCCTGTGGTTCGGCATCGACGAGACGGCCAAGCTGTTCCTGGTGGCGCTCGGCGTGTTCTTCCCGGTCTACCTGAACACCTTCCACGGCATCCGCGCCGTCGACAAGGGCCTGATCGAGATGGCGAAGAGCTACGGCCTCTCCGGCTGGCAGCTCTACCGCCATGTGATCCTGCCCGGCGCACTGCCGTCCATCCTGGTGGGCGTGCGCTTCAGCCTGGGCCTGATGTGGGTGCTGCTGATCGTCGCCGAGACCATTTCTGCCCAGGCCGGCATCGGCTACCTGACGATGAACGCCCGCGAGTTCCTGCAGACCGACGTGGTGCTGGTGGGCATCCTGCTGTACGCCGCGCTGGGCAAGCTGGCCGACGTGGCGGCCAAGGCGCTGGAACGCCAGTGGCTGCGCTGGCACCCCAGCTATGCGGCCTGAGCGGCGCCCCCCATGACCCTCTGGAATCCCATGCATCCCCAAGTCCTGGAACTCAACGGCGCCGCCCTGCTGGCGCACGACGCCGACGCCGGCCGCACCGACCATGGCGCACGCCGCGCCGCCCCGGCGTTGGTGCCGCCCGCCGCCCCGCACGGCCTGGCGCTGCAGCTGCGCGGCATCGGCAAGACCTACGGCGCGCGCGACGTGCTGGGCGGCATCAACCTGGACATCGCGCCGGGCGAATTCGTCGCCGTGGTCGGCCGCAGCGGCTGCGGCAAGAGCACCCTGCTGCGCCTGCTGGCGCAGCTGGAGCAGCCATCCACCGGCGAGGTGGTGGTGGATTTGGGCCTGGCAGGTGGCACCCGGACCCTGGCGCAAGTGCGCAGCGACATCCGCCTGATGTTCCAGGACGCCCGCCTGCTGCCCTGGAAGACGGTGCTCGACAACGTGGCCCTGGGCCTGGCCGGGCCTGATGCCCGCGACCGTGCCCGCGAGGCCCTGGCCGCCGTGGGCCTGGCCGACCGCGCCGACGACTGGCCGGCGGTGCTGTCGGGCGGCCAGCGCCAGCGCGTGGCCCTGGCGCGCGCCCTGGTGCATGCGCCGCGCCTGCTGCTGCTGGACGAGCCGCTGGGCGCACTCGACGCGCTGACCCGCATCGAGATGCACCGCCTGATCGAGAGCCTGTGGCAGCGCCACGGCTTCACCGCCCTGCTGGTGACGCACGACGTGGCCGAAGCCGTGGCCGTGGCCGACCGGGTGCTGCTGATCGAGGACGGCGGCGTGGCGCTGGACCGCCACATCGCCCTGCCCCGCCCGCGCGTCCAGGGCGCGCCGGCCTTTGCGCGGCACGAGGCGGCGATCCTCAACCGCGTGCTGCAACGGCCGGCGGCTGGCGGGAAGCCGGCCACGGCCTGAGCCCGAACGGCAGCGCCGCGCTGCGGTGAAGCTGCAGCGCGGTTGCGCGGCGATGCAGCGCGCGGACTCCGGGGGCTGGCCTACGATGCGGGCCCGTCCGCCCTGCCCGACCCCGCCGCCTGCCGATGCTGCGCATCCTTGAAGTCACCGTTCCCTTCTTCGGCCTGGTGGGCCTGGGCTGGCTGGCTGCCCGCCGCGGCTGGCTGCCGATGGAGGCGATCCCGGGGCTGAACCGCTTCGTTCTCTACTTCGCCCTGCCCTGCATGCTGTTCCGCTTTGCCGCGGCCACGCCGGTGGCGCGGCTGTTCGATGCGGCGGTGTTCGGCAGCTGGCTGCTGTGTGCGCTGCTGATGGTGGCGCTGGCCATCGTGCTGACGAAGTGGTCAAACCCGCGGGGCGGCCTGGGCTGGAACGACGCCGCCTTCGGCGCCCTGGTCACTGCCTTTCCCAACTCGGGCTTCATGGGCGTGCCGCTGCTGGTCGACCTGCTGGGCGAGCGCGCCGCCGCGCCGGCCATCGCGTCGATGGTGATCGACATGGTGATCACCTCGTCGCTGTGCATCGGGCTGTCGCGCCTGGGCGAACGGGGTGACAGCGGCGCGGCCGGTGGGGGCGGCGCCGGCCAGGCGATGCGCAGTGCGCTCAAGGGCATCGCGCTGAACCCGCTGCCCTGGGCCATCAGCGCCGGCTGCGTGATGTCGGCCTTCAGCCTGGCGCTGCCGCCGCTGCTGGGCAAGCCGGTGGCGATGCTGGCGAATGCGGCCTCACCCGCCGCGCTGTTCGTGCTGGGCGCGGTGCTGGCCCGCACCCGCGTGCCCGCCGCGGCCGGCGGCCGCAGCGACATGCCGGTGCTGGTCACGCTGAAGCTGCTGGTGCACCCGCTGCTGGTGCTGCTGGCGGTGCGCGGCGCGGCGGCCCTGGGCCTGCCGGTCGACCCCCTCGCGGCCACGGTGCTGGTGCTGGTGGCCGCCCTGCCCAGCGCCAGCAACGTGCCGATGCTGGCCGAGCGCTTCGGCGCAGACGCCGGCCGCACGGCCCGCGTGGTGCTGTGGACCACGGTGCTGGCCTTCGGCAGCTTCATGGCGGCAGTGGGGCTGCTGGTGCCGTGATCGGCCGCGGGTCCGCGTCCGCTTCGTCGGTGGGCGCATAAGCAAGCGCGGAGTTCTTCGTTCTTCGTTGGGAGCTGCCCGCTGAACATGCGGGCTTTCCAACACCCGACGCCCGCCATGCCCGCCTTTGCTCCCGCCCGCACCCTGCGACTGTTGCGCCGCAGCGCGCTCGCCCTCGGCCTGGCCGCCACCGCCCTGGTTGCCCAGGCCAAGGACGTCACGCTGCTGAACGTCTCCTACGACCCGACCCGCGAGTTCTACGTCGACTTCAACAAGGCCTTCGCGGCGCACTGGAAGGCCAGGACCGGCGACGTGGTCACGGTCAAGCAGAGCCACGGTGGCTCGGGCAAGCAGGCGCGGTCGGTGATCGACGGGCTGGAGGCCGACGTGGTGACCCTGGCCCTGGCCTACGACATCGACGAGCTGGCCGAGCGCGCCAAGCTGATCCCCGCCGACTGGCAGAAGCGGCTCAAGCACAACAGCAGCCCGTACACCAGCACCATCGTCTTCCTGGTGCGCAAGGGCAACCCCAAGGCCATCAAGGACTGGGACGACCTGGCCAAGCCCGGCATCAGCGTCATCACGCCCAACCCCAAGACCAGCGGCGGCGCGCGCTGGAACTACCTGGCGGCCTGGGGCTATGCGCTGAAGAAGTTCGGCAACGCCGATGCCAAGGCGCAGGAGTTCGTCGGCAAGATCCTGGCGAACGTGCCGGTGCTGGACACCGGCGCCCGCGGATCGACCACCACCTTCGTCGAGCGCGGCATCGGCGACGTGCTGCTGGCCTGGGAGAACGAGGCCCTGCTGGCGCTGAAGGAACTGGGGCCGGACAAGTTCGACATCGTCGCGCCCAGCCTGTCCATCCTGGCCGAGCCGCCGGTGACCCTGGTCGACAAGGTGGCCGACAAGCGCGGCACCCGCGCCGTGGCCCAGGCCTACCTGGACTACCTGTACTCGCCCGAGGGTCAGAACCTGGCCGGCGAGAACTACTACCGGCCGATCGATCCCACCGCCGCGGCCAAGTTCGCCAGGCAGTTCCCCAAGGTCAACCTGTTCACCATCGACGAGGTGTTCGGCGGCTGGGCCAAGGCGCAGAAGACGCACTTTGCCGACGGCGGCAGCTTTGACAAGGTGTACAGCCGCAAGTGAACCGAAGGCGCGGGGCCGCTCAGCCCGGCGCCGGTGCACCGAACCAGCGGTGCTCCAGCGCACCGCGCCAGGCCTGGTCGACCAGCAGGTCGCAGGACAGCGCCCCGGCATCCGGCCGTTCCAGTGCCAGGTCGCCCACCTGCTGCCAGCGTGCGTCCTGGAACATCCCCTCCAGCCTGCTCAGCAGCTTCTGCTTGTAGCCGGTGTCCGCTGAACCCGTCAGGTGCGCGCCCTTGGTCTCCAGCAGCACGGTGCGGCGCAGGCCGTCCTGCTGCACCAGCGCGAACACGAAGTCGGGGTAGACCTTGTTGCGCTTCCAGCCCTGCAGCCCGTATTGCGACTTCGCCACGTTGCGGTGCCACCACTGCACCGCCTGCTTGCCGTCCAGGTAGCCCGCAACGCCAGCCTCGAAGCCATTGAGGTCTGGCGTCACAAGCGCCGGCTCCAGCAGGCTCTTCTCGGCCGGGCGGTGGTCTTCGCGCATCAGCGGCTGCGGCAAGCCCTGCAATGCCAGCGCTTCGTCCATCGGCAGCTCGTAGTTGCTGGCGTCGGCGCGCAGCGCGAACTCGATTCGTCCGTCGGCCACGCCCTGCGCAAACACGGCCTCGGCCAGCTGGTCGCGCGCTAGCTCCAAGTCGATGCGCAGTCTTTCGGTCAGTGATGCGCTGGACGCCGCCAGCACGCCCGTCGCAAACCCGGCACGCTCCAGCCGCTGCACCACCGCGTCCACCCAACCCCATGCCCACCACGGGTTGGGCACCAGGTCCAGCAGAGCGCGCACCAGCAGCGCCCGGTCCAGCCGCCCGCTGCCGGCCAGCCGGCGTGGACTGTCGGGCACGGCGCCCTTGTCCAGGATGCGCAGCGACACATCGAACTGCTCTCCCAGCGGCGCTTCCCGGTTCGGCGCCCAGTCCTGCGCCAGCGTGGCGGGGTCCAGCGCGGCCCAGTCGACCTGCGCCAGCACGTCACTGTCGTAGACCAGTTCACGCCGCTGGCCGTCGGCCTGCACCCAGGTCACCCGGGGCAGGAACAGCCGCACCCCGGCCAGTGCCGGCCGCCGCTGCCGCACGACCGCCTGGGCCTGCGGCGCGTCGCCCGAGTCACCCGACACACGCAGCGTCAGGTCGCCCAGGCCCTCGCCTTCCAGCCCGTCCTTGATCGCTTTCACCACCACCGATGTCCTGGCGTCGTGGCAGACGACGTAACAGCCGTCCAGCGCCTCGCGGCCGGTCTTGGTGGCCTGCGGCTGGCGCAGGATGCGGCCCACCAGCTGCGTCATCGCACCGGGGTTGCGCCCCGCCGCCAGCGCGCACAGCACATAGGCAAACGGACAGTCCCAGCCTTCCTGCAGCGCCTGCTTGGTGATGATCACCCGCACCTCGCAGGTGGGGCTCAGCAGGTCCAGGTTCTCGGGCGAGGCCAGGTCGTTTTTTTCCGACGTCTTCACCGCCACCTGCGCGGCGGTGAAGCCGATCTGCAACAGCCATGCGCGCACATCGTCAGCGTGGATGAAGCCGGCGTCGCGGGTGTCGGCGCCGGTGCGCTCCACCTGCACCAGCAGGATGGGGCGGATGTGGCGCGCCGTCTGTGCCTGCAGCAGTTGCGCGTCGGCCTGCAGTGCATTCAGCCGCGTCACCGACGCCATCAGGCAGGCTTGCCAGTCGCTCCAGTGCTGCACGTCCACATGGATGGGCAGCTTGATCATCTGCGCCTCGTCCAGGTCGGTGCCGCGCACATCGACCAGGATGTTCGAGCCGCTTCCCTTCGCCGACGCCAGGCGCGGCGTGGCCGACAACTCCAGCAGAAAGCCCGGGTTGAAGCCGTCCAGCGTCTGCAGCGCGTTCTCGGTGTAGCCGTGGTGGCCTTCGTCGATCACCACCATCGGCCGCAGCAGGCGCATCACGTTGCCCAGCGAACTCTTGACGATGCTGCCCATCTGCCGGCTGGCATCGCCCGCACTGGCGCCCCATGGCGCATAGACGTCCAGGTTGGGCACCTCTTGCAGCAGTTGCCAGTGCGCCGTGAGATCGTCTTCGCCGGGCAGAAAGCCCAGCACATTGCCGCGGTCGCGGAAGAAGCGCAGCGTCTCCTTGGTCTGGCGCGCGGCTGAGGCCAGCATCAGCACCATCACGCACAGATGGCTGTCCACGTCCAGGCGCGACAGCGGCGCGTTCTTCTCCAGCACCTTCACCCGGCCCGCGCCCGCCACGGTCAGGATCTGGCGGTACGGGTGGTCGCGGTCGCCCAGCGTCGCCAGCGTCTGGCGGTAGATCGCCTCGTTGGGCACCACCCACAGCACCAGGCCCGTGCTGCGCTTGAACCAGCTGCCCTGCACCCGCGCCACGGCGGCCGCAGCCAGCAGCGTCTTGCCACCGCCGGTGGGCACCTTCAGGCAGAGGTTCGGAATGGCCCGCCCGGCACCGTCGAAGCGGCTGGAATGCGCCTGCGCCGCATAGCGCGGTGGCAGCAGGTTGCGCTGGCGCAGCGCGTCCCAGGTCTTGGCGGGATAGTCGGCGGCCACACGCGTCTCGGCCTCCATGCCTTCCAGTGCCTGCAAGGCCGTGACTGCGGGCACCGACTGCGCCTGCCTGCGCACCAGCTCGTCGACGTAGTCACCCAGCCGCGCCAGCACGGTTTCCTGGAACGGCTTCAGCGCCACGCCCAGCGCCGGCACCTGCGCCGCCAGCGCCTGGGCGGCCGGTTGCCACAGCAGGCGGCGCTGGGCGGCGATCTCGCTGCGGAAGCTGTCCGCCAGCTTGTCCTGCCACCACACGCAATCGACGGTGTAGACCATCGGCAACTGCGCCAATGCCTCTGTGAAGCGCAGCAGGTCGGCGGTGGTCCAGTCCGGCGCGTCGGCGGCCAGGTCGATGTCCGAGCGGTCGCGGTGCGTGCCCGCCGCGCGTGAGCCGAACAGCCACAGCCGCTGCAGCCCCGGCGTGCGTGCGCACAGGGCGCGGATGGCGGCCAGGCTGGTCGGCTCGATGCCGTGGCCGGTGGCGAGTGTGTCAGTCATCGGCGCGCGCCTGCAGCACCTGGTGCAGTTCGGTCAGCAGTGCCAGGCCGGTGCTGCGGGCAAAGGCGGCCACGTCCACCGCCACCGCCTCGTCGTAGGTGTGGGCGGTGCGGTTGCGGTACTTGCGCATCGCGCCCCACCCGGCTTCATCCGTGATCAGCCTGTGCTTGAAGGCCTGCGGAATCACCTCGTCGGCGCCTTCGTTCACGTCGATGCCGCGGGCGCGCAGCCAGCGGTAGGCGGCCTTCCAGCCGGCCTCGAAGGTGAACTCGAAGCGCTTGATCAGGGCGTCGCGAATGATGCGGTCCTCCGGCAGCGCCACCACTTCGCGCAGCCGGTCCAGGGCCTGCGCGAAATGTTGAAGGGCCAGTTGCTGGCGGCGGTCGGTCGGATCGCTCATGGTCAGCCCTGTCGGTACAGCGCAAACGGCAGCGGCGCGTAATCCACGCCGCAGTCCTTCAGCTGGCGGTTGCTCAGGTACTTGGCCGGCGCAAACACCAGGTGGCCCTTGGGCGGGCGCTGGCGTTGCGCGTCGTGCGCCAGGCCCCAGGCGTGCAGCGATTGCGCCAGGCTCAGCGTCAATGCGGCCTCCGGGCTCTTCAGCCAAGGCAATTCGGGCTGGTAGACCAGCCACACATGCTTGTCCAGCGCCTCGCCCAGGTAGTGCGGCGGCGCGTCCTTCGGCAGCGGCGGCAGGGTGCCGCCGGTGGCGGTGTGGAACAGCCAGGCGCCCAGCGCGTCACGGGTCGGCAGCCGCTCGCCGCTGAGCATGGCCTCCAGGTCCAGCGGCTCGCCCAGCGTGCAGTAGGTGAAGCCCCCGCCCAGGCCCTCGGCGCGCTGCGACACGCGCCGCACGCCTTCGACCCGCAGCACGCCGTCATCGATCTTGGTCTCGATCTTGTCGAAGCGCTTGCGCCGCGGTGCGGTGCCGCCGTTCTGGCCGATCAGATCGGCCGTGGCATCGCTGGCGCCAAAGCCTTCGGCGCGCTCGATGGCGTCGACCTTGGCCAGCCACTGCGCCGCCTTCTTGAACTGCGTCAGCGTGACCTTCTCTTCCAGCAGCGTCTCGCGCTGCGTGCCTTCCCAGGCATAGCCGTTGATCGCCCGGCGCACGCGCTCGGCGGTCAATGTGTCGGCGTAGTCCTCGCCCTCGACCAGGATGAAGCGCCGGCTGCCGCCGTCCTTCGCATTGGCCTTCAGCACGGCGTGCGCGGTGGTGCCGGAGCCGGCGAAGGAGTCGAGGATGAGGGCCCCTGGGTTAGCCACCAACGCGAGGATGCGTTCGATCAACTCGACTGGCTTTGGCGTGTCGAACACATCTGCCGAAGCGAACATGTCACGCAACATGCCTTTGGCCTGGCGCATCGTCGGCAGGTCCGCCCAGATGGTCGGATACGGGCGTGTGGGCAAATCAGGCGCGAACTCGCGAGTGTATGGTTCCCAGACGGGCTGACCGAGCTTCTGCCGTTGCTTCCAGATGAGTGTCCCCGCGGCGCGGTGTGCGTCGATCGCCTTCTGACCAGCAGCCCAACGCGCCTCCTCACCGTTGTCGTGCAATGGGAAGACGGTGTTGCCATCCGGATCTTCGAGGCCGAAGTACATGGTCGGTCGGTCATTGCGAAGACTGTTCTTGCCGTTCTTCTTCAGCAGCCTGTCGCGATACAGCCGGCCATCGTCTGTCTTCTGCCCGTAGGCATCCAGGATTCCTGGCGCAAGCATTGGCGAGAAGCGCACTTGTGCCTTGTCCTTGGCGTAGCAAAGCACGTAGTCGTGATCGGGCGTGACGGCAACCTTGTTGTCATTCGGGCTGTCGACCTTGCGCCAGATGAAGCAGTTGACGAACGCTTCGTCTCCGAAGATCTCGTCGCAGATCATCCGCGCCCGCTCAATCTCGTTGTCATCCAGCGTGATCCAGATCGAGCCCGATTCGCTCAGCAGTTCCCGCAGCAGCACCAGCCGCGGCCACATCATGCACAGCCACTTGTCGTGCCGCAGCATGTCCTCGCCGTCCACCGGGTTGGTGCTCAGCCACTCCTTCATGATGGGCGAGTTGACGCTGTCGCTGTAGCACCAGCCCTCGTTGCCGGTGTTGTAGGGCGGGTCGATGAAGATCAGGTCGACCGCGCCGGCGTAGCGCGGCAGCAGGCTTTTCAGCGCGTGCAGGTTGTCGCCGTGGATCACCAGGTTGCCCGCCAGGTCGGGCGCGCCCACGCCCTTGCCCGCATCCACCACCAGCGGCCGGTAGGGCACGGTCAGGTGGTGGTTGTAGACGTACTCTTTGCCTTTGAAGACGATTTCGGGCATGGGCAGCAGCGCTGGCGCGGCGGGGTGCGAGGGCAGGACGACGGATGCTAACCCCCAGCCCGCGGCGCGCCGTCGGCCAGAGCCGCCGAGGCACATGGGTGCACGCTTATCCATTTTTCGAATATGCATGCGCCCAATCTGTCGTTGGACGGCGAACGCCCGCCCACCAGAATGCGCGGCTTCGCCCCGACCGCGGGCACCCCCCCTTGCTGCCTGCCGCCATGACCCACCGCCCCACCCTGCCCCGCCGCGCCCTGTTGCTGGCCACCGCGGCCGCTGCGCTGGCCCCGCTGCCGGCCCTGGCCCAGGCGCCGAAGACCCTGCTCAACGTCAGCTACGACGTCAGCCGCGAGTTCTACAAGGACTACAACGCCGTCTTCGCCGCCCACTGGAAGAAGACCGCCGGCGAGGACCTGGTGCTCAACCAGAGCCACGGCGGCAGCAGCAAGCAGGCGCGCAGCGTGGCCGAGGGCCTGGAAGCCGACGTCATCACGATGAACCAGGCCAACGACATCGACGTGCTGCACGACCACGGCAAGCTGATCCCGGCCGACTGGGCGAGACGCCTGCCCGACAACAGCGCGCCGACCACCAGCATCAGCGTGATCCTGGTGCGCAAGGGCAACCCCAAGCAGATCCGCGACTGGTCCGACCTGGGCAAGCCCGGCGTGTCGGTGATCATTCCCAACCCCAAGGTGACGGGCAACGGCCGCTACACCTACCTGGCGGCCTGGGGCGCGGCGCTGCAGGCCGGCGTGCAGCCGGCCGCGGCGCAGGCGCTGGTGGAGCGCATCTTCGCCAACGTGCCGGTGCTCGACGGCGGCGGCCGCGCCGCCACCACCACCTTCGCGCAGCGCAACCTGGGCGACGCCCTGGTCACCTTCGAGAGCGAGGTGCCGCTGATCCAGCGTGAATTCGGCGGCGGCTTCGAGGTGGTCTACCCCAGCCGCACCATCCTGGCCGAGAACCCGGTGGCCGTGGTCGACAAGGTGGTCGACAAGAAGGGCACGCGCAAGCAGGCCGAGGCGTACCTGAAGTTCCTGTGGAGCGACGAGGGCCAGGCCGTGGCCGCCAAGCACCACCTGCGGGTGCGCAGCGCCAAGGTGATGGCCCAGTACGCCAAGGACTTCCGGAAGGTGCAGACCTTCACCGTGGACCAGGTCTTCGGCGGCTGGAAGAAGGCGCAGGCCGACCACTTCAACGACGGCGGGCTGTACGACCAGGTGATCGCCCGCGCCAAGAAGCGCTGAGCCCGCCATGCTGCT
>Ga0208823_1000355_pt1 | contig 40151 bp, 34 predicted proteins | sample AD_UKC075_MetaG_FD_184440 | JGI IMG/M metagenome (GOLD analysis project Ga0208823, IMG submission 184440) | Active sludge microbial communities of municipal wastewater-treating anaerobic digesters from USA - AD_UKC075_MetaG (SPAdes) (version 2) | ecosystem: Engineered > Bioreactor > Anaerobic >...
GGACTCGTCTCCTTTCGGGAGGTACTGCGTTTTGTGACAAAAGCATTGTACCAGAAAGGCTGACGGGTCCTCAACTTTCATTTAACTTTACAATACGATTTTTTGTGTTTGGAGGTGGATATGGTGAGTCCTGACCCTGCTGATTTATCCTGCAAGCGAAATACAAAAAACGGGGCGAGCCATATCCATATATAGTTCGCCCCCGAAAGGGGTATGTGAATGATATCATACTACAAAACCATCAACGGACGCATTCGTCGTATTGAGCAGGTTGAGGACGGGTGCTGGATTGATGTTGTAAACCCTGATGAAAAGGAAATCAATTTCCTGACATCCAATTTTTCGATTGAACCCGATTTTATCCGCGCCTCTTTGGACGAGGACGAAACCTCCCGCATTGAATGTGAAGACGGCATCACCTTAATTATTATCGACACCCCGGTATCCGAGGTCAGCGAAAACGGTATCGATTACTTTACCGTGCCGCTTGGAATTCTTGTTACCGACGGGCATGTAATCACCATATCTCTGCGCGAAAACTCGATTATCACCGAATTCGCCGAAGGGGTAGTTAAAAACGTCCAGACCAACCTTAAAACCCAGTTCGTGCTATATATCATGCTGCGTGTCGCAACCCGTTTCCTGCAGCACTTAAAACAGATTGACAAAATCTCAATCCAGCTTGAAAAACAGCTGAGAAAATCCATGAAAAACAAGGAGCTTATCCAGCTTCTGGATTTGCAGAAATCCCTTGTTTACTTCTCCACCTCGCTGAAATCGGACGAAACCACGATTGAGAAAATGATGCGCGGCAGGTACATCAAAATGTACGAAGACGACCAGGATATTCTCGAAGATGTCCTGATTGAGATTAAGCAGGCAGTTGAAATGTCCAATATTTATTTAAACGTCCTGTCGGGGACGATGGACGCGTTTGCCTCGGTTATATCAAACAACCTGAACATCGTGATGAAAATACTGGCGTCCATCACAATCGTGATATCCATACCGAATATAATAGCAGGTTTTTACGGTATGAATGTCAGCGGGTTGCCGTTCAGCCAGTTTTTCTGGTTTCCGGTGGTGTTGTCTGTGGTGCTGATGGCGGGAGTCGGTTACCTGCTGTATAAAAAGGACATGTTTTGAACAATAATCCGTTCGCCCGTAGCCGGGCGGGCGGGTTTGCTTTATAAATCGGAGGTGGAACGAGATGGATTTCAATAAAACCGCCATGTATCATATCGGGATAACCCCCGGTCAGGGCGCCGAATATGCCATTCTCACCGGAGACCCCGGACGCGTCGAGAGCATTGCCCGCTTGCTTGAACAGCCGGAGTTTGCCGCAAGTAACCGCGAGTACACAGTATGGGCAGGCAAAATCTCCGGCAGGCGGGTTCTTGTCGCCTCGCACGGGATAGGCGGCCCGTCAATGGCGATTTGCGTCGAGGAACTGGCAAAATGTGGCGTACACACCATGATACGCGTCGGCACCTGCGGCGGTATGTCCAAAGATGTCCTCGGCGGGGATTTGGTGATTGCGAATGCCGCCATCAGGCAGGAAGGCACCTCCCTTGAATACCTTCCCGTCCAGTTCCCCGCAGTATCTGATTTCAGGGTAACCCGCGCGCTGGTTGAAGCCGCCGGAAAACTCGGAAAAAGAGTCCACGTAGGGGTAGTGCAGAGCAAGGATTCCTTTTACGGGCAGCACAGTCCGGATGAATCGCCGGTATCGTACCAGCTTAAAAACCAGTGGGAGGCATGGATTAAAGGCGGGTGCCTTGCCTCTGAAATGGAATGCGCCGCGCTTTTTACCGTTGCCTCCGCAAGAAAGCTGCGCGCCGGCTGCATTCTGCATGTCATCTGGAATCAGGAACTTGAAGCCGCAGGCCTTGACAACAAGCCGGATTACGATACAATCAGCGCGGCAAAAGCCGCTGTAAACGCAACAAGACTGCTGATTGAGCAGGACGGCGCTTGACTTTTAATCAAAAGCCTTGATTTAAGGCATAAATCGTATAAAACGCCAGTAAACCCGCCGTTTGGCGGGTTTACTGGCGTTCTTGCCACCGGACTAAATCCGGCAGCTACTGTGCCTGACTTTCAGGAATTCAAGAGCTGGAGAATCCCTTGGGGAAGATAATTAGCCTGTGCAAGCATAGCCTGCGCAGCCTGAACCAGTATGTTGTTCTTGGTGTATTCCATCATCTCTTCGGCCATGTCGACGTCGCGGATACGCGATTCGGCTGCCTGCAGGTTCTCATGATAGGTGCTGTCGTTGTTGATTTCATGCTCAAACCTGTTCTGCAGAGCGCCGAGCCTCGCCCTTTCTTCGTTAATCTCCCCTATTGCAGCGTCTATATCCTCGAGAGTGGAGTCTGCCGAAACCGGGGTGAAATTAATGTCCGAGAAAACCTTCTTGCCGTTAAAGGTTGTGGTGCCGATAATGCCCCTGCAGTTGTTTTCATCGGTTGCGTCGTACTCGCCGATTGTATCTGCCAGCTGCTCCAGCTCAAGCTTGATGTTTGCGATGTCCTCGGATGTGTAGGTGGGGTTCTGGCTCTGGGTGATGAGTTCCTTCATCCTGACGAGCATATCCGAAACTTCGTTCAGTGCGCCCTCGGCCGTCTGAATCAGGGAAATGTTGTCCTGAGTGTTCCTGAGTCTCTGGGCAACTCCGGCGATTTCGCTCCTCATTTTTTCGGAAATCGAAAGACCTGCCGCGTCATCGGCCGCACGGTTGATGCGCAAACCAGAGGAAAGCTTTTCCATGGATTTGCTGGCTTTCAGTGTGTTTGCGTTGTACTGCCTGTAAGTGTTGATTGCGGAGATATTGTGGTTAATACGCATTTTTCAATCCTCCTTGATTATTTTATTTGGAATCCTTTCCTTGGAAGCTCATTCTACCTGCCCGTACGCTGCAAGGTGTCATACGCTTCCTGTCAGTAAATATATCGTCAAATTCCCGATTTTTTTTAGTTTTAAATAAAAAATCAGGCCCCATGCCGCCGCACGGAGCCTGAAAACTTTAAAGCATAGTATTAAATCTAATTCCTGTCAATTATCCTTTCCATTATCGGGAAGGTCTTTGGGCAACTGGGTTTCTGGGTTAATCATCTCATTTTGGTGTACCGCGCCCCTGCCGAATATGGATTGATACAACTGGTAACCGCCGCTCAGGTTGTAGCAGTCAAAGCCATTCTGTGCCAGTATCCTGCAGGCCATGTATCCGCGCAATCCGATTTGACAGAGAACATAAACCGGCTTGGATTTGTCGAGTTCCCGCAGGTGTTCCCGCAATCTGTCCAGCGGTATGTTTATAAAACCGTCAATATGCCCTTTTTGATACTCGGAGCCTGTGCGGGTATCCAGAAGTGTTACACTGCCATCGCGGGGCAGGCTGTCCACATCGTGCCAGTGGTAGTGCTTCACCCTGCCCTGCAATATATTCTCAATCACATACCCTGCGATGTTCACCGGGTCCTTTGCGCTGGAATAAGGCGGGGCATAGCAAAGCTCAAGCATTGTTAAGTCATACGCCGTTGCCCCGAACCGTATTGCGGCGGCTATCACATCACAGCGTTTGTCCACTCCTTGATGTCCGATAATCTGCGCCCCGAGTATTTTTCCGCTGCTTTTTTCGAACAGCACTTTCATTGACATTGTGGACGCGCCGGGGTAATAGGACGCATGGGAAGGCGAAAAGGTAAAGGATTTATCGTAATCAATACCGAGTTTTTTGGCGGTTTTTTCGTTAATTCCGGTTGCGGCGACCGTCAAATCAAAAACCTTGAGGATAGAGCTCCCCTGAGTCCCCGTATATTCGCTCTCAAGCCCGCATATATTATCGGCCGCAATCCTCCCCTGTTTGTTTGCGGGGCCGGCAAGTGGTATGAATGTTTGCTGCCCCGTTATAAAATCTGTAACCTCGACAGCGTCCCCGACCGCATAAATATCCTGCTCGGAGGTTCTCATATACCTGTCCACAATAATAGAGCCCCGCTGGTTCAGCTTTAGCCCCGCCCGCTTTGCAAGCGCGGTATCAGGCAAAACACCGACCGCCATAACCACCATATCCGCAGTGATTTCATCGCGGTCAACGGCAATTCGCAGCTCGCCCTTGCCATCGGTTATTGCGTGGACGGTGCTTTCCAGCAGCAGACGCACTCCCATTTTTTCAATATGCCGGTGCACCTGTGCCGCCATATCGAAGTCAATCGAGGCGATTACCTGATTTGCCTTTTCGATAATAGTAACATCAAGGCCGGCTTTATGCAGGTTTTCCGCCACCTCGACGCCGATATATCCCCCGCCGATAACCGCGGCGCGCCGCGGTTTTATCCTGTCAATAAAATCTTTAATCCTGAAAGTGTCGGCAATACTGCGCAGGGTAAAAACCCTTTCACTGTCGGCGCCCTTTATACTCGGCAAAACAGGGTATGCGCCGGTAGAAATAATCAAATAATCATAGCTTTCCGAATAGGTCTCGCCGGTATCAACCTTTTTAACCTCAACGGTTTTGGACGCAGGGTTAATGGAAACGACCTCGCTTTTAACCCGCACGTCAATATTAAACCGCGCTTTAAAGCTCTCCGGGGTCTGCAGGATAAGCTGCCCGCTGTCCTCGATTACGCCCCCGATATGATACGGCAGTCCGCAGTTTGCATAGGAGATGTGCTCGCCGCGTTCAAACAGGATTATTTCGCAAAACTCGTTTAACCGCCTCAGCCTGGCCGCCGCGGTGGCGCCGCCCGCAACCCCGCCGACAATCAGAACCTTCATTTTTTCCATCCCTTCAGAAAAGCCTGTTTGATAGTTTACCATTCATATTTTATGCAAACAGCCGTCGCAATTGTTGAGACGGCTATTTTAACATATCAAAAAAAGCCTGTTCGTCAATAATGCGGATACCCAACTGCTGAGCTTTCGCGAGCTTGCTCCCCGCGTCCTCGCCCGCCAGAACGACAGTAGTCTTGCTTGACACGCTGGACGACACCTTGCCGCCGTATTTTTCAATCAGCGCGGTGGCCTCGTCCCTTTTTAACGTAGGCAGGGCGCCCGTCAGGACAAACGTCATGCCTTTAAAGCGGCTGTCCGCTAATTCCGCTTTGCTCTTCATGTTGACCCCCGCCTCCTGCAGCTTTTCCACAAAATGCCTGCTCTGCGGCAGCGCGAAAAACCTTACCACTGCTTCTGCCATTATGCCGCCAAAACCCTCAATCGAAGCAATTTCCTCAAAGCCGGCGTTCAAAAGGCTGTCCATGTCCTTGAAATGGTCGGCAAGCAGTTTCGCCGCCTTCTGACCTATATGGCGTATCCCAAGCGCGTAAATCACCCGGTGCAAATCGTTTTCCTTTGATTTGTTGATTGCGTTAATCAGGTTTTCGGCCGATTTGTCGCCCATCCTTTCTAATTCCGCGACCGCTTCTTTTTTCAGCGAATACAAGTCGTAAGCGCTGCGGATAAGGTTGTTGGCGACAAGCTGCTCCACAACAGCGGGGCCGAGCCCCTCGATATCCATTGCGTCTCTGGACGCGAAATGGATTATATTGCGGATTACCTGCGCGGGGCATTCGGGATTTGAGCACCTGATAGCGACCTCCCCCTGCTCGCGTGAAACCGCGCTGCCGCAGGAAGGGCAGCTTCCCGGCATTCGATAAGGCTTTGCGCCGGGCCGATGGGAGACCACTTTGACCACTTCAGGTATAATATCCCCGGCTTTCCTGATAACCACCGTATCCCCGATACATATCCCCTTTTCATCAATAAAATCCTGATTGTGCAGGGACGCCCTGCTCACAGTGGTGCCCGCAAGGGTTACAGGCTCGAATATGCCGGTCGGAGTCAGAACGCCGGTACGTCCGACATTAACCTCAATGCTTTTCAGAACCGTCTGCTTTTCCTCCGGAGGATATTTGTACGCGGCGGCCCACCGGGGAAACTTTGCGGTGCTTCCAAGCACAGAGCGCTGTGTAAAGTCATCAACCTTCACAACCGCGCCGTCAATATCGTAAGGCAGTGAGGAACGCGTGCTGCCAATTCTCTCTATCTCTTTGATTGCTTCCTCAATATTATTCGCGATAAAATACGGAAGGACCGGAAAACCGAGCTCTTTCATAAACTCAAGCGACTCACAATGGGAATTAATTTCTTCCCCCTCGACCAGCTGAAGGTTGAACACGAACAAATCAAGATTGCGCTTTTTTGTAACCTCAGGGTCTTTCTGCCTCAGGGAGCCTGCCGCCGCATTTCTGGGATTTTTAAACGGCTTTTCGCCTTCCAAATCCTGCTGAGCGACAAGTGCCGCAAAGCTCTCGCGCGGCATATACACTTCCCCGCGCACTATAACCCTCGGCAGCGCTTTGTTCAGCTTTTCGGGTATTGAGCGGATTGTGCGAAGATTGTGCGAAACGTCCTCTCCGGTCTGGCCGTCTCCACGGGTCGCCCCTCTGAAAAAACGCCCGTTAATATACTCAAGCGCAACCGAAAGCCCGTCAATCTTAGGCTCCACCACATAAACGGGATTGCCCGCGGCCTCCCGCACCCTCCTGTCAAAGTCAAAAAGCTCCTGATAAGAAAAAACGTCCTGCAGGCTTTCAAGCGGCACCTCGTGGACTACCGGGGCAAACAACTCCGACGATCTGCCCTGTACCCGCTGTGTATAGGAATCCGGAGTAATAAGTTCGGGAAAGGCCTCCTCTATTTCACGCAGTTCGCGGGTGAGTTTGTCAAATTCGTCGTCCTCAATAGCCGGAGAGTCAAGCTCATAATACAGCCTGCTGTATTCCTTTATCAGTTCCCGAAGCTGTTCTGCGCGCTTTGCAGCGGTATCACGGTCCATAGTTTACGCTCCTGCCTTCTGACTATTAATCTCCTTCGCATATTATACCAAATACCGGATATGGTTGCAAAACCAATTTTACGAGCCGCTTTTAATATACCAGCCCGGCACCTCGCCGACCAAAATGTTTTCGGCGACCGTGAAACTTGTGGTTATTTCATTTGCCGCGCTTTCGCCCTGTATTACTGTAAAGATTGTAGCCTTTACGCTTATTGATATCTGGTGTTTTGTCTGGTTTATCCCGGCACCTTCAAATCTATTCTCTATTTCGGTTTCAACCGTCGAATTCATAGGCACCTTTATTGTGATTTCCGGCCCGCGTCCGGTCAGCAGTCCGCCCGCCAGCGAGCCGATTGGGATTTTCACATATTGAAATTTCTGGTTGTCGAGTTCTTTCAATACCGCCTTGCTTACCGCGGCTTTTATTATGTTGATGTTGGTTGTATCGGTGTTTATGCTCACTATTTTCCCGTCCCCGTCCCTGACTACTTCCGCGAGGTTGTTATAGCCAATATCAATTTGTGAAAGCACAGCTTCCGCCGCCGCGTTGATGGCTCTGGTAGCGGCTGTCGCGGCCTGGTTGCTGCCGTATACCCCTATCATCGGGCGTATCCGCCAGTCAATAAGTAAAATAGCGGAGAGAGATAGCGCCAAAAAAAGAATAAACGCGAAAACTAGTTTTCTTCTAATACGGCTTTTTAAGCGGTACCTCATTAACCTTTCCCCTTTGATAACCGGATATTTCATACTACTCACGACGGGTTATCTGGGTGAATGTCAAAAGGTATGTCAGCAGCAAAAAAGCAGCTTAAGACAAGCTGCTTTTATTAAATCGAGAGTCTGATACCGCTGTCCTTCGGTTTTTTGGCAGACCGCGCATTTTCCGCTCTTTCAAGCATCAGCTTAATCCTGTTAAGCTGGTTCACTTCGCTCGCGCCGGAATCGTAGTCAATGGTCAGGATATTCGCCTGCGGATAAACTTCTTTAATCCGTTTCACCATTCCCCTGCCGGATATATGGTTGGGCAGACAGGCGAACGGCTGCATGCAAATGATGTTGTTCACGCCCTGCTCTATTAATTCTACCATTTCGGCGGTGAGCAGCCACCCCTCGCCCGAACGGTTGCATATCGAAAGGAAGGGCTCGGCTTTTTTAGCAAGCTCGCCGATTGAAGCCGGCGCCCTGAACCTCTTGCTCTGCGCAAGCGCCGTGCGGACTATATCATGGTACTGTTCGATATACCTTATAAAATAGTTGCATGCGGCTTTTTTGAACCGGCTGCCGCCGAGGTACCTGTATTCGGTTTCTCCCCCGTGCGCGCAGAACAGGAAAAAGTAGATTAAGCCCGGTATTGCCAGTTCTGCACCCATGCTCTCAATCACTTCAATCATGTTGTTGTTGGCCGCCGGATGGTATTTTACAAGGATTTCCCCAACCAGCCCCACGCGCGGTTTATCTTTAAACACGGCCGGCAGGTTTTCAAAGTCCCTGACAATATTGAATACATTTTCCGCAAAAACCTGCTTGTGCCCAAACCGCAAATCTTCTTTTAATTTTTCCATCCACTTTTCATATGCCCTGTCGGCAGAGCCTTTTAAAACCTCATACGGCCTTACCTTAAGCCGCAGCAGCATCAGCAAATCTCCGTAGAGTATTGACATCAGCGCTTTTCTTATCAAAGACGGCGTTACACGCAAATCCTTGTTTTTTAATAGGCTTGTAACGCTTGCCGAAATCACCGGCACTTTTTCGAGGCCTGCCGTGTTCAGCGCCCTTTTCAAAAGCCCCAGATAGTTGCTGGCGCGGCAGGGGCCACCGGTCTGAGTTATGATAACCGCGGTATTGTCAATATCGTATTCTCCTGACTGCAGCGCCCTGACGAGCTGGCCGATTACGATTATCGAAGGGTAGCAGGAGTCGTTGTTGACGTATTTGAGTCCGGTTTCTATATCCTCCCTGTCAACGGTGGGAAGGACCCTGATATCGTAACCTTCCGAGCGGATTGACGCCTGAAGCAGCTCAAAATGTACCGGAGCCATCTGCGGAGCCAGAATTGTATATCCGCGGCTTACCCTCTTTTTGTTAAGTCGGGATTTGTTTTCCTTGGCAAGTGCTACGGCTTTACACTGTTTTTCCTGCGCCTTTATCGCGGCTTTGAGCGAGCGCAGCCTGATTTTTACCGCGCCGAGGTTGCTGACTTCGTCTATTTTAATCAGGGTAAAAAGCCTGCCGTTTTTCGCCAGTATTTCCTCCGCCTGCTCGGCGGCAATCGAATCGGGCCCGCAGCCGAAGGAATTAAGCTGCACAAGCTCAAGGTTTTTGTTTTTTGACACAAAATCCGCGGCCTCGTACAGCCTAGTATGGTACATCCACTGGTCCAAAACCCTTATCGGCCTTTCAACATTTCCCAAATGAGATACCGAATCCTCAGTCAGCACTGCAAATCCCATTGAAGTAAGCAGGTTGGGAATGCCTTTGTTGACTTCGGGGTCGAGATGGTACGGCCTGCCGGATAAAATAATCCCTTTTTTCCCTGTCTTATTGAGATACCGCAGCACTTCCTCGCCTTTCCTGCGGATATCCGCTTTGAACCGCCTGTCCTCGTCAGCGGCGAGCATTAGGGCATCTTCAATTTCATTCAGAGTAACCCCGAACTCCCTGAATTCCCGAAAAAGGCTTTTTGCGAGCGGCCTGCCGGTATGGTACGGCAAAAACGGGCGGTGAAACACAACCCCGTTTTCTTTCAACACGTCGAGGTTGGCGTTTATCACCTCCGGATAGGATATTACCATCGGACAGTTGTAGTGGTTGTCGGCGTCTTTTATCTCCGGCTTTTCTTTTGGAATGCAAGGGTAAAAAATATGCTTAATCCCCTGCCTTGCCAAAGCCGTTATATGCCCGTGAACCAGTTTTGCCGGATAACAGGCGGTGTCGGATGAAATGGTGTCCATCCCAAGCTCATACAGTCTGCGGCTGGACGGCGGCGACAGCTCCACCCTGAAACCGAGCGCCGTAAAAAAGGCGAACCAGAACGGGTAATTCTCGTACATATTCATGACTCTCGGAATTCCAATTCTGCCCCTTTTGGCATTTTGGGCCGGCAGTGGCTTATAGCTAAAAAGCCTTTGGTATTTGTATTCAAAAAGGTTTGGAGCACTGTTCGTCTTTTCCTGTCCCGCCCCTTTTTCGCACCTGTTTCCGGTTATCAGCTCTTTATCCCCCGAAAAAGTGTTGACAGTTAAAAGGCAGTTGTTTGCGCACTGCCCGCAGCGCCTGACAAAAGACATATACGAAAATGAGCTAAGATGAGCAGGGGTAATCAGCGAGGAGCGCATACCTTCCCTCCAGGCTCTCTTAGCCAAAAGCGCCGCGCCGAAAGCGCCCATAAGCCCTGCTATGTCCGGTCTCACCACTTCCCTGCCCAATACCAGCTCAAGACTGCGCAGTACCGCGTCATTTAAGAACGTGCCGCCCTGCGCCACAATCCTTTCCCCCAGTTCGGACGGGCTTTTGAGCTTTATTACCTTAAACAGTGCGTTTTTTACAACCGAGTAACACAGGCCCGCCGAGATATCTCCGACCAGAACGCCCTCTTTCTGCGCCTGCCTTACTTTTGAGTTCATAAACACCGTGCAGCGGGTTCCAAGGTCGACCGGCCGCCTTGATTTGATGCCCTCTTTTGAAAACTGCTCCACCGTCATTCCAAGCGAATTTGCGAATGTTTCGATAAACGAGCCGCAACCGGATGAGCAGGCCTCATTCAGCATTACGCTGTGGATTACCCCGCCGCGCACCCGTATGCACTTCATGTCCTGCCCGCCGATGTCAAGGACAGTGTCCACCCCCGGAAGAAAGTGCTCGGCGGCTGTGAGATGAGCCACAGTTTCAACTTCGCCGATGTCGCAGGAAAACGCGGTCTTTACAAGCTCTTCGCCGTATCCGGTAACGGCGGAATAGCAAATCTCCGCCCCATCCGGCAGGTTTGAATAGATTTCAGTCAGCATTTCAGACGCGCTGTTTAAGGGGCTGCCTTCGTTATTCCGGTAACAGGAATACAGCAGCCCCGCGTCTTTATCAATCAGCACCGCCTTGCTGGTGGTCGAGCCGATATCAAGGCCGAGAAAGCACGGCCCTTTGTATTTGGTTAAATCGCTCCGCCTGACTCTGTTTGCCGAATGTCTGCCGACGAACCCGCTGTATTCAGAATCGCTTTCAAACAGCGGCGCAAGGCTTACCGGCTTGTCATCGGCTTGATACCGCTCTGAATTGAGGATATTTAAAATACTGCCTGCGGTTTTGGTATTCCGGTCAGAAAACCGCGCAGAGAGCGCCGCGCCTATCGCGACAAAAAGCTGCGCGTTCGCCGGCACCAATATATCGGAATCATTCAGACCCAGCGTTTCCTGAAATCGGCGGCGCAGCTGCGGAAGAAAAAACAGCGGGCCGCCTAAAAAGCCCACTTTGCCTCTGATTTTCCTGCCCGCAGCCAATCCGCAAATCGTCTGGTTAATCACCGCCTGAAATACCGACGCGGCGATATCCTCTTTCCCTGCCCCCTGATTTAACAGCGCCTGAACATCGGTTTTCGCAAAAACTCCGCACCGCGCGGCTATCGGATAAATCACTCTGCAATTTTCGGCCAGCTTATCAAGCCCCGCCGCGCTTGTATTCAAAAGCGCCGCCATCTGGTCGATAAACGCGCCGGTGCCGCCGGCGCATATCCCGTTCATCCTTTGGTCGGCCCCGTTGTCAAGAAAAGTCAGCTTTGCGTCCTCGCCCCCAAGCTCAATAATCACGTTTACATCGGGAAGAAACCGTTCAACTGCGAGGCTTCCGGCAATAACCTCCTGCACAAACGGCAATCCGAGCTTCTCCGACACCGATATCCCGCCGGAGCCGGTTACCGCGGCAATCAGCTTTTTATCACCGACGTTTTGATGTAACTGTGTAAACATCCTTTTCAGGGTTGATACAATGTCCGAGCCGTGCCTTTGGTAACTGCTGTATACAAGACTTTCGCGCCCGTTCAGTACAGCCAGCTTGATTGTAGTTGAGCCTACATCAACCCCAAGTCTTAAAACTCCGTTTTTCCCTTCGCCTTCCGAAGATACAAAAAAAGCCAGCTTAATTCCCCCAAATAAAAACTGATAATATGTTATATTGCCTTTTTTGAGGGAATTTATTCAGCCGGCTTAAAAAACTATTCTGCGGCGTGGTCGCTGTCAACCGCCGAAATAATATGCTGGTTCATCTTCCAGTCCATCAATACCCTGTCGATTGAAGTAGTTCTCGGAATTAAAACTGTATAAACGTATGTCAACAGAGGCCGTTCGGAGTCGGAGCTCGCAGCGCCCGCATTTTCGGCAAATTCGATACTCTTTATCGTTATGTTGTTGGAGGCACAATAATTTGCTATATAATCCATCGCGTCGTCCTTGTCAAACAGCGAAACCTCAATCCGCTTTAACCCCCGCAGGTTCTGCACAAGGTTTTGTATAAGGTGAAGGATAACCAGCACTATCATCACCAAAATGACGCTGGCGGCGCTGATAAGGTAGTAACCCATTCCCACAGCGAGCCCGACGCATGCCGTAAGCCAAAGGGTCGCCGCCGTGGTAAGTCCTTTAATGCTCCCTTTATCTCTTAAAATCGTTCCGGCTCCCAAAAAGCCAATACCGCTGATTACCTGAGCGCCCAGCCTTCCGATATCCGCCTTTAATACCGAGGCAAGCGAGCTGTCGTCGCCTATCATTTTGATAGTTTCTTCTATCATATACACCTGTATCAGCGATACCACTGCCGCGCCTACACAAACCAGTATATGCGTCTTAATCCCCGCAGGCCGCCCGCGGTGCTCGCGCTCCAATCCGATAATCATTCCGAACAGTGTCGCAAGCCCCAGCCTTATCAGCACCTCATACCAAGGCATTCTGTCAACCCCTTTCTGCTATTTGATTAAGAATATGTATAAAAACCGGTTATTATCCCAATTTTAAAACTAAAAGCACCCTGATAACAGCAGTGCTTTTTAATGTTTTCACATTATATCATATTTTTGAAAAAATTACATAGTTTTTTTCTTTTTAACAAGATTTATAGCTAACAGCAGTATTACCGCGCCCAGCGTGGCGATAAACAAACTCCACACATTAAAGCCGGTTATGCCGTATCCGCCTATCAGGTTCATCGCAAAACCGCCGATTATACCGCCGATTATGCCGACTACAATATTCTTTACGGCGCCCATTTTTTTGTCGTTACCTGTGATTTTGCTTGCAATCCAGCCGGCAAGCGCGCCTATAACAAGCCATCCTATAATACCCAGCCTGAACACCTCCTTTGCGCTAATTATTATGCTTATATTTAACTGTAAATATACAATTATCCTATACCGCCTGCCGCCGATACTCCTGCTGCTCAAAAACAAAACAAAAATCCTGCCGAGTAACCTCGACAGGATTTTTGTTTTGGAGCGGCTTACGAGGCTCGAACTCGCCACCTCAACCTTGGCAAGGTTGCGCTCTACCAGATGAGCTAAAGCCGCAAAATCAATATAAAACACCTTTGAGCAGGGGGTGCTTTATTTGTAACTGTCAAGCTGATTGCCTTGCAACCAGCTTTGTGGTGCCTCCGGTCGGAATCGAACCAACGACACGAGGATTTTCAGTCCTCTGCTCTACCAACTGAGCTACAGAGGCAGGTTTGGCGACCCGGAACGGACTCGAACCGTCGGCCTCTAGCGTGACAGGCTAGCGTTCTAACCAACTGAACTACCGGGCCATTTGGTGGGAGCAACAGGGCTCGAACCTGTGACCCCCTGCTTGTAAGGCAGATGCTCTCCCAGCTGAGCTATGCTCCCGTACCTTAAGCGCCGCTGAATATAATACTATATCTGTTTTGAATTGTCAATACCCGTACACATTAAAATTTCGGTTTAAAAACTTCGGCTTTAAACGTTGCTGCATAGCCGGTTACGGCGGGCTTTTGCCGCTGTAACCGGCTATGCGGAATAATACGTTATAGATATGATTTTGTCAATCGGTATGTCGGCAAACGAACAAAAACCGCCGACATCATTAGCGCCCTGAAAACCGGGTTCTTTCCCTTTTTTATTCCCGCAGTTGCTCGGCGGGCCGCCAATCCGCGTTACAAGCCTCACAAAACTATTGTTGACCGCAAAAACCGCGCCGGTGAAGCCCAGGCCGGTATCTCCCCCGCCCTGCGTGATTATTGTAACGGTTTCTCCAAGGCGTTTTTTAAGGTTCTCAACGAAATTGTCCCTGATTGTCTCATAATTCAATTTGCTTTCCCCCTGTCGCAGTCTATTACAATATATGTATCGTCAAGCGACTGGTCCAAAGGGGGAAACGGTTTGACGCGCAAAAAACGCCCGCATGCCGCGGTCAAATTATGCGGTATACGGGGCGTGGCTTTAACAGTAAGCCGGTAATCAGAGTAATGTCATAAACCTTTACATCCTGTCGGTGCCCTGTGCGTTATTCTTCGGGGGACGACATACGAAAATCAAGATGAGGCGGCACCTGTATGCTGTTTATATCAAAGGCTTTGTTTTGCTCTTTGTGTTTCTGCTCCTCGATATAAAGCCACAGATTTGTTATCGACACTTCGCCCTCGCGGATATCCGGTATCACCAGTCCGCCGTTTTCATACAGGATTTCTTCCGCTTTCTTGATATTTCCGAGATGAGCGTATGAATTCGCAAGATAGAATTTGAGCTTTCCGTCCTTTTGAAGCTTTTCATCCATTAAATTATACAGCTCAATTATCCCGTGGTAACGCTCGTTTTCATTCATTATCCTGAACATATCGCGCGCAAGAGATATATCTGACGGGTTGAGCCTGTGCGCTTGTATGATGTTCTCGATACTCGCCTCAAATTCACCTAAAGCGTACCGGCAGACAGCCAACCCGTAATACGCCCAGCACGAAGGCTCGATTTTAAGCGATTTACTGAAACTGTCGGCCGCCTGATGGTATTGCGCGTCGCCGGCCTGCATTACGCCTTTGTGATACCACGCATACCAGTTGCTGTCGTCCTCGCCGTGAGCCGAGCTTAACAGCTCATACCACCGCCTGCCAACCATGTATGACGCAGGCAGACGGCTCACGGGCGGGTTCGGAAGACTGCCCTGCCGAAGCAGGGAGAGCCAGTCTTTCTGCTGGTCCTGCACTTGACCAAAATCCAGATGTTCCGAAATCGGTTTTTGCCCCGACAATACCCGTCGCTCGTTCTCCAGCGCGCCAAATCCAGAACCGTATTGAAAGACCTCGCCTTTTTTGAATACATAGTCTTTCTTTGATGCAATCAGGTATTCCTCAAGCCAGTCTTCCCGTAACTTGCTGTCCAATTTGCTTTCAACTTCTCTGCGGGCCGTATCCCAGTCCCCGTGGACCGCCGACGGGTCGGCGGAGATTGCGCCGTATGCCTCCACCCATTCCCACGCCGACAGCGGCGGCATTGGGATACACTCGTACTGCGTCCTGCCGAGACCTGCCTGTATTTCGCAGTAGTTCCCTGCCTTGTCGGTAAGAAACCTCTGCCATGTCTGGCCGCCCTGCCCCTGTCCCCATACGAACAGCTTGCGGCCTTTAAGCCGCCTTGTGGACGTCTGCACAAGACCGTATCCGTCCCGGCCAACCGCCGCTATATACTTTCTATCTGTGTCGGGAATTTTATAAAAATAATCCATCGAACATTCGGTGTTCATCGGATACGAGACATCCTTCCCGCGGCGGTAGGGTATCGGGGTCTTGTCGATTACCGTCAGATAACTGTAATACGCACTGTCCGCAGGAACTATCACACGGGTGTGCTCGGTCTCCGGCGCCGCTATATTGCTCCACCAGTACATCGGTATGGTGCTGTCGTTTAAATTGACTATACGCATTCTGCATATCAGCATTTTCGATGTCTTCGGCAGACTGAAGTCCATCTGATATGTTACGTTCCGGATTCGCTCGTATTCGTACATGCGCAGTACCGGAGTACAGTCCCCGCTTTCCAACACCGCCGCGAACAGCGGCGAGCAGGTGAACGGCGTGTGGCCTATCATCCCGATATTCCATTCTACCCCGCCGCTGAACCACGCGTTACGCAGCGCCAGATTGCAAAAACGCACGCAGTCGTTTACATACAGCAGTTCCCTGCCTTCAACCTTGTCATAAAGCGACCAGAGCCTGCCTCCAAGCTCCGGCAGAAACACCGCTTTAAGATAATCGTTCTCAAGCACCACAGACCTGTACTTTTTTTCGGCAAGGGGGCGGTCGTACAAATCCTGCTGCGTGTACGGATAAATGCTCCTTATTTTCCCCATGTCAAAAAAGATTTCGTCGTCCTCGTCAAGACTTATGGTCTTCCGAGTCTGTACATTCAGTACCGGCAGTATGGACGGCAGAGGGCTCTCTCCGTTCAGGTCCGCGCTCCTGATTATCATTTCCTCGATTTTAAGTGTCGGTTCCATCTCTTCACCCTTCAATAATATTCTTAGGTCAAAAAGACATTTTGCAGAGCTGTTAAAGTCGAAAATAGTTTGCTCATTTTCTTTGTATTTGAATTTTCAATATATCATATAAATCTACCGCTTGCAATGCAGCTTTTTTTATATTATGTGTCCGAATTATAGAAGTACAAAAACTTTTACCGTTTTTGATATAAGGCTCAGAATGATTTAACAAACAAAGATACCCGCGGCGGCGGGCACGCGGGCATGATTTTTTATCCGATATGACATCAATAACTGCACGAAAACTATTGCGGCTGGCACCGGTCAGACCATTTCGACGATTGTTACCCCGCTCTCCCCTTCGCCATATCTGCCGAGCCGAAAGCTCTTAACAGACCGGTGGTTTTTCAAAAACTCCTGCACAGCCGAGCGCAGGGCGCCTGTCCCCTTGCCGTGTATCACAGTAACCATCGTAAGCCCGGCCATCAACGCGTCTGATATAAACCTGTCGAGTTCAAGAATGCCCTCGTCGGTGGTCATTCCTCTCAAATCAATTTCGGTTTGCACCTTTCTGCTGGCGCGGGATGTTCCGCCGGTTTGCGCACCCGGACGGCCGGCCGGCTGAACGCTTGAACCGCTTTTTTGCTGGACAAGCCGCAGGTTGTTTTGGTTTATTCGGGTTTTTACAATGCCGGCCTGCACAAGCACATTGCCGCTGTCGTCTGCCGGGGAGAGCACAACCGCTTTTTTGTCTATATCCGCGATAATAACCTCGTCTCCCGGCTCAAGCGGGCGCGGGAGCGTGTAATTGTCCTCTATCTTGTCAACAACCGGGTCAATTGAGGCTTCGAGCTCCTTTAATCTGGATTTAATCCGAATTTTCGCCTCGTGCGATTTTTTGGCAAAATCGGCGGCGGCTTTTTCTTTCCGGATTTTATCAAGCTCAACGACAAGGCTTTCGGCTTCCCTTCTCGCCCTTTCGATTATCCTGATTGCCTCGCTTTTTGCCTTGTCAATCTCCTTTTGGCGCATTTTATTCATTTCGGCCAGCTTCTGTTCCGCCTCTTTTAGAGCCGCCTCTGCGGACATCCGCATTGATCGCGCCTCGTCAAGCTCTCCTTCCAGCGCCTGACGCTGTTCTTCGAGCTTGACCACAACACTTTCAAGGCTTTGATTTTCACTGGACACCAGCTCCCTCGCGCGGTCAACCAGAGCTTTGTCCATCCCAAGCCTTTTTGAAATCTCGAACGCGTTTGAACGGCCGGGCACCCCTACAAGCAGCCTGTACGTCGGGCGCAGGGTTGACACGTCGAATTCACAGCTTGCGTTTTCAACTCCCGGAGTGTTTATTGCGTAAGCCTTGAGCTCGGCGTAATGGGTTGTCGCAACGGTTTTTGCACCCTTCGCCCGCAGATGCTCAATTATCGCGGTCGCCAGCGCCGCTCCCTCGACCGGGTCGGTGCCGGCACCCAGCTCGTCCAGCAGCACCAGACTGCGGCTGCCGGCGGAATTAAGAATGCCTATGATGTTTTTTATATGCGCAGAAAAGGTGGACAGAGACTGCTCAATCGACTGCTCGTCCCCTATATCCGCATACAGCGAATCGAATACCGAAACAACGCTCCCATCGTCGGCCGGTATCATCAGCCCGCACATCGCCATAAGGGTGAGCAGCCCTATTGTCTTGAGGCTGACGGTTTTGCCGCCGGTGTTCGGCCCGGTAATTATCAGGGTATCGAATTTGTCCCCAATCCCTATTTCAATAGGGACCGCGGTTTTCTGGTCAAGCAAGGGGTGGCGGGCATTCTTGAGATATACCCGCCCATCATCCGTCAGCTGCGGCTCGGTAGCCTTCATTTTATATGCCAGCCTTGCCTTTGCAAAGATGAAATCAAGCTCAACAAGCGTTTGATAGCTGCCGATTATCGCATCCGCAAAGCCCGCCACTTCGGCGGACAGCGACATCAGTATCCTTTCAATTTCATGCTGTTCCTTGGATATGAGCAGCCTAATCTCGTTATTGGCCTCAACTACCGCCATCGGCTCAATAAACACGGTGGCTCCGGACGATGATGTATCGTGGATTAACCCCGGAATATCCCCTCTGTGCTCGGATTTTACCGGCACCACAAAGCGGCCGCCGCGTATCGTAACAATCGGCTCCTGCAGAAATCTCTGGTAGCCGGGTGAACGCACCATTTTATCCAGCGTTTCGCGGATTGATGAGGAAGCCGAACGCATTTTCCGGCGGATATCGTTCAGCAAAGGCGAGGCATCGTCGGCGACTTCTTCTTCGGATATAATGCTCTTTTTTATTTTTTCTTCAAGGTATTTGTTCGGGGCAAGGGAATTAAACCTGCCGTCAAGACAGGTTTTTGCCCCTTCGCAGCCGCTGCGCCATTCGCGCAGCCTCCTGACAGCCTGAAGGGTGTTCGCAATATCCAGCAGTTCCCGCATTGACAAAGCTGCGCCGGATTCGGCGCGTCTGACCGCGTCTTTAATATTCTTAATGCCGCTAAAGGACGGGGAGCCGAATGAAGCCATCAGCTTATACGCGGCAAAAGTGTCGTCCATTCTTCTTTTTGCCTCGTCAAAGTCTGTGGCCGGCTCAAGCCCCCTTGCGATTTCAGCCGCCTGCTCGCTGCTGGTTTCGATTGCAAGAAGTTCGAGTATTTTATCAAGTTCCAGCACCCTGTAATTCCGGTTCATCTGTAAACCTCGCCTTTCAGCGTATAAATCATTTGTTTTTCTCTAATATCGAAAGCACGTCATTTAAAAGCTCTTTGTACTCGCTGTCAATTTCGGTATCATTTTGCCTGTCAGACCGAGACCTTTCGGCTTTGTCCGAAATGTCCGGTATCTCGTATTTTTCAAAAAGGGAACTCAAATCCAGCCCGCAATTAATTTCATCGCCGGCAGTTTCATCCCTTTCAGGTTCGGGCTGAACGGCAGTCGCGGTCAAATCACCAGTCTCTTTGTTTTGCGCGGGGAAAAAAGGTTTTATCTCAATCGAGGGGCAGATGTCCGGCTCGCCCTGCCAGCTTAAATCAGCAGGATTGTCAAAACTCCCGTCCCAAGGCTCTATGTCTGCAGGGGCTTGTGAACGCTTATACTGGCCGCGAAAGTAAATAAAGCCAAGAAGGTTTACAAGGACCGGAACAGACAAAACTATGATTATCATCGGCTCGCCGGCGCCCGAAGATAAAAGCTCAACCACGCAGTAAAACGGCCCCAACACCGGCACAAAGGACAGCGCCAGCGCAAGCGACTTTTCATATCCCGCGTTGACTGCCACAAAAAAGCCCATAACCTGCAGAATGATAAGAAAAACTGTCGAAAGCCACAGCATTACACGGGACAGCCTTCGGCAGGTGATGGCGTGCTTTTCATTCATCGAGCGTTGGTTTACTGTTTTCATTGCGACCTCCGGCAAACTGCGAACTGATGGTATTGTAGAAATCCAAAGTTTTAAAACCGCGCCCTAGCTGGGAAAGCATGTAAACCTCGGCGCACCTTGACAGGCTTTCCAAACCGGTTTCGGACATTTTAAAGGAAAAGCATTTCTCAAATTCGGAATAGATTATGTGGCGCATTGCCGCGAGCCCGTCGGGGCTTAAAACCAGCCCGCCTGAAGACTGCCGGTCATTGACGCATTTTCTGCAGACAATGCGGCCTTCACTCGGTAGCAATAACATTGTATCGCTGTTGAGCGCGCCGCATAAGGCGCAGGCGGACAAATCCGGCATAAAACCGGCAAGGCTGAGCATCCGCAGCTCAAGAACGGCTTTAATTAATTTTGGCTCGCGGCTGCCCTGTGCCAGAAAGTGCAGTGAATTAAGCATAAGACGTAAAAAATCCTCCGCCGGTTCTTCCTGCGGAGCAAGCACTGCTGTCAAATCGCAAAAATACTGCGCGAGGGCGAGTTTTTCTATTTCACCGCGCAGCTCAAAAAAAACCGTGATAGGCTTTGCGTCCTGTATTATGTACTTGTCCCGCCCGCGGTGAAGGGAGAGACGGGAGTATGAAAGTAGCTGTGTTGCGGCTAAGTTGCGGTTTTTGATGTTGCGCGCGCCTTTAGCGGATGCGCGTATAACCCCAAATTCACGGGTAAGCGCGGTAACGAACCGGTCGGATTCACCAATATTGTTGTTCTCCCTGATTATCAGGGCGTCGGTTGTCATTCCGCTCCCGCTCCTCCCTGCCTCTTTTGACATTTTTCAAATTATATACATCAACTCCGCGGTAACGGAGATAATCTTCAATCCTGCCGGTTTTGGAAAAAGCGTCCCACAAATCATATCGCTTCATAATTCTGCCCCCGTCATAGACTAATATCCGGTTATATAATATGCAGCCGCTGGCGCTGAATACGCGGAAACAAATACCGGAATAACTTGCATTGACAATTACTATTTATACCCAAAACTGTGGAGCAGCCCCTGCCGGTTGCGCCAGTCCTCTTTGACCTTGACCCAGCATTGCAGGTTGACTTTGGTTTTAAAAAACTCCTCCATTTCAAGGCGGGCGGCTTGCCCGATATCCTTGAGCATGGCTCCATTCTTTCCGATGATGATGCCTTTGTGGCTTTCGCGCTCGCAGTAAATTATCGCGTCAACATCTAAAATCGTCTTTTCGCCAGATTTGCGTTCGCCCATCTTTTCCACCACCACCGCAACCCCGTGCGGCACCTCGTCCCGCAAAAAGTACAGCATTTTTTCGCGTATCAGCTCGGAGGCGATAAAGCGCTCCTGCTGGTCGCTGACTATGTCGTCTGGGAAAAAGTGCGGGCTTTCAACAGCGAATTTAATAAGCTCGTCGTATAAGGTGTCCACTCCTTCCCCGCTTAAAGCCGATATCGGCACTATCGCAGAAAAGCCGTGTTCCTCCCGCCAGCGGTCAATGGCTTCAAGCAGCACGCTTTTTTGGGGGAGCTTGTCAATCTTGTTTATCGCCAATACCACCGGCAGCCCCTGCGCCCCGCACTGCTTGAGCAGACTGCGTTCTTCATCGGTCGGCGCGCCAATCGTCTGCGTAACCAGAACAGTAGCGTCAACTCCGCTGACAGCGTCCCTGATTGATTTTATCATGAATTCTCCAAGCCTGTTTTTGGGACGGTGGGCACCCGGAGTGTCCAGAAAAACAAGCTGCACGGCGCCATCGGTTTTGACCCCCATTATCCTGTTGCGGGTTGTCTGCGGCTTGTCCGAAACTATTGAGACCTTCCTGCCGATTAGCCTGTTTACAAGGGTGGATTTGCCGACATTCGGCAGCCCTATCACCGCAATGAAAGCCGATTTTGTTGTGGCATTGTCCGGTTTTGTAGTCATATCCGCGGTTCCCGTTCCTTTACAGTTAAGTGTTTTTTTCGCAATCTGCCGCTGTGCCGAAAACGGCTATTCCGGATACCTTTTTTTGACGCCCCCGTATTTTACAAACAGGAAGGAAATCGCCAGCGACAATATTAGCAGGAAGACCCTGCGCGGGTGTTTTGCAAATCCCGTAAAAAACAAAACAAGTTTTTCGGGCTGATAAAACAAAAGCGCGCCGACTACAACGGCGGATACGGAAGAAATCAGCACGGCCGCTGCCGCCGCATCCTTTGCTATCCTTGCGGTCGGGTTGACTTTCGGCGATGAAAGCTCCACCGCCTGTTCAACCGCGGTGTTGACAGCCTCCGCCGTCAGAACCATCGCCAGCGTCAGCAACAGGATTGCCCATTCCGCACGGCCAAGCGAGAACCAGAACCCGAACCACAGGACGTAAATCGACGCGACAATATGAATCCTGAAATTCCTTTCGTGCCGGATACAAAACCAAATCCCGCGCCCGGCATACATAAAGCTCTTTATCAACGCTTTCATAGAGATTAATTATCCTCGTCAGCCAGTACATAACTGCTCCCGCGCGGAAGCCCCACCGAGAGCATGATGGCTTCTTCGCGTTCACGCATACGCACCGCCTCAAGTCCGCCGTCAACATGGTCGTATCCAAGAAGGTGAAGAACAGAATGTACAATGAGATACCCGACTTCGCGCTGCAGCGAATGCCCGAACCTGTCCGCCTGCTCCATCGCGCGCTCTATTGACAAGACAATATCGCCGAGTATGTAGCCTCCCGTTTCGGGGTTTTTATCATACTCCCCGTTCTCTCCCATCGGGAAAGACAGCACGTCGGTGGTCGAATCTATATTTCTGTGTTCTTTGTTAATCTGCCTTATCTGGTCGTCGTCCACAATAGTTACTCCGATTTCGGCCGAGCCCTGAAATCCCTCAAGCTGCAGCGCTGCGTGGCAGCAGCGCCTGATAAGCAGCCTTAATCCGGTAGGGAGCTTGGCTTTCTTTTGTTTATTCTCAATAACGACTTTGAGTTTTTCCATAATACCTTCTACGTTTCCCTTCATCAAAGATTTTTTCATATTTTTCATACGCCTCGATAATACGCTGAACAAGCTGGTGCCTTACTACATCTTTTTGAGTGAAATAGCATATCCCGATATCTTCAATTCCCCTAAGAATTCTAATCACCTCTTTTAAACCGCTTTTGCGGCCTTCGGGGAGGTCAATCTGAGTTACATCTCCTGTCACCACCATTTTGGAATTAAAGCCCAAACGGGTCAGGAACATCTTCATCTGTTCGACAGTGGTGTTCTGCGCCTCGTCCAGAATAATGAAACTGTCGTCCAGCGTTCTGCCCCTCATATACGCCAATGGCGCGACCTCGATATTCCCGCGCTCAAGGCATTTTTGATAGGTTTCTGCGCCCAGCATGTCAAAAAGCGCGTCGTAAAGGGGTCTTAAGTAGGGGTCGACCTTGGATTGAAGGTCGCCCGGCAGAAAACCGAGCTTTTCGCCCGCTTCAACCGCAGGGCGGGTTAAGATAATCCGGTTGACCTCTTTGGCGCGGAAGGCGCTGACCGCCATCGCGACCGCAAGGTAAGTCTTGCCGGTGCCCGCCGGCCCGACTCCCAATACAATCGTGTTGTTCCTGATTGCCTCGACATAGTTTTTCTGTCCGATTGTTTTGGGTTTGATGGGTTTGCCTTTGGAGGTTATGCAGATACTGTCGGTCGAAAAACGTGAGAGCTCGCCCTCCTGACCTTCGTCAACCAGCATCAGCACATACCGGACGTTTTGCTCGTTAAGCTGTTCCCCCCTGTTTATCAGCTGCAGCAGGCCCTGTATCGAGCGAAGCGCTTTTGTTACCGCTTCAGGTTCTCCGTTTATTTTAATCTCGGTACCGCGGCTTAAAATATCCACGCCGTAGTGTTCTTCGATTAGTTTTACATTTTCATCAAAGCTCCCGAAAAGGGAGATAACCTGTTCCATGCGGTCCAGATTGAGAACCTGTTCAAGCATTAACAAACCACACTTCCGAATTTTTTTACTTATCTATATTATATATCAAAAAAATCCCCATTTGTCATTTAACATTTTAGCCAAAAATATTACCGGGAGTTTAATAAAATAAATCTTCCGTTTGCATATTTATACGGTTTTTATTCTATAACAAGCTCTTCCTCCACGCAAATATCCTCGATACAGACGTATTTTCCGGTCAAAACATATTCCCCGTTTGATACCCTGCCCTTTTCGTCGGCACTCACTATCTCTGCGGATTTAAGCTCGGTTTTCTTTTTCTCGTCCAGCAGTTTTTGCGCCAGTTCCCTTGCCTTTGGCTCGGTCCTTATAATTTCGTTCGGCTCTAAAAGCTCATAGGTTCTGTTAATTATGCCGACAGGCAGGTTTTTTCCGTTTACGTTTAACATTGTTTCAGTTACTTTTAACCGGTTTTCCTGCCCGATTTCACCGTTTGTGAACATCGGTATGCGCAAGGTAAAAAAATACAGGTAGGGCTGCAAAATTCTGCGCCCCGAAGGCAGCAGGCGGGTTTCCTTAAGCGGCACGCTAACTTTCAGCTGCCTTTGGGTTCTGGCAAGTATTTTGGCCTGCGAACGTTTGAATATCGGGCCAACCGAGCTTTCGACTACCCCGCTTACCAGCAGCATGCCCTCGGCGACCGCGTCCCCTTTTTGAACCATCGCCTGTCCGGTATACACCTCGATTGAGACAATGCGGCCGTCCCGCGCCGCTTTTATGTTTGACGGGCGGTTTGTATCCGACATCTTCGGAGCAGGTATGCGTTCGGTAACATCAATGTAAGCGACGCTGCCCTGAAGGTTTACAACACACCATGCGAGCTTCGGCAGCTTCTGCAGCGCCTGTAGCTGAAGGGTCGGAATGTCCAGCCCCAAAAGGCTTTTTCCCTCGCTGACCCCGAGCTCCCCCATCACTTTAAGTATTTCTTCCCTGCTGACTTTGTTGTTCCCCCTGACCTCGACAACCCAAACCCTTCCCGATAAAAACCAAAGCAGCGCGGCAAAAAACGCCAGACCGGCCAGCAGGCCCGGCCTTGACCTGTATCTTCTCATCGAAAAAGGAACCCCGTGCTTTTTTTTGATTTTGATACGCATGCCGGTGCGCCGCGCAGGGGATTTAAGCAGGCGGTACTGCCGTGCCGGACAGCTCGCATACAGTTTTTCGCCCTTCCTGCGCACCCCCCATAAGTCTATCCCTTCGCGTGCCGCAAGGTTAAGAAGCCTTTCGGGAAATCCGCCTTCCGCGCAAAATCTCACCCAGCCGAACAGCCATCTCAAAAAATGTATCAAAAACAATCTTTCCCCTCCAAAATCCGGGCAAATGTTCGATTTACCAGCTTTATAATCAGTCAGGAGAGATATTCCAGCGCCTGTATCTCCCCCTCGACCACCGCGCTGTCTTCGGTCAGATTACTGATACTGAGCTTCCTGCCCGTAAAACGTATCATCCCGCTGCCCGTCTGCATTCTCACAAGGTCGTCGTCATATTCCACAATCCCGTGGCAGCCGCTGATTACCGCCCTTTTATTCCCCATCAGCTCAATCCGCGTCGCCTCGCTTAAAGCCCCTAAGGGAAGCTCAAAAGCCCGCTCCACCTTTTCGGGCAAACCGTTTTTCTTATGTTTTCGCTTTGGTTTTCTCCGACGCACATTTCTCATACATATACCCTTCCGCAGCTTATAAAAAATCGAAACTCCCAAAATAAAATATGCTGATGTTTTTACAATAATACGGTAAGACAAGCATAGTATTTAATGGCTTTGAATAAAGAATATATACCGGTTCGTTTGATACAGTGGAAAGGATGAATACAGGGTGTTTGTCAAAACCGTCCGCAAATCCGCCATCATTAAAGTTTTTCTTCTGCTCGGCTGTATATCGGGATGCTGGCTGTTAATCTCATGGCCGCACGCGGCCGCTTCGGGTATCAGCAGGGGCTTGTCAATCTGTTCTTCAATAATAATACCCTCGCTGTTCCCTTTCCTTGTGCTTGCCGGCTTTGCCGTCAAATCGGGGCTTTGCGATACGATAGGGCGTTTCCTTGAAAAACCAACCCGTCTGCTGTTTCGCCTGCCGGGCTGCTGCGCGCCCGGAATTCTCATCAGCTTTATCGGCGGGTACCCCACCGGCGGGATTGCGGTCGGCCAGCTTTTGGAGCAGGGCAGCATAAGCAAAAGCCAGGCGCGGAGGATGCTCTGCTTCTGCGTCAACGGCGGCCCGGCGTTTATTATAAGCGCAGTCGGCGCGGGCATGATGGGCGAAATACGTAGCGGTGTCATACTGTACTGCGCGCATATCTCCGCCTCATTAATCCTCGGTTTAATCCAGAGGATTGGCGTGCCTTCTTCCGAAGCGCAGCCGCCGGCGCGCGGCGGGCAGAAATTCATATCAGGCCGCCTTTCTCCTGCCGCCGCGTTTGTCGAGTCGGTCAACGGCGCCTGCCAGTCCCTGCTGATGATGTGCGGGTTCATTGTGATTTTCGCGGCGTTGCTGTCGATTTTTGACGCGTGTGGTTTTGTAAAACAAATCGAGTCCGCGGTTTTGTCCGCGGTTTTGCTTGCGCTGAATTCTGGAATGCCGCAAAATCCGGTTTCAAAAATAGTTTCGGCTGTTTTTTCAAGCCTTCTGGAAGTAAGCAGCGGCTGTGTAGAGTCGTCCGGCACCGGAGCCGCGGCCCCGGCATTGCTCGGTATGGCGCTCGGCTGGGGAGGGCTTTCAATCCACTGTCAGATTGCCGCCACCCTTCATGGAAAGGGGCTGGTAACCCGCGGCTTTTTCATATCAAGGTTTTTACACGCACTTTTGGGCGGAACTGTCAGCCCTTTGCTGTTCAGATATATCCCTGCCGCAAAAATGGCGTTTAAACCTGTCTTTGACAAAATAGTTATCCCATTCTCATACAACCCCGCCGCTTCTGCCGCCCTGCTCGCGCTTTGCGGGCTGTTTTTGCTGGCTGTGTCCGAAAACCCGGCAGAAACGCCGCTCGCGGCTTTAAAGGCAAAAAACGGAAAAATACAGTAGAAATAAGGAGGCAAATATGGTATGATAAATTCCATCGAATGCAAAAAGCGAGATGATAAAATGCGTCGAAAGCTTTACGGCAACAACATTGAGGCGACATGCGAATTCTGCGTCTACGGGCGCCGTTCTTCGGACGGAAAGGCGGTTTTATGCCCTAAAAAAGGGGTAATGCCGCTTTACCATCACTGCCGCAAGTTCATCTACGACCCCTTAAAACGGGTTCCAAAGCGCCCGCCCGATATAAGCGGCTACAAAGAGGACGACTTTAAAATCGAGATTGACTGACAATGGTAGTGGTATCATGAGCAAAAAGACCGTATTGATTACCGGCGGCTCAAAGGGTATTGGCAGCGCATGCGCAGAGCTTTTCGCCAGCAAAGGGTACCGGATAGTGTTAAACTATTTTTCGTCTGAAAAACAGGCGGCGGATTTGGCGTTCAGGCTGTCCCGGCAGGGCGCGGACGTGCTGCCGTTCAAAGCGGACGTGTCGGACTTTGAACAGGTAAAACAGATGGTTGAAGCCGGCGAACGGCGTTTTGGGGCAATTGACGTTCTTGTCAGCAACGCGGGCATATCCGAACAAAAACTGTTCACCGACATATCACCGGAAGACTGGCGCAGGATGATGGCCGTAACGGTGGACGCCGCCTTTTACTGTTGCCGCGCGGTGCTGCCCGGCATGCTCAGCAGGAAAAAAGGCAAGATTGTGCTGGTGTCTTCAATCTGGGGAATGGTCGGAGCTTCCTGCGAGGTACATTATTCGGCCGCAAAAGCCGCGTTAATCGGGCTTACAAAATCCCTTGCCAAAGAGCTCGGCCCGTCCAACATCAACGTAAACTGCGTCGCCCCCGGCATTATCGACACCGATATGAATTCACACCTTAGCGCCGAAGACCTTGAGGATTTAAAACAGCAAACCCCGTTAAGGCGGTTAGGCACCCCGCAGCAGGTAGCGGAAACAGTATTTTTCCTTGCGTCCGAAAAATCGGACTTTATCACGGGGCAGGTAATTAGCCCAAACGGCGGTTTTGTGATATAAAAATGTTTTGGAGGATGTCTTAATTGAGCGTCAGAGTTACAAAAAGCGAATTTGGAAAAACCTCAGCGGGTAAAGAGGTGGAGCTTTACATCCTTTCAAGCTCCGCGGGAATTGAAGTCGGAGTGCTCACTTACGGCGGGATTATTCCTTTTCTCAGGGTACCCGACAGAGCAGGTAATCCGGTTGATATCGTGCTGGGATTTGACAGCATAGCCGAATATGAAAACGGCCGCGGGTATTTGGGCGCGCTTATCGGCCGTTGCGCCAACCGTATCGGCAAGGGCAGGTTTACACTTGACGGCAGGGAATACACACTCGCCTGCAACAACAACGGCAACCACCTTCACGGCGGCATAAACGGGTTTGACAAAAAGGTTTGGTCGGCCGTGGTTGAGAATAACAAGCTCATTCTGTCATTAGTCAGCCCGGACGGCGACGAAGGCTATCCGGGTAACCTTAGTGTTTCTGTCTCCCATTCCCTTTCGGACGACGGAGTCTTTACATGGGAATACTTTGCGAAGACCGACAAAGACACTGTCTGCAACCTTACCAACCACTCGTATTTTAATCTTGCGGGCCACGACAGCGGCGATGTTTTAAGCCATATATTAAAGCTTAATTCCGACTCTTTTACGAATACCGACGAAAAGCTGATACCGACCGGGGAAATCCTGCCGGTTGAGGGCACCCCGATGGATTTCAGACAGGCCAGCCCTATCGGGTCGCGGATTAATCAGGACTATCCGCCGCTGCAGCTCGCCGGCGGGTACGACCACAACTTTGCGGTGCGAGGCAAAACCGGAGTGCTACGCAGCGCCGCGTTCTGTTACGAGGAAACCACCGGTATCTCGCTTGAGCTTAAAACCACCCTGCCCGGTCTGCAGTTTTACTCCGGCAATTTCCTTGATAATGTCAAGGGAAAAGCAGGAGCAATCTACAATAAACACAGCGGGTTTTGCCTTGAAAACCAGTTTTTCCCCGACGCTGTAAACCACCCCTATTTTGAACAGCCAATTCTTAAAGCCGGACAGGCTTTCCGCCACACCACATCCATAAAGTTTTCCGCGCGGTAAAATCGGCTGAAATATACGGCAACCGGTATGCCGGCGAAAAGCCGGCACGCTTAAATATGGTTATATCTGTACGGACAAGGATGATTAAAATGCGCGATTATCAGGATGAATTTGAAAAACGAGTGAGGTTTATAAAATCCCTGCTGGCTGAAAGCGGCGCTTTAGGTATTGTCTTTGGAAACAGCGGCGGCAAGGATTCGGCTTTGGTCGGAATTCTCTGCAAGGCCGCCTGCGACAATACCGTCGGGCTGATTATGCCATGTTCATCAAAACGCAATTACGGCGAGGATATCGACGACGCCAAAGAAATCGCCGAAAAATACGGGATTGAAACCCGCTTTGTGGATTTGACGCCGGTGAGAGATGCTGAGCTCAACGCCCTTGAAGGCACCTCCCTGAACGAGGCGGCTGTTATCAATATGGCGCCGCGGCTGCGGATGCTGACGCTGTACGCGGTTGCGGCCGCTGAAAACCGCTTGGTGGCAGGCACCGGCAACAGAAGCGAAATCTATGTCGGCTACTTCACCAAATGGGGGGACGGCGCGCACGACTTTAACCCGATTGCGGATTTAACCGCCACCGAAGTTGTGGAGTTTCTAAAATATCTGGGCGCGCCGAAATCGGTTATTGAAAAACCCCCGTCGGCAGCCCTTTTCGACGGGCAGACCGACGAGGGCGAGATGGGAATAACTTATAAAGAGCTCGACGCCTATCTGACAGGCGGCCAAATCCCCGACGAAAAGAGAGAGCTTGTCGAGAGAATGCACAGGGCAAGCGAGCACAAGCGCAGGGGGATTGTATTTTATAAAGAGGTATAAACGCTTTTAATACGTTAAAAGCACCGAAAGCTCTGAGAGCCATCGGTGCTTTTTTATAGTGTCATTATCACATATTCCGTATTCTGTATTCCGACGGCGAGCAGCCGGTGTGCTTTTTAAATACCCGGCTGAAATACAGCGGGTTATAATACCCCACTATCTCGGCAATCTCGCTGATGTTATATGTTGAAGATACAAGCAGTTCTTTTGCCTTGTTTATTCTGACATTGATAAGGTACTGCTGGGGGCTGGTTCCGGTATGACGCTTAAAAACCCGGGCAAACCAGCTCACGCTCATGCCGCACTGCCTTGCGTAATCAAAAACGCTGAAAGGCCTTTTGAATTCGGTGTGGAAAAACTGGATTGCGCGTTCTACCTGTTCAAATCTGAATACATCCACCTGCCCGGAATTCTGAGTTGCCGAACGGGACATCAGGGTCAGCAGTTCAAGAAAATAAGTGTTTGCGAGACTTTCAAAGTGGCTTTGTTTCATCTGCAGTTCGTGAATGATTTTATCGAATAAACTGTGATAGACATCCTTTACCCTGACATGATACCGTCGGGACTCCGCAAAATCCAACTGCTGCAGTATCTGCGGCACGTCTTTGCCTGTAAAGTGAATCCAGTACAAATCCGGAGTGTCGGAAAGGCGATATTCATAATGCTGCGGCTCGTTCGGATAATAAATGAAAAACTCGCCTTCCGAAACCGTATAGCAGGTTTCACCGAGCATAAACCTTCCCTTGCCGTTTTGAAAATAGAGCAGCTGGTAATCCTTCCTGCCCGCCGGCCGGCTGGTGAGTAAACGCTGTCTTTTTATCAGAGAGTAATGCCCGCAACTGGTTACCGTCAGGGGGTTTTTGACGTCCACGATGTCAATCTCGCTGTTTTCAGGCACACTGCCGGATACAATCAACACGGCGCTTTTCTCCTCCCTTTATCACTCCATATGATTATAAAGGCAAATCCCTCGATTGTCCAGCCGAATAAGCGCGATTTGTGCATGTTTTGTACAAAGAAATATATAGAACTGCCCGCCGCATTTGGTATAATAATGCTGTGAATACCGTCTAAGAAAGAAGGATGACCGTGATTGTAGAGCGTTACTACGAGGATTTGAGCTGTCTTCATCTCAATACGCTGCAGCCCAGGGCATATTATGTCCCCTGTTCCGATTTGGATACCGCGCTTTCTGAAAACCCCCGTGCCAAATCGGCGCGGCTTCAGATGTTGAACGGGAACTGGAAGTTTTCATACCATTCCAGTATTTACGACGTCAAGGACAAATTTTGGGAACAGGGATACCAGTACAGCGACTGGGATGATATTCCCGTGCCCTCCGTGTGGCAAACGCAGGGTTACGACAGGCACCAGTACACAAACGTCCGGTACCCGTTCCCGTATGACCCTCCCCATGTCCCGCACCACAACCCCTGCGGTATCTATATCCGCACTTTCGAGATTGACGACAGCCTAAAAAGCTTTCGCAAGCACTTGAATTTTGAAGGCGTGGACTCCTGTTTTTTCGTCTGGATAAACGGGCATTTTGTTGGGTACAGTCAGGTTTCACACTGTACCAGCGAGTTTGACATAACCGATTATGTGCATACGGGCGAAAACACCATCGCGGTTTTGGTCTTGAAATGGTGCGACGGCAGCTACCTTGAGGACCAGGACAAATTCAGGATGTCCGGCATTTTCCGCGATATATATATCCTCTACCGGCCGCAGCAGCATATCCGGGATTTTACTGTAACCACTGCGCTGCGCGACGCCTACTCAAAGGCCGACGTCAACGTCAGACTCGAATTCTTTGACAGGGAAATCCCGGTGGAATACTCGCTGCTTGACATGGACGGGCGGGAAATCACAAGCGGCGACGCTCCGGGCGGTCAAATTCAAATACGGCTTGACAACCCCATCCTCTGGAACGCCGAGCAGCCATATCTTTATTCTCTCTTGTTGAAAACCGGGGACGAGGTAATCTGCGAAAAGGTCGGGATACGTGAAATCGCGGTCATAAACGGCGTGGTATGCCTTAACGGCAGGCGGATTGTGTTCCGCGGAGTCAACCGCCACGACAGCGACCCGTTTGTGGGCTATGCGGTTACATTCGAGCACATATTAAAAGATTTAACGCTTATGAAGCAGCACAACATCAACGCAATCCGCACCAGCCATTACCCGAACGCCCCCTATTTCACCGAGCTTTGCGACAAATACGGGTTTTATGTAATAGACGAGGCGGACCTTGAATGCCACGGCGTGGTAACCCTTTACGGCAGCGACGCGCATTATGCCAAGCTCGCCGGCGACCCAAGGTTTCTGGATGCGTGGGTAGACAGGGCGAGACTGCTATATCAGCGGGATAAAAACCGGCCTAGCGTCATAATGTGGTCAATCGGGAACGAAGCCGGATACGGCAAAAACCCGGAAGCGGCGCTCGCATATCTCAAAAACGCCGACAGGACAAGGCTCACCCACTACGAAAGCACACGCGTTTTTCCCGACGGCCATGTCTGCGATTATTCCAATCTCGACGTTTACAGCCGGATGTATTCTTCGGTTGAAGATGTCGAGAAGTATTGCCTTGACGAAAAGAATGAAAAACCCTATGTGTTGTGTGAGTATTCCCACGCAATGGGCAACGGGCCGGGAGATTTGGAAGAGTACCTGCAGCTTACCGAAAAATACCGCAAATTCTGCGGCGGCTTTGTCTGGGAATGGTGCGACCACGCCATCTATATGGGGAAAACCGTTGACGGAAAGGATAAATACTATTACGGCGGGGATTTCAACGAATTCCCGCATGACGGGAATTTCTGCGTGGACGGGCTGGTTTACCCGGACAGAAGGGTACACACCGGTTTGCTTGAATACAAAAACGTAATCCGCCCCGCGCGGATTACAAGACAGGCAGACGGCGGCTTTGTGATGAAAAACATGCTGGATTTTGTGAATTTAAAGGATTATATATATATCCGGTATGAAATCACCTGCGACGGCAAAACCGTCGCCGATGGCGAAATCAATGACCCCTCGGCTTTGGACGTTCAGCCCCACACCGCAAAACCCCTTGCTATTGACATCCCAAATCTGCCCAAAGGGCGCCGCTTTATCCGATTTATCTATTTCAGGAAATACGGCTCTGCGCTCGTCCCCTCCGGGCATGAGCTCGGATTTGACCAGATTGAGCTAAATTCTTTCACGCCGTATAAGTTTGAGCCGGTAACAGACGGAGGGGTTGATTATGAGGAGGACGATAAATTTATTGTCGTTTACGGCAGGAATTTCCGCTACGTCTATAACAAGCTGACCGGCGTTTTTGACAAAATGACGGCCGGCGGGCTTTCAATGATTGAACAGCCGATGCAGTACAACCTGTGGCGGGCGCCGACAGACAACGACCGCCGGATAAAGAACGAATGGCTCGCCTGCGGTTATGACAGAATTATTCCAAGGGCATATAAAACAGAAGTAACAATAAAGGATAACACAGCGGTTATAACAAGCGAGCTTTCGATTTCGGCAATCTACCTTCAGAGGATACTGAATATAGTGAGCGAATGGCTGATAGACCCCGCGGGCAGGATATACTGCAAAATGGATGTGCAGAAAAATCCCGCGACACCCTTCCTTCCCCGGTTTGGTATCCGAATGTTCCTGCCAAAGGAGATGGACACAACCGGATTTTTCGGATACGGGCCGCATGAGAGCTATATCGACAAGAGAAGGGCAAGCTACATGGGGCTGTTCCGAATTCCGGTGAAAAAATGCCACGAGGATTACATCAAACCTCAGGAAAACGGGAGCCATTACGGGTGTGAATGGATAAATGTCTTTGGAAACACGGGCGGATGGGAAATAAAAGCGGTTGAAAAACCAATCAGCTTTAACACGTCGGTTTATACACAGGAAATGCTGACTGAAACAAGGCATAATTTTGAGCTGAAGGAGAGCGGATACACTGTGCTGTGTATTGATTACAGGCAGAGCGGTATCGGCTCAGCCAGTTGCGGGCCGGATTTGATGGAGAAATACCGGCTGAACGAGGAGAGGTTTGCATTCGGTTTCTGCCTGTTCCCGGTTATAAAATGATTTCATCTTTAAATAGTATAACCCCCCACACAAATCATGCTGTTTCACACAAATTCGTTGCTTTAAATTGATAAAACGTTGTTAAACATATATATTGACAACTGCTGGAAAATGAATTATACTCTTACGAAAATGCGACCGCGATAATCGGTTACATTCCCAAAATTTCCACAACATATAGCCAATATATTCAAAACATTTATCAATATATAGTGTTTTTTGTGTGAAAAGGCAACGCAGACGAAAGTCTGCTGCGCAAAGCTTTAGGGTCTTCATCCGGCAACGGATATGACAGCCAGCTGCCACCTTGTAAGTACGCTTACAGGTTGGAAGCTTTTTTTGTCGAAACTTGATGAAAGGGTGGGTCGCTTATGAACTCGAAAAAGGGCTTCGTGATTTTTATCCTGGCGTTTGCCATTTCGTTCGCGGTACTCGCGGGCACCCTTGCCAGCTATACCACCACTTTGGATAACTTTGCATCCGGAAGCGTCGTCGCCAAGGAGTTCATATTCATGGAAGACGGCACGGACAGTTTTCAGCAGAACGTGAAGATTGCCCCCACCGATACCCTTAACTGGAGCTTTGGTGTCAGAAACTATAACGGCACCTTTGTTACCGAAACCGATTTATACTACAAGCTGGTATTCACAGCCTCGGCAACTTCCGGCAAGCAGGCTATCGAGCCGCTGGTCATTACAGTGAAAAACCAGCAGGGCGATGTAGTCGGGACAATAAACGGAACTGGCACCGTTGATGTGTTTGACCAGTTCCCGCTGCAGTCGGAAGGCCAAAGGCACGGATACACACTGGAAATACACTGGCCGAGCAATGATGAAATCGATATAAACTACGCAGGCCATAACTTCGGCACGACCATCAATGTCTCCGCAATAGCCTCCCAAGTTCCGTTTGAAGGAAACGGCAGCGGGGACGACCCCGGTCAGGGCGAACCCGGGCAGGGAGACCCGGCTTTTGCAACAGTAATCTACAGCATTGTATCGAGATCTGTAGGAAATCCGCCAACGCACACATTCAATATTACAATTACCAATTTATCCGAGGAAACGATTAACGGCTGGGAATTGCGATTGATTTATCCCGGAAAAATTTTCGAGATATGGAACGCAGAATATCAGGAATTGGATGGGTCTACCGGATTGTATTCAATCACAAATGCCGTTAATAGCATACCCCCCGGAGAAATCAGAATATTTGGAGGACGAGCCGAGGGCGACGGATATAGTGAAATAGAGTCGGTTACCTTAAACGGCCGCGAGAATATCAATGTTGTATGCGTTTTATAACATGAACTAACAGGCCGCACAAAGAAAGGAGGCTGGCTGAATTGAAATTCAAGCTGCTTATCATACTCTTCCTTCTTTGTGTGAACATTTTAGCCGCCTCGTCAGGGACCTTTTCAAACTTTACGGTTGAAAAAACCCAGTCGGCAAATATCAGCCCCGATAATGAGAGAATGTCGGAAATCTACCCTCACCATCTGCTCGTCCCTGATTATTCCGCTCTTACACAAGGTGTTCACTACTTTGGAGCATTGGCAATCAACAACACGTTTCATTTAAGAAATGATTACTCTTTTGCCGCGTTCCGCGGGGACATCAGGCAAACTCATAAAAACGGGAGTTTGGTAATCGGTCATCACAACAAACCTCCCGGCTATTACATCCTTTATTTTGAGCCCAATACCAAAATCTTTTTCAATGACGGAACACAAATCAGTATGACGGGTTTTTACATAATCAAGGCTGGTCAGGATATTTTTGATGATACCCTCTACATAATTTCCTCAAGCGAACGCAGCCTTGCAGACAGCGAAAGGTTTTTACTCTGCAGCGACCCGCAGGCGACGTGCGAAGAGCTAAATATCCCGCTCATTCAAAGGTATTAATGAACATATCCGCTCTTTTCAAGCCTGTTATATAATTACTCTCCGGAGTAATGTAAACATAGATAAAAGTAAATAATAATAATTCAGGAGGTAATAATTCATAAAAAGAACAATCACCATCATTTCACTGATTGTAGCGATTTTATTCTCCATCATTTCCGGTACACTTGCTCTGTACACCATTACTCTGCCCAACATTGCTGAGGGAAGCGTAATCGCAAAGAATTTTGTACTGATTGGTGAAGGCTCGGATGAATTCACCACAAACGTCAAGATTGCTCCCAGCGAAACACTGTATTGGGATTTCACCGTCAGCAACCACGACAATACCGCTACTACCGAAACAGACATGGAAATTGACGTAACCGTTGACGTGTCCGTCGCAGCAGACAAAACCGCGGCGATAGAGCCCTTAAAAGTCGTAGTGCTGAACGAAGATTCTGAAGTTCTCGGAACTGAAGTAACCGGAACCGGCCAAATCACCTTCTCTGACTACTTTGAGGCTAATACGGCTGAGACTTATACATACACCGTAAAAATCTACTGGCCGGACACCAACATCGATGTTAACTACGCAACTCCGGATCATGGGACTGCCATTAAGGTCTCTGTAACCGGCACACAGCAGTAATATTTAAGATTTAATATAAAAAACCTGCAGACATCACAGAATAAATCTGTTTTTGAGTAAACAGATTTATTCTGTGATTATCGCATTATGTAGGTGAGCTATTATGCCGGACATTATTTACACCACTGACGAACAAATAGAGGCAATGAAGCGCGAGCTTGACCGGGCGCTGGACCCGAAAACGTTGCTGTCCGAAAATGGCGGCAACCCTGCTGTATGGTTAAAGCGTGCAACCGGAGCGTTTCTGAGCCTGATTATTCTGCTGCTTGCTTTTACCTTTTTGCTCATAATGTATACAAAAAGCAGGGGCGAAACCCCAACGCTGTTCGGCTACCAGCTCTATGTGATTGAAACCGGGAGCATGGAGCCAACGTTAAAGGTCGGCTCCATAATCCTTACAAAAGTGCCAAAAGACGCAGCAAAGCTGAAAAAGGACGACATTGTTACATTCAGGACAAAGGCAGGCTCTGTGGTTACCCACAGGATAATCGAAGTGATTGCCGGCGAAGACGGCAATCCGCAGTACAGGACAAAAGGAGATAACCCCACAAATTCGCCGGACGCGGAGCTGCTCGACCCCGAACGGGTAATCGCGGTGTTTGTCTCAAAGCTCCCCCTGACATAAACCCTTCTTATTTCTGTTGCGAAAGGAGAGCGGATAATGGTCGAAAAAGTCGCAGATGGCTTTTCCCGGTATTACGATACCGCTGTGCTGATGGAAAAGCTCTCCTCAAATGAACTGCTGCTCGGAGAGGGCAACGACATAAGGAGGGTTTTGGACGGCATTGACATCTGCATAAAAAAGCAGGAAATCTGGGGTATAAGCGGAAAATCCCTTTTTGAGATAAAGCTATTACTTGAAATCATGGCGAATATTAAACCGTATGACGGCGGGAAGTGTGTTCTTCTTGAACGAGGGATGATGAAGCGCAAGAGGATAATGCTTCCTCATGTTTTTTATGCCGGCAGCCACACCATGGTTTACAACAACATGAACGTGCTTGAGTTCCTGATGTTCATTTCCGCGAAAAAAGACGGCAATGTGGTGGTCAGGCAAAAAAGGATATTTGACTTGCTGCTTAGTGCGGGGCTTCAAAACATCTCGCTCTCCCCCATCTATTCGCTTACAAAGGAGTATAAATCAATCATTATCCTGCTTGCCGGCTATTTTACGCCGAGCGAGCTGATTATAATCAACTACCCTGATTACAATTATTCGGACGAACAGATTGAAGCCCTTCGCCATATTGCCGAACTGATAAGAGATTCGGGGCGCACCCTTGTACTGTCCACCACCGACTGCCGGATAATCGAGCGAGTCTGCAGCCACACGGCATTTCTGATAAACGGCAAAATCGTGTATTCCGGCACCGTCGAGGATTTCAGAAAAAACTATGATAAAACCATCCTGTATATCTGGGACAGCGACCCGAAAGAGCTTTTATCGGTATTGAGCCAAAAACTCCCACAGTACACCTACGACTTTGACGAGGGCAAAATCATCATCAGTTGCGAGACTTCGTGCGAAAACGACATCAAGTTAATATATAAAACGGCGGCCGGCGCCGGTTTCGCGCCCGATAAAATCCATGTAAACGAAAAAACTGTAGAAAACGCATGTAAGGAATTGTTGAGCAGGTATGATATATAAACGCGGTTATTTTAAAAAGGAATTGCGGATGGCATACGTGGAAAACAGGATTAGCTCAAAAAACAGGTTGTTTTTCGGCCTGTTTATTGGCTTTTTCTCTATTTCCCTGCACCTTATACTGCTCACACTGAAAAAAAGCGTGCTGACCGACGCCGTGCCGCATATAATGCAGCAGAGCTACTTTTCATCCGTTTACATTTATATTAACGCGGCGATTTACCTGTTCTCGCTGTATTATATTGTTTACTACGACTATCTGTCCTTCACCGAAATACGGAAAAACCGCTGGTACCTTCTGGTCAAAATGGGCTACAGCCCGCAGGCAATGATACTTTCAAAACTGGCCGCCACCTGTTATACCGTTCTCACAATATATACGACAGGGTTTGCCGTAACCGTTATTATGACGGTTTTTCTTAAATACACTCCGATGCTGTCATACCTTCCCGCGCTTTATTTAGTCGGGCTGATTGACTTTATGGTTTTGGACATACTGCTTGTTACCTCTACCCTTTTTATCAAGCAGAAAAGCGTGGCCAGATATTATACGATTATCTGTGTCGTCGCTCTCAGGATTACAAGATACGCCCTTGATTATCACCAGGTTGTTTCCAACAAGTCGCTGATGCAGAGCTTTTTCCCGATTTTTGACTATCAAAAAAGCCTGTATATGCCTTTCTGCGCCCTGCTGGTGCTGCTGTGTTTTGTAGTCTGCTTTATCAAGGCAAGGGACATCGCAAAATATTACAGCATGCCGTACGACACTTACGGTTATGTCATGCCCGAAAATGCAGTAATCATCCGGCGCGACAGTTTTTCGGGCAGAATTCATGTAATCAATGACGAAGAAAGGATAAAACGGCGCAACAAAATGTTTGACGCAGCCGTCAACTCCGCCTTAATCCTTGTCGCCGTCGCAGCTTTCGTTTTCAACGCGTTTATTCTTATCATTTCGACAGCCCAGCCCGGCAAGGAAGTTACGGTATTCGGGGTAATCCCCTATATCTTCGCCTCCAACACGATGGACCCCGCAATATCCGAAAACGACCTTGCATATTTCAAGCGAATTGATGAAAACGAACAAATCGAAACCGGGGATATTGTACTTTTTAAAAAAGAAAATGTGGTATACGTTGAACGGGTCATCGCAAGGTCCGGCAACCAGATTACGGTCGATATCGACTATTATCCTCCGTCGGCGCAGAAAGACTCAATGAAACAGGAAATCGACCGCGGTTTGATTTACGGCGTGTTTATCGGCAGAAGCCGCTGGCTGGGCGCATTAATCCTGTTTGCTAATTCGGTGTTCGGAAGAATAACCTTTTTACTCATACCGTTATTGGTGCTGTATTTCTATAAACAGATAAAGAGCTTTATTATTAACAGCGTCCACCGCTCCGACGACGATTAATAGCTTTTTCCTTCGCCACAATCTGCATTGCCCTGCCGCCGAGCACAAAGCTGGGGCGGACAAGAACGGGATAGCCTATTTCCTCTGCGGCTTTTACCCCTTCCTCTATGCTGGTTACCGCCCTTCCTTTTGGCTGCGGAATATTGAGATCGGAAAGCAGCACGTCGTCAACACACTGTTCGAGCAGGTGTGATACTTTATTTCCCGACAGTCACTCACTGCTGTTTTCCTGCATTTTTTAATCGGCGAAAATCTGCAAAATCAAATCGGCGTTGACACCCAGTCGCTTGAAGAAAAAATGGCCGAAATCAGGATTGTAAGCCGCGCAAAACTGCTGCTTATCAGCGAAATGCAGATGGACGAGGCGCAGGCGCACCGCTACATCGAAAAGCAGGCTATGGACAGGTGCGTTACCAAAAGGGCAATCGCGGAGGAAATCATTAATACATATTCCTGACAAGCTGTCAGCCTTTACACGCTGGCGCGGCTATACGCCGCGCTGCTTTTGTCTCAAATTTCCCAAAACCCGCACCGAATATCAGCTTATATATCATCAGAAGATAGCCGGACACGACGGTTCGGCTAATGTATATCCCGACATGTTATAAAAATGTGGTTATTTTAGCAAAAAGTAAAGATTTGGTTTTAATATTGTTGACTGGCAACTGATATAGTGATATAAATTAGATTATCAAAGTTTTTTCGCCAAAACTCATTTTATAGGAAAGGAAAAAACGCATTATGACCAGACAAAAACGAATTGTCGCAATCCATGACATATCCTGTTTCGGCAGATGCTCGCTGACTGTCGCGCTGCCAATACTGT
>Ga0208823_1000357_pt1 | contig 40008 bp, 38 predicted proteins | sample AD_UKC075_MetaG_FD_184440 | JGI IMG/M metagenome (GOLD analysis project Ga0208823, IMG submission 184440) | Active sludge microbial communities of municipal wastewater-treating anaerobic digesters from USA - AD_UKC075_MetaG (SPAdes) (version 2) | ecosystem: Engineered > Bioreactor > Anaerobic >...
CCAGCGCACCGCCCACAGGATCACATCACCCTGGAAATGGCGCCACTTGAAATCCGTCATCGTTCCGTCCGTCCAATCTCCGCCAAGCATGCTCAAGCTTCACGATTTTTGCAACAGAGCCATTTCGCGTTCCAGATGGAATCCGTCGATCGGCCGGGTTACAAGGCCCCGCGCCGAAGCCGATCGTTCCGGAAGAATGCATATGGCGTCACCGTCTGCGACGACGCGCTGCACCCAATCCTCGCGGCTTGATCGAAAGCGAGGGTGCATGAGCAGGCCCTTACGTACGAAGTGATCGAGGATCTGATCGCGAAATTCGCATGTGAGCCGATCGACAAAGGGGAATTCCAGCAAGTCCTCGCCTCGCACGACTTCGTTGGCTGTCAAAGGATGATTTGCCGAACAGCCCAGCACGAAGCGCTCCCGAAACAGAGGATGCACATCCAGCTTGCGCTCCAACCTCGCTTCCCGCGGCAGGATGCAGGCGTGGTATCTTCCTGAAAGCAACTCCGACGTATCTTCGCTGGCCTGCAGCGAGTGCAGCCGAATTTCGATGGATGGCGCCGCTAATAAGGCGCTCTTGAGGAACGCCGTGAGCCCCGTTGGTCCGACGGTCGATGCGACGGCTACATCCAGCACGCAGTGCTTCCCCATGGCCCAGTTCTCGGAGTGATCCCGAACGCTCTTCATCGCGACTACCATGCGCCGAAATTCGGCCTCAACATCCTGACCAAGACCGGTCAGGCGACTGTTCTTTCCGTCGCGATGGATCAGCTGTCCGCCAAGCTCCTCTTCCAACCGGCGGATGGCGCGGGTCAGACTGGGCTGCGACACACCGCTCAGACGAGCAGCCGCTGTGAAGTTCAGCGTCTCAGCCAAGTTGATGAAATAGGCCCCTATGCATTATTCGGACACAGATTCACGGTAGCGGTTTGACGAGCAGTGGCATGAGGCCGTCGGCGTCGAGATCGAGGCGATCGGACCAGACATAATCGCCGGTGAGATTGATGCGGTCCCAGCCCAGCGGCGACAGGCGAGACAGCATCGTGGGATCGATGGCGCTTCCCCGATGGCGCATTTCGTCCACGGCGCGACCGAGATACCGGCAGTTGAACAGGATGATCGCAGCGGTGACGAGGTTGAGCGCAGCCGCACGGGTTTGCTGGTTCTCCAGGCCACGGTCGCGGAATCGACCGAGTCGATGAAAGGCGACTGCCCGGGCCAGGCTGTTGCGCGCCTCGCCCTTGTTCAATTCGGCGGTAACGGTGCGGCGCAGCGCCGGATCCTCGAACCAACGCAGGGTAAACAGCGTGCGCTCGATCCGCCCGACCTCGCGCAGCGCTGCGGCGAGCCCATTCTGTTGGCGGTAGGCTGACAGCTTCTTCAGGATCAACGATGGCGTGACGGTGCGATCACGCATCGCGCCGATGACACGTTCGATATCCGGCCAGTGACTGACGATCAGGTCCCGGTTGAGCTTGTGGCCGAACAGCGGTGCGAGCCTGCCGTAACGCTTCGAGGACTCGAACGCGTAGAGGCGCCGATCTGACAGGCGAGGAATCCGCGGCTCGAAATCCAGCCCGAGCAGGTGCATCGTCGCGAATACGATGTCGGAAACGCCGCCTCCATCGACGTGCAGGGCGGTCAGATCGGCATTGCTCTCGTGGCCGAGTATGCCGTCAAGCGCATGAATAGCTTCCCCTGCTGTACCGGCGATCACAGTCTGGTGAAGCGGCGCGTACCGATCGGTGATGGTGGTATAGATCTTGACCACCGGGTCGCGACCATAATGCGCATTGACCGTTCCGCCGGCTTCGCCCGGTCCGCCCAGATAGAAGGCTTGGCCATCTGCGGACGCCCTGTGCCCCTGCCCGAACCAGGCGGCGATCGGCTCGGCGTGGATGGCATCGGTCAGACAGGCGAGCGCCGCGCGAAAGGTTTCCTCACGCATGTGCCATGTCTGCATGCGCAGAAGCGCGCGGCGTGATCCTGCGCCGCATACCTCGGCCATGCGCGACAACCCGAGATTGGTCGCCTCGGCAATCATGGTGGCGAGGAAGGCGCGCTCGTCAGCAGGCGGCAATCCGGTTGAAACATGACCGAAATGCCGTGTGAATCCGGTCCAGCGTTCGACCTGCGACAGCACGTCGGTAATACGGGTAGCAGGCAGCCTGCCGTAGCAGGCGAGCGTCAGGTGCCGCCCTTCATCCTGCCCGGCGTCATCATCCTTTTGCTCTTTGGGGAAGCGTAATCTCTCCCCGGCGAACAGGACGGCATCACGCCCGCCCAGATTGCGGGCGACCCCGCGCAAGGCGCTGTCGAGTTGCTCAGCGCGCTGATCGAGCCATGCATGTGGATCGCCGAGCGAGAACGGCGGTTGGAGCGATGCGCCTGGCGATGGCGCAAGCAGCACGTCCAGCGACCGGTGCATCCGCGACGTGGGCACCCAGATATCACCCGACGCCAGCGCATTGGCGAGCGCGCCGTAAGTCGCCATTTCCCAATGCGTCCGGTCGATCTTTCCTGCGACCACGACATGGCGCTGCCAGCGCCGCTCGACATGACCGAGCGGAACGTCGGCGGGAAGCGGTTTGCGCCAGTCGCCATCGAGATCCGAAAGGACCGTCATCCCATTGCGCAATGTCGCGGTGCCGGCCCGGCCGTGGAAATCGAGCGCTCGCAGGAACTGTGGTCCTGCCCGCTTGAAGGTCCGGTACTCGGCTGCAATCTCACTCAGCACATCATCCCTGTGAGGCGCGGCGGTGCGACGGATGATCGCCGCATCGGCGTCGAGCGTGTCGAGAGGCATAATATCCCTGAGGGCATCGCCGATATCTTCACCAGCGCGTGCTACCCGGCTGACCGTTTCCAACACTGTGGCGATGCGCATCAGCCGATCGCGTCCCTCGCGTCCCGAGACCGCGATCCGCTGTTCAAGGCGTTTGCGAGCACGAAGGTGAGCGCGTCCCATCAAGGCGCCGAACATGGCGATCGCCGCGTCGGTAAGCGTGGCCTCCAACTCGCGCAGCGTGGCAAGCAGTATGACCCGTCTGCGGGCAGGTCGCATCTGTTGGAAAGCCTGGGCGGTATAGCGCACACCTTCGCGGGCGAATTGCGTCAAGCGTGGTTCGTGCCGGGGATCGATTGGAACACGGGAAATGCCGGTCCAGCGGATCAGCGCGACCTTCTCGAGGATTTCGGCGAGCGAGGCAGACGCGACGCGAGGCTCCGGTTCGCGCAGCCAGGAAAAGCGGCTTTGTCGGTCATGCACCTTGTCATCCACCAGCGTGTCAAGACGTTGTCGCATCTCTGTATCGAGTGTGTCGGCGACCGCGGCGACCAGATCCGTTTCCGCCCGAAGCATCGCCTCGGCCGCCATCCGCTCAACAACGCTGATACCGGGGATGACGATGCGCCGGGTGCGTAGTTCGCCCAGCAGTCGGTCGAGCAGAATGCGCCCGTCAACGATGGGCATGGCTTCGGTCGCAAGCCACGCGGTCATCGAAGTGCGAACCGGCTGGCTCAGATCGGTAAAACCAAACCGGGCTTTGATGGCGGCAAGCTGATCGTAGCGGGTCGGTGTACGCCGCGCGAAGTCGGCGATGACGCCCGCATCAACCCCAACCTGGTCGGCGATATGGTCGAGCATGATCGCAGGCAACAGCTCGCCGGCGCGCAGATGTCGTCCTGGATAGCGCAGACAGCAGAGTTGCAGGGCATAGCTCAGCCGGGTCGCTGGAGTGCGTGCGATACCGATCGCCGACATGTCTTCGGCGTCGAGGCCATGATGTCGCACAACCTTCGTTTCGGTATCGGGCAGCGCCAGCAGTGCGACGCGCTGCCGCTCGGTCATTGGAATGCGTGCGGGCATGTTTCATCCTCCAAAAACCTCTTGCCTTTTGCTCGCTTAATGAAAGAGGATTGTGAAAGGCGGAAGGCGGCGGAAACCCGTCACTCCTGTTTCTGCCTCCGGATACGGCCGTTTGTGAAAGCAGCATGATGACCCACGAACCCTATCTGATCGGCTATGCCCGCGTGTCGAAGGGCGACGACCAATCGAATGCGGCCCAGCGCCGCGCGCTCGACGCGGCCGGCTGCAAGCGGGTGTTCGAGGAGACCGCCAGCGGCGGTCGTTGGGATCGACCGAAGCTTCTGGAGATGATCGGCCAGTTACGCGACGGCGACGTGGTCGTCGTCTGGAAACTCGATCGTTTGTCGCGCAGTCTGAAGGACATGCTGCACATCATGGAGCGGATCGAGTTGGCAGGCGCAGGCTTCCGCTCGCTAACCGAGGCGATTGACACCACTACAGCCGCAGGCCGGATGATGATGCAGATGGTTGCCAGCTTCGCTGAGTTCGAGCGGGCAATGATCCGCGAGCGTACATCCGCCGGTCTCGCTCAGGCGCGCGCCGAGGGGCGTATCGGCGGAAGGAGACGTAAGCTTGCCGACAAGCAGCGTCGCGAGATTGCCGAGTCCGTTGTCTCCGGTCGCAAATCTGGCGCTGAAATGGCACGTCTTTACGGTGTCAGCGAACCGACCGTTTCGCGCATTGTCGCCGCGCATAGGCAAAGCATGGAAGTCATATCGACGTAGCCGCTCGCGGACGACGATGAATGGTGGTTCGGCTTTTGAGCCGAAAGATGCAGAAAGCCGTCGTTGCTGCGGTGTCACAACCGTTCGGTTGTGACACTGGGCGCATCATGGCCACTCGCGCCCCATTTCGGCTGTTCACTCGATCGGCATGCGTTCCCGAAACCGGCCGTTCAGACCGCTCGTCCAATTCCCGTTTTCCCATTTCCCACCGGCAATTTCGGGAAAATCCAATCGGGAACAGATTTTAGGAAAGCGAAAACCACAGGCTTCCGTCAGCGCGATCGACGCGGCGAGGTTCCCGCCAGACGTTCCCAATCGGGAATGTCGGGCGCCAGCCTTGGCTGGGGAGGCGTTGTAACCCATCTCCGTCCCGCTTCGTAAGCGCTCCCAAAGGGGAGATTTATGAAGACCAGCTACGTTCCGAACGACGCCACCACCATCGCTGCGTTGCGATGGTCGATCGTCATCGTTTTCGCATTATTCGGCATCGCCAAGTTCGCGGCATATGAGGCCGAGGGCGTGGCAAAGATCGCAAGCCACTATCCGCTCTTTAGCTGGATGTATCCGATCTGGGGCGAGCGTGGCGCAAGCAACGTCATCGGTACTATCGAGTTGCTGACAGGAGCAATGATCGCGCTCGGCGCTCGCTACCCGCTCGCAAGCCTCGCCGGCGGTGCGATGGGCGTATTCACCTTTTGCGTCACGCTCAGCTTCTCATTGGATGCGCCCGCGTTCTGGCAGGTGGGATACGGCGCTCCGTTTCTTGGGTCGACCGGCCAGTTCCTGATGAAGGACGCCGTGCTGCTGGCAGCCTGCTACGCCCTCGCGGTCAACGGCCAACGCCGAATGCGTCCCGGCGACTGACAGACACGATCACCAGCGCAGGAGCCTTGAACCCATCAGCGCTCCTACGCTGGCGGTGAGGGCAATTCCTAGCGTGTACCAGGTGAGTACGAAGACGGCAGATACCTCGGGGCAGTGTAGGCAATAGATCGTCGCCGCCCATCCCCCGGCGCTTAGCCCTGCCGCCGCACCGGCGGCCCTGAAGTGTGTCGGCGCGAGACGCCGGAACGACCACAGCAAACCGGCGAAGATCGGGATCGACAGGGTCAGGACGTGCCACGGACAGCTCCGCCAGCTTTGGCCCAGCCACATCGCCAGCCAGTCGCCAGAGGGCGTCGAGGCGAGTTCGACCACCCCGACGCCTGCCAGGAGGAGCGCCGGCACCGCCAGCAGCCATAGGCCGCGCGGGACGCTCGCGTCCGGACGAGCCAGCTTCACCGCCGTGGACATCGCCACCATCGCGATCGACAGGGTATAGGCGGCCTTGATCCAGAAGGAGGATCCTTGAATCGCCGCATCCAGATCGGGGCGAACGCCGATCGTGGCGCCCATGTAGAGAGCCGCAAGGACGCATCCGGTCGCGATCCCGATGGCGATGCGCCGCGTGACGGCGTTAGGCGGCACACGCGCTACGTCGCTGCTGAGCTGCCGGATCAACCGTTCGGTGCTCTCAGTGCTCATTGCCGTCACCCTTTCAGCCGGGCGGCGAGCGCACGAAGGCCGCGATGCACGGAAATCTTGACGTCGGACTCCCCGATCCCGGCTCGGGTAGCGGCTTCCGCGATGCTTTGTCCGTCGATATGCGTGTCCCGAATGGCTCGCGACTGTTTGGGCGGCAGCGTGTCCAGCAGGCGGGTGACATCGATCCGGGCATTCGCGGATGCTTCGAAACCCTCCGTCACCAGCATTGCCTCCACGTCCTCGATCGGGATGTGCCGGCGCTGCCGGCGCAGGTGATCGATCATGCGATAGCGTGCGATGGCATAGAGCCACGCCGTGAACGGGCGGCCGCGATCATACGTCGCCCGGCGGCCATGCACGGCGATCAAGGTTTCCTGCACCAGGTCATCCACTTCGTTGCTGCCGGCGAGCCGCCGGCGATAAAAACGTTCCAGCAGCGGGACGAGCGCGCGCAGTAACGCAGCGTGAGCGGCAGCGTCGCCATCCAGCCCCCCGATCATCAATGCCTTGAGCTGATCTTCGCTTTGCCCCATCTACACCCCGCAACGCTGCGTCGATCAGTATCGAGCGGGATATTGCGGATGATCAAGGGGCATTGCGTCCAACCATCGTCCGGAACGACCAGCGTTCGTCACCGGCATCTGTTCGTCGTCCATGCAGTCCTACCCTCCAACGCGCCGGTGCACGGACTACGCGGGAGCGCGGCGTTTGGTTACAACGGCATCTTTTCATTCATGTGCCGTGTAACCGGGCTCCTAGTTGTCCCGTAGTGACAGGAACCATCAAGGGAGGTCACCGATGCGTTCCATGTTTCTGTCCGTCGCCGTCATCGCCGCGCCCATCACGATCGCGGCGCCCGCCCATGCGGCACCGACCGTCAAACCGTTCAATCAGGCCGCGTTCGATGCGGCGCAGAAGGCGGGCAAGCCGATCCTTGTCTGGGTCCATGCCCCGTGGTGCCCGGTATGCCGTCAGCAGGCAAAGACGATCGAGCGTGTCATCGCCGAACCCGCCTATCGCGACATGCAGGTCTTCCGGATCGACTATGACACGCAGAAGCCGCTTTGGCAGAAGTTCGGCGCGACGATGCAGTCGACCCTGATCGGCTTTCGCGGCAAGCGCGAAACCGGCCGCATCGCTCACGAGACCAACGATGCCAAGGTATCCGCGGTGATCCGCGGCGCGCTGGCCTGATCCTCTAATGGCCTCGGCGTTGAACCCCGCGCTCGCCTATGTGGCGGGCGCGCTCACCATCCTGTCGCCGTGCGTGCTGCCGCTGGTACCGATCGTCCTGTCGTCGGCGGCGCAGCGCCACCGCTTCGCGCCCGTGGCACTTGCGGCGGGACTGGTGCTGGCGTTCACCGCGACCGGCTTCGTCGTCGCCGCGTTCGGGCAGGCGCTCGGGATCGATACGCTTGTCGTCCGGAACGCCGGCGCGATCATCCTGTGCCTGGCGGGCATCGTCCTGCTGATACCCCGTCTCCAAGACGGGCTGTCACGGATTGCCACGCCTGCCGCAGCCTGGGCGAGCCGACAGCAAAGCGCACTCGACGACCGCGCCGGGTTGTGGGGTCAGGCGCTGGTCGGGGCATTGCTCGGCATCGTATGGGCACCCTGTGTCGGCCCCACGCTCGGCGCGGCGGTGGCGCTGGCGGCGGAAGGGAAGGATCTGGGCGAAGTGGCGCTGGTGATGGCGGCCTTCGGACTAGGTATCTCCACCGTGCTGCTGGTCATCGCCTTTGTCGCTCGCGGCGCGCTCGCCCGCTGGCGGGGGCGGATGATGGCAGCGGGCGGTCACGGCAAGATCGTGCTTGGCGGACTGCTGCTAATCGTCGGCATCTTCATCCTGACAGGGGTGGATCGCCAACTCGAAGCCTTCGCACTCGATCATCTGCCCGACAGGGTAACCGAATGGTCGACCGCCTTCTAACATTTGCATTCTCCCACCGAGGCACATTGCATGATGCACAACATCCTCTCCCTGCTGTCCCTGTTAGCGCTGGTCGGCTGCGGGCAGGCGCCCGCCGGAGCTGCCGCACAGCCCCGCCCGGTCAAACCACTCGTCGTCGGGACGCCCGCCGCGCCTGTGGTGGTTGAACTGTTCCAAAGCCAGGGCTGCTCGTCCTGCCCGCCTGCCAACGCCAACGTGAACGCCATTGCGGATGCGCCGGGCGTGCTCGCCTTATCCTTCGCCGTGACCTACTGGGATCGGCTCGGCTGGAAGGACACCTTCGGCTCCCCCGCCTGGACCGCGCGGCAATGGGACTATGCGCGTGCCGCTGGTCGCCCGCAGGTGGCCACACCGCAGGTGATCATCAACGGCGGGCCTACGATCGTCGGCAGTAATCGTGCTCAGCTCGAAGCGACGATACAGCGCGCCGGTCCTGCGCATGGCGGTCCTGCCATATCGGCCCGCAATGGGACCTTGACCTTCGCTGCCGGCAAGGGCGCCCCGTCGACCATCTGGCTGGTCCGCTACGATCCGCGCACGGTCGAGGTCCCGATCCGCGCCGGAGAGAATGGGGGGCGGACGCTCCCCCACCGCAATATCGTGCGGGAACTGGTAAAGCTGGGCAATTGGTCCGGCGCGGTGACGGAGTTGCCGCTGCCCAGCGCACCCCGCGGACTGCGCTCCGCCGTTCTGGTGCAGCAGGGTACGGGCGGGCCGATCACCGCAGCGCGCAAGCTGTAACCCGTTGGCGGTGTCGTCCGCGGCTGGGGATCGGCCGACGATATTTCATCAGTCGTGTAACTCCGGCCGGTCAGCCATCGAAGTTGGAATTATGATGATGGGAATTTTCCACTCTATGCGCTCAGCACGCCGGACAGGCGCTTGGCCAGACCACCCGGATGCAGGCCCCGGGCGACAAAACCCTCGCGACTATCGGCACGACGCCAATGGTGTGCGGTACCGAGGAGGCTGCAGATGATCGAGCCGTTATCGACTTCAGCCACCGAGACTCGCGAGCGTGCAGAGCGCGGCGGCGAACTGGTGTACCGGCATCGATTGCCGACAAGGCTTTGGCATTGGACCAATGCGGTGGCGATCATCGTTCTGCTAATGAGCGGGTTGATGATCTCGAACGCCCACCCGCACCTTTATTGGGGTGAGTATGGCGCGAATTTCGATCAGCCTTGGTGGTCTCCGCCGCGCTTTCCCGGCTGGGCAACAATCCCCTCAACATACAATCTGGCGCTTGCTCGCCACTGGCATCTGTTCTTCGCTTGGATTCTCGCGTTCGGCCTGCTTGCTCATCTGGTCATCAGTCTGGTCAACCGGCACATCCAGCGTGACCTGACGCTGCGGCGCATCGAACTTGCTCCTTCCCACCTCTGGCAAGACGTGAAGGATCATGCACGCCTAAAATTCCCCACTGGTCAAGAAGCGCTTCGGTATAACGTCCTACAGAAGATCGCGTATATTTCGATCGTATTCGTCGTTATCCCGCTGCTGATCCTGACCGGGCTGAGCTTGTCTCCCGGATTCAACGCAGTCATGCACTGGCCGCTCGATCTTGTGGGCGGTCGCTCGTCGGCCCGCTCTCTGCATTTCATTTGCGCTGGTATCATAGCTGCGTTCATCGTCGTTCACCTGACTTTGGTGCTACTGGCGGGTCCGATCAACGAGGTCCGTTCGATGTTGACCGGCTGGTTCCGAGTGCCACCCGATCCCGACAAACCTACCGCCAAGCTCAAGCGGACCTTGGACACGCAATGACAACGATTCTTACACGCCGCGCTCTTGTCGGCAGCCTTGCAGCCGGCGGCGGCGCGATACTCTCAGGCTGCGACCGTCTAGGGCAAAACGAGCAATCTCGCGCGCTCCTCGCATCCGGCGAGCGGGGCAACTATGCCTTTCAGAGGCTATTGCAGGACCAGACGGCGCTAGCTGAGGAGTTCGCTCCTTCGCAGCGCTCGCCCGTTTTTCGTGCGAATGGCACCCGGATGCCGTGCGGAACCGATTATGCACGGCATCTTGCCGTCAACTTCAACGATTGGCGGCTGGTGGTCGACGGCGCTGTCGCTAACCCGCAAGCCTTTTCGCTCGACCAGATCAGGGCGATGCCGACCCGAACCCAGATCACACGTCATGACTGCGTGGAGGGCTGGAGTGCGATCGCGAAATGGCACGGTGTGCCCCTAAAGCTGTTGTTGGATCGCGCAGGCGTGAGCCCGCAAGCCCGTTACATCGTGTTTCATTGTGCCGACCCACAGTCGAACGGGACCATGTACTATGAATCGATCGACCGGATCGACGCCGCTCACCCGCAGACGATGCTGGCTTGGGGGATCAATGACCAGCTGCTTCCGGTCCAGAACGGCGCGCCACTAAGACTCAGGGTAGAGCGGCAGCTCGGCTATAAACACGCGAAATATGTCCAGCGGATTGAGGCGGTCCCAAGCCTCGCCGGCATCTATGGCGGCAAGGGCGGCTATTGGGAGGATGCGGCGGGATATGAGTGGTACGCGGGACTCTGAGGGATCGCGATCACACGATAAATTTCTATGCTGGCGGTGGTTTGGACGTTGAACGTGTCCAACATTCCGCCAGCGAAAGCGGACATTCCCGTTTCACCATCCGATCGGGACGGCTTGGCCCGTCTTGATCGCCGTTTCCAATCGGGATGGCGGATCAGCGCCTAAACCAGCTTGCTCCCGTCGAATCCTTCCCGTTGCGAAGCACGGTCATCGCCCCTTGATCGCCAAGTGCGTAGGCTTTCAAAAAGGCGATGCTGACCGAAGCGGCGGAAGCATAGTTGGCCTCGCCTCAAGATTTGTTCGCCAGACAACGCTAAGCCGGACATAGTGAGAACATCCTACGCGACGAGCTGCAACCTGCCGCTCGGGTCGTGAAGGGCTCGGTACCCGCCACCGTCGCTGAATGACGCATCCTCCCACAGGTAGTCGCCAGTCAGGCCGATATGCGACCAACCCAGCGGCGAGACGTGCGCCAGTAGTGCCTCGTCGATCTCTGCCCCGGAGTAGCGAATGTGATCGGCGGCGCGGCCGAGATAGAGGGTGTTCCAGTATGCAATGGCGGCGATGAGCAGGTTGAGGCCAGACGCTCGGTATTGCTGGTTCTCCAAGGTACGGTCCGTGAAGCGTCCCTGCCGATTGGTGTAGATTGCATCAGCCAGGGCGTGCCGGGCCTCTCCCTTGTTCAATCCGGCTTGGCAGGCGCGGCGCAATTCGGGCTGTTCCAGCCAGTCGAGTGTGAACAGCGTCCGTTCGATGCGACCGAGTTCGCGAAGGGCAAGATCGAGCTTGTTCTGCCGACGATAGGCGGAAAGCTTGCGCAGTATGACTGACGGAGCGACCGTGCCCTCACGGATCGATGCCGCCATGCGGACCAGGTCGTCCCACTCTGCCTCGATCGCGCCGACTTTGATCGCTTGGCCGAACAGACATTCGATTCCTTTGTAGGCTGAGTTCGCTGCAATGGCACCAAACCGTCGATCGGCTAGGTCGCGCATCCGCGGGACGAAACGGAAGCCCAGCAGGTGACACAAGCCAAAGACGTGATCGGAGGCGCCGCCGGTATCGGTATACAGCTCCTGCAGTGGCAATTCACGGGCGCCAAGCAACAGGCCGTCGAGCACGTACGGTGCCTCACTTGCGGTGGCAGACATGATGCGCGAACTGAACGAAGCGAAATGGTCGGACAGGTGCGAGTAGATCTTGATGCCAGGCTTGTGATCGTATTTGGCGTTGATCTCGGCTGCGCCTGACCGAATTCGGCCGGTGCGGAAGAACTGACCATCAGATGATGCGCTGACACCTTCTCCCCAGTTGCGCGCGAACGGCAGCCGGTGATGTTCGCGCACGATCTGGGCCAAGGCGGCCTCGTAGTTTTCGGGCGAGATATACCAGTTCTGGGTCCAGGCGAGCTGTGCGTAGGTCACGCCCTGACTCGCGTTGGCCATACGTTCGACGCCGAGGTTTGTGCCATCTGCTAGAATGGCAGCGAGGATGGCATGGGGTTTGTCGTGCTCCTTGCCCGAGCGGACATCCCGAAATGCCGCGAGGAAGCCGGTGCGCTCAGCAACCTCGAAAAGGAGCTCGGTTATCCTGACGCGCGGGAGTAGCGCATCGAGCCTGCGGTCCAGAACTTCCGCGTCCGGCGGAGTTGCCGCCTGCAGCGGCACAACCTTCAGCTTGTCGCGAACGAGCGCAACACCAGACAGGCGTCCGGTCCGCAGCTGGTGTGCGAAGTGCCGCAAGCGCTGATCAAGTTCGGCACTTTTCTCAGCCAGATATTCCCTAGAGTTCACGTTGATCGGCAAGTCAGCTATTGCCGATTGTGCGGCTTTGCGGGGGAGCAGATAGGCATCGAATCGCTGGTAGGCGCGTGTTCCTTCGACCCAGACATCGCCGGCCCGCAGCTTGTCGCGAAGAGTTGCCAGGACCGCCGTCTCGTAGCGCGCGCGGCTGACTTTTCCTCCCTCAGTTATAAGCTTGGGCCACTGCCGATTGGCAAAGGGCATGGGCGGATTTTCCGGCAGATGCGCGCCGCGACTACTGTTCGTCTGCTTAAGGAGGTCGATAGCTGAAAGTAGGTTCGTACCGCTGCCCGAGGCCTTGAACGTGAACGTGTCGAGGAAGCTGCCGGAAAACCGACGCAGTGTCGCGTACCGTTCGGTCGCCAGGACCAAAGTGTCCACTTGTGCGAGATCAGCCAAGGCATCGACGTGGGGACGCGCGGCCATCAAGCGATGCCAGCCCACCATCTCATCGATCAGGATCAGCGGATCGCGGCCAGTTTCCTCTGCCATGTCCAATGCCGCGATAGTTGCTCCGAACAGTCGCATGAGCTTGCCGACCGACGGTGCCGTGTCCTGATAACGTCGTTCCTGGCCCCGCTTGGCACGGGTGAACAGCCCGCCAATCAGACGCTCGAACATTAGAATCGCGGCATCGGCAAGCCTGACCTCAAGATTGACCACTCCAGCCGCCAGCGTCGCCCTGCGGCGATTGAGGGAATAGTCGGCAAGCAGAAACGGCGGGGCCACACTGCCTTCACGCACGAACTGGCCGAAGCGGAAGCCTGTCGTCGCCAAGCTGATCCCAGGATCGATCCCGAGCTGCCGTATATACCGCAGGCGTTTGAGCAGCGCGTTCATGTTCTTGGTCGACGGCGACCCCGGCATGTCGCGGAGCCATGCGAGCGGGGTCATGCCCAGGGCAGGGTCGTTGATCAGGAGCGCGTCAAGCAACTCCAACGTTGTGCCGTCCAACTCGGCGACGATCTCTGTCGCCGCGCGCTTGCGGGCGCGGGCCCGTCCGGCGAGCCCGGACCGTTCGAGGGTGTCCGGAAGCGGCAAGATGAACCGATCCGCCTTGAGGCTGTCCATCAAGGATCGAGCAATCGTCTCGCCGCGGTCGCTCCGCATGGCTGCCCGGGCTGCAAGTTCGATGGCATGGGCGATGTCGCCGCGCGCGAATGGTTGGAGGCCAAGGTATTCGGCCGCAGTCGAGCTATGATCGGTTCGCGTCTGCGCGCGTTGCCCATATGTCTCGAATACATGCGGCGAGAGTTCTAGCTGAACAGCCAGGTAGTTGAGTACGGCCTCCGGGACGTCCGAGTTGACCCGCAGACCGAAACCAGGGTGTCGCAACAGCGCGAGGTGTGCAGCAATGCCGAGCCGATTGACGGCGCCTCGCCGCTTTCCGATGATGTCCAGATCTTCGGACGCCAGAGTGTAGTTTCTGATGATCGAAAAGTGGTCGGTTCGTGGCAGGAAAAGCCGTTCGCGCTCGTCCCGCGTCAGCAGATTGCGCCGCGCCATGATGCACCTCACCTGATTCGGGATGACCCCCATTCGGTCAGGCTAGACCCGCGCGGCGAGGCAGGCATGCATAAAGGACTCCGGTGTGTTCGCCATTTGTCCGGCTTAGCGTTATCTGGCGAACAGACCTTGAGGTGCCCCCAGGTATCGGGCTTGGCCCGTCCAAACGGACGGGCCGCGAAATTGCGGGACAGGTCATCGGGTAATTGTCAGAACATCTCTATCTGATCGCGCATCGGATTCCAGAATCCGATGTCGAGCGGGCGTTGTGCGCGGCTGGGCTGCATCGGCTGATTTGCCAGCCAGCCAAGCCGCTCCTCCACGCTGACGGGCGCAACATCCGCCATCATGATTTGCGCGGGGTCGGGCGGCGTGATCTGCGCTAACGTCTTGCGCTTGGCCATTGTCTGCACCCGCTCAATATTCATCGGACAGCATGATGGTCAGCACCCGCCGCGTGACGGCGGGGTTTGCTGCATCCTCACTGCCGAACATCAATTCGCGGTCGTAGTAATCCAGCTTCCAGAAAACCCGTTCGCGCTCATCGTCGCACGCGCGCGGGCGCTCGGTCGTCCAGCGGCCATCGCCAAGCTGATAGATCGTCCCGAAATCGCGCTCGCCGTGCGGGTCGCTGTCCTCGGTGAAAGCGTCGTAGGTTTCGACTAGTTCGCGCACCTGCGACTGGTCGGCCTCGGACAGCGACCGGAAACCGACGGTTGCAACGGCGGTGCAAGCAACCCCCATTGCGCGGCGGGCCAAGTCGTTCAAACGCGCAATCCGTGCTGTTTGCTCGCGCGCGGTGGCAAGGGCGGCACTCATTGCACCTGCCCCCTGCGGGTTTCGCAAATAAGGATCAAAGCGCCGAAATCCTCACGCTCACCAAGCCGGTCAGCAATCTTCCGCACACAAGCAATCGGCAAACCGTTCTCATTGGCAATGCCGCGCAAATAATCGTCGCGGGTCTCGGCCCCGCACTCACGATACATCAACTGCAAATCACACATTTCTGACCTCCTTTTCAGGCTGAAAGCCGCACTGGCTGCGACATGCGGCTCTGCCTTCCGGCGAGGATGGGAGGGGGAGGGTAAGCTGAATCGTTACCTTGGCGCGGGCCAGCGGGCGCGCAGTGACCGCCACACGGGGGTAACTATTCTGCTTTGGGAACGAGAGGGCAAAGCCCTTGGCGTTCCCGCCTAACAGGAAACGGAGGCGGTCAGCCTCCCTCCGCCGCAACGCGGCAAGAGCATCGGTATCCTCGCATGGCGCGACGCCGCCGGATGCCCTGCTGGCAAGCGCCGAGCAGACACAGGTGTTGCGCAACAAGCGTAGCTCCGCCATGTCCGCGACAGCGTGAAGCCAGCGGGCGTGAGGCAAGGAGACAAGCGAGAGTGCCAGCGGGTCAGCTCAAAAGCGCCGCACCCTCAGGAGCGCATAGCGCGGGACAGAGTGCGACCTTGGAAATTCCCGCTCATTTTCTCGCGCTCCCGATCGTCACCCGAAGGGCCGAGACTACAGGCTTGGTGCGCGCAGCGCATAGAGCGGGTTGCCCGAAGGGTAGTGCCTACCTTCAGGCGCATTTACGGTTATTATCGTGACGAGAAGACAGCCACCATTTGACGACCCAGGATTACCGGCACACCGTCGCTGCTCCAAATCGACATCGCTTGTGCGGCATAGCCGTTACTGATGGTTTCAGCATGGCTTCGGCATAGCCACCAGCCGTCGGGTGACAGCGCATCTGGGGCGAGCACGTCCACCGTCCAGGTCATTGTGCTGATCATGACGGGCTCAGTAAACAAACTCATCGCAGCAGGAGGCGCTGCATCTGCCAATGCGAGCAGCGACACCATATTCAACGGCGCTTTGCTGTCTTCATGGCGGACCCAGATAAAATTTTCAGCATCGCTCGCCCCGGATATTGGCGGCGCGCCCGATGCGAGGCGCATGTCAAAGTTTTGCGCAAAATTGGGACGACTATCAGGTTTGAAGAATGGCGGGCATTCACTTGGGCGCGGCAGATTTGGAGCCGGTTCCAGTCGCGCATGATCAATCGAGGATCGATCGCCGCCAAAACAGAAGAGCGCACGGGTTGCCACCGCGCCATCAACGCGGAGGTCACTATTTACAAACGCCGAAGATTTCCCGCGACGCAGGAGCGTTGTGGACATCGTCACTTCTCCTCCCGCTGGACCGATAAAGGCAATTTGAGCAGAACGGAGCTGCGGCAGATCGGGATGATCCCGCGCCACAGCTTCAAGGCAGAGCGCTGCAGATATTCCGCCGTATAACGTACTGTTCCCCGTCAGCGCGCTGGGCGCACTGACACGGTGGCCATCTGCGTCACTTTGAATGCCGCCTAGAAGTTCAGTTAAATTGGTCACATTTTTCTCCAACATCTCTCGCAGCAATCTATCGTTCGTGTGCTCCTATTTTACTAAGGCCGTGTCGCGCTGAAAGGTGCATGGCTCATTGCCCGTGCTACACGTAACCGCTGCTAATTTGATGTGGCAGCAGCAATGGTGGTTGGGTTCATCGCCACTCAGAACCGCCCGATCAGGGCAAGCCCGATGCGTCGTTGCTGCCCATAACTATATTCGGCGAGGCCAAAATCGGGCAAGCCAAGCGCGCCTGTAAGCGGGCGCACATCGAACAGGTTGCGGACAAACAAACTGAGCTCGATGGCGTCGTTGCGGGTGGCGAGGCCGATTTGTCCATCAACCGTCCAATAGGGGCGCTGCGTCGTCGTGACCACGAGGCCGTTGCCAAAGTTATATTGATCGAGAATTTCGCGGCTTTGATATTTCGCATTACCGCCAAGAATCAGTGAGACGCCGCCGAGCGGCTGGCGATAGTCGAACCCCACAGTGGCGCTGACCTGCGGAGCGTTGGTGAGGCGCTGGCCTGATACGTCGAAGCCGCCAATATTGGCGTCGCGATAGCGCGCACTGAGCAGTCCGGCAGCAAGACTGAGGTTCAAACTGTCGAAAATTTCGGCGGTGAGCGATGCCTCTACTCCGTAAATGCGGGCGTTGGCGGCATTGGTGAGCACTTGCACGGGGATGCCGCCGGTGTTGACGACGGTGAACACCTGCAAATCTGTATAATCGTAATAAAAGCCGGAAAGATCGTAGCGCAGTCGACGGCTGAACAAGCTGCCCTTTGCGCCAACTTCGTAAGCAATCAGCGATTCGGGGCGATAGGGCACAACTTCGGCGGGATCGAGCGGCGGGCTGCCGTTGAAGCCCCCCGATTTGAAACCATTGCCGATGCGCGCATAAAGCACGGTATCGCCAGCGGTTTTATGATTGAGATTGACAGACCAGAGCAGGTTTTCATTGCGAATGGCCCGGCTTTCATCAAGAATAACGCCGTCCGGGCCGACGCCGATATTTGCCAGATCGACAGTGCTCTCTTCAAGTACAGTGCTTGTGCGAAAGGTGCGGCGCTCATTCGAATAGCGTCCACCGATTTCGAGCTTGGTGCGATCAGCAAATGCCCAGCTAACTCGGCCAAATGCCGCCAGCGCTGTGGTTGCCTGGCGATAAGGATTAGCCGCGCGGAAAACGCCATTGGCCAGATCAAAGCCAGTGGTTGGCCTAAAATCACCCAGCAAATCATAGACATTGCGCGAGGTAATGACATCGCGGCCATAATAGCCGCCGGCGATCCATTCGATAGCACCGCCACCGCCATTCAACCGGATTTCCTGGCTAAATTGATCGATGCCAAACGCATAATCCACCTCTAGCAGGCGATTGGGGCTGGCGTCGGTGTCGTCGGGGCGGACCGCGTCGAAACCGTCAAAGGCCGTGACTGAGGTAAGCGTGATGCCGCCCAATTCCGCACGGATGATCGCCGAAGCACCAAAGCTACGATAATCGGCTTTTCCTGTTCGATTATAAGCACCGCCCTGATTATCGCCATCAACATCGCGATAGCCAACGATGTCAACACAGCTGCCATCCGGCGCGCCGGTGGCGATGATTGTCGGACAGACATTGCCGCTGCCATCAGGGTCGAGCAAGCCGATATGCTGGTAATGGCCGATGTCCGAGCGATCACTGCCGCCGTGCACATTCAAGGTGATGTTGAAATTGCTGCTCGGTTCCCAGCGGAGCAAGGCGCGACCGGTAAACAGATCACGCTGGCCAGTGCGCTGGCCGGTAAAGCTGTTGTTGATATAATCACCGCCGACATCAACGAGCGTGGCTACGCGAAACGAGAGGGTTTCGGACAAAGGCCCGCCCGCACCCACTTCGGCATTGAACCGATCGAAATTATCAGAACTCAGTCGCCCGGTCGCCTCGAACTGCGCGGTCGGCTGGCGCGAAATAAAGTTGATCGCGCCGGAGGTGGTGTTGCGCCCATAGAGCGTCCCTTGTGGCCCCTTAAGCAGTTCCACCCGGTCGATATCGAACAGCCCGAAACCGAGCTGGGCGGGCGATACCTGATAGACTTCATCAACATAAACACCGGCGGAACTGCTGTTGTTTTCGTTGAAATCGGCAAGCCCAACGCCGCGAATGGTAATCACCGGGTTGCCGGCGTTGCCATAGGAAGACCGGATCGCAAGATTGGGGGAAATCGCTTCAAGGTCGCGCACTTCACGCAGGTTACGCTGCTGCAGATCATCGCCATCGACCGCACTGATGGCTGCAGGCACATCGCTGAGCCGCTGGCTACGGCGTTCGGCAGTGACAATGATGTCGCCGCTGTCGGCGTCTTGTGCCGCTGAATCAGTCTCCTGCGCCGCGACGGTGCTCGACCAAAAAAGCGACAAGGCGATGGCGAGGCTGCTCGCGCCCAATTTCAACATATCTCTCTCTCCCTTGCTGCCCGATTGTTACCTTGGCAGTTTCATTTAGTTTGTGATCAGCGATTGCACCTTTTGCGCGGCGGTGATGCCCGACAGCCAGGCACCGCCAACTGTTCCATATTGTTCCCCTGCCGCAGCTTCGCCGGCAAAGACCAGTTTATCGTCGATGACCTGGTCATAGATCGCGCGCGCACCGGCATGGCCGGGCAGTGCATTGGAATAGGCCCCGCGCGCCAGCGGGTCTTCGTCCCAGGCCGAAGCAACAGAGTCGGTTATGGTCCTGACCGCATCGCTGCCAAAGGCATCGGCAATCACCGCGCGGCCAAAAGCGAACTTTGCGGCGTCGCCACCATTGGTCAGCGCCTCGGCCCAGCGCGCGCCGGTCAACACCGTCACGATGCCCGTCGCCGGGTGAACATGAAGCGCATGCGGTTGCCCGGCAACGAGCACATTGTGTGCGACGGTATACTCACTTGCGTTGCCCAGGGGCGCGCTTAACCGAAAGCCGATTTTGAGGAGCAGGCCAAGTGGCAAGCCAGCAAACGCTTCGGCAAAAATCGGCGGCAAAGCGGGCGTAAAGCGCACAGCTTCTCTCGCCAGTAGCGCGGTCGGCAAGGTGCAAATGCACGTCCGCGCCTCTACCGTTCCAAAACCGCCGCTGATCCGCACCAAAGCGCCGCTGGTATCGATGGCCTGTACCAGCGCATTATTTTGTATCGGCAGGCCGGTTGCGGCGCGCATCATCATGGTACCAAAACCGCCAATCGGGAAGCGGTCATCGGTCGCGCCAGCGCTCGCAATATCAAGCACCGACACCCGATCCGCGTCGGCAGCGATATCGGTGGCACAATGGAGATCAACGAATCGCCGTTCGTAAATGTCGCGCGGCACGGCGCTGAATGGTTGATCGTTGCCTGATCGCGCGATGCGTTCGGAGCGCCGCATCAGCCGTTGGTCAGCCGCAACATAGCGATTGACGACTGATCGAGGCTCGTTGCGGCTATTGGCTCGCAGGGCAAGCGATTCGCGATCGCTGGGGATGACTGTAACGCCCTGCTGCGCCGCAAGCGCCGTAATCGGATTGATCGGCGCGTTGTGAATATAACTGGCGCCGACGTCGAACGGCAAACCGAGTGTTTGACTGTCGGTGACAATGCGGCCGCCAGGACGCCCGCGCGCCTCCAGCACAATGACCCGCGCACCGGCCCCTGCCAAAGCCCGTGCAGCAGCAATACCGGCGGCCCCAGCGCCAATGATGGCGACGTCGTAAACGGTCGAAGGGGCGAGCGACTGTCCCGCCTGCGCCCAAGCTCGCGGTGACGACATCGCTCCTGCTGCAACAGCGCTGGCAATCATGGCTCTTCGGGTAATCATGTCATAGCTTTCATCATCATAGTGTTACCTGTCAGTTGACACACTGTCAAGTGACAGGTAGCGCCGTTGAATATATGCAATCAGTTTGGCGCTTCGCTTTTTCCTCCCTGATCGATGTTGTCGCAGTGGCGATGATGTTGCCTTTGATCGCGCTGTTCATGAACGAACAGCGCGTGACCCCCGGCTATGTCGGGCTTTATGCAGCTGTCCCGTTTGCTGCCTTGCTGGTTAACTTGCCGCTGGTGCCACTGGCTATGCGCCGTTTCGGCTTTGGCAGGATGTTTGGCACGGGGTTACTGTTGTCGAGCACGGGAATCATTATGTCGGCGCTTAGAGGCTGACCGAAAAAGAAGGTGGGCAATATCAGCGACATGTGCTTCAGCCGCGTTTGCGAGACAACGACGGAACGACACATGTGGACCGATATTGCCCGGCGGCGGTATGCCAGAGCCGACCTGCTTTTGCCCAGTGATTTGACAGACGCGGAATGGGAAATCCTGGAGCCGTTGCTACCTCCGCGAGGGAAGCGCGGTCGCCCGCCAGTTTGGGATTACCGGCAGATTGTAGAGGCGATCCTGTACCTGCTGCGTGGCGGACTGCCGTGGCGAATGTTGCCGCCCGGGCTGTTCCCGCCCATGACGACGGTGCAGCACTACTTCTATCGCTGGAGCGCGATGGGCGTGTGGAAGTCAATCAATCATGCCTTGCTGCTGATGGCCCGTGAGGCGGCGGGCCGAGAGGCTTCGCCCAGCGCTGGCGTGATCGATAGTCAGAGCGTGAAAACCACGGAAAGCGGCGGGCCACGGGGCTTTGACGCCGGCAAGAAGATCAAGGGCCGGAAGCGTCACATCGTCACCGACACGCAGGGCCTGCTGGTCGGAGCGGTCGTTCACACCGCCGATATCCAGGACCGTGACGGCGCGCCGGATGTCTTCGCCAGCATCCGCCACAACTTCCCCTGGTTGCGCCACGTGTTCGCCGATGGCGGTTATGCCGGCGACAAACTTCGCGCCGCGCTCGCCAAAATCGGCACCTGGACGCTGGAAATCATCAAGCGGTCGGACGCGGCCAAGGGCTTCAAGCTCCTGCCGCGCAGGTGGGTTGTTGAGCGAACCATCGCATGGCTGAACCGAAACCGCCGTCTTGCCAAGGACTTCGAGAGAACCGTGGAAAGCGCCACCACGTGGCTCTTCATCGCCTCTGTCAACCAGATCACCCGCCGCATCGCAAATGCCGGTAATCAGGCCGCTTCTTTATGAGTCAGCCTCTAAATTTTTCCCATTTTATTTCACCTGCCCCGCTAAATTATAATTTCTAGTATGCAAATCAGGTAGATTTTCATACTTAGAAAAATAAGATTCGATATTAATTATCCTGTCGTTCTTTTCGTCGACGATTATGTTTCTTTTTAATATCGCATCTTTTTCCCCGATATTTTTTGACCATATGTATTCTACAGATGTGACACCGCTCGACTGCTCAATGCGCCAAGCAACAAAATCATTCGCCGATGTATACAATCTCAAGTCAGACATTTTCGATCCTATGCCGAATTTTGTCTTTATGCACTTATCGAAATCAAGTTGCAGACTATCGAGGTACGGCGTCGATACCGGTGGACAAGCGTTGATTATCGCGCTTTCGGCTTTGTTCCGTCCAAGCCCGCAAGCAGAAAGAGCGGCAAGTGCTACAAGCCCGAATCGCCAAACTAACCAACTCGTCTTCACCGCTCTCTCCCTGCTTCCTGCCTGGCCTGATCGATCGGACTGATCAAATAGCTGGCGATGCTGCGGGTTCCTGTCCGAATATCAGCTGTAAGTGCCATCCCGGGACTGAGCCTAATCGCTGCTTTTTCCTGGTCAATCACATCTCGGTCCAATTTGATGCGGGCTGTGTAAACGAGCCCAAGCTTCTCATCTTCGATGGCATCAGAGCCGATCGTTTCGACTTGTCCCGGCACGGTTCCATAGCGAGTAAAGGGAAAGGCCTCGAGCTTGACAGCTACACTTTGACCCTGACGTACAAATCCCGCATCCTTGTTGAGCAGCTTGACCTCGGCAACCAGAATGCCGCCTCTGGGAACGATCACCATGATCGGCTTTGCCGGTTCGACTACCCCGCCGATGGTGTGGATGCTAAGCTGCGCGACTGTGCCGTCAACCGGCGCAAGCAATTGCTGCAGTCGGCTGCGCTGCTCGGTCTTGACGAGTTCTTCCTGGCGTAGCACGGCATCGGCCTGCGCCTTCGCAAGGGCGCCCAGAATTTTTGCGCGCGCCTCTGCGCGGCTTTGAATTACCGTTGACCCAGCGGATGCAAGTTGCGCGCTCGCCTTGCGTTCGGTCTGCAAGGCCGCGTCGCGGTCCTTGATTGCCGCCAACCGCTGGCGGCGAAGTTCGATCACCTTGAGCTTTGGAGCATAACCCTTTGCCAGCAGGGCCTCGTAAGCATCGAGTTGTTCGTCAATCAGGGGAAGCGTCTCATCGAGTTTGGCAGCTTGCGTCGCAGCCTCATCGCGCGTCGCACTCGCTGCGGACCGATCAGAGCCCCGACCCGCTATCGACGCTTCAAGCGCGCGCCACTCGGCCTGGGCCAAAGCCTGCTGGGTTCTTGCAATGTCGAGCGGAGTGCCCGCGGGCGGCAAAAACACCAAGCCTTTGTTGTCTAGGGCGCCCAAGACGGCATTGGCGCGCGCAACCTCGAGCTGGGCGGTTTGCAGCGCGCTGCGAGCTTGTGCCGTATCCGCAGCCGTCGCCGTTGGATCCAGTTCGACCAGGACTTGGCCTTTGTGCACCTGCTCACCGTCGTGGACCAGGATCGCGCGCACGACACCGGCGTCGCTTGACTGTATCAGCTTGATATTGTCGACCGGGATCAGCCGGCCCTGTGCCGACGACACGACATCGAGCTTACCGAAAAATGCCCAGCCCAGCGCCAAAGCCAACCCTCCTGCCAGTAGATAGGCGCTGAGCCGTGCAGTAGGAGATACCGGCTGCTCGACGATCTCAAGTGCCGCAGGGAGGAACTCATTATGATCGCGATTGATCCGGGACCTTACGCGTTCGCGGTCGTCGGCCAATGCTGCCTTTGCGATTTCCCAATGCCGGCTGAACGCGTTCATGCCGCTACGCCGCCATCGGCGAGGCCCATTTGCTGACGGTAAAGATCGGCGTAACGCCCACCCGACTTGAGGAGTTCGTCGTGCGTTCCTGACTCAAGAATGCGGCCTTGCTCCAGAGCAATGATGCGTTGGCATTGGCGTATCGCGGACAGGCGATGGGCGATGATCAGGACAGTACGACCTTGCGCCATGGCCTTGAGGTTTTTTTGGATTATCGTCTCGCTCTCGGCGTCGAGCGCAGAGGTCGCTTCATCGAGGATGAGGATACGGGGCTGGGTAACCAGTGCGCGAGCAATTGCCAGACGCTGACGCTGGCCACCTGACAGGTTGACGCCGCGCTCTTCGACAATCGTGTCATATCCTTGTGCCAATCGGACAATGAACTCGTGCGCGCCCGACAGTTCGGCCGCGGCCATGACCTGTTCAAGCGGCATAGCGGGATTGGCAAGTGCGATGTTTTCCCGGATCGAGCGGTTGAACAGCAGATTTTCTTGGAGGACCACACCAATCTGGCGGCGCAGCCAGGCCGGGTCGATCTGACCGATGTCAACCCCGTCGATCAAAACTCGCCCCGAAGCAGGGACGTAGAGCCGCTGCAAAAGCTTCGTGAGCGTCGACTTGCCTGAACCGGATGAACCGACAATTCCCAGTGTCGATCCCGGCTTCAGATCGATGTCGATGTCCTCCAGCGTCCACGGACCGTCCAGGCCATAGCGGAATTTGACGCCTTCGAAACGGACATGCCCTCGGATCGCAGGGAGCGCCACACGGCTGCCCGAACCCGGCTCGGTCGCCTGGTTGAGAACGTCTCCCAACCGGTCGATTGCAATCCGCACCTGCTGGAAGTCTTGCCACAGCTGCGCCATGCGGATCACCGGCCCCGATACGCGCTGGGCGAACATGTTGAACGCTACCAACCCCCCAACGCTCAAATCCCCCGCGATCACTGCTTCGGCCCCGAAATATAGAATTGCGGCAAGGTTGAGCTTCGAGATCAGCTGGATCGCCTGGCTACCGGTATTGCCGAGATTGATTACCTGCTGGCTGGCCGCACTATACCCAGCAAGCTGCCGCTCCCAGCGGTCTTGCCACTGCGGCTCGACCGCAGATGCCTTGACGGTCTGAATGCCGCCGATGCTTTCGATCAGCAGAGCATTGTTTGCCGATCCGCGTTCGAACTTCTCGTCGATCCGGGCGCGGATTGGGCGGGTCAGCAGGGCAGCAACCACGATATAGGCGGGCAGAGTCAGCGCTGTAACGATGAATAAAGTCGGCGAATAGAGCCACATTGCCACCAGGAATACGACCACGAACACCGGATCGATCAAGATTGACATCGAAGCGTTGGTGAGGAACTCCCGGATCGTCTCAAGCTGACGGACGCGCATCGCGGTATCACCGACTCGTCGCCCCTCGAAATAAGCAATTGGTAGGCTTAGCAGGTGGCGAAAGAGCTTTGCGCCGAGCTCGACATCAATCTTCTGGCAAGTCTGCGAATACAGCCGGGTTCTGAGCCAGCCAAAGGCTACTTCCCACAAGCTGACCGCCACGAATCCGAAAGCAAGGACTTGAAGGGTCGCGAGCGTGTTGTGTACGAGAACCTTGTCGATGACATTTTGGAAAAAAAGTGGTGCAGCAAGGCCCAAGAGGTTCAACGCCAGGGTGATAGCAAGCACTTCCCAGATCAACCGGCGGTACTTGACGATCTGCGGAATGAACCAGGTTACGTCGAACCGGCCGCCAGGACCCGCGACGCCCTCGCGGGTTGTCACCAGAACCAATTCACCCGACCAGATGGCAGCCAATTTTTGGGCTGTCGCGCGCTCCGGCGGCTGGCCAGGAATCTGGATCAAGAACTCGTTTGCAGCCGACTTACCGATCAGAAACCATCCCATCGCTCCATTGGCGAGCGCCGGCATCGGCGTATGCTCAAGATCAGCAATGCTGGCTACGACCTGTCGAGCGCGAACATCTTCCTGACGCTTGGCCAGCCTGAGCAGTTCTTGGGCGGAGACCGGATCCCGATGGCCAAGTTCGTGCTGCAATTGAGAGGGATCAATTGCAATCCGGTGGACGGCCAAAAGCGTTGCCAAAGCAATCAAACCGCTGTCAGCTGTGTCGCTGATAACGGAAGCGCCCTGCAGAGTGGACCGCCTCAGATCGGAATGTGTTCCATGCAGCAAAGTAACGCCCGTGACCCTATTCGAATCAAACGATTCGAAGTTCGGAGTGAACCCATAATTCATGGTGATTGCAACCGCTTAATTATCGAATTTGTGTGTATATTCGTCCTGCACTACGCCGCGGCTCCTCTCCGTTGCAGCTTCTGCTAGCACTGCCTTTCGCGAACTGGGGCAAGCTCGGTGGTCACAGTTTTGACCTCGCCACCGGACAATTCGTCCGATGGCCATCCCCTTTCATGACTAATCCACGCCCCTGACCGAACCCGGCCAGGCGCTGCAACGTGCGCTCATGCGGACCGTGTTGTCATGCTTTGCATGCCTGCCCGCACCACTCCTTCGAGCGACGTTTCCCTCTCTGCGTTCGGTGCAGACCTGTCCGTGCCCGGCCTCTTCGGGGCTCAGTCAAAGGGATGGTCCCTTGGACGGAAGAACAGCTTCGAAAGGTCAGCATCATGAAGAACACCGTCACTCTCGTCGGCTTCGTTGGCAACAATCCGGAAGTCCGCAACGCCCAGTCTGGAGCCTCGATCACCAACCTCTCGCTCGCCACCACCCGCAGCTTCAAGGACGCCAATGGCAACCGCCAGACCGAGACCGAATGGCACCGCATCACCTGCTTCAATGGTGTCGGCAAGAGCGTCGCCGAGCACGTCACCAAGGGCGCAATGATCACCCATGCGATCGAAGCCGCAGGCAAACCCCGCCACAGGATTGCCAATGAATGCGGGATGCACCGCGAGACCCTGCTTCGCGTTGCGCGCGGCGAGCGGCCTATCGGGCTCGACGAAGCAGCACGTGTGCTCGCCGCTTGTGGAGCGCACCCCCGCGCCAGCATGATCCTCGCGCTCGCCGGGCAGGAGGACCTGGCTTGCGAGTGGATGCATGGCGAGATGGGTGAATTTCTCGAAGAGTTCTTTACCAGCCTGCCCGTCCATCTGCAGCGCACCCTGGGCCGCCGGATCGAGGATCTGCGGCCTCGGTGGGCGGGCGGCACGGCGCAGCTTGTGGCGCGAATGCTCGCCAGGCACATCGACGATTTTGTGGGCCGCGACATCGCAACGTCGCTGTCACGGTAAATCCCTGAGTTCGGACGGGACCGAACCCAAGCGAATGAGATCAGCAATGCCGCATGCAACTCAAGATGAAACGCACACCCCACAACTAGCTGAAGCGATGCCGCCGACCCGGCTTCTCCGCCTGCCGGAGGTCATCGCGCGTGTCGGTTTGCGCCGCTCCGCCATTTACCAGCGCATGAGCGAGGGGCGATTCCCAAGGTCGCGATCGCTCGGCCCCAAATGCGCAGTATGGGTAGAGGCCGAAATTGACGAGTGGATCCGAGCAGTATCGCGAATGCCAAACTGATCGAGCTGCGTTCTTTTCGGTCAGGATCCGCGGCAATTGGCAGCTATGTCCCACTCGGGAAAAACCGGGAGCAATCGACCAGACTTGGTCGGTTTTGGTCGGATCTGTTGACGTCTAGTTCCCCTGAAAGCGGACTATCGCACTCACTGGAGCTTAAGTTCGGCAGGCAGTCCGGTCGGGTCCATCAAGTCGACCATTCGACAGGGTGGTTTTGCAAAAGTGGCAAGCGATTAGGTCGTAGTTCCCGATTATCGACGCCGGCGTGCAAGTCCTTCGTTTAATGGCAAGCGAATGTGGTAGTCAGCTTGCACGATGCCATTTCTTCCTTGAAATGAGATCATGCCGCATTTTGACATCATTACGAATGAGGATGGCAGCGTCGCACAAATCGTGCGTGACGGAACTGTGCATCATGAATCCGTGACGCTGGAGCCAGCGAACCAGATTGTTAGCACCTACTTCAAAATGGCAGCCGGCAACCTAGCAGGGATGAAAGACGCGGACGGCGAGCTGCGCCGCCATCGTGGGTTGCAGGCCTTCTTGACGAGCCTGACGGGCGTCGAAGCCTTCACTAACATATTTTTTCAGCAACTCGCGCTAGAGCGCAACCACCCCGAACTCTTGACAGTTGTTTCCAAGCAGTCCGGTCCACTGGTGAAGAGGATAGAAAAATGCCTCACGGTTGCTTTTGCTGATCCTATCCCAGCGCAGGATGCCTTAATGCAACGCATCGGGCGGCTTTATGGACTTCGCAACAACATCGTGCATCCGCGCTGGGAACCGACATCGATATGCCTCGTCGGGGACGTGTCTATTGCAATCTCCGGGTTGGCACAGAATTTTCAGGTTGTGTTCGAGAACGAGGAGTTCTGCCGCGAGACGTTCTGGTGGTGCGTGAAGCTCGTCGCAGAAGTGGGTCGAGCAGCTGGCAACACAGTCATCGAAAGTCACTGTTTCCATTGGACCGGCATTTATGGCCTTACTGACGAACGGCTATCCGAATATCTCAGTTTGGCGGAATCATACTAGGCGGCGTGGACAAATTCGGCTGCGTGGGGAGCCGCCTAGCTCAGCACTTAACGGCGAGCGGTGGTGTTCGACTTTCGGTTTGACCGGATGCGCTTTATTTTTGTCATGTTGCGCTTGATGTCGAGGCCCATAATCCACCGCGACGCTGCTCCTGCACCGAGTATAAATCCAATCATTAGGATGGCGCGATGCATCGGCGGAATGGCTTCTTTCAGCAGTTCGTTGGCATATCCAACGTAAGCACAACCAGCCAAGAAGACTGCGCCTGCCAGCACCGACATCAATTGAGATCGTGAAACCATGAGGCACATATGCGCGAGCTTTCCAGTGGCTGCAATCGTCGTGCAGCAGGGCGGCGAACGCGATTGACGAAATGCGTCCGGGTTGATTCAAGGCTGCTTTTTGGAGGCAGGCTTGAGCCGAGGCGATCTCACCGAAGCGGAATGGCGCGTTCTGAAGGACTTGCTGCCAATCGAGCCAGAAAACCGTGGGCGAGGCAGGCCTCCCGAGCAGAACCGCTCGATCATCAATGGCATACTCTGGCGGCTTCGGTGCGGAGCACCATGGCGCGACGTTCCGACCAAGTATGGGAGTTGGAATACCATCTATCGCCGCTTCCGACGATGGAGCGAAGCTGGGGTCTGGGAAACCGTGGCGGTGACACTCGCGGAGATCATGGCAGACAGCGGCCACTACAGCATCGACAGCACCACCGTCCGCGCCCATGTCTCGGCAGCGGGCGGAAAAGGGGGACTCATCGATGCGCTCTTGGCCGCTCGCGGGGCGGGTTCACCAGTAAGCTTCACTGCCTGGCTGATGCCCTCGGACGACCGCTCGCATTCCATCTGACGGTCGGTGAGGCGGCAGATTGCAAAGCCTATGACGCCCTGATCGACCTGCCCGAGCGCGCGCCTAACGCTTTGCTCGCCGACAGGGGCTACGATGCTGATGCCATCCGTGCGGACCTCGCAGAACGAAAAATCGAGGCCGTCATTCCCGGTCGGTCAAACCGTCGCGTGAAAATCGAACATGACCGGGCGCTCTACAAGCAACGCAATCGCATCGAGCGCATGTTCGGCCATCTCAAGATCAACCGCGCCATCGCCACCCGCTACGACCAACTCGCCAACAGCTTCCTCGGCATGGTCCATCTCGCCACCGTCAGATACTGGCTCAAATTTGTCCACGCCGCCTAGTCAAAGGGCTGATGAGGCTTTTGCCCCCTGCCGCCGAACCAGTGCCGGATGCGGGGGCGCCATTCGACCAACCACCGCAGTTCCCAGTTCACGGGTGAATGTCAGATTTCGGGCGAAGCCGACATTTCTGTCCGATGCCGCGCTTCAGTTTGGCGATTTAGCTGCGGCTCATATCTTTAACGACGTGATATACTTGGCGCTGAGATACTGAGCCTTGAGATCATCCATTTCCACTTGGCAGAACTCTATCGCTCGATACGGGTTCATCCCGGCCAGGAGCCACGCACGAATTGTCTCGTTAAGCACGCGCGTGAAGGCCGGGAAGCGGCGGACGCCAAGGCCGACAAATCGTCCGTTGCGACGAGCCGTGAAATCAAACGGCGGGCCCGTTCGAAGCCCCCCGCGGAACTCGTGTGACGGACGACCGTGACATGGCCGGGCCGAACAGACGCTCAGGCCGATTTCTAACTAGCTGAAAAATGGCTGAAAAAACCGCATCTGCGTGTAGATGAAAAAACGAGACGTGCGCTCCTAGTAACATTATAAATAGCGCAGTGTGACATCCCGGAATCGCGCTCATGAATGTTGTCGAATCACTTCTCCTCCAGCATGGTCCGGCCCTCTCGTCGGATATTGCCCGCAGGCTGGAAGCGACCGGCCTGAGCCCAGATGTCGCACGACAGCGTATCTCGCGTGCCGGCCCAAATGTCCACCGGCTCAAGGGGCTCGTCTTCCCGCGCAACGCACGTTTCCTTTATCATGAGAAGCAAGCTGGTTCGGACGCCTATTGGAGCGCTCTCGCACGAGATCTTACTCAAGCGAGCCCCGCCTATGGTCCTGCCTTGGCAGCCCTGCAGGCGCGCGATGGCGTTGTCCCGCTCGACTGCTTCTCGATCATTTCAGGCTCCCCCATTCGGCAGCGTGGACAGATCTCAAGCGACACCGTCCTTGAACGTCTGGAGGCCGTCCATCTCGTCCGCCGAGGCAATCTCCAAGGTGTAGGTTCGGTCGTCGCATTGCGCGCGGATGGCTACCTGGGCTCGCCGAATTTCGATCGTTTGAGGGCCCGGCTGCTGGTCGAGAAGATGCTGCTGCTCGCGCTTCGAGACTGGGCGCGTCGGCTTGGCGTCGCGAGCCACGACAAGATCGCGATCCGCGGCGAGGCAGAGCTTCCGGAATTCGGCACGTTCAAATGGGATCTGGTCGGTCCGTCCTATCTCGTCCCGATCGTTCGCCGCGGAAAGGAAGGGGCGCCGCTGCCCGGTTTTCTTGTGGCCGACGTGGTTGCGGGTGCGGCATTGGACGAACATGCGGTCGCCGCCTTCGTCCGGAAATACAAGCTCTCGGCGGCTTTGCGGAACCTGCCGCCGTTCATGCCCGTGCTCATGGCCGACGGGTTCACTCGGGAAGGGTTCCGACTGGGTAGGTCCCACGGGCTGATGTTGGCGACACCAAAGAACCTTTTCGGTCGCGATATTGCGGTCGGTCTCACCACATTGCTGGAGACGATGGCGAAAGCGGCCGCGGTTGCTGTTGCGCGGCCCGAGGTCATTGGCGAGTTGTTCGACAAACTCGGCGGCATCGAGGGCGCTGATCGCAACCTTCGCGGCTCGCTGTTCGAGTTGGTGGTGGGCCATGTCGTCCAGGCGCGGTTCGGCGGATCCATCGACATCGGCCGGCTTGTCGACTTCGATGGCTTTCAGGCCGAGATCGATGTCAGGCGTGTGATCGCAGGTGAAGTCTGGATCTACGAGTGCAAAGGCTATCAGCCCGATCATCTGATCAGCGCCGAGGAGATCGAGCATTGGCTCAAAAGCCGCGTACCGGGTCTCTATAAGGCGACGCGCGCCGAGCAGCGTTTCCAGAACGCGGAAATTCACTTCGAATTCTGGACCAGCGGTGGGTTCAGCGCGGAGGCGATCGCACTTTTGGAAACAGCAAAGATCAATACCAAACGCTATTCGATTGGTTGGCGAACGGGCCGAGAGGTGCGGCAAGAGATCGGTCGCCTTCAGTCGCCTGGCATGGCCAAGATGTTTGACGAACATTATCTCGACCATCCGATTGCCCGGTTCAATCGCAAATATGATGGCGCGAAAGCGCTTGCGGACCTCGCCTTGGATCTCACGCTAGGACTGGGCGGTGATACCGCTTCAGACGAAGGCGAAGATGCATCCGAGGCGCCGCCGCTTGCGCTTCCCAGAGCATCCACTGCGCTTGTCCGATATACGGGTTCATCCTCTTGATTTCGTCGCCACGCGACGTGACGAATATTCTATATGGTCGTCATGACCGTCACCAAGACACTCGCCCCGCACTACTTTGAGCTTACCGACATTCGAGCCGTCCAAGGCCGGAGTTGGATTCCCCTGCGCCTTGACCAAGAGGTTGAACGAGAAAGTCCGTTCCAAGGTGTTGGCGGGATTCGCGAATATTCCGGGGTCGCGAGCCTTGCCGTGCTCGAGGCCGATCGGGCGGTTGTTGACGGCTTTACCTGGAGCGATGTCGATCAATCGACGCATGACCGCAGCTTCGATGGCGGCCTGTACCGGCCGGCCGATGTGCATTGCGACTGGAGCCCGGAACGCAATATCGTCGGCGTCCGGCTCGTCCTAGCCCAGGCGATGGGCGGCTTCGACAGCGAGACATGGCATCTTCACCAGGATCTCGTGATCGCGCTCAAACTGGTGCGCGAAGGCGATGTCTGGTTTCGGCCAGATGAGGGCTGGGCAGACGTCGCCCGGCTTAGACGCAATGAGGAAGACCGGCCGGTGCTGCTCGAGATGCGGGCGGAGATGCTCTCGGATTATCTTGCGGCGCGTGGTATGGCGCTGTTCCTGTCGAGCTATCATGAGCGTGCAGCTTATTTTGCCGAGAAGCCGCCTTATCCCCGGGTCGATGAGCACCGCGAATGGTCTTCTGACCGCGACCAGCATGAAGCGTACATCACCGAAGCGGAGTTCTCGCCCGAGCCCGATTTTAGCTTTCGGGGACTCGGCGCGCTCTGGCGCACGGAATGGTTTGAACCCGGAAACAGGAGCATCAGGGTTCGCGGTGATGCCGATCCTGACGAGGTGACTTTTGCGGTCGGTCCAAGCGGGGAACGCAAAACCGCAGGCCAATGCATCGGCGCAATGACCTATCTCGCATTCAAGCCCACCCTGGTCCCGGCCTTGCTCCACTTCCGCAGCGGGAGACTCGGATGGTACACCGGCGATACCGGCGCCATCGCCGCTGCGGACACGGGTATCCATTTCGGTATCAATGCGCTCGGGCTCGTCACGATCTTCGCCAAAGATATCGCGAATCTTGACGGTTGGGAGCAGCGCGCCTGGGCGGCCCACAGCACGCCGATCGACGGCGGCGCCTCGCGCGAGTTGCTCGACGCGCAGATGAACTGCAAGCCTGCCGACACGGTGGCGCCGGAAACTCAGATACTTGCTGCATTGGGCGCCCTCGATTCCGCTTTCCAAGCGCGGTACGGCAGCGCCGCTGCTTCGCGAGAATGGCGCTGTCGACAGCATTCTTCGTCGCACCCACCGGTTCCGCGCTGTCGAGCATGATGAACTACTGGCGCTCTCCAAGGAGCTGAACCGGCTGCTGATGGAGCGCGTCGACATAGACCTCCTTCGCGGCCCGGCGTCGATCCCGCCCAAGGAAAAAATCGGCTCGCTCAAGGCGCTAGAGCGCCTTATCGAGCAATCGATTGGTCAATCGGACGCGAAAGCGATGATGGCACCGCTGTTCGGCATATACGACCTACGCAACGCCGATTCGCATCTCGGTTCGAGCTTGGCAGAAAGCGGCTTCGAGCGGGCGCGCGTCGATCGGGAGGTGCCGCTGGTCGAGCAAGGCCGCCAGCTCATTGCGACATTCGTTAAGACGCTGTGCGAAATCAGCACCGTCATCGATCAGGGAGGGGTGGGGGTGTGACAGTCTCGCGGCAATCAGAAGTAGCGCCCAGGTGGGTCATCTTGTAAGCAGGACGAAGGGGGAACAGGTTCGAACCGCGTTCGGACGATGCCCAGGATCCGCGCTTGGAAAGGAGGGCTGATGTCCACGAATCAGATTTTCGCCCTTCTCAACTCCCATATCGAGGGTGACGAAGAGCAGTTCCTCTCGATCGCTCTGCAATATGCTGCGCAGCAGGCCCGCCAGGGGCATGCGGAGGACGCGGCCAAACTGAAGCGGCTCGTGCAGAAAGCGCGCGACCGCGCCGCTGGTGCACCGGCCCCCCAGACCCCCATTCCGCTGGCGCGCCCGCGCAGCGAGCTGCAGGGGCTCGTCGAAAGCGGCTACCCCAAAACCAAGCTCGACAGCATGGTGCTGGCCGAGCCCGTACGCGAACGGTTGTCCCGGGTCGTGCGGCAGCAGGTCGAGCGGGCGCGCCTGCGCGAGCATGGTCAAATTCCGGCCACCCACCTCCTTCTGGTGGGCCCGCCCGGCACCGGCAAAACGATGACCGCGTCTGCGCTTGCCGGTGAGCTGCGCATGCCGCTATTCACGGTGCGACTGGACTCTTTGTTCAGCCGCTTCTTCGGCGAGACGGCCGGCAAGCTGCGGCTGCTGTTCGATCAGATCGCGCAGACGCGCGGCGTCTATCTGCTCGACGAATTTGACGCCATCGGCGCACGGCGCGGCGATCCCCATGATGTCGGCGAGATCCGGCGCGTGCTCAACTCCGTGCTCGCGTTCATGGAGGAGCCTAACGCGACTGACAGCCTCGTGATCGCGGCGACCAACCATGTCGAGATCCTCGACAAGGCACTCGCCCGCCGCTTTGATGAGGTGATCGAATATGGTCCGCCCGATGCGGATGCAGCGCGATCGCTCCTCTCGCGGCGTCTGGGGAAATTCAAGCTGACGGCGAAGGCATGGACGCATGTCGCACCGCTTGCCGAAGGGCTAAGTCAGGGCGAACTGGTTCGCGCCGCCGACATGGTCGTGAAGGATGCGATCCTTGAGGGTGCGAAGTCAGCGTCCGCCGATCGTCTCGTTCAGGCACTCGAGGACCGGCAAGCCTTTCGCCAGCGCTTCCATCGCTAGCGGCATTCCACAGAATAAGGTGAAGCGATAGGGCCGCTCGGGGGAGTGGCGGATAAAGTGTGAGGGGATTATGCCCGGCAATGTAGAAGGCGCGGCGCGCGATCTGCCGCATATTTCCATCACTCGTTGGCGCGAAAGCGCGAAATACACCTATCCGAAGACCCGTCGCAATCATCGTGAGCGGCGCGACGACTATCCGGCGCATGCCCAGAGCCTGCTGGATCAGCTCGCCGCTGCTCTCGGAGTTGTTCCGGCGGCCGGGGCCGACGACCGGGTGGCAATCAACGGATTGAAACGCGGTGTCCTCGTCGAACTCGACACGATGACGCCTGGCGAACGGGCCAAAGCGACGAAGGTGCCAGCGCTCGATTTCCCTGGTCAGGGGATCGCGGTCTTGAAGTCTGAGCGCATGGAGGACCGGACCGAGAAGGCCATCCTTTTTGTCCCCGATGATGCGCGCGGCTTTCTCAATAGCCGCCTAGCTGCCTATGGCAGCGAGAACCTCGGCAACCATCCGCGTCCGGATGTCGACAAGTTCGAGGTCATCGAAACTATTCAGGATGCCGACAGCCGGTCGCTCCTGTCCTCGCAGCTATCCGAGGACGATCCGGAGAGATGGTGGGAGCTCTGGCTCCGGCGATCAGACAATCAGCAGCCTGACGCAATCGCGAACGCGGTTATTGGTGCCATCAACCAAGCAGGTCTCGCGGTCCACGCCGACCGCTTGCGCTTCCCAGACACCGTCATTGTCTTTGTTCGCGGGACATCCACGACCGTTCTCGCCATGGCGAACCGTGTCCACGGCGCGATCACGGATATTCGCCAGGCCGCCGGCAATATCGAGCTGCTGCTGGACCAGGAGGGAGGCCTCGGTCAGCACGATCTCGTCGAACATTATGCTGACCGCGTGATTGCGGTCGAGGACAATGCCCCGGTCGTCTGCATTCTCGACACGGGCGTCTCCGCTGCTCATCCTTTGATCGCACCGGGGCTAGCAGGCGCGTGGGCGGTGGACGAGAATTGGAACGTTGACGATCACGCCCCCTTTGGTGGGCATGGGACGGGCATGGCCGGTCTCGTGCTTCACGGCGATCTCGTCGGACCCTTGAGCGACAATCGTGAGGTCGCGCTCAGCCATGCGGCCGAGTCCGTCAAGTTTTTGCCGCCGCAGGGTTTTCCGGCGACCGAGCCAGCGCGGTGGGGCATCATCACCCAGTCGGCTATCGCCGTCGCCGAGACCGAGCGGCCAAACGTCGCGCGCAGCTTTTGCATTGCAACGTCGTCCGGCCATTTCAGTCCGGAAGCGCCGTCGAGCTGGAGCGGCGCCCTCGATCAGATCTGTGCCGGATCGATGGTCGGGGAGCGCCTTGCGGATGTGTCAGCCAAGGACCATCCGAAAAGGCTCGTCGTCGTCGCGACCGGCAATATGATTGGTGGGGCCAAGGCCGAAGTCCTGCAGCACCACTCGCTGGAAGACCCATCGCAAAGCTGGAATGCGCTCTCGATCGGTGGTTTCACCGCCAAGGTCGATCTTTCGGTCAAGGAGCCGCATCTCGTGCCTTTGGCGGGCGCCAACGAGAAGAGTCCCTTCAGCTGTGGATCGCAGCTCCTTCCGCCCGATCTGACCCCCATCAAGCCGGAGGTTCTGTTCGAAGCCGGAAACATGATGGTCGATGGCGCGGATAATTGCGATTGGCACGCAGCCGTCTCGCTCGTGACAACGGGCAAGGATGTCGCCAATGAGCCGCTCACGCCATTCTGGGCGACCAGCGCGGCGACGGGTATGGCGGGCAACTTCGTCGGCCGACTAAATGCTGCGCTTCCTGACCTCTGGCCCGAGACCTACCGGGCGCTGACCGTCCATTCCGCGGAATGGCCGGCGCCGATCCGCTCGAAACTTATAGGGCGCGGACGGAGCTGGAAGACGCTGACCAAGGGCGCGAAGCAGCAGTTGCTCCGCGATGTGGGCTATGGCGTACCTGACCTCACCAGAGCGATCGCTTCAGCAAAGAATGACGTGACGCTTTTCGTCGAGTCTGCAATCCAGCCTTATGTGGCGTCTGCCGACGGCCGGTCGGCCGTGTTCAATGAAGTGCATTTCTATGCGCTGCCATGGCCTCGGGCCGCGCTCGAAGCGCTCGAGAATGCGTCGGTGACGATGCGGATCACCTTGTCCTACTTTATTGAGCCGAACCTCACGGGACGTGCCAGCACACGGCCTGATACCTATCGGTCCTTTGGCCTGCGTTTCGCGATGAAGAAGCGGACTGAAACCGCCAATGAGTTTCGTCGCCGGCTCAGCACTTTCGAAGGCGAGCGCGAGGAGGCCGGAAAGGAAACGGACTATTGGCTGCTCGGGCCTCAGGCGGTTCAGGCGGGGTCGCTGCATTGCGATCTCTGGCGTGGTCCCGCCATCGATCTTGCCCGCCATGATCTGATTGCGATTTACCCCGTTGGTGGGTGGTGGAAATCGCATATCGGTCAACGCCGCATGAGCGATGTTGCTCGATACGCGCTCGGCATCTCGATCACGGCTCCAGATCAGGATGTCGATCTCTATGCCGAGATTTCAGCGGAGATCGAGGCACGGATCGCTGCGGAGGTGGCCGTTGCCGCCGGACCAGGCGGTCCCGCTTGATAGGGGATTTAGCGTGAAGCGCATCGATCTCGCCAACCTGCTGGCGTCCTCGACGAACATTAGCATGTTTACGGAAAAGCTCGTCACCCGGACGCGCGGGCTTGGCCAGCACGCCCTGGCCGAACTCCCTGGCGACCGTTCGGTTGCCACTTTCGTGACAAGTCTGGCTTATGTGAGTGACACTGCTCAATGGCTGGGTTTGCCGGCGACAGCCGCCGCCTGTGAGCGCTGCCACGACCTCATAAAAAACTGGCGGCAGGGCGAGCGGATTCTCGTCAGCCGCGATCGCGGCGAGCAACTTACGACGAACTGCTATCAGATCGCCACAGCGCTCGGTGACGAACTCGCTCGACACCACACTTATGTTGTAGCGCCCGCCGAAGGAGATTTGATTGATAGCGGCGTCTCTTTGTTCGGACTGGATGTCGTTCAGCATTTTCCAGATACGCGGCAGGACATCTCGGCAGGAGCTCAGTGTCGGGCCTATGAGCTCTGGACGGCATCGGTCATGCATATGATGCGGGTTGCAGAGGTCGGAGTGGGAGCATTGGCCGATCATCTATCCGTCAAACGTGGCACGACTTGGGGAGGAACAATCGCCAATATCAACGATGCCCTCAAGGATGCGACCCGCATGAAGGGAGACCCGCAGCTCCGCGCTTGGGCTTCCGAGACGGGCAGCTACCTGAATTTCGTCAAGGACGCCTTTCGGAACCCGGCGATGCATCCGGAGCGCAGTTTTTCCGCTGAAGAGGCGAAGATGATCTACGACAACACCCGGGCTTTCATGCGGATTCTGACCCAGCGGCTGACCGCCTGACTGCTCAGGCTGCTAGTAGCCTACAAGCTGGATTGTCCAAGCTCTGTCGGTCATTCCCTCCGTAGGGCAATCATGCCCCCTCTCGCCGCTGAGGTGAGCATCGTTGAGACCGGCCATGACAGCTGGCGTTTCAAAAACCGCAGTTAGCCCCTACTCTCTCCCCATCTTCAAAACCGACTTTCGCTGTGCGCACCTCCGCCGGGCTACGCCCGAGCTCCGCGGCATCTAGCGCAGAGCGCTCCTCAGATCCCTCCGCTAAATCCCGGAAAGGGGTCCCTCTTCAACGCCGATATGGGGTCCCGTTTGCGTGCCGTTTGACAGGGTAGCGCGCTCAGCCTTCCTAGGTTCCTCCTTAAGGTGAACGAAGGGCAGCTGTTTGAGCCCTAAAGGGCTAAAAGCTACTATTCAGCAATCGGCCTAGATCCAGTCGGTCTGTAATGTGCGCGGACGTGTGTTGAACGGTCGCTCCTGACCGGAGCTGCCGTTCGACATAGTGCGTGCTTACGGCGGCTATGTCCCAATTCGCGCCCTTAAGGGAATCCGGCAGCAGTCGACCAAAACTGGTCGATCGGGATGGCCATACGGAACGTCTGGCGCCGCCATGCCCCTTTCGGCTTGGCGCTCAATGTTGACCAGACAGGTCTTTTGCGGGTGAGCGTGTCGCCGAGCTCGGCCATATCGACGTCCCCTATCTCGGACCTCCGGACTTGTGGAATGTCGGACGCGCCGCGTTGGGTCATCGTTTTACGTCCGGCCCCTTGCGGAAAAAGGTCAATTAGCATATGTTAGACAAGATCTAATTTTGTTGGACAAAGCCCAATGGCCAAGCAAGGCAGCAGTATCAAGGACGCGGCGAAGAGCCGCGCCAAGGGACCAAGCGGCGTCGGCCGGAAGAACCGGGTCCTGCGTGGTGCGGGTACCGGCCAGTTTCTCGGCGTGCACGGAACGATGGTAGAGGCGGTTATGGCCGCGGCTGAGCGCTCCGGCCTCCTCCATGAGAAGGGAGGACGGATCGGCGGTCGCGTCAGTCCGGCGCTTGTCCGCCAGGCGAAGGCGCAAACCGGCATCAAGACCGATACCGACCTCATCGAGTTCGCGCTCGCTAGCGTCGCGCTCGAAGACAGGTTCGCCGAGAGCTTTAAAGCCGTGCGCGGCACCGTCGATCCGGACCTGAAGCTCGGCTTCTGACGTGCCGGGGTTTGACATCGACGCCGCGCGCCGTTGGGCGCGCTTCGACCCAGGCCACACGCTCGCGCGCCGCAACGATTCCGAGCTTCCGTTCGTCAGCGCGGAAGAAGTCGCAGGCCAAGCGCTCCTGCTCGATACGTGCGTTTATATCGACCAGATGCAGGGCCGTGCGCCCGGTCTTGTCGAGCAGCTCGTCGATACGCGGCACGTCCATCACTCGACTGTCGCAATCCAGGAACTGATGCACACGGTCGGTGTGCTGCGTCCAGAGGATGGCAGGACGGCCAGTGTTGTCGGCGCGGTGCGGGCGCAGATTGCGGCGATGCCCGATCACCGCGTGTTTACGCCCGATGCCGACGTGCTCGGAAGGGCAGCGCTGCTCGCTGGTATGCTCTGCCGGCTGCAGGGCTATGCTCAGGACGCGAAGTTTAAGGCGCTGCAAGACTGCACGCTCTTCCTGCAAACCCAAAAGCTGGGATTTACGGTGTTGACGCGCAACATCGTCGAGTTCGATTTCCTGCTTCAGCTTGTTCCGACTGGGCGCGCACTTTTCTACCGCACGGCGCATAAGGCATAAGACGACAAGGATGTTGCGTTTCGCGGGCGCGACCTGCCGGAACGCTATGGTCCGCGCACCACCTGCTACAATCGCTTCGTTCGTTGGCGGAAAGCCGGTGTGTGGGATCGAATGATGGACGCCATCACCGCCGCGCATGATGGCGACATCCAGATGATCGACAGCACTTCCATCCGGGCGCACCAACAGGCTGCGACGGCAAAAAGGGGGATCGAGATTATTGTCTCGGTCGTTCCCGAGGTGGGCTCACGACCAAAATCCACGCGGTCGTCGATGCGCGAGGTCTCCCGATCCGGCTGAGCCTGACCGCTGGTCAAGCCCATGACGGCCAAACCGCTGACGATCTGCTCGATCATGTCGGCGCTGGAACAATCGTATTGGCGGACAAGGCCTACGATGCTGATCGCATCCGGGCGTCTCTCCGCGAGAAAGGGGCGTTCGCCAATATCCCGCCCAAGGTCAATCGTCGGTCAAAGCCGTACTTCAGCACTTGGCTCTACCGGGAGCGGAACCTCATCGAGCGCTTCTTCTCCAAACTCAAGCACTTCCGCCGGGTTGCCACCCGCTACGACAAACTGGCCGAGAACTTCCTCGCCATGGTCCAACTCGCCTCAATGCGACTGTGGCTGCGCGCTTATGAGTCTACGGCCTAATTCGCGCCCTTAAGGGAAACCGGCAGCAGTCGACAAATATACGCCGTTTCGATGGCGTTAAGAAGATGTCGCATTGCGCTGAAACCGGCCGGGACATCGGC
>Ga0208823_1000358_pt1 | contig 39985 bp, 33 predicted proteins | sample AD_UKC075_MetaG_FD_184440 | JGI IMG/M metagenome (GOLD analysis project Ga0208823, IMG submission 184440) | Active sludge microbial communities of municipal wastewater-treating anaerobic digesters from USA - AD_UKC075_MetaG (SPAdes) (version 2) | ecosystem: Engineered > Bioreactor > Anaerobic >...
CATCCCGTAGAAGCTGCGGAACACGAAGACCAGATTGATGATAAGGAATATAGCGGCTAGCAGCCAGACCACGCCGTGCTGTTCCCGCGACTGCAGTCCTACGGCCATTTCCACCGCCAACAGGCCGAACAGGGTGGTGAACTTGATGATCGGATTCATGGCCACCGAGGCGGTGTCCTTGAACGGATCGCCGACGGTGTCGCCGACCACCGAGGCATTGTGCAGTTCGGTACCCTTGGCGTGCAGCTCGGTTTCAACAATCTTCTTGGCATTGTCCCAGGCTCCGCCAGCATTGGCCATGAACACCGCCTGATAGAGGCCGATGATGGCCAGTGAGATGAGATAGCCGATGAAGAAGAACGGGTCGATGAAGGCGCAAGCCAGGGTACCGAAGAACACCGCCAGGAAGATGTTGAACATGCCTTTCTGGGCGTAGATGGTGCAGATCTCGACCACCTTCTTGCTGTCCTTATGCGACGCTCTCACCACCTCGTCCAGCCGGATGTGAGTGCTGATGAATTCCACGGCCCGGTAAGCGCCGGTCGACACCGCTTGAGTGGACGCACCGGAGAACCAGAAGATGGTGGCACCGCCGCTGATCAGACCAAGCAGGAAGGGCGGATGCAGCAGCGACAGCTTGTCGAGATTTTCGGTCAGACCGCTGGTCAGCAACATGACGATGGAGAACACCATGGTGGCGGCGCCGACCACGGCGGTGCCGATCAGCACCGGCTTGGCGGTGGCCTTGAAGGTGTTGCCGGCCCCGTCGTTCTCTTCCAGCAGGAACTTGGCGGCCCGGAAATTGAGGTCGAAGCCGAAGTCCTGTTTGATTTCGGTCTTGATGTTCGGGATCTGTTCGATGGTGGACAGCTCATAGACCGATTGGGCGTTGTCGGTGACCGGCCCGTAGCTATCGACCGCGATAGTCACCGGCCCCATGCCCAGAAAGCCGAAGGCCACCAGGCCGAACGAGAACACCGCCGCCATCATGCTGGCCTTGGCCAGATCGGGATTGATCACTGCCGCCAGTTCATATTGGGACACGACGTAAGCGCCGGCCATCAGCCCGACGATGATCACCCCCATCCAGAAGGCCGAGAAGTAACCGGCCACGATGCCGGACAGAATGTTCAGGCTGGCGCCGCCGGTCTTGGAGGCGGTCACCACTTCGCGGACATGTTTGGAATTAGTCGAGGTAAAGACCTTCACCACTTCGGGGATGATCGCCCCGGCCAGGGTGCCGAGAGTGATGATCAGCGACAGCTGCCACCACAGGTTGGTGTAGGTCTGACCGCCGATCACGAAGTGGCCAATCAATAGATACGACACGATGAAGGTGATGACCACCGAAACGATCGAGGTGATCCACACCAGCGAGGTCAGCGGCGCTTCGAAGTCGAAACGCACCTTCGACCCGTATTTCTGCTCGGCCAGTCGGCTGTTGCCGAAGTAGGAGACGCCAGAGGCGATGATCATCATCACCCGCATGACGAAGATCCACACCAGCAGCTGCACTTGCACCGCCGCTTCCGGCACGGCCAGCATGATGAAGCTGATCAGCGCCACGCCGGTGACGCCATAGGTCTCGAAGCCATCAGCCGTGGGACCGACCGAGTCGCCGGCATTGTCGCCGGCACAGTCGGCGATCACGCCGGGGTTGCGGGCGTCGTCTTCCTGAATGCCGAATTCGATCTTCATCAGGTCGGAACCGATGTCGGCGATCTTGGTGAAGATGCCGCCGGCGATGCGCAGCGCGGCCGCACCCAGCGACTCGCCGATGGCAAAGCCGATGAAGCATTTTCCGGCCAGCGCTGGCGGCACGAACAGCATGATGCTCAGCATGATGAGCAGCTCGGTCGAGATCAGCAACATGCCGATGGCGATGCCGGACTTGATCGGAATGGCGTAAACCGGGAAGGGCATGGCGGCCAGCGAGGCGAAGGCGGTGCGGCTATTGGCCAGGGTGTTGATGCGGATGCCGAACCAGGCCACCAGGAAGGAACCGCCGATGCCCACCAGCGAGAACGCCAGGATCAGCCCGACATCGGATACCGGGAGCTGTTGGACGAAGTAGAAGTAGCCGATCATGATGACCACGGTGAACGCTTCCAGGGTCAACAGGAACTTACCCTGGGTGATCATGTAGGTCTTGCAGGTTTCGTAGATCAGTTCGCTGATTTCGGCCATCGAGCGATGGACGGGCAGGCGCAGGATCTCGCGGTAGATGACGCCGCCGAAGATCAGACCGCCCAGGCAGACTAGCAGCCCGCAAAATAGCAGCGACCAGCCGGACATACCGCCGAAAAAGGTCGCCAGCGAGGTATCCGCCAGATCGGGCAGGGCCAGATTCGCTTCGCTGACGTGAGCCGTGTTGGCGAAGGCTGGCAGCGATCCCCATCCAATGGTGAACAGCAGGGTCGAGAGCAGGCAGACGATCGCCCGTCGTCCTGGTAAATAGGCAGAGTTAACGACTGTCATCGGTCATCCTCAAAAAATGACGAAGGGCCTCACGGTGAGGAGTTCTGTGAGTTGAACCAGGAGGCAGGCAAGCGGAATGGTCCGCTCTCGCGACGGGTTGGAGTCGGCTGCGTCGTAATGTATTGCCTGTCATTGGAATTTTATTGGGCGCGCGTTCTGAAATGCGCCGAGACGTCCTGGTCAGTCGGGTATTTCAGGCTGAAGGTGGACTGAATTGCATTTTTCTTGTAGCCAAACGCCCATCATTGCAAATTATAGGGTTTGCCACAGCTGCGCGCCATCGGTCAACAGGGCGATCGGTTGCCGCGATGGGCTGTCCTATACTGAATGGCAGGTGTTCCGGGATGGCAAACCCGCTGTCCGGCCGTGCCATAGAGGAGCCGCCGTGCAACGCAGAACTTTTCTCAAGACCCTGGGCGCGGGGGTGTGGACCGGGGCTCACCTGGCGCTGCTCGGTCGTGGCCAGCGCGCGGATGCGGGCGAGGTCACAGCCGGTGCCGTGCCCGATCTGGTGGCGGTCAAGAACGGTGAACCGGAAGCGCTGTTCGATCGAGGTATCGAAGCGCTGGGGGGCATGGGGCGCTTCGTCAAGAAGGGCCAGCGGGTGGTGGTCAAGCCCAACATCGGCTGGAACGTGCCGCCGGAGCGGGCGGCCAATACCAATCCACGATTGGTGCGCCGCATCGTCGAGCATTGTCTGCAGGCTGGAGCCAGGGAAGTCTATGTCTTCGACCACACCTGCGACGATTGGCGCGATTGTTACCGGACCAGCGGCATCGAGCAGGCGGTGAAGGAGGCGGGCGGCAAGATCGCCCCCGGTAACAGCGAAGGTTATTTTCAGCAGATCGCGCTGCCGCACGGCCAACGCTTGCGCGCAGCCAAGGAACACGAATTGATCCTGGGCGCGGATGTGGTGATCAACGTGCCAGTCCTGAAAAGCCACGGCGGGGCCAAGTTGTCGGTGGCGATGAAGAACCTGATGGGCGTGGTCTGGGACCGCGGGGAATGGCACGCCAACGATCTGCCCCAGTGCATCGCCGATTTCACCACCTATCGCAAGCCCGATCTGAACGTGGTGGATGCTTATAACGTGTTGCAACGGCATGGGCCACGCGGAGTGTCGGAAAACGACGTCGTCCGCCAGCGGTCACAGTTGTTGACGACCGATCTGGTGACCGCTGATGCTGCTGCCGCCAAATTGTTCGGCGTGGAGCCGGATACCGTGGACTATATCCGCATCGCCCATGCCATGGGGGTGGGGCGCAAGGATCTGGAGAATTTGGTCATTCGACGGATCGTGCTCTAAACCCGATGGCGTTTGCCCTGTGGAGGATTTCCCACAGGCCCAGGTGGACTATGAAACAGCTGTGGTTGAAGAAGATTCGGGTGGTGGTGGCGTTGGTGTTTCTGGCCTTGAGCACCGTGCTGTTCGTGGATTTCGACCGAATCGGGGCCACGCCATGGGCGACATTGGTGTTGTATCCGCAGTTCCTGCCGTCGCTGCTGCAGTTCACCCAGACCCTAGCCTGGACTTCGACCGGTTTTCTCCTGGTGTTGGTGCTGACCGCGCTGTTCGGTCGGGTCTATTGCTCGACCATCTGCCCGCTGGGCACCCTGCAAGACATTTTCATTCGCATCGCCGACAAGCTGCGCAAGCCGCGCAAGGTCAAGTTCCGCTATCAGAAGCCGCACGAGGCGTTGCGCTACGGCATCCTGGCGCTGGCGATCGGGCTGTTTCTGAGCGGCAGCACCTTAGCCCTGAGCCTGCTGGACCCGTTCAGCAATTTCGGCCGCATCGCCGGCGATCTGCTGCGGCCGCTGTATGTCGCTGCCTACAACGGGTTCGGACAAGGGCTGGAAGCGCTGGGCGTGGCGGGACCGTTTCCCCTGCAATGGAAAGCGCCGCCGCTGGCGGCCCTGGCCTTTCCCGCACTGTTTCTGATCGGCTTGATCGGCTTGAGCGCGACCCGCGGGCGGTTGTTCTGCAATCTGTTGTGTCCGGTCGGCGCGCTGCTGGGCCTGGTGTCGCGTTTTGCCCTGTTCAAGATCCGCATTCCTAAAGATGCCTGCATCGTCTGCGCCCAGTGTTCGATGTCCTGCAAGGCCGGTTGTATCCGGCTGAAGACCCAGGAGGTCGATTTCAGTCGCTGCGTGGCCTGTTTCGACTGCATCACCGTGTGCGAACCGCAGGGGATCGGTTACGTACGGCCCGGACCGGTCAAATATTATCCGCTGCCGACAATGGGTGCTTCGCCAGCGCATTCCGGTGCAGCGCCGTCGACCGCGCTGTCAGCGGAGGGGAAGAGCCGGCGAGCCTTATTACGCGGCGCGGCGACGGTGTTGGTGGGGTGGGCTGCGCTGCCCGATCCGCAAGCAGCCGAAGCCCGGCCGCACAATCGGACCCCGACGACGCACGCCAATGCCCGCCACTGGCCGGTCGCGCCGCCCGGCGCGCGCGACATCGCCCGCTTCAACGATCTGTGCACTGCCTGCCATCTGTGCGTGAGCGCCTGCCCTTACGGGGTGTTGCAGCCGGCCTTGCTGGACTATGGTCTGTCGGGCCTGCTGCAGCCGCATCTGGATTATCGGACCGGCTACTGCAGCTACGAATGCAATCGCTGTGGCCAGATTTGCCCGACTGGAGCGATTCGGCCGCTGGATCTGGCGGCCAAGCAGACCACCCAACTCGGCGTGGCCCGCTTTGTCCGCGACAACTGCATCGTCTATACCGACCATACCCCGTGCGGGGCCTGCGACGAATACTGTCCGACCAAGGCCGTGCATCTGGTGCCGTTTCAGGATGGCTTGGCCATCCCCACGGTGCAGGAATCGCTTTGCATCGGTTGTGGCGCTTGCGAGAATGCCTGTCCAGCCCGACCATGGCGAGCGATCTACGTGGACGGCCACCCAGTCCACCAGCTGGCGCAGCGCCCGATGGCCAAGCCGATCGAACCCCAGACCTCCACCGGCGACTTTCCGTTCTGACGATCATCCTTTGCCCTGTTCCCACCTCTGGCTCCGTTCCCTGACACGATGAGCATTCTCTACTACGACTGTTCCGCCGGCATCAGCGGCGACATGCACTTGGCGGCCCTGCTCGATCTGGGCGTGGAATACGACGAACTGGTCCTGGAGTTGGCGGGCCTGGGGTTGGACGGCTATGGCATTCAGGCCAGCCGCGCCAACCGCAAGGGCGTTACCGGCACCCAGGTGCGGGTGGTGGTCGATCCGCATCAACCCGAATATCGCAATCTGCGCCAGATCGAAGCGATCATCGGCCGCAGTGCGCTGAAGGAAGCGGTGTGCGATCGGGCGGTGACGGTGTTTCGCCGCTTGGCCGAGGCCGAGGCCCGCATCCATGACACCTCGCCCGATCGTATCCATTTCCACGAGGTCGGTGCGCTGGACGCCATCATCGATATCGTCGGCGGTGCGATCGCGCTGGATCGGCTCAATGTCGATCGGATTCTGTGCTCGCCGGTCGAGCTGGGCTCCGGAGTGGCGCATTGCGCCCACGGCGTCCTGCCGGTGCCGGCTCCAGCCACGCTGGAGCTGCTCAAGGGGGTGCCGGTCAAGCTCGGCGCGGTGCCCTTCGAAGCCACCACGCCGACCGGTGCGGCGCTGCTGGTGTCGTGCGTGGACGAATTCGTGGCGCGTCCCAGCTTCGCCATCAACCGGATCGGTTATGGCATCGGCCATCGCGATGGCCCCATTCCCAATGTGCTGCGCATTTGCCTGGGTGAGCAGTTGGAAGCGGAGGGCGAGCAGGGCGAGTCGTATCTGCTGGAATGCAATATCGACGATATGAATCCGGAACATTACGACTACGTGCTGGCGCGGCTGTTCGCCGGAGGGGCCTACGATGCCTGGTTGACGCCAGTGCTGATGAAGAAGAACCGCCCTGGCACGCTATTGAGCGCGCTGTGTGCCGAGGCGCTGGTGCCGGCGCTGACCGAAATCCTGTTGACCGAAACCACCACATTGGGCGTGCGCCGCTCGCCGGTGGTGCGCACGGTGCTGGCGCGGGTCAGCGCGCGGGTCGAAACGGCTTATGGCGCGGTGGCGGTCAAGACCGCCTATCGCCATGGTCGGCCGCTACGCTGCAAGCCGGAGTATGACGATTGCAAGCGGCTGGCGCTGGAGTGCGGTGTGCCGATCCATGTCATTTACGCTGCGGTGCAGACGGCCCTGACCGCGCAGGGCCTGCCGATGGAATCGGCCGAGTCGCTGCTGTGAGCCGCGCTGTGGCGGCGCTCATTCGTTGTCGAGGATGTTCGGTGGCGGCGGCGCCGGGATACAGGATTTGTTCTCGTAGTGAAACTGGGCGCTGCAATCGTTGCTCAGATCAGGAAAGGGCTTTTGCTCGGTTGGCGCAGTGGGATTGTTGGCGCAGCCTTGGGCGCAAGACAGCGCCAGACCGAGCACGGCGAGAAGAACGGGCGATTTGGGCATGGGGATGGCATCGAGAACGGATGGGTTGATCGAAACCGGCGCAAGGGATGGGAGTCGCCGGCTATTTCTTGCGACTGTCACAGGGCAGCTTAGCGAAGCGCAGCGGGCAGCACAACTGCGCCGCTCTGTCCGACGCTGGAGCGGTGGACGGTGAAGGAAGAATCGTTGCGTGCCTTGTTGGAACAGGTCCAGTCCGGTGCTGTGGCGGTGGACCAGGCGGTCGATCGCTTGCGGGAATTGCCGTTTCGCGATCTGGGCGAGGCCGTGCTCGACAGCCATCGCGAGCTGCGGCGCGGCCATCCCGAGGTGATCTATTGCGCCGGCAAGACCGTTGCCCAGCTCAAGACCATCGTCGCCGCCCTGTTGGAGGATGATGGCGACATTCTCGCCACCCGCGCCACCCCGGAAATGGCGGAGGCCGTGGCGGAACTGTGGCCGGCAGCTCGCTACAATCCGCTGGGAAGGGTGGTGGTGATCCAGCGCTGTCTGCGCCCGTTGACCGAGACCTGCATCGCCATTGTCACCGCCGGTACGTCCGATTTGCCGGTGGCCGAAGAGGCGGCTGAAACCGCGGTGCTGTTCGGCAACCGGGTCGAACGTATTCATGACGTGGGAGTGGCCGGTCTGCATCGCCTGCTGGCGCGGCTGGATGCGTTGCGTCGTGCGCGGGTGCTGATCGTGGTCGCCGGCATGGAAGGCGCATTGCCCAGCGTAGTGGCCGGGCTGGTGGCGCGACCGGTGATCGCGGTGCCGACCAGCGTCGGTTACGGGGCCCACTTCGGCGGATTGGCGGCGCTGCTGGGCATGTTGACCTCCTGCGCCGACGGGATCGGAGTGGTCAATATCGATAACGGCTATGGCGCGGCCTGTCTGGCCAGCCTGATCAATCATGGCTGAAAAGGCCATGGCCGCAGCGCGAGGATGGTATGGCAGTCAAGGTTCATGTCGATGTGGTCAGCGCCGAAAAGGAACTGTTTTCCGGGCTGGCGGAACTGGTGGTGGCAACGGCCGAATTGGGCGAAGTCGGCATCCTGCCGGGGCATAGCCCGCTCCTGACGCGCTTGAAGCCGGGCCAAGTGCGAATCCAGATCTCGGCCCAGGAGACCCAGGTGTTCTATATCTCCAGCGGCTTGCTGGAAGTGCAGCCGCGGATCGTCACGGTGCTGGCCGATTACGCCGAGAACGCCGCCCATCTCGACGAAGCTGCTGCCGTCCGCGCCCGCGAGGCGGCCCTGAGCACATGGGGGCGATGTCTGAGCAACATGGAATGCGCCAAGATCCTGGCCGAGGCGACGGCGCAATTGCAGGCGATCGACCACCTGCGGCGTCTCAGCCAGCGGCTGGGGAAATGACGAAGCAGACTTATGACGACGACCAAACCCCTGATTCTGATCGATGGTTCGTCCTGGCTGCACCGGGCCTTCAACGCGCTGCCGGCGCTGAGCACTCGGGCCGGTGAGCCGACCGGCGCGCTGTACGGCGTGCTGAACATGTTGCGCCGACTGCTGGCCGACTATCGGCCGGATTATCTGGCGGTGGTGTTCGACGCGCCCGGCCCGACCTTTCGCCATGAATGGTTCGCCGACTACAAGGCCCATCGGCCGCCGCTCGATCCACAACTGGTCCAGCAGATCGAGCCATTGCATACCTGTATCCGCGCCATGGGCTTGCCCTTGCTGCAGGTGGCTGGCGTAGAAGCGGACGATGTCATCGGCACCCTGACCGGTCAGGCCACGGCCAAGGATCTGCCGGTGCTGATCGTCAGCAGCGACAAGGATCTGGCACAACTGGTCAACGAGCAGGTGCGGATGCTGGACACCATGAAAAATGTGGTGAGCGACGTGGCGGGGGTGGAGCAGAAGTTTGGCGTGCCGCCGGCCCTGATCGTGGACTGGCTGGCGCTGGTCGGCGACAGCTCCGACAACATTCCCGGCGTGCCTGGCGTGGGGCCGGTGACGGCGGTCAAATGGCTGCGCCAGTACGGTTCGCTCGATCAGCTGATGGCGCATGCCGCCGAAATCACCGGCAAGATCGGCGATAAGCTGCGGGCCGGATTGGAACAGTTGCCGTTGTCCCGTCGGCTGGCAACCCTGGATTGCGCCGTTACGCTGCCGGTGGGGTTTGAGGATTTGCGGTTGGCGGCGCCGGATACGACCGCGCTGCAGGTGTTGTACGAACGTTATGAGTTTCGCGCCTGGTTGCGAGAGCTGCTGTCCGATGGACCAGAACCCGCGACCTCGTCGCCGCCAGCGCCGGTCAAGATGCCGATACAGGCGGAACTGGACGGGATGGAACCGCCCCTCCGAGTTCCTGTCGATTACCAATGGGTGTTGGATCAAGCGGCGCTCGATGCTTGGCTGGAGCGGTTGCGGACCGCCGAGCTGTTCGCCTTCGACACCGAGACTACCAGCCTGAATTATCTGGATGCCCGCATCGTCGGGGTGTCGTTTGCAGTCAGTCCGGGCGAGGCGGCCTATGTGCCGCTGGCGCACGACTATCCCGGCGCGCCGGATCAACTGGATCGGGCCGCGGTGCTGGCGCAGTTGCAGCCACTGCTGGAAGATCCCACCCGGCCGAAGCTGGGCCAGCATCTCAAGTACGACCTGCATGTGCTCGCCAACCATGGCGTCGCATTGCGTGGCATCCGCCACGACACCTTGCTGGAATCCTATGTGTTGGATTCCACCGCCCGCCACGATCTCGATTCGCTGGCCGAACGCCATCTGCAACTGCGCACCATCCACTTTGAGGATGTGGCCGGCAAAGGGGCCAAGCAACTGACGTTCAATCAGGTTCCGCTGGAGCAGGCCGGTCCCTATGCTGCTGAAGACGCTGACGTTACCTTGCGCCTGCACCGTTGCCTGTGGCCGCGTCTGGAACGGGAGGCGCGATTGCAGCGGCTGTACCAGGAGCTGGAAATCCCGCTGATCGAGGTGCTGGCCCGGATGGAGCGGATCGGGGTGCGGGTCGACGCGGAGGCTTTGCGTCGGCACAGCGGCGAATTGGCCAAACGGTTGCAGGAGCTGGAACAGCACGCCTACGAGCTGGCTGGCACTCGGTTCAACCTGGGATCACCCAAGCAGCTGCAGGCCATTCTGTTCGAGCAGATGGGCCTGCCGGTTGGCAAGAAGACCGCCACCGGTCAGGCGTCCACTGCCGAAGATGTCCTGCAGGAACTAGCGCTGAACTATCCGTTGCCGAGGGTCATCCTGGAACACCGCACCCTGAGCAAGCTGAAGTCCACCTACACCGATCGTCTGCCCGAACAGATTCATCCCCGTACCGGTCGGGTCCATACCTCCTATCATCAGGCCGTGGCCAGCACCGGTCGGCTGTCGTCCTCCGATCCCAATCTGCAGAACATCCCGATTCGCACCCCGGAAGGACGGCGCATTCGCCAAGCTTTCGTGCCGGAACCGGGTTGGACGATGCTGGCGGCGGACTATTCCCAAATCGAACTGCGCATCATGGCGCATCTGTCCGGTGATCAAGGGTTGCTGGCGGCATTCGCGAGCGGGGCCGACGTGCATCGCGCTACTGCCGCCGAAGTGTTCGGGGTGGCGCTGGAAGAGGTGAGCACCGAGCAGCGGCGCAGCGCCAAGGCCATCAACTTTGGCCTGATCTATGGCATGTCGGCCTTTGGCCTAGCCCGGCAACTGGGCATTGAGCGCGGCGCAGCCCAGGCGTACGTGGAGCGCTATTTCGCCCGCTATCCCGGCGTCAAGGCGTACATGGACGATACCCGTCGCCGCGCCGCCGAGTCGGGCTATGTGGAAACGGTATTCGGACGGCGGTTATACCTATCCGACATTCGCGCTCGCAACCCACAGCATCGGCAGGCGGCGGAGCGTGCCGCTATCAACGCGCCGATGCAGGGCACCGCCGCCGACATCATCAAGCGGGCGATGCTGGCGGTGGATCGCTGGCTGACCGAATCCGCCATCCCGGTCCGCATGTTGATGCAGGTGCACGACGAACTGGTGTTCGAAGTGGCGGCGGACGCGATTACCGAGGCCAGTGAGCACATCCGAGAGGCGATGGTGGCAGCGGCGGAGCTGCGCGTGCCGCTGGAAGTCGATGTCGGAATCGGGAGCAATTGGGATGAAGCACATTGAGTCGATGGCGGGCAGCTGCCGCTTCATCGTCGATCTGCAGGCGCGGGTGGGCGACGAGGGGTTGGCAACTGGACAAATCGGCGATGCTGGAGAATGATGGACGGACGCTGGCCGGGAAGGGCTGGACAGCGCGCGTCCTCACCTCAACCCTTAGACGAGATCAAGGAACATTCATGCGTGTGCGGTTGTTTATCCCACTGCTGCTGGCGTCCAGCCTGGGCTGGGCTCAGGATGCAGCGCCCCCTCCCGGTTTGGAGCCGGTTCCCGATGGCCCTCCGGATACCTCCCGCCATCAGGATGCGCCTGCCCCGGAGGTGACGATTCGCCAACTCGGCGCGCAGGGTTCCGTCGAGGAGTATCGGGCGGGTGGGGTGCTGTACATGATCAAGGTCAATCCCACCAAGGGCGCGTCCTACTATCTGGTGGATACCGACGGCGACGGCAATCTGGAAACGCGCTCCAATGATCTGGAGAGCGGAATGCTGATCCCGGCCTGGGTGCTGCTGCGCTGGTGACGAGCCCGCACTGGGCGGGTTCATCACCAGGCTGTCGCAGTCAGCGCGACGGCCGCCATTCGCGGATTTCACGCCGCAGTTGGGTCCGGGCCTGGGTCCGTTCCGCGCTCCGGGACTTCTGGTGTGCGCCGCCCTTGCGCAGGATCGGCGCGGCAGCGACCGGATTGCGGTGCTTCGGTTTGGGTAAATTGTTCATCGGTATCGTCTCCGGTCAGCCTTTCACGCAGACCACTTGCTTGAGGGTATGCACCACCTCGACCAGGTCCGACTGGTGGGCCATCACGGCGTCGATGTCCTTGTAGGCGCCCGGAATCTCATCGAGCACCCCGGTATCCTTGCGGCATTCCACCCCTGTGGTCTGGGCGATCAGATCCTGCGGATCGAAGGCTTTCTTGGCCTGGCCCCGACTCATCCTGCGCCCCGCGCCGTGCGAGCAGGAGCAGAACGATTGCGGTTCGCCCTTGCCGCGCACGATGTAGGACTTGGCGCCCATGCTGCCGGGGATGATCCCCAGCTCACCTTCGCCGGCGCGAATCGCCCCTTTGCGGGTGATGAACAGCTCTTCGCCGAAATGCCGTTCCACCGCGACATAGTTGTGGTGGCAGTTGATCGCCTCCCGGGTCAGGGTGAACGGTGGCAACTGACGGGCCAGAGCGTCCAGGATCAGCCGCATCATCTCGCGCCGATTGGTCATGGCGTAATCCTGCGCCCAATGCACGGCTGCCACGTAATCATCGAAGTGTTCCGCCCCTTCTTGCAGATAGGCCAGATCGCGGTCGGGCAGGTTGGCGAGGTGCTTGCCCATGTCCTTGCGCGCCAACTCGATGAAGTAGCGGCCAATGATGTTGCCGATCCCACGGCTGCCGGAGTGCAGCATCACCCAGACATCCTGGTTTTCGTCCAGGCACAGCTCAATGAAGTGATTGCCGCCGCCCAGCGTGCCCAACTGTTGCGCCCAAATCCGTTCGACGTGCTTCTGCATCTTGAGAATGCCGGGGTGCTTACCGACGATACGATCCAATCCGCCGTCCAGTGCGCGGATCGTCGAAGCCGGAACGCCGGGCTTGTCTGAGTGCATGTCGAACCCGACCGGTACCGCCGCTTCGATGGCCTGACGCACCGGGCGCAGACTGTCCGGCAGCTGGCCGGCTTTGAGGCTGAGCCGCACCGCGTTCATCCCGCAACCGATATCGACCCCTACTGCAGCGGGGATGATAGCGTTCTTGGTGGCGATGACTGCGCCCACGGTCGCGCCGATGCCGACATGGACATCGGGCATGGCCGCGACGTGGCTGTGGATGATGGGCAACTGGGCCATCTTGGCCAGTTGGGTCAGGGCTTGCGGGTCGATGTCGTCGGTGTAGATCTTGACCGGCACTCGGCCCTTATTGATGATTTTCTGAATAGGCATGATCGCTGCTCGCAGCAAAAATTCTGGATTCCCAAAGCAAAAAGCCCTGGATGACGATTGTCATCCAGGGTCATTTCCATTCGAGGGAAGCGGAGCTCGGAAGACAACCAGGGCCTTCCGAAGGCTGCCCGGAAAGCATCACATGGCGGGGTGTTCTAATATGAGCATGTGGAATACCTCCCGTGCACTGGGGCAGTTCGAACAGAGATCTAAATACATTGGTGAGACAGGCGGAATGATAAGCGCGTTCGTTTCATTTTGTCAAAATGCATCTGAGCGCATGCAATCCACCCCATGTCTGATAAATTCTTAAGGAAACGCACACTCCGGGGGAGAGATTTCACCATCGGAGGGTCGTATTCCATCCACCACTAACGACCTAGAAGGATCATGGAACATGCAGCGCCGTGAATTCATCAAGAAAGCCGGCTTGGGTTTGGCCGCCGCCGCAGGAACAGCGGCCGTTCCCGCCATTGCCCAGACGACGCCCGCGCCGGCAGCGTCGGCTCAGCCTCAGGAGGCGGGTCTGCCGACCATCAAGTGGCGCATGGCGTCGAGTTTTCCCAAGAGCCTGGACACTCTCTACGGCACCGGCGACTTCATGACCAAGCGCATTGCCGAAATCACCGAAGGCAAGTTCGACATCCGGATCTTCGCCGGGGGCGAGATCGTGCCGCCAAACGGAGTGTTGGACGCGGTCCAGCAGAATACGGTGGAGTGCGGCCAGACCTGCGGCTATTACTATCACGGCAAGAACAAGGCGTTTTCGCTCGACACCGGCATTCCGTTCGGGTTGAACGCCCGGCAGGTGAATGCCTGGTGCTATTTCGGCGATGGCTTGACGCTGTTGCGTGAATTTTTCGCCAAATACAACATCGTCAATTTCCCCGGCGGCAATACCGGCGTTCAGATGGGGGGGTGGTTTCGCAAGGAAATCAAATCGCTGGAAGATCTCAAGGGTTTGAAGATCCGTATTCCCGGCTTCGGCGCGGAGGTGTTCCTAGCGCTGGGCGCGGTGCCGCAACTGCTGCCGGGACCGGAAATCTATCCGGCGCTGGAGCGTGGCGCGATCGACGCCGCCGAGTGGGTCGGCCCCTACGACGACGAGAAGCTGGGCTTCTACAAGGTCGCCAAGTATTACTACTACCCGGCGTGGTGGGAGCCGGGTCCGATGATTTCGTTCATGGTCAACAAGGAGCAGTGGGAGAAGCTGCCCAAGCCGTATCAGGTGGCGTTCGAGACCGCCGCTGCTGAGGCCAATGTCCGGATGCTGGCCAATTATGACGCCAAGAATCCGCCGGCCATCCAGCGGCTGGTGCTGAATGGCGCGCAGCTCAAGCGCTATCCCGACGACGTGATGAAGGATGCCTACGACGCGGCTCAGAAGATTTACGCCGAAGAATCGGCCAAGAATCCGGATTTCAAGAAGATCTACGATTCGCAGCGCGCCTTCCAGCAGGTCTCCAACATCTGGATGGGGCTGGCCGAAGATACCCTGGCCAATTTCATGCAGGCGCAATTGCGCGCGAAGAAATGACGGATCGATCATCAGCAGCGAGCGGACGGCTCGCCGCTGATGGCGGTTACTGCGGAGGCTTGGGCGCGATCTGCTTGAACAGATTGGATATATCATCCTCCGGCGGCGCTTCCGGGCGGCTCCCATTCGAGTCGTCCTGCGGCGCCAGAATCTGCACCGGGGCCGACTGGCTGGAGTGCTCCGGTCGGTCGAGACCGAACGTCACGATCGAGGGAAAGAGAATGATCAGGCCCACCATGAGCATCTGAATGACGACGAACGGTATCGCGCCCCAGTAGATGTCGCTGGTGCGCACCTGAGGCGGAGCCACGCTGCGCAGGAAGAACAGGGCGAAGCCGAACGGCGGGTGCAGGAAGGAGGTCTGCATGTTGACGCCCAGCAGCACACCGAACCAGATCAGGTCGATGCCCAGTTTCTCCGCCACCGGCGCCAGCAACGGCAGGATGATGAAGCTGATTTCGAAGTAGTCGAGGAAGAACGCCAGCAGGAACACCAGGGCGTTCACCACCAACAGAAAGCCAACCTGGCCGCCCGGCAGGTTCAGCAGCAGGTGTTCCACCCACAGATCGCCGTTGACCCCGCGAAACACCAGGCTGAACACGCTGGAGCCGATCAGGATGAAGATCACGAAGCTGGTGACTCGGGCCGTGGAGGTCATGGCTTCGACCAGCAGCGTGTAGTTCATCCTGCGCCGGATCAAGGCCAGGACCAGCGCGCCGACCGCGCCCAGCGCACCGCCTTCGGTCGGAGTGGCCCAGCCGATGAAGATGCTGCCCAGCACCAGAAAGATCAGTACCAGGGGCGGAACCATGGCCACTACCACCCGCAGGGCCAGCGCCCAGCCTCGCAGGGTGCGCGCTTCCGGCGGCAGAGCCGGAGCGGTGTGCGGCCGGAATGTAGCGTTGATCAGGATCCAGACCAGATAGAATCCCATCAGGATGAGCCCTGGAATGAAGGCCCCTTTGTACATGTCGCCTACCGAACGGCCCAACACGTCGGCCATCACGATCAGTACCAGCGAGGGCGGAATGATCTGGGCCAGGGAGCCGGAGGCGGCGATCACGCCTGAAGCCAAAGCCCGGTCATAGCCGTAACGCAGCATGATCGGCAGCGAAATCAGCCCCATGGCGATGACCGAAGCGGCGACGACGCCGGTGGTGGCGGCCAGCAGCGCCCCGACCAGCACCACCGCATAGGCCAGTCCACCGCGGACGCCGCCGAACAGCTGGCCGATGGTGTCCAGCAAATCCTCGGCCATGCCGCTGCGTTCCAGCACCAGTCCCATGAAGGTGAAGAACGGCACCGCCAACAGGATCTCGTTCTTCATGATACCGAACACCCGATCGGGGAATGCCTGCAGCAGATTGGGAGTCAACAGGCCGAGCTGGATGCCCAGTAGACCGAAGGCCATGCCGACCGCCGCCAGCGAAAACGCGACAGGGTAGCCGATCAGCAGGAACACGATCAGCGCCGAGAACATGATCGGCGCCATGTTGGCGATCAGGAATTCGCTCATGTCAATGCCCACCTCGCAGGTGGGGCATGGGGCGATGGCCGGTTAGCACCGCGATGTTCTTGATGGTCTCGGACAGCCCCTGCAGGCTGAGCAGGACGAAGGCGACGGGTATCGCCAGCTTGATCGGCCACCAGAACAGGCCGCCGGGGTTGGGCGAGGCTTCGTTGGTCCGGTAGGAGATCAGGAAGAAGTTCCAGGAGTCGATGGCGATCAGCAGACAGACCGGCAGCAGGAACAGCAATCCGCCGACGATGTCGATCCAGACCCGCGCTGTCGGCGGCAGCTTGGTATACAGGATGTCGATGCGGACGTGACCGTTTTCCCGCAGGGTCCAGGCCGCGCAAAACAGAAAGACCAGCCCGAACATGAACCACTGCGCTTCCAGCAGAGCGTTGGAGCCCCAGTCGAGCGTGTAACGCAGGGTGGCGGCTACAGCGCTGGTCAGGCAGCAGAACAGGATCAGCCAGATCATCGAGCGGCCGATCGCGGTGTTGACGGTGTCGATGACGGCCGCGATGCGGAGCAGGAATTTCATGTCGTTTCCTGGAGGGGGTCAGGGTAGGAGGGGAAAAGTGCCATGATGGACCATCGGTGTAGCGATTTTGCGCCAGCTGGACGCGCAGTCCGACAAGTTTAGGCGGCCAGGACCGGATACGCCAGGTGACTGCGCTGTTAAGATATCCATTCTAAGCCTCCTTTGGCGCTTTCTCGATTCCTATGAGAGATCATCGATGCAATACAAGGATTTGCGTGATTTTATAGCCCAGCTGGAGCAGCTAGGCGAGCTGAAACGTATTCGCGTGGCGGTAGATCCGAAACTGGAGATGACCGAGATTTGCGATCGGGTGCTGCGGGCTGGAGGACCGGCCATCCTATTCGAGAACCCTAAAGGTCACGCCATTCCGGTGCTGGCTAATCTGTTCGGCACCCCCCGCCGGGTCGCGCTGGGCATGGGGGCCGATGACGTGGAAGCCTTGCGCGAGGTGGGCAAGTTGCTGGCTTTTCTCAAGGAGCCGGAGCCGCCCAAGGGGCTGCGCGACGCCTGGGAGAAATTGCCGGTGTTCCGCAAGGTGCTGGACATGACCCCGCGCAAGGTCGGTCGGCCACCCTGTCAGGAGCGGGTGATCGAAGGCGCGGACGTCGATTTGGCGCGACTGCCGGTGCAGTATTGCTGGCCGGAGGATGCCGGGCCACTGATCACCTGGGGGCTGGTGGTGACGCGCGGACCGAACAAACCGCGCCAGAATCTGGGCATCTACCGCCAGCAGGTCATCGATCGCAACAAGGTCATCATGCGCTGGCTGGCTCATCGCGGCGGGGCGCTGGATTTTCGCGAGTGGCAGCAGGCCCGACCGGGAGAGCCATTCCCGGTGGCGGTCGCGTTGGGGGCCGATCCGGCCACTATTCTGGCGGCGGTTACGCCGGTGCCCGATACCCTGGCGGAATACGCCTTCGCCGGCTTGCTGCGTGGCTCGCGCACGGAAGTGGCGCAATGTCTGGGTAACGACCTGCAGGTGCCGGCTTCGGCCGAGTTGGTGCTCGAAGGCCATATCGCCCCCGGCGAGACCGCGCTGGAAGGGCCATTCGGCGACCATACCGGCTATTACAACGAGGTGGACCGCTTTCCGGTGTTCACCATCGACCGCATCACCCAGCGCGAACATCCGATCTATCACAGCACCTACACCGGCCGACCGCCGGATGAGCCGGCCATCCTCGGCGTGGCGCTGAACGAGGTGTTCGTGCCGATCCTGCAGAAGCAATTTCCCGAGATCGTCGATTTCTATCTGCCGCCCGAAGGCTGTTCCTATCGCTTGGCGGTAGTGGCCATGCGCAAGCAATACCCTGGACACGCCAAGCGGGTGATGCTGGGAGTGTGGTCGTTCCTGCGCCAGTTCATGTACACCAAGTTCGTGATCGTGGTCGACGAGGACGTGAACGCGCGGGACTGGAAGGATGTGATCTGGGCCATGACCACCCGCATGGACCCGGTGCGGGATACGGTGATGATCGAGAACACGCCCATCGATTACCTGGATTTCGCCTCGCCGGTGTCCGGGCTGGGCTCCAAGATCGGCTTCGACGCCACCAACAAGTGGCCGGGCGAAACCACCCGGGAATGGGGCCGGCCCATCGCGATGAGCGCCGAGGTCAAAAAACGTGTGGATGAACTTTGGGGGCAATTGGGGTTATAAAGAAGGTATCGATGCTGGCCAGGTCCGGATGGCGAGCGCTGTTCGGTACCGGTTTGCCGTCGATCATGACCATAACCCTGGATTCATCTGTTCGCTATGCCCTATCAAATTACCCTGAAGAACAGCGGCGACCACTTCCAGGTCGCGGAGAACGAAGCGATTCTGGACGCAGCCCTGCGCGCGAAAGGCAGCATATTGCCCTATGGCTGCCGCAACGGTACCTGCGGTTCCTGTATGGCGACGATTCTGTCCGGCCAGATCGACTATCCCGACGGGCGGCCGCCAGCCCTCAGCGAACGCGAGCAGGCCGAAGGGAAGGCATTGCTTTGTCAGGCCCGACCACGTTCCGATCTGGTGATCGAAGCGCGCGAGATCAAGACCGGTGCCGATATCGCGGTGCGGATTCTGCCGTGCCGGGTGGAACGCCGGGAGCTGCTGGCGCCGGATGTGATGCGGCTTTATCTCAAGTTGCCAAATACCGAGCGCCTGCAATTTCTGGCCGGGCAGTATGTCGATGTGCTGCTGGCCGACGGGCGGCGGCGCGGTTTCTCGCTGGCCAATGCGCCAGAGGCCGACGAACTGCTGGAACTGCACGTGCGCCAGGTGCCGGGCGGTTTCTTCACCGGCTTCCTGTTCGAGCGGATGAAGGACAAGGCCCTGTTACGGTTTCAGGGGCCGTTGGGCACGTTTTTTCTGCGTGAAGATTCGCCGCGTCCGATCATTCTCATTGGCGGCGGCACCGGGTTCGCGCCACTGAAAGGGATGCTCGAACACGCTTTCCACACCGGGCTGGAGCGACGGCTGCATCTGTATTGGGGCGCGCGGGCCCAGGTGGATTTGTATTTGGACGCTTTACCGCGCCAGTGGGCCGAAGAGCATCCGAATTTCTGCTACACGCCGGTGTTGTCGGAGCCGCACCCGGAGGATCGCTGGGAAGGCCGCACCGGCTGGGTGCATGAAGTGGTTGCTGCCGACTATCCCGACCTCAGCACCTACGACGTGTACATGAGTGGTCCGCCGCCGATGATCGAAGCCGCCAAAGCCGTATTCGCCGCTCAGGGCTTACCGGCGGAACAACTGTTCTACGATTCCTTCGAATTTTCGAGCCACTGAGTCCTTAGCGGCGTTCGAGTGGATCGATTGGCCCAACGGCTGGAAAGCATTGAGCCACAACCTGCAAGGCGCAAGATCACTGGTCATATCCGATTTCGGATCGGATATGACCGACCCCCTATATCGTAATGGGGTCATGCAGGTTTTCTTGACCCGTCATTATGGGGAGAGCACCTGGATAGTGGTAATGTTGGATACATATCGGCCACCCGATTTATCTCCCGGCACTACCAGACGGGCCATGCCGTCGCTACTCAATAACTGCCCATCGCCAGTGGCGTAGGCAACCATGATTTGATCTCCGCCAAAACTGCTTAACAGCTCCGCTACGGCGACAACGACCTCATAACAGTCCGAGGCGCGAACCAGAACGTATTTGGAAAGAATATCGTTCTTGACTGCAGGATCGGTGACTACGACCGCTTCATTGAGCAAATCGGCGAGGAGCACGCCAATGTAGCTGGTTTGCACCGGGCCTTTGCCGGTGTAATACCAGACGTCGAGCTTGGAAGGCGTGTATTGCTGGAGTGTTTCCAAAGTGAATGTCTTCTGATTCGTTACGCCGCCAGACAAGGTAAAACTATCAGAGACGCCACCGTCACAATTGGCTTTGAGAGCCGGGATACTAACCGTTTGTCCAAGACTGATGGCGCTATAACCGACAAGACATAGAAAGAATAGTTTTTTCAATGACGATCTGAAAATCATGGCCGCAATACCCCTCCAGTATTTGCTCGAAATTACCTGGCAACCCATCGATATATAATTATATATATAACGGCAGAGCGCAGCAATGTTCGCATTGGCATTTTCAATGTCTCGGCATCGATTCTGGATTCTGGTCGATTGCCGGAATGCATGAAATGACGCTGAAAGCGATATGACCGCAGCTATTTCATCGATTGGTGACGATTGTCTATATTGCGATGCGGCGACAATGGTCGATACGGAAGGGTGGGACGTTGATCAGCGCAAGGCGGATTTTCGACGTGATCGACGTAGTGGGGAGCGTGACAAGGATGAACCGGCGGGCGCTTTGTCGGCGACCCGCCGTCACAGGATGGATGTCAATCAGATTGGCGCAGGCACAGCCGGTTGATCCGGCCCTTCGAGTTTCTGCACCGATTCGGCTGCGGGGAGCATCGCACCCTGCTTTTCCAGCGGCTTGCCGACCAGCAGGCGCAGACCGGTATGGAAACACTGGCTGGCGTAGGTCAGTTCGTGCAGGGAAACCAGCAGCTCGCCCAGTTCCTGATAGGCATCTGGCATTGGCATCAGCTGGATGCTGCGTTCCAGATAATCGCGGGCCTTGGCGTCCTGCTGGCAGCGCTTGGCTAGGCGACCCAGGGTCAACAGCAGATAGGCGTCGTCGCCATGCTTGGCCAGCCAACCCTCGGCGACGGCCAACTGGGCTGCCGCGTTGCCGCGTCCCAACATGCCATAGCCGACCACCAGCTTCGAGCTCCAGCGGCGATCGATCGCTTCGCGCAACAGGGCCTCGGCGTCGTCGATGGCCTGGAAGTCGCACAGCGCGGTGGCATAGGCGACCAGCAGTTCTTCGTCTTCTTCGCGCAGGGTGGTCGGCGCTTGCCGCCACAGGGCGCGGAGCTTGTCCAGCGAGCCACTGGCCACCGCGATCTCCACCAGCGCCAGATAGGTTTGTTTCTGCAGCGCGGCCAGTGGCTCGGGCCCCAGCGCTTTCTGCTTTTGCAATTCCGGCAACAGTTGCTGCAGCGGTTCCCAGGTTTGCAGCTGCTGGTAGGTCCGGGCCAGCCACAACAGCACGCCGGGGTGGCGCGGGTTGAGGGTGTGCAGCGACTCCAGGATGGGTCGCGCCTGAATCGCTTGATGGTCGTCCAGCAGGAATTCCGCCCGGGCCAGCTGTATCGTCAACTGATCGGCGTCTGGCGCATCCTCGGCCTTGCGTAGATGCAGGTCGCGCCGCCAGGCGACTTCGCTGAGATGGTGGGCGGCCCGGGCTGCGTTCAGATAGTGCGAAGCCGGGTGTTCGCTGTATTCGGCGCTCTTGATCAGGGTTTTCTCGGCGGCTGCCCACTGACCGGCTGCCAGCTGCCGGACGCCCAGATTGAACAGCCGCCGCGCCTTGCGCTGCAACCGCCGTCGATTGGCGCGCAGGGTCTGGCCCGGCGTCTCCCACAGCCGGATGGCCAGCCGGACCCCGGCGTAGAACACGCCGAACATGAAAGCTAGGAAGATGACGAAGAAGGTCAGGCTGGTTTCGATGGTCCATTGGCCGATGCTGAGCATCGCGTAACCGGGATCCTGGCGCAGCGACAGGGCCATCCAGACCGAAACGAATAGGGTGACGATGATCCCGATGAGCAGCCTCATGGTTGCGCCTCCCCGGTGGGCGCCGGCTTCTGTTCAGCCGCAGCTGGAGTGGTCATCACCGAACGGACCGGCTGCCGGTGATTGAGCGCGTCGCGGAAAGCCTGATTGAGGCCGGTCAGATCCGGGATGTAGGGATTGAACTGAATGGCCTGCAGGGCCTGCAACTGGTTGAGGAAGGCCGTGACGCGGGTGTCCTGGGCGTCGAAGTAGGTTTCGGTCCACTTGCGCACCAGTTCAGCCGAGTCCTGATAGGACTGGGCGTCGCCGCGCAGCAGGGCCATACGCATGCTTTCCAGCTCCAGCCGCAGGTTCTGGCGCAGGAAGAATTCTTCCTCCATCGCGATCAGCGGCGGCGCTTCGCTGCGAACCCGGCGGATCACCACGATATCCTTGAACTGGTTCCACACCGCTTCGGTGCTGCGGTCCCACCACGAGCGCTCGCCGTCGGCGCTGAGCGTAACCTGAGTCGACGGCTTGACCCGGTTCTTGATGTCCGGCACGCCGGAATCGATCTTCACTGGCAGGCCGCCAACCTCCTTTTCCATCTCCACGACCTTGTGGGCCAGCGCGCTGATGTCGGGCAACTGGACGCCGCGCAGGCTGGCGATGGCTTCGGTCAGCATGGTTTGTACCGAGGCCAGGCTGCTTTCGTTGACGGTTTTCAACCGCTGCTGAGCGGCGTCCAGCGCCAGGCGAGCCGAAGCGACGTTGCGTTCCAGCTTGAGCTTGGAATCGGCCAGCCGCAGCAGAAAGTCCACCTCGGCCAGCGGAAAGGCGTTCACGTCGCCGCCTTTGGCCGCCACGGTCTTGACCGTTTCCAGATTCTCCGCCATGCCGCTTTGGCTCAGTTTCAGATTCTGGATGTATTCGTCGAGCTTGGCCAGACGGTCCTGTTGCGCCTGGATCTGCTGGTCCAGCTCGTCTTTCTGCTTCTGTACCATGGTCTTGTGGGCGTCCTGGCCTTCGCGGACCAGTTTGATTTCGCCCTTGATGACGTCGCTTTCACCCTTGACCAGCTCGACGGCATTCTTCAGCGGTTGCAGGTCGCCGCTCAGGCCAAGCAGTTGTTCCTTGAGGGCCTGATTGTCGGCGCGGGCCTGTTCGAATCCGGTCTTCAGCGCCTGTAGATCCTGGATCTGGCTCTTGAGCGCCTGCAGCTCCGTACCCTGTTGGGCGATGGCTTGCTTGATCGCCTGCTGCAGCCGGTTGGCCTGGGCGGCTTGATCCTGTTGCCACAGGTACCAGAGAGAACCGCTGCCGCCGGCCGCGCCCAGTCCGACCAAGAGGGCGAGCCAGGCCACGCCCCGTCCGCTCTTCGGCGCGGGCGCGGCTTTGGCGTCGGGCTTGAGGGTCAACGCGGGGGTCAATTCCACGGGTGGGGCTTTGGTATTGCCGTTATCGGGTTTTGGATCTGTCATGTCGCGTTACCAACTGAGAGAGAGGGATGGGCCGCCAGGCGGAGCAGGGCGGCGGCGATGGCGGCGTCGCTGGCTTCCTGAGCGAGCAGGAGATGATGGCAGCCGAGCTTCGCGGCGGCCTGCACAGTGCGAGTGCTGACCACGATCATCGGAGTTTGACACAGGTAATGTTGCCCGGCTGCGCCCAGCATATCAAACAGATTCGACAGGGTTTCGCCGCTGGTTGCGATGACCGCGCCGATGTCGCCCCGCGCCCAGCGCTCCAGCAACGGTTCGATGGCGATGTCGGGCCGTTCGCGCCGATAGACCTCGGCATGATCGACGCGAGCGCCCCGGCTGCGCAGGGTATCGGCCAGCAGTTCCCGGCCGCCTTCGCCGCGGACGATGGCGATGGCCTGACCGGCGACCTGCTGGAATCGAGGCAGCGCCAGCAGCGCTTCGCTGGTGAAATCCTGTTCCGGTCGTAGACAGCGGTCGATGCCGTGTCGGGCCAGCGCACGGGCCGTAGCCTGGCCGATGGCGGCAAGCTCCAGTCGGACCGGAAAGCCGCCCCGTTCGGTGATGTGCGGCAAGGTCCGATCGACCGCGTTGGCGCTGGTGAAGATCAGCAGATCGTAGTCGGTCAGTCGGGCGAACAGGGCCAAGGCCGGGCGCCAGTCGCGCGGTTCGACGATGCGCAGGGCGGGGCAGCGGATGGCGTGGCCGCCGTGGCTTTCGATCCACTGACACAGAGCGTCGGCCTGATGCTCGGGGCGGGTGACCAACACGCCCAGGCCCTGCAGCTGCCGGGATTCCTCGCCTGCCGCTGGATGCATGGCTCAGCCCGCTTCGAGCAGCCGGCGCAGGATGGCGTCGGCCCCGCGTTCCAGCAGCTGTTCGGCCAGCGTCGCGCCCAGTTCTTCGGCTGCCGTGGCCGGGCCGTGGAGGTCGCCGGCGACGATCCGGCTGCCGTCCGGTTCGCCCACCAGACCGCGCAGCCACAGCCCATCGCCCTCCAGCACAGCGTGCCCGGCGATAGGTACTTGGCAGCCGCCCTGTAGTCGCGCGTTGAAAGCCCGCTCCGCCGCGACGCGGGTATGGGTGGAGGGATCGTCCAACGCGGTGATCAGCGACCGGGTCCGCTCGTCGGCCAAACGGCATTCCACCCCAATCGCGCCCTGACCGACGGCAGGCAGGCTGAACTCCGGCTCCAGAATCCGGGTAATGCGCTGTTCCAGCCCCAGCCGTTTCAATCCAGCCGCGGCCAGGATGATGGCGTCGAATTCGCCGCTATCCAGCTTGGCGAGCCGGCTGCCGACATTGCCGCGCAGCGGGCTGATGCGCCAATCCGGATAACGGGCCAGCAGCTGGCATTGCCGCCGCAGGCTGGCAGTGCCGATCCGGGCATCGGCGGGCAAGGTGTCGAGCTGGGAATAGCGCAAGGATACGAAGGCGTCGTGAGGATCCTCACGGGCCAGAATCACCGTCAGGCCCAGGCCAGGAGGGAAGTCCACCGGTACATCCTTCATCGAATGCACGGCGAGGTCGGCGCGGCCTTCCAGCAGGCTTTGCTCCAGCTCCTTGACGAACAGTCCCTTGCCGCCGATCTTGGCCAGCGGGCTGTCGAGAATGCGGTCGCCGCGGGTGACCAGGCCGACCAGTTCGACCTGCAGGCCGGGATGAACCTGGCGCAGGCGTGCGGCGACATGCTCGGCTTGCCAGAGGGCGAGGGGACTTTTACGGGTGGCGATGCGCAGGGTATCGGCTTGCATGGTTTTGGTAAGCTATGGCGTCCTTTTTTAACCTGACAGAATATCTCATGAGCGACACACAGACCAACAAGACCTGGGGCGGACGGTTCACCGAGAGCACCGACGCCTTCGTGGCAGCCTTCACCGCCTCGGTCGACTTCGATCGGCGGATGTACCGTCAGGATATCGCCGGTTCGATCGCCCACGCGCGCATGCTGGCGCGGGTCGGCGTGTTGTCCCCGCAGGATTGCGAAGCCATCGTGCAGGGCTTGGAGACGATTCGCGCCGAGATCGAACGCGGCGAATTCGTCTGGTCGGTGGAGCTGGAAGATGTTCACATGAATATCGAGGCCCGGCTGACTGCGCGCATCGGCGATGCTGGCAAGCGTTTGCACACCGGTCGTTCTCGCAACGATCAGGTGGCGACCGATATCCGCCTGTACCTGCGCGACGCCATCGATATCCTGTTGGGCGAAATTGCGCGCCTGCTGGGCGGTTTGGCGACGATGGCAGCCCGTGAGGCCGACACCATCATGCCGGGGTTCACTCATCTGCAGGTCGCCCAGCCGGTGACCTTCGGCCATCACCTGCTGGCCTGGTTCGAGATGCTCAAGCGCGACTACGAACGGCTGGTCGATGCTCGCAAGCGGGTCAACGTCATGCCGCTGGGCGCGGCGGCGCTGGCCGGTACCAGCTATCCCCTGGATCGCCATTACACCGCGCAATTGCTGGATTTTGCCGGGCCGTGCGCCAATTCGCTGGATGCAGTCAGCGACCGCGACTTCGCCATCGAATTCACCGCCGCGGCTGCGCTGCTGATGACCCATCTGTCGCGCATGGCCGAGGAGCTGGTGCTGTGGTCTTCGGCTCAGTTCGATTTCGTCGATCTGCCGGACCGCTTTTGCACCGGCTCGTCCATCATGCCGCAGAAGAAGAATCCCGATGTGCCCGAACTGGTGCGGGGCAAGGTCGGACGGGTGAACGGTCATCTGATCGCGCTGCTGACCCTGATGAAGAGCCAGCCGCTGGCCTACAACAAGGACAATCAGGAAGACAAGGAACCGCTGTTCGACACGGTTGACACCGTGCTGGGCTGCTTGCGGGCTTTCGCCGACATGATCCCGGCTCTGCGGCCTAAGCGCGACAGGATGCTGCAGGCCGCCCGGCGCGGCTTCGCCACCGCCACCGATCTGGCCGATTATCTGGTGCGCAAGGGCGTGCCGTTTCGCGATGCCCACGAAATCGTCGGCAAGGCGGTGCGGTTGGGGGTGGACAGCGGTCGCGATCTGGCCGAGATGAGTCTAGCGGAATTGCAGCAGTTCTCGGCACTGATCGAGGAAGATGTCTTTCTGGTGCTGTCGCTGGAGGGATCGGTAGCGGCCCGCGACGTGCTGGGCGGGACCGCTCCGAATCGGGTGCGCGAGGCGGCTGCCCTGGCGCAGGCTTGGGTAGCGGAAGTCGTCAGGTCGTAACGGCGGTCCGGGTTCGGCTACTGGATGAAGTAGCCGGACACCCGCCAGACCCCGTCCCGGTCGCGCATGGGGGTGACGGTTTCGACGGCGGCAGCCTTGTTGGCGAACTGGCTGTCGAATTGGATCACCACATATTCGCCATCTGGAGCACCCGGCAGGCTGCGGGTGAAGGTCGCCGACTTGAGGGTGCGCGACTGCAAGGCACCCAACGGAGCGCGGGTGGCCTTGGCGGCGCGTTCCCATTCGCTGCGCATCACGGCGCTGCGAAACAGCAACGACGCCTTGTCCCAGCTTTGGCCATACTGGCCGGCATCGACCAGCGTCAGCCAGCTCTTGGCGGCGGCTTGCGCTTGGCGGGTGGCGTCGTTTTCGGCGGCGGCGGTGTAAGCCCCCCAGCCGAATGTCAGCAGCAGGATGATGCCAAGGCGTAGCAGTTTGAGCATGACGGTCTGTCCGATGGGTCCGTTCATGGGGGCGTTCAGGCCAGCGACACCGCCAGGACCCGTCCCAGCCAGGCCGAGATATCGCGAAGCTCTTCCCAGCACACTTCGTGGCCCATGCCGTAGTCGTTCCATTCCACCGGATGACCCAGGCTTTCCAGCAGTTCGAGACTCTGTTGACTGTGACGAATCTGAATGATGGCGTCGTAGTCGCCATGGGCCATGAAGATCGGCGTGGTCTGGTTGGCGGGCCGCCGTTCGCTGCTCAGCCGGCTGGCCAACGGAACATAACAGGACAGGGCCAGGATGCCGGCCAGGCGGTCGGGGTAGCGCAGGCCGGTGTGCAACGCCATCGCGCCGCCCTGGGAGAAGCCGGCCAGCACGATGCGGTCGGCGGGGACGCCGCGGCTCTTCTCCCGGTCGAGCAGCTGGTAGATGGCCTGTTCGGAGGCGTAGACCCCCTCGGCGTCTTCCTGGCGCGGCAGATCGAGGCTCAGCACGTCGTACCAGCCGCGCATCCGCATTCCGCCGTTGATGGTGATCGGGCGGATCGGGGCATTGGGGAAGACGAAACGAATGCCCAATTCGGATGGCAGGTGCAGTTCGGGCACGATGGGCTCGAAATCGCGGGCGTCGGCCCCCAGTCCGTGCATCCAGATCACGCTGGAGCGAGCGGCGCCCTCGGGTTCGATTTCGAGAGTCGTCAAGGACGTGTCATTCATGGCGTGGTTTCTCGCTCGTGCGTGGCAATCGGTATAAGGCGGCGGCAACGACGCGCTTCGGCATGACAAGCCGTCCCTGGGCCGGATGCGCGCAGTGATCGAATGCACGGTATACTAACAAATCAGTTTTCATTTCCGCGAGGGTGGGTGGCAATGCCCAGATTTCCTGCTGGACGGGTGCTGGCGTGGTTGACGTTGGCGATGCTGGCGGTCGGTTGCGGGCAGAAGGGTCCGCTCTATCTGCCCAAACCGTCGTCGTCCGAGGCGTCATCGCCACCGCCCACGACCGAACCGGCTCCGGCCCAATCGCCATCGCCACCGCCCACGACCGAACCGGCTCCGGCCCCGACGCCCTGACGACCTATGGATCATTTTGAATATCGCAACGGCGAATTGTTCGCCGAACAGACCCCGGTCGCCGCCATCGCGACGGCGGTCGGCACGCCCTGCTACATCTATTCCCGCGCCACCCTCGAACGGCACTGGCGCGCCTTCGATCAGGCCCTCGGCGATCATCCCCATCTGGTTTGCTATGCGGTCAAGGCCAACAGCAATCTGGCGGTATTGAACCTGCTGGCCCGGTTGGGCTCCGGTTTCGACATCGTCTCGGTCGGCGAGCTGGAGCGGGTGCTGGCGGCCGGTGGCGATCCCGGCAAGGTAGTGTTCTCCGGGGTCGGCAAACGGCGCGATGAGCTGGCCCGCGCCCTGGCGGTCGGCATTCGCTGTTTCAACGTCGAATCCGAAGCGGAACTGGCGTTCCTGGCGCAGGTGGCGGCTGAACAGGGCCGGCGTGCTCCGGTGTCGTTGCGCATCAATCCCGATGTCGACGCCAACACCCATCCCTACATTTCCACTGGTCTGAAGCAGAACAAGTTCGGCATCGCCATGACGCGCGCGCTGGAGGTCTACGCCCAGGCCGCCGCCTCGCCGCATCTCGAAGTCATCGGGGTGGACTGCCACATCGGTTCGCAATTGACCCAGATGACGCCATTCGTCGATGCGCTGGAACGGGTGCTGGCGCTGGTGGCGCGCCTGGAAGGGCAGGGGATCGTCATCCATCATCTCGATCTCGGCGGTGGGCTCGGCATCCGCTATCGCGACGAGGAGCCGCCGCTGCCGGCCGATCACGCCGCCGCGCTGATGCGGCAACTGCGCGGCAAGCCCTATGAGATCCTGCTCGAACCGGGCCGGGCCATCGTCGGCAATGCCGGCATCCTGCTGACGCGGGTGGAGCTGCTCAAACAGGGCGAGGACAGAAATTTCGCGGTGGTGGATGCGGCGATGAACGATCTGTTGCGGCCGGCGCTGTACTCGGCTTGGCAGGCCATCATCCCGGTCAAGCCACGCACGGCGGGCGCGCCGCGTCCCTACGATGTGGTGGGGCCGATCTGCGAGACCGGCGATTTCCTCGGCAAGGACCGCGAGTTGAACATCGAAGCCGGCGATCTGCTGGCGGTGCGTTCCGCCGGAGCCTATGGTTTCGCCATGAGTTCCAACTACAATGCCCGCCCGCGCGTCGCCGAGGTGATGGTGGACGGCGACCGCTTCCAGGTGGTGCGGCAGCGCGAGACGGTGGCGGAGCTGTACGCCGGTGAGGCGATGCTGGCATGAAGCGCACTGCCTTGGGGAGCGGGACATGAATGCGCGCTTCGTCAATCCATCGCTGGAAGAGATCGGCGTCCTGCTGCGACGGGTCAAGACCATCGCCGTGGTCGGTCTGTCGCCCGCGCCGAACCGGGTCAGTCATCGTGTGGCGCACGCATTGCAAGGTTTTGGCTATCGCATCGTCCCGATCAATCCGGCGGTGTCGGAAGCACTGGGCGAGCGCGCCTATCCCGATCTGCGGGCGTTGCCGGAGCCGGTGGATCTGGTGGACGTGTTTCGCGCCTCGCACCATGTCGCTGGCATCGTCGACGACTGCATCGCCCTGCAATGGCCGGCGTTGTGGCTGCAGGACGGGGTGATCGATGAAGCCGCCGCCCTGCGCGCGCGCAGCGCCGGCCTGACCGTGGTGATGGACCGCTGCATCTATCGTGATTATCTTCAGTTGATACCGTGAGCATGGCTGAGAAAACTTCCGAACATCCGGTCCAGCACCGACTGAAACTGCGCAATTTGCGCCTGACCGACTATGACGACGTCCGGGACATCATGGATCTGGTCTATCCCAACATGGATGGGGCTTGGTCGCGCGAGCAGTTCGCCTCGCAGATCGCCCGCTTCCCCGAAGGACAGATCTGCATCGAAGACAACAGCCGGGTGGTGGCCGCCGCTATCAGTCTGCTGGTGGACTACAGCCACTATGGCGATCGTCATACCTACTGGCAGATCATCGGCGATGGCTACATCACCACCCACGACCCCAATGGCGACACCCTGTACGGTGTGGATGTCTTCGTCCATCCGAGTTACCGCGACATGCGGCTGGGCCGACGGCTGTACGACGCGCGCAAGGAGCTGTGCGAAAAGCTGAACCTGCGCGCCATCGTGGTGGGAGGACGGATCCCCGGCTATGGCCAGTATGCCCACGTCATGACTCCCCAGCGCTACGTCGAGCAGGTCAAGGCCAAGGAGCTGGTCGACCCGATCCTCACCTTCCAGCTGGCCAACGACTTCCACGTGCGGCGGATCGTGACCGGCTATCTGCCCGACGATACCGAGTCCAAAGCCTTCGCCGTGCTGCTGGAGTGGCTGAATATCTACTACGAAGACAAGGAGGTCCTGATCGGCGGCCGCAAGTCGGTGGTGCGGATCGGAGCGGTGCAATGGCAGATGCGCCAGACCTCCTCACTGGAGGAGCTGTTGCAGCAGGTCGAGTATTTCGTCGACGCCGTGGCCGGCTACAAGACCGACATCGTGCTGTTCCCGGAATTCTTCAACGGCCCGCTGATGGCGCAGTTCAATCAGCGCAACACCGCCGAGGCCGTGCGGCAGCTGGCCGAGTACACCGAGCCGGTGCGCGAGGCGATCCTGGAGCTGGCGGTCTCCTACAATGTCAACATCATCGCCGGCAGCATGCCGGAATATGTGGGTGGGGTGCTGTACAATGCCGCTTATCTTTGTCGGCGCGACGGCACCTGGGACAAGCAGTCCAAACTGCACATCACCCCGGACGAACATGCCTACTGGGGCCTGCAGGGCGGCGACGCGCTCCATGTGTTCGAGCTGGATGTCGGCAAGATCGGCATCCTGATCTGCTACGACGTGGAGTTCCCGGAACTGCCGCGGCTACTGGCCGATCAGGGCATGCAGATCCTGTTCGTGCCGTTCTGGACCGACACCAAGAACGCCTATCTGCGGGTGCGGCGCTGCGCCCAGGCGCGAGCCATCGAGAACGAATGCTACGTGGTGATCTCCGGCAGCGTCGGCAACTTGCCCAAGGTGGAGAACATGGACATGCAATACGCCCAGGCGGCCGTGTTCACCCCATCCGATTTCGCCTTTCCGCACGACGCCATCGCGGCGGAAGCCACGCCGAACACCGAGATGACCCTGATCGTCGATCTGGATCTGGACAATCTCAAGGAGATGCGGGTGCACGGCAGCGTGCGCAACTTCCGCGATCGGCGGCTGGATTTGTACAAGGTGGCCTGGACCGGCCGGACCTGAGCGCGTCCCAGGAACCGCCGCCGGGCCGAATCGCCGCAGCTTTGGAAGACCCGTCATGACCATGACCCTGCGCTTCACCAAGATGCACGGACTCGGCAACGACTTTGTGGTGTTCGACGGCATCAACCAGCATCTGGCTCTGGATCCCGAGTGGATCCGCCGGTTGGCCGACCGCCATTTCGGCGTCGGTTGCGACCAGGTGTTGCTGGTGGAGCCGACCGAGCGCCCGGATGCCGATTTCCGCTACCGCATTTTCAACGCCGACGGCAGCGAGGTGGAGCAGTGCGGCAACGGCGCCCGCTGCTTCGCCCGCTTCGTGCGCGACCATGGGCTGAGCGAGCGGGACGAATTGCGGGTGGAAACCGCCGGTGGGCTGTTGCGGCTGCACATCCAGCCGGATGGCCGGGTCGCGGTGGACATGGGACAGCCTCGACTGGAGCCGTCGGATATTCCCTTCGTCGCCACCGAGCGCGCCAGCCGTTATGCCATTGCCGCCGATGGAAGGGAGCTGGAAATCGGCGCGGTGTCCATGGGCAACCCCCATGCGGTGTTGCAGGTGGACGCTGTGGATCAGGCTCCGGTGGCGCATTTGGGGCCGCTGCTGGAGCGGCATGGCCGTTTTCCGCAGCGGGTCAACGTCGGGTTCATGCAGATCGTCGCGCCCGACCATATCCGGCTGCGGGTGTTCGAGCGCGGCGCGGGCGAAACCCTGGCCTGCGGGAGCGGGGCGTGCGCGGCGGTGGTCGCAGGGCGACTGTGGGGACAGTTGTGGCCGAACGTCCGGGTCGAATTGCCCGGTGGCGAGTTGAGCATTCATTGGGCCGGCGAAGGCGAGTCGGTGATCATGGTCGGGCCGGTGGCGACCGTGTTCGAGGGCTGGATCGAGCTATGAGCGAAACCCCTGTGCAAGAAACCTCGTCGGTTCGGTGGAACGGCGAGCGTCGCCAGACGGAACCGGCCGCGAACGAGGCGGAAGAGGTTCCGGATTTCGAGGAGATCGTCACGGCCTGGCTGGGCGACCATCCCGACTTTTTCACCCATCATCCCGAGCTGGTCGACCGATTGCGTATCCCGCATCCCTGCCGTCCGGCGGTCTCGCTGCTGGAATACCAGAATCGGCTGTTGCGGGAGCGCTGCCAGCGCCTGCACGATCGGTTGCTGGATCTGATCCGGATCGCCCGCAGCAACGACCGCTTGGCGGAACGGGTGCAGCGGCTGGCGCTGCGCCTGCTGGACGGGCGGGATGGCATGGAAGAGTTGCTGCGCAACGTCAAGGCGATCCTGCGGGAAGAGTTCAATGCCGATCATGTCGCGATCCGGCTGACGGCCTCCGCGACTACCTGCTTGAGAATGGGGATGGAATTCCGTTTGCCGGAGGGCGTGGCGTTGTTCGAGGAGGTGTTGAAGATTGGACAGCCGTGGTGTGGCCGGCTGCGCCCGGAGCATGCCGCCGCCCTGTTTGGCGACGCTGCGGCCGAGCTGACCGCGTCGGCGGCGCTGGTTCCCTTGAGCGGCGATGACTGGCGCGGGATGCTGGCGCTGGGTAGCCGCGATTCCGAGCGGTTTCCGGCCGGGGCGGGCACCCTGTTCCTGGAGCGGATCGGCTCGCTGGTCGGGCAGGCGTTGCAAACCCGGCTGCAGTCCTGCCGCTGGCGCGGAGTAGTTGACTCGGCTTCGATCCGCGGCGGCGGGTGAGCGTACTCGGAAAACCGGGTCGGGCGGAACTACTCTAGCGTCGCTTCAGTAGCCAAGCCAGAGATCCAACTGGGTGCAGACATCGTCCCTGCCTTGGCCGGTCAGGGCCGAAAACAGCTGCGCGCTGACGTTCGGATGATGAGGCTGCAAGGTTCGGCGGAGTTGCTGCAACGTCGTCAGAGCTGCGCCGCGGCTGAGCTTGTCAGCCTTGGTGAGCAGGATATGGACCGGTAGTTGGCGCACGCCGCACCAGCCGAGCATCTGCCGATCCAGTTCGGTCAGCGGATGGCGGATATCCATCAGCAGCAACAGCCCGCGCAGGGCGGCGCGCTCGCGCAGATAGCGCTCCAGCAGCTTCTGCCAGTGCTGGCGGATGGCGTTCGGCACCTCGGCATAGCCGTAGCCGGGCAGGTCGACCAGATAGCGGGCCGGGGCCACCTCGAAGAAGTTCAACAGCTGGGTGCGTCCGGGCGTCTTGCTGACCCGAGCCAGTTGCCGCTGGCCGGTCAGGACATTGATGGCGCTGGATTTGCCGGCGTTGGAGCGGCCGGCGAAGGCGACTTCCTGGCCGTCGTCCGGTGGTAGGCGCGTCAGGTCGTTGACGCTGTCGAAAAAGCGGACCGCGCGATAGCGGGCGGCGTTTTCGGAAACCGTCGGAGAAATAACAGGTTTATTAGGGTTTTTCATTGAACTTACAGGCCGAAACTGATATATAAATCGCCGCAGAACCGAATTCCGAATATCGTACAGGAGCCTTCCAAAAATGAAAAAATTCCTTGTATTCGCCGCGACGTGCGCACTGCTCGGTTCCGCGACTGTCGCGCTGGCCGCCGGCGACGCCACCGCTGGCAAGGCCAAGTCCGCCACTTGCGCCGCTTGCCATAGCGCAGATGGCAACAGCGTCAATCCCCAGTATCCCAAACTGGCGGGACAAAGCGCCGACTATCTGGTCAAGCAGTTGCAGGAGTTCAAGAGCGGCGCGCGCAGCAACGCCATCATGCTGGGCATGGTCGCGCCGCTGAGCCCACAGGACATGGAGGACTTATCCGCCTATTTCGCTTCGCAGCAGGTTGCCCGCGATGCAGCCGATCCGGCCCTGGCTCCGGCGGGTGAGGCAGTCTTCCGCGGCGGCAATCTGACCAGCGGCGTTTCGGCCTGCATGGCTTGCCATGGCGCGACCGGCGCTGGCAATCCAGCCGCCAAGTTCCCGGCGCTGGCCGGCCAGCACGCCGCCTATATCGAAACGCAGCTCAAGGCTTTCCGCGCCATGGAGCGTTCCAACGACGCCGGCCAGATGATGCGGGGCGTCGCAAGCAAGATGACCGACCCCGAGATCAAGGCGGTCTCGTCCTACATTCAGGGCCTCCAATAAGATCCGGGTCGACCCGGGCTCGTATTTACATTTGATTGAGTGAGGGTGGCTTCGGCCACCCTATTTTTTTCCACGCCGACGGGTAGGACGCCGCCGGTTGTCCGTTCCTCTTGCGGGAACGGAACCCGGCTTGCCGTGTCGAACAGGCGTCTCCCACGATCTCGAACGACCCCGTGAACGATACTGCCGTGAGCAAGCCGGTCCGCCAGCGTACCCTGGGGTGGGTCCTGCTGGAATTCCTTGGTTCCATGAATCTGGCCATTACCCTGCTGGTGGTGGTGGCCATCGCCTCGGTTATCGGCACCGTCCTGCAGCAAAATCAACCCTATCCGGACTATGTGCTCAAGTTTGGGCCGTTCTGGTTCGAGGTGTTCCGCAAGCTGGGCCTGTACGATGTCTACGGCACCGTCTGGTTCGTGGCGATCCTGGGGTTCCTGATCCTGTCCACCAGCGTCTGCCTCTATCGGCAGGTTCCTGGCATGTTGCGGGACATGATGCATTTCCGCACCCAGGTGCAGCTTCATTCCCTGCGCGCTTTCCATCTGCGCGCCGAGTGGCGGTTGCCGAATCGCGATGCCGATGCGGTGCTGGCCGATGTGACCAGCCTGTTCCGGGCGCGAGGCTATCGCTGGCGGATCGCCGATCAGGGCGCCGGCCGGATTGCGGCGGCCATGAAAGGGCGATTCAACCGGCTGGGCTATTTGTTCACCCATGCCGCGGTCGTGATCATCGGGATCGGTGGTCTGCTGGACGGCAACCTGTGGCTGAAGCTGAAGGAATCGACTGGCGAGATCGTGCTGGAAACCCGCGATGTGCCGGCGCGCGATGTGCCGGACCAGAGTCGGTTGGCTCCCGGCGCAGTGCCGTCGTTTCGCGGCAACGTGATGCTGCCCGAGGGCTCGGCCGCCAATTTCGTGTTCCTGCGGCTGCGCGACGGTTTTCTGTTGCAGGAATTGCCGTTCGCCATCGAGCTGAAGGATTTCCAGGTGGCCTATTACGACACCGGCCAGCCCAAATCCTTCACCAGCCAGGTGCTGATCCACGACCGGGAGCAGCTGGGCGACCAGCCGTTGGCCGCGACCATCCGGGTCAACCACCCGCTGATCTATCGTGGCTATGCCATCTACCAGTCCGATTTCGGCGATGGCGGCTCCAAGCTGGAGCTGCGGGCCTGGCCGTTGAGCAGCGCCAAGCTGGAGCCGGTCGAGGCCAAGGGGGAAGTAGGGGGCGTGCTCAAGGTCGCCGAACCGGGCGGTGAGCTGCGGCTGGAGCTGGACAATTTCCGCCTGTTCAATCTGCTGCCGGAGCCGGACAGCCAGGTCGGCGACCGCAAATTCCGCAACTTCGGTCCCAGCATCGGCTTCAAGCTGCGTGACGCCGGCGGTGGGGCGCGCGAATACCTCAATTACATGGCCCCGGTTCAGTTGGAAAAGCGCTGGTTCTATATCAGCGGCATGCGGGCCCGGCCCGGCGATCCCTACAGCTATCTGCACATCCCAGCCGATGCGCGCAGCAGTCCCGAACGCTTCCTGCGCTTCAACGCCCGGTTGCGCGATCAAAGCTGGTTGCAGGACTTCCTGACCCGTTCCGCCGGCCCCAGCGTCGAGAATCCGGAGTTCCAGCGTAATCTGAAACTGGTGCGGCTGAATCTGGTCGACTTGTTCATGCAGGGTGGCTTCGCGGCGGTCACCGAGCGGGCCAAATCGGTGGTGCCGGCCGATCGGCTGCGGGAAGCGACCGAGCTGTACCTCAACATCCTGCGCGACACTCTGGCCGAAATCTACGTCGAGATTCTGCGCGAGGAGGGATCGAAGGTCGAAGAGGGCGTCAGCCCGCAGGAAGAGGCGTTCTTCAGCGACGCTATCGCTGCACTATCGGCCTTGCCGGTCTATGGCTCGCCGTTCTATCTGCAGCTGACCAGCTTCCAGCAGGTGGAAGCCTCCGGCCTGCAGGTCACCCACAGCGGCGGCGTGACGGTGGTCTATACCGGCTTTGCCCTGCTGGTCATGGGGATCTTCATCATGTTCTATACTTCGCATCGCCGCTTATGGGTCTGGCTGGCGGTCGAGGACGGCACCACCCGTCTGCTGCTGGCTGGCGCGGGCAATCGTCGCCAGGCCGAGTTCGCTCGCGAGTTCGCTGCATTGCGCGCGGCGCTGGAGCAGCGCTTTGGCCTGCCCGTTGCGGCGGCCGCGCCCGCCGAGCAGAGTCGGAACGGCGACGGGGAGCAGAATTCCACCTCTTGATGTCCATATGACGGGCGTCAGGAATCGATTGAGTCACGCGCCAAGAGAGGCATGAAGACTATGGCGGTAACGCGCGAAGCGATGCTCGAACAATGGGAGCGGCCATCGGTTTGGCAGCGACTGACGATTCGGGACGCCCTCTGGGTCCTGCTGGTCGTGGCCGGCGCGGGCTTTGCCGGCTGGTTCTACCAGGCGCAGATGGACAGTTACGAATTCGCCATTCTGGCCGGAACCGCCGTAGCCCTGATCGCTTGGGGCCTGTATTGGCCGCCGGCCCGGCTGTTTACCGTGGCGGTGACGGGGCTGGCCCTGCTGGCGCTGTGGCGCTATGGCAGCGATTACGAATTGCGCAAGAGCGCCTTCCTGCTCAAGTATGTTCTGGAAAGCCAGGCGGCGTTCATGTGGATGAGCGTGCTGTACGTGCTAGCGACCGTCACCTATTTCGTGGCGCTGTTCAGCCGCTCGGATTTCGTCGGGCGGACCGCCACTGCCCTGACCTGGTGCGCGACGGCGATGGGCATGACCGGTCTGCTGGTGCGCTGGCGCGAGTCTTATCTGCTCGGGGCCGATATCGGTCATATCCCGGTCAGCAATCTTTATGAAGTCTTCGTGCTGTTCGCGCTGATCACCGCGCTGCTGTACCTGTTCTACGAGGATCGCCATCGCACCCGCGCCATGGGCGGTTTCGCTCTGCTGGCGATCAGCGGGGCGGTGGGATTCCTGCTGTGGTATGCCTTCGATCGCGATGCCTATCATATCCAACCGCTGATTCCCGCCCTGCAAAGCTATTGGATGAAGATCCACGTGCCGGCCAATTTCATCGGCTACGGTGCGTTCTCGTTGGCGGCGATGTTGGGGGTGGCCTATCTGCTGCGAGCCGGGGCCGAGGCTCGTCGTCCCGATGGGGTGCTGGCGCGGGTGTTGCCGCCGCTGGAGCTGCTGGACGACGTGATGTACAAGGCCATTGCCCTGGGCTTCGCGGCGTTCACCATTGCCACCATCCTCGGCGCGCTGTGGGCGGCCGAAGCCTGGGGCGGTTACTGGTCCTGGGATCCCAAGGAGACCTGGGCCTTGATCGTCTGGCTGAATTACGCCGCCTGGCTGCATCTGCGGCTGACCAAGGGTTGGCGCGGGACGCCGATGGCCTGGTGGGCGGTGATCGGTTTGTTCGTGACCCTGTTCGCTTTCCTGGGGGTCAATATGTTCCTGTCGGGTTTGCATTCCTACGGTTCACTGTAGTTGGCCTATCCTGGCCTTTTCCCTTCCACCTGCGTTCTTGAGGAGTTCGACCGATGCCGGACCTGCTCCGTCGTTTGCTGTTGATCGTGCTGGCGAGCATTCTGCCGCTGGCGTTCGCCCATGCCGCTGATCCTGCTGCGCCTCCGACCTTTCAGGAGGGCAAGGACTACGTTCGCCTGCCGACCCCGGTGCCGACCTCGGCCCCGGACAAGATCGAGGTGGTCGAATTGTTCTGGTACGGTTGTCCGCATTGCTATGAGTTGGAACCGACGGCGCGCGAGTGGTTGAAGCGCAAGCCGGAGCAGGTGGCCTTCGTGCGGATTCCGGTGTCGTTCGGTCCGACTTGGGAGGCTGGCGCGCGGGCCTTTTACGCGGCGGAAGAACTGGGCGTTCAGGAAAAGATGCACCAGCCGCTGTTCGACGCCATGCACCAGAAATCGAATCCCAGCGAGGATGAGCTGGCGGCTATTTTCGCTGCACAGGGGGTCGATCCGGCGGCCTTCCGCAAGGCGTATAGCTCGTTCCAGACCGAGACCCAGTTGCGGCGCGGCAATCAGCTGGCCCAGCGCTATAACGCGCGCGGGGTACCGATGCTGGTGGTCAACGGCAAGTACGAGGTGCGTTCGCCACGGGTGTTCGAGGTGGTGGATTTCCTGGTGGCGCAGGAAGCGGCGGCGCAGGCTAAGCCATCCCCGGACGGTAAGGCCGCCGCGCCGGAGCCGAAGAGCGGATCGTAATGCGCAATAGCCGCCAGCCCAGCCGCTTGCGGCTACTGAGCTACAACATCCAGAGTGGATTGAGCACTCGGAAGTATTCGCAGTATCTCACCCGCAGCTGGAAGCATCTGGTGCCGGTGCCGTCGCGGATGAGCAATCTCGACGGCATTGCCCAGGTGCTGGCCGATTACGATGTGGTCGGCTTGCAGGAGATCGATGTCGGCAGCCTGCGCAGCGGGTTCATCAATCAGGCCAAGTATCTGGCCGATTATGCCGGCTTCCAGCACATGTTCGATCAGGCCAACCGCAAGATCGGCATGATCTCCCAACACGGCAATGCGTTGTTGAGTCAGGTTCGGCCGTCGGCGGTCACCGAGCATAAGTTGCCGGGGCTGATTCCGGGCCGTGGGGTGCTGGAGGTTCGGTTCGAGGCTGGTGGGGAGACGTTGACCGTCCTGATCCTGCACTTGGCCTTGGGTCGGCGGGGCCGGTTGCGGCAGATCGAGTTCCTGGCCGAGCTGGTCAGCGATTATCGCCACGTCATCATGATGGGCGATCTCAACTGCCGTTCGGATAGTCCGGAAATGGCGGTGCTGTTGGATACGGCCCGTTTGTGCGAGCCGGCTCCGGGCTTGTTTACCTTCCCCAGCTGGCAGCCGGACCGGCAATTGGATCATATCCTGGTGTCGCCCAGTATTGTGGTCGAGCAGGTGGAGGTGCTGGATTGCACCTTTTCGGATCACCTGCCGATTGCGATGGATGTGCGGCTACCGTTCAATCTGCTCAGTGACGAGTGATACCTGGTCGGTACTATCCGATCGTATCACGGCCACTACGGGCCAGTCCTTTCTCATCCGCCAGCATGTATCTGTCAGTGGCGGTTGTATCAGCCAAGTGTGGAAAGTCAGCGATGGCCAGCGGGATTATTTCGTCAAGGTCAACGATAGCGTTGGTTTGACACTGTTCGAGGCTGAGGCAGCTGGCTTGGCGGAGCTGGCAGCCAGTCAGGCCGTGCGGGTGCCCGAGCCGGTTTGCTGGGGCAGCATCGGCAGGTGCGCTTATTTGGTGCTGGAGTATCTACCGTTGGGCAGTGGCAGCAGGCGAGCGATGGCAAAGCTGGGCCAGCAACTGGCAGCGTTATAGTCATGGGCAATAATTTCAATAAGATTTGATGATGTCAGCGAGCGAAGTATTGGGCGGTGCAAACTGACGGCGTTTTTTGAGGTTGGCGAAATCGTGCTCAATGGGGTTCAGATCGGGGCTATAGGGAGGCAAGAAGAGAACATGATGACCGTTTTCCTGGGCGATGGTCTCCAAGTCTTTCTTTTTGTGGAAAGCGGCGTTGTCGAAAATCAAGGTGGAATGGGGATGTCGCTCTTTACACAACATGTGGCGTACCCACTCATTGACGAGCGTGGCATCGGCGGTGCCGGAAAACAGCATGGGTGCTAGAAAATCCGGACCGCGTCGCGCGGCGATCACGCTTTCGCGAGGGCGCTGGTGACCTGAACGGTGACCGTAAACTTTGTGGCCCCGTGGACTCCAGCCCTGGCGGCGATAGGAGGTGGGCTCAAAGCCGGATTCGTCGATATACACCCAGTCTGCCGAGCCCCGCTCAACCAGGATCTGGCGCAGCGTGCGC
>Ga0208823_1000361_pt1 | contig 39899 bp, 38 predicted proteins | sample AD_UKC075_MetaG_FD_184440 | JGI IMG/M metagenome (GOLD analysis project Ga0208823, IMG submission 184440) | Active sludge microbial communities of municipal wastewater-treating anaerobic digesters from USA - AD_UKC075_MetaG (SPAdes) (version 2) | ecosystem: Engineered > Bioreactor > Anaerobic >...
TCGAATACGATACTTCCGCTTTTGCTTGCTCATACCCCCAGATATGGGGGCTAGCCCGATTTATGCAACAACGCCCGTGAGTGGTTTAGTGTCAGCCGTGCCTTCAATCGGGCCATTAGCGCCGGTTGCCGTATCCCCGTAGCGGTATACAGGTTGCGCCGTCACATCGAGCGGAACGCCGATTTCCGCACTATCGCTCAAGGTCGCGCAGACCTCGGTGCTCAGGGTTGGTCCGCCAGTCACCACTGAACCAACCGGCAAGATCAGCAAGCGCAGGCTGTATCCTTCTGGGCCGGTGACTGAGGTATTGGTAATCGGATCGGTGAGCGTGTTACCCGGCGCACTGGGGAAAGTGCCAATATCCTGTACGGTTACGTCAATACCGAGGAATTTGGCGCTATCGAATGTCAGTTCAGGCGGCAGTATCAGCCGAATGTAGGGGCCGTAGCCCGGTTCGTTAGTATTGTTCCAATTAACAGGAAAACAGACCTTCGAGCCTGGAAAGGCGTCTGCCGGCAGGCCATTGGTCAGAACCGGAACTGGCTCTGCTGCCCACGCAGCCCTTCCCCCCAACAGCAACACGGCGAGTGCAACCACAAACCAAATGATGAACCGACCTATTGTCATTTTATTTAAAAGCATTGTTCAATTCTCTTTCGGAACTATCCATTCAAACTTAACAGCACTGTGTGACGCTGCGTGGATTGGTGCTTTGATCAAGCGATTCGGGAGGCATTTCATCTACTATCGCAAACAAGGGAAGGATTGGCATAATCCATTTAAAGCATTATTTATGATATTTTTTAAATCAGCAAGTACACGCCATCGGGTCCAGCAATTCTCATTTTGAAATTCTGGTGGGATTGATTGGCTGAAAAATCCCCCAGAAGTGGGAAAATTGTCCAAAAATTGGCCTTTTTCAGGTTGGTTTGTGGGAATCAGATCACTTCATGAAGTCAAAATGAGAATTCCTGCATCGGGCCATCTTCGATATCATCGGCCTGAAGGATTACAGCGTGGGAGGGTAACATGCGCCGGTCCAGCGAAAGCGACCCAGGCATACGGTCAAACCCGTCCGATCATTCGCGGGCGGCGTAGATGGCCGGCAGATTGCGCCAATATTCCTTGTAGTCCATGCCGCAACCGAACACGTAACGGTCCGGTACCTCCAACCCGACGAAATCCACTGTCAAATCGGCGACCTTGCGATCATGGCGTTTGTTCACCAGCACCGCACTATAGATCTCGGCGACATCTTGCTGGCGCAGCTCATCCAGGATGGCCTTGAGGGTATCGCCTTCATCGAAAATATCGTCCACCACCAGCACCACTTGGCCGGCGAGCGCGGCTGGCCACGGCCGGGCAACCCAATCGAGGCCGCCGCCACGGGTCGCGCCGCGATAACGAGTGGCGTGCAAATAGCCGACCCGCAACGGAAACTGCAAGCGCTGCAGCAAGGGCGCAGCGGTCGCGAAAGCGCCGTTCATCACCAGCAACACCAGTGGATCGCGCTGCGCCAGCTGGGCGGTGATCGCGGCAGCCAGACGATCCAGCGCCGTTTCGATCTGTTCCGGCGGACACAACAGCTCGGCCTCGCGCAGCACGGTGCGCGCCTGGTCGGGGGTGATGGCAGACATGAAATCCTCCAGAAGGGATCGTCGGTGAGATAAGCCGTGGTCGGGCGCGCGGGTTTCAGATATCCAGCGCCAGCAGCGGCGCAGCGTCATAATCCTGCACCAAACGGCTGGCCCGCTGCCAGACCGGACTATGCCGCAAATGACTTAGCGTCAGATGGCCACGGCCATGCAGCCTGATCAAACGGACCTGCGCTACGGGATCCGGTGTCCGGCGCAGTTGCTCGACAATGGCGATCGCCGCCCGCCGATCGTTGCAGGCCAGCACCATGTCGCAACCCGCCGCTAGCGCCGCCGCCGCTCGCTCCGGCGGCCCGCCCGCTTCATGCGCGCCGACCATGTCCAGATCATCGCTGAAAATCACGCCCTGGAACTCCAAATGTCGCCGCAAGATGTCCTGCAACCAGCGGCTGGAAAAACCAGCCGGCCGCGGATCGACCTGCGGATACAACACATGGGCTGGCATCAAGGCCGGCAAGCCGTAATGGATCATCCGCTCGAACGCCAACATGTCGCCTTGCGCCAAAGCATCCCAGGGACGCGGATCGACCGGCAACTCCAGATGGGAGTCGGCGGCAATGCCACCATGGCCGGGGAAATGCTTGCCGACGGCCTCCATGCCGGCTTTCTGCATCCCGCTCATATAAGCGTGCGCCAGGTCGGCCACGATCTCGGGATCGCTGTGAAAGGCCCGATCGCCAATGATCCCGCTGACCCCATGATCCAGGTCCAGCACCGGTGCGAAGCTGAGATCGACCCCGACCGCCCGCAACTCGGCGGCCATCAGCCAACCGGTGACCCGCGCCAACTGCTTGGCGCGCATGGGATCCTGGTCGTAGATCTGGCCCAGACGCCGCACTGCCGGCAGCCGGGTAAACCCGTCGCGGAAACGCTGAACTCGCCCCCCCTCGTGATCCACCGCCACCAGCAGGCGCGGCTGGCGCAGGGCGTGAATGGCCGTCGTCAGTGCCGCGACCTGTTCGGGCGACTGGTAATTACGAGCAAACAGAATGACGCCCCCCACCAGCGGATGACTCAGCAGATCCCGCTCCTCCGCGGTCAACTCCAAACCTTCCACGCCCACCATCACCGGTCCCAACGCCATCATCCAACCCTCTCGTCGACCTGCCGCCATTCAAAAATAGCTTTATCATAGCGGCTAATCTCATACTCGCCATCATTCATGTCCGCACCCCCCTACTCGCTCTCCTGCCCGACTCGACCAGCGCCGACCCGCAGCAAGCGGAGTACGGGCGGGCTCGCGTCGTTTTGCCTGCTGACCCTGCTGACAGCGGGCCTGGCTCCACCCTTGTCGGCCATCTCCGATCCAGGCCCGACCTCTTCCGCCGAGACTACCGCGCCCACAGGTCCGGTCATGCCGGAACCCACGACGCCCAACCCTCCCATCCCCACCGCGACATTCTCCTCTCCTCCTCCCGCTCCATCCCCTGCCACCGCCGCGCCGCCACCCAGCGGATTCACGGCAATGTTGCACTATACCTTCTGGGCCCTGTTCCCCTTGGCGGCAGTGACGATCATCACCTTGTTGTGGTCTTGGCTGCTGCGGCGACAGGTCGCGCAACGAACCCAGCAACTGCAGCGGGAATTGAGCGAGCGGCGACAGGTGGAAGCGGCCCTGCGCGAAAGCGAGTCGCGCCTGCGGGATGTCACCGAAGCGGCCAGCGACTGGATCTGGGAGATGGACGACAATCTGCGCTTCACCTATTTATCGGAGCGGTTCTACGCCTTGACCGGCATCACGCCGCAATATGTGCTGGGCCGAACCCGCTGGGAGCTGGGCGCGACTCATTCGTTCACCGACCAGGAGAAATGGCGCCTGCACCGCGAGATACTGGAAAAGCACCTCCCCTTTCGCGATTTCGTCTACCGGACCGCCGGTCTGAACAACTCCCAGAGCGCGAACAACCCCCAGCGCGCAGAGCGTCACCTCAAGATCAGTGGCAAACCGATCTACGATCCGCAAGGTCGCTTTCGCGGCTATCGCGGCACCGGCACCGACATCACCGACCAGGTACGGGCGGAAGCGGCGCTGTACCAAAGCGAGCTGCGGCTACGACGGATCATCGACCTGGTGCCTCACATGATCTTCGCCAAAAACCGCCACGGCCATTTCCTGCTGGCCAACCGCGCTTCCGCCGATGCCTACGGCAAGAGCGTCGAAGAGCTGATCGGTCGCTCCCACCGCATCATCCACGGTGTGGACGAGGAAACCGAGCGGATGCTGGCCGACGACCTGGAAGTCATCGACAGCGGCATTTCCAAGCTGATCGCCGAGGAAACCTTCACCGACCATACCGGCCAGGTCCGAACCTTGCAGACCATCAAGATCCCGTTCATCGAACCGGGTATGAACGAAACCGCTGCTCTGGGCGTCGCGATCGACATCACCGAGCAAAAGCACGCCAAGGAAGAAGTGGCCCGGATGCGGCACTATCTCAAGAACATCATCGATTCCATGCCCTCGGTGCTGATTGGCGTGGACCCCTGGGGCTATGTGACGGTCCTGAACCAGCCGGCGGAACAGGTCTGCGGCCTGTCGTGGGAAAAAGCCCAAGGCCGTTTCTTCGGCGAATTGTTCCCGCAACTGGAGAGCCAGTTCGAACAGGTGCGCCAAGCAATCCGCCTCGGCCAGCCGATCAAGACGCCGCGCATGACCCTCGATGTGCAGGGCGAGCTGCACTACGCCGATATCATGGTCTATCCTTTGATGGCTGAAGGGGGAAGCGGCGCGGTCATCCGGATGGATGATGTCACCGGCCGGGTCCGGATCGAAACGATGATGGTACAAACCGAAAAAATGTTGTCGGTCGGCGGCTTGGCGGCCGGCATGGCGCACGAAATCAATAATCCACTGGGTGTGATCCTGCAGGGTAGCCAAAATATCCTGCGGCGCATCGATCCGGGCCGGCCACAGAACCGCGCTATTGCGGAGGCCGCCGGTATCGATCTGGATCATCTCTATGGCTATCTGGCCCAGCGCGGCATCCTGCAATTTCTGGACGGCATTCGGGAAGCAGGGGCGCGGGCAGCCAAGATCGTCGCCGACATGCTGTCGTTCAGCCGCAGCGGCGCGCCGCGTTTCACCCCGGTGGACGTCGAGGATCTGCTGGAAACCGTGTTGCGCCTCGCCGCCAGCGACTACGACCTGAAAAAGAAGTACGATTTCAAGCGGATCGCCATCGAACGTGACTATGCTACGACACCGCGGGTGTTGTACTGCGACAAAACCGAAATCGAGCAGGTGATCCTGAATCTGCTCAAGAACGCCGCTCAGGCCATGAGCGAGGACGGCACGCCGTCGCCGGTCATCACCCTGCGCACCCGCTATGCCAGCGACTACGTTCTGATCGAAGTGATTGACAACGGACCCGGCATGGATGAAACCACCCTCAAACGCATCTTCGAACCCTTCTTCACCACCAAGGACGTCGGAGCCGGGACCGGTCTTGGACTGTCGGTGTCCTACTTCATCGTGACCGAGCAGCACAACGGCCGGCTGTCCGTCATGTCCAAACTCGGACAGGGCGCCCGCTTCAGCATTCGCCTGCCTGCGCGCCGGGAGCCCCTACCATGAACAACTGGATCCTGATCGTCGACGACGAGGAAATGATTCGGGAAAATTTGAAAGCTTATCTGGAAGACGAAGGTTTGGCCGTGATCGCATTCGCCACCGTCACCGCCGCACTGGACTGGTTGCGGCACAACGGTCCCTGTCCGGTGTGCATCATGGACATGCGCCTGACCGATATCGACGGCAACACCGCCATCCGCATCATGCATCAGTCATATCCGGACATGGAGTTTCTGATCCATACCGGCTCTTCCAGCTACAACCTGCCCGAAGACCTGCGCGCCATCGGCCTTGACGATGACTGCGTCTACCATAAACCCTTATGCGACATGGCGCCGCTGGCGGACAAGGTGCGGGCTCTGGCGTCAGCGCGAGAGAATCGGCCATGAGCCTGCCCCCGACACGCATTCTGACCATCGACGATGAACAGATGGTTCGCGAGGTGCTCGCCGCCTATCTGGAAGACAGCGGCTTCGAGGTGATCCAGGCCGGTGACGGCCAAACCGGCATCGAACTGATCCGCCAAGAGCAACCCGATCTGGTGCTTTGCGACCTGCGCATGCCTGGCATGGACGGCTTGCAGGTGCTGGCCATCGTCACCCGCGAGTTTCCCGACCTGCCGATTCTGGTGGTCTCCGGCATGGGCGGCATGAGCGACGCCATCCAAGCGCTCAAGCTGGGGGCCTGGGACTACGTGACCAAACCGATCGAGGACATGGCGGTTCTGGAGCACGCGGTCGATCACGCGCTGGAACGAGCCCGGCTGCGTCGGGAGAACCGCGAACATCGCGAGCACCTGGAAACGATCAACGAACAGTTGCGCCAGACCGTGCGGCGCTTGCAGGAAGACGAGGCGGCGGCGCGACGCATCCAGTTTCAGCTACTTCCGGAGAACAACAAGCAATACCGCCACTACCGTTTCAGCCGCCATCTGCTCACTTCGCAATATCTGAGCGGCGATTTTGTTGACTATTTCGCCATCGACGGCGATCATCTTGGATTCTATATCGCCGATGTCTCCGGTCACGGAGTTTCGTCGGCTTTCGTCACCGTGATGTTGAAGAGCTATATCGGCCGCTACCGGGAACTGCACCGGCAAAACCGCGACAAGGGCATTCTCAACCCTGCCGAGACGCTCAGCCGGCTGAACCGGGAAATTTTTGGCTGCCACATGGACAAATATCTGACCATGTTCTACGGCGTGATCGACTGGCCGAATAACCAGCTGCGCTACAGCAGCGGCGGTCAGTTCCCATTCCCGATTCTGTTCGACGGTGAACAAGCGCATTACCTCAGCAAGAAAAGCCTGCCGATCGGTCTGTTCGATTTCGCCAACTACCAGACCGAAGCCATCTCCCTGCCCTTGCATTCCGCCATGGTCCTGATCTCGGACGGCATTCTCGAAACCCTGCCTCAGACCAGCCTACGGGACAAGCAAGCATTTCTGTTGAATCTCATCAGCAGCGTCAATCTCAACATCGAGAACCTGATCCAGGAGCTGGGTCTGGATCAAACCGGGCTGCTGCCCGATGACGTCACCCTGCTGTTGATCGAAAGGACAGACTGAAATGGATGAGGGTGCGGCGTTCTACATCAAGCAGGGAGATACCTTCATCCTCAAGCTGGTAGGCGATATCCGCTACACCATGGGCTGCGCCCTAGGGGATTTCCTGGACGGACTGTTCGCGCGCACCGACTACGACAATATTCTGGTAGATTTGACCGAGGCTCATTCGGTCGACAGCACCAGTCTGGGGCTACTGGCCCGAATCGCCAATTTCAGCCGTGAGCGCTTCGCCCACAAGACTACCCTGTTGTCCACCAATCCCGACGTCAATCAGATTCTGGACAACATGGGGTTCTACGAGATCTTCGACATCATCGAAACGGGCGACACCGTTTCGATGGCCTTGCGCCAGCTGTCCATCGAAGGCCCTTGCAAGGACGACCTGACCCGGATCGTGTACGAGGCGCATCGAACCCTGAGCGACCTCAATCCGCGTAACCAGGAAGCTTTCAAGAACGTGCTCGACAATCTGCGCACCAAACTCGGCAATCATTGAAGCCGCCCCGTCCCGATCGCAATCAACCGGCGATGAATACTCGATCGCCTGCCATCACCCGCTCGAACAACTCCAGCAAATCCTGATTCCGCATCCGAATGCAGCCGTGCGACAACGGCGTGCCCATCGGCACCGTATCCGGGCAGCCGTGAATATAGACAAAGCGGCGCAAGGTATCACAGTCGCCACCCCGGTTGCGCCCCGACTCCAACCCGGTCAGCCAGAGAATCCGGGTCAGGATCCAGTCCCGGTTCGGGTATTGCGCCGCCAAGTCAGGGCTGTAGATTTCTCCGGTGGACCGACGACCGACGAACACCGCGTTAGGCGGCTGGCCTGCGCCGATCTTGATGCGGATGCGATGCCAGCCGCGCGGCGTGCAACCACTGCCCCGCTGCTCGCCCGAACCGTTGCGGGCGGTCGAGACCGGGTAAACCGCTAGCGGCTGCTTCTTTTCCAGTAGGACCAGCTGCTGTTCGGGAATACTGATTCGAATCCAGCGCTCGCTCACGACCATGTGCTGAAGGGATGCCGAGCCAGTTGCGAATTGTAGTAGCGGATATCGTGCGAGACTTCCTCACCCAACCAGTCCGGCCGGGCGAACGGCTCATCGACCCGACTCAGCTCCACTTCCGCCACGATCAGCCCGGCGTTGTCGCCGGCGAACTCGTCGATCTCCCACAGATGAGCGCCAAAGCGCACATAGTGACGGGTCTTCTCCAGCAACGGCTTTTCGCACAGGGTATCCAGGATTTCCTCGGCCTCGGCCAAGGGAATCGGATATTCGTACTCGCTGCGTTGGATGCCGAGTGTCCCGCTCTTGATGTTCAAGAAACCTCGCTCGTCTGCCACCCGCACCCGCACCGAGCAGTGCGAATCGCTGAGCAGGTAGCCCTGGCGCATGCGCACCGAACGCTCGACCTGCTGCCGCCAGCGCTCATCCTGCAACAGAAATTTATGCTCGATCTCGGTCGCCATCGTGAACTCACTCCCCTGGCATTGGTTGACGCGCGAACCCGGTCGCACGATCGTACTGGTGCATGGACTATGATTGTATTGACCTTCGCGCCCACGCGCCACCGGCCGGGAGGAGCCTGAACGTTGGCGCTTTCGGCCCCACGATCAGGATCTGCGCCAGTCGCACCCTATTTCGACGAGGTTGCCTCACGATGAAACGCTGGCTCTGGTGTACTTTTGCGTTTTATTGCTGCTGTGTCGCCACCCTGGCCGCGTCCGCCGCGTCGCCGCCGGAAGGCTTCGTCGATGTGCAGCAGCTCATTCCCGATATCCAGCTCGATCTGCGCTATTACGGCCGCCACAATTTCGTCGGGGAGCGCATCGATGGCTATCAGGCCCCGCGAGCGCTGCTCACGCGCCAGGCCGCAGAGGCGCTCCAGAACGTGCAGCAGGAATTGGCGCCATTCGGGCTGGGACTGAAGATCTTCGACGCCTATCGTCCACAGCAGGCAGTGAATCACTTCGCCCGCTGGGCGGAAGATCCCAACGACACCCGGATGAAAGCGGAATTCTATCCCGACGTGGACAAGCGCGTGCTATTTCAAGAAGGCTATATTGCCCATAAGTCCGGACACAGCCGGGGCAGCACCGTCGATCTGACCCTCGCGCCCCTCCACCCCGGCGATCCGGGCGCAGAACTGGATATGGGAACCGGTTTCGACCTGTTCAGTCCGCAATCCTGGCCGGACAACCCGGAGATGACTCCGCCCCAGCGCGCCCATCGCCTGCTGTTGCGAACGGTCATGGAAAAGTACGGTTTCAAACCCTACGATAAGGAATGGTGGCACTTCACGCTGCGTGACGAGCCCTTCCCCGAGACTTATTTCGATTTTCCGGTGCAGTGAAGGCGACAGCCGGCATCAGCTTGCAGTGGCAGGGTCCGTCGCAACCTCTCCGCCGACGAACTCCCATTGCCGCCAGACCTCGTATACGGCAATGGCGACGGCGTTAGCCAGATTCAGGCTGCGTGCGCCGGGTCGCATCGGGATGCGCAAACGCTGCTCTGGAGCGATCTCGGCCAGCACCCGCGCCGGTAGACCACGCGTTTCCGGCCCGAACAGTAGCGCGTCGCCCGGTCGATAGGTCACGGTATGGTAGGAACGTCCACCCTTGGTGGTGAAAGCGAACAACCGTGCTGGTTGCACCTCGGCCAGGAACGCGGCCAGATCCCGATGCAGCTGCACCGCGACCCACTCGCGATAATCCAGACCAGCCCGGCGCAACTGCCGATCGTCGAATTGAAACCCCAGTGGCCGAATCAGATGCAGGCGAGCGCCGCTGTTAGCGCACAGGCGGATGATATTGCCGGTATTGGGCGGGATCTCCGGCTCGAACAACACGATATCGAACATGGCTGCGCGCGGGTCCAGGCCGCTATTCCATGCGCAGTTCTTTGATCTTGCGGGTCAGGGTATTGCGCCCCCAACCCAACAAGCGAGCAGCGTCCTGGCGATGGCCGCCGGTCTGTTCCAACGCCGCCCGGATCAACACCCGTTCGAAACTGGGCAGGGCCGTCTCCAGCAGATTCTGTTCGCCTCGCGCCAAGCTCTGGCTGACCCAGATCCGCAGCGCTGCTTCCCAGTCGGGACCGCCGGCGGCGGTCGGCACCCGTTCCCGCAGGTCGGTCGGTAGATCTTCCAGGTGAATTTCCCGGCCCGAGGCCATCACCGTCAACCAGCGGCACAGGTTCTCCAGTTGCCGCACATTGCCGGGCCAATCCAGGCGACTGAGATAGCTTTCGGTCTCCGGCCGCAGAATCTTCGGCTCGACCCCAATCTCCCGCGCCGCCTGCCCCAGGAAGCGTCGGGTCAACAGCGGAATATCCTCGGCCCGTTTGTTCAGCGGCGGCAGCTGGATTCGGATGACGTTCAGACGATGATAGAGGTCTTCCCGGAACAGGCCGTCCCGCACCCGCTGCTCCAGATTCTGATGGGTGGCAGCGATCACGCGCACATCCACCCGCGTGGGAGTATGCCCGCCGACCCGATAAAACTCCCCTTCGGCCAGTACCCGCAAGAGCCGGGTTTGCAATTCCGCGGGCATGTCGCCGATTTCGTCCAGAAACAGCGTCCCGCTGTTGGCCTGCTCGAACCGGCCTTGACGGGCTGCTTGCGCGCCGGTGAATGCGCCGCGTTCGTGGCCGAACAGTTCGGATTCCAGCAGATCGCGCGGAATGGCGGCGGTGTTGATGGCGATGAAGGGCTTGTCGGCCCGTGGACTGTGGCGGTGCAGCGCACGGGCCACCAGTTCCTTGCCGGTTCCGGATTCGCCGGTGATCAGCACTGTGATATTGGAGCGCGACAGGCGACCGATGGCGCGGAACACCTCCTGCATGGCCGGTCCCTCGCCCACGATGTCCGGCAAGCTCTCGATCTGCACCACCGACTCGGCCTGCTGGTGTTGCACCTGACAGGCGCGGCGCACCAGCGCCACCGCCTCGTCCACATCGAACGGCTTGGGCAGATACTCGAATGCGCCCCCCTGGTAGGCCGACACCGCGCTGTCGAGATCGGAATGCGCGGTCATGATGATGACGGGCAGCTCCGGCGCCCGTTCCCGCAAGCGGGACAACAGCTCCAGCCCGCTCATCCCCGGCATCCGGATGTCGGCGACGACGGCGTCCGGTTGTCCCTGCCGGAGCGCATCGATCACGCCCAGGGCATTGTCGAAGGTCTTGACGATCATTTCGTCACGTTGCAGAGCCTTCTCCAGGACCCATCGGATCGCATGATCGTCGTCGATCACCCAAACATGTTCTTTCCTGTTCATCCGGTCTTTCCCAAAGGCAGCAACAGTGTAAATACCGTCTCACCCGGCCGGCTGGTGCATTCGATCAGCCCGCCGTGCTGGTTGACGATGTTCTGAGCGATGGATAACCCCAGTCCGGTGCCGTCGGGTCGGCCACTGATCATCGGATAGAAAATCTGCTCCTGCTGCTCGAGCGGAATACCAGGACCATCATCCACCACGTCCAACCGCACCACCAATTTGTGACGTTTGGCTCCAATCGTGTATTGGCGCTGCACCCGAGTGCGCAGAGTGATGACACCGCATCGACCGACAGCCTGCACGGCGTTGCGCACCACGTTGAGCACCGCCTGAATGAGCCGATCCGCGTCGCCCCACAGCATCGGGATGCTCGGATCGTAATCGCGCTCGATACGAATGCCCAGATTGGCTTCAGCCTCCACCAGGCCATAGACCCGCTCCAGGATTTCGTGGATGCTGAACTCGCCATGGGTTGGCAAGTGGTTGGGACCGAGCATCCGGTCGACCAGACTGCGCAAGCGGTCGGCCTCGCCGATGATGATGCTGGTGTATTCGCGCAGCGCCGGATCCGGCAGCTCCCGCTCCAGCAACTGGGCCGCCCCGCGCAGTCCACCCAGCGGATTCTTGATCTCGTGGGCCAGATTGCGCACCAAAGCCCGAGTAGTATGGTGCTGAGCCAGGATGTGTTCTTCCCGGCTGATCCGCAATCGCCAATCCACTTGCCGCATCTCCAGCAACAATTCGGTGGGAGGCTCGCGTTCCAGCAGCAGCGAAGCTGTGCAATCCACGGTGACGATGCGCCCTGGCGGAAAAATCAATTGCAATTCCCGTTCGATGTAGGGATGACCACTCTCCAGACACTGCTGCAGCCCCGTGATGAAGGTATCGGGACCGATGATCAGTTCCGGAAGGATGAGGTTGCGAGCCTTGCGAAAACTCGACTCGAACAGGGTCTCGGCGGCAGGATTCATGAACGCCACCCGCAACCGCCGGTCCAGCACAATCACGGCGAGGCTCAGACCCTCTACCACCCGACGATTGTAGTCTTTGAGCATGACCGTATATTCCCCCGCTCTTATTCGCCAGCTAGCAAGAACCAAACCAACTACTGAACAGGCCGATCAGCGCCTATAAACCAAAGAAGTAACCGCATATTTTCGGAGCATCCCAGCGCATCGCACCCAAGGAAGTCGTCGATCCACGGCCATGCCCATCCGATGCGCCCTTTTCCGTTAGCACCAAAATAGTGCAATACGAACGCTATCGATGTCATTTAGATACCTGAAATGGCATTTTGCGAGAGCCTGAAACGACGACGCCCCCGAAACGGGGGCGTCGTAGCCTTCCTTGTAGCTAGCGCTAAGATGGCGGTTACAAGACCGCCGCTGCCATTACAGGGTGTAGTACATGTCGAACTCGACCGGATGCGTGGTCATGCGCAGACGGGTAACTTCGGCCTGCTTCAGCTCGATGTAGGCGTCGATCAGGTCATCGGTGAACACACCGCCCTTGGTCAGGAATTCGCGGTCGGCATCCAGCGCGGCCAAGGCTTCGTCGAAGTAGAAGCAGACCTTGGGAATCAGCTTTTCCTCTTCCGGCGGCAGATCGTACAGATCCTTGTCCATCGGCTCGCCCGGATGGATCTTGTTCTGGATGCCATCCAGACCGGCCATCAGCATGGCCGCAAACGCCAGATAGGGGTTAGCGGTCGAATCAGGGAAACGCACCTCGATGCGGCGGGCCTTGGGGCTCTGGACATAGGGGATACGGATGGAAGCAGAACGGTTACGGGCCGAGTAGGCCAACATCACCGGCGCTTCGAAGCCCGGCACCAGCCGCTTGTAGCTGTTGGTGGAGGCGTTGGTGAAGGCATTCAACGCCTTGGCGTGCTTGATGATGCCGCCGATGTAGTACAGCGCCATCTCGGACAGCCCGGCGTACTGATCGCCGGAGAACAGGTTGACCCCGTCCTTAGCGATGGATTGATGCACGTGCATGCCGTTGCCGTTATCGCCGACCAGCGGCTTGGGCATGAAGGTGGCGGTCTTGCCATAGCTGGCGGCCACGTTCTGGATCACGTACTTGAGGCGCTGTACTTCGTCGCCCTTGCGGACCAGCGTGTCGAACTTGACGCCGATCTCGGCCTGGCCGGCGGTGGCGACCTCGTGGTGATGCACTTCGGGCACCATCCCCATCGCTTCCAGCTGGAGACACATGGTGGAACGAATGTCCTGCTGGGAATCGGTCGGCGGCACCGGGAAATAACCGCCCTTGACGCCAGGCCGGAAACCGGGGTTGCCGCCTTCGTAGGCGCGATCGGAGTTCCACGCCGCTTCGGTAGAATCGATCTTGCAGAAGCAACCGCTGATATCGGCGCTCCACCGCACGTCGTCGAAGATGAAGAATTCGTTTTCCGGACCGAAGTAAGCGGTATCGCCGATGCCGGTGGACTTCAGGTACGCCTCGGCCCGACGGGCCAGCGAGCGAGGATCGCGCTCGTAACCCTGCATGTTGCTGGGCTCGATGACATCACAAGTCAAAACCAGGGTGGGCTCTTCGAAGAAGGGATCGAGGCAGGCGGTCACGGGATCGGGCATCAGGATCATGTCGGATTCCTGAATACCCTTCCAGCCGGCGATGGACGAGCCGTCGAACATCTTGCCGTCCTCGAACACATCGATTTCCATCTGGCTGACAGGCACGGTGACGTGCTGCTCCTTGCCACGGGTATCGGTGAACCGATAGTCCACGAACTTGATGCCTTTTTCTTCGATCAGCTTCATCACATCAGCAGCATTCATCGTCATTCATTCCTCGGGTTTCTATAAAGATATCGACCGCAGTGGGCCGAGCGTCAAAAAACCATGTCGGCCCTACAGAGCACGAATCATGCCACGGCTATTTTGCCGGGATTCGGCCACAAACTGGGGCTATGGCAGGAAATCCAAGCCCCCATTGCGCGCAAATATAGTGCAATTATCTCCACGAAAAGCCCAATTATAGTGCACTACAGATCGACATCCACGACCGGCGACTTGCCGAAACAGCGCGCCAAGGCTTTATACTTCGCTCACCCACAATCGTCGGAGGAACGCGTCATGGAACTCGAATTCCAGGTCCAGAATGTCAAATGCCAGGGTTGCGCCAGCGCGATCCGCACCGGACTCGGTCAATATCCCGGTGTACAAACCGTTCAGGTCGATGTGCCCACCGGCCAGGTCACGGTCACCGCCACGAGCGACCTTCGCCCCGTCCTGAGCGCCGCGCTGAAGGATCTGGGTTATCCCGAGAAGGATTGAAGCGCCGCATCGCGCACGGCGTCGGCGCCGGTCCGATCGGTCATGAATGCAGGAAACGCTTTGTGTGGTCTTGAGAGAGAAAAACGGCGGGCGAAGGCGCAGCCCTCACCCGCCGGGACAATCGCTACTCTGAAGACTATAGCAATCGTTCAGCGGTCGTTCGAACCCACTCAGAAGCGGGTACCGATATTGAGGCCAACCACCCAGGGATCGATGCTGACGGTACCGAGACCCACGCCATTGACCGACGCCTTGCTGTCGATATCGATATAGTCGACCTCGGCATTCACGAACCAGCCCGGCGCCACGTCGATATCGATACCCGCCTGTCCGGCTACGCCCCAGGAGCTATCCAGCGACAGACTGGTGCCAGTCAGAGGGCCACTGGTCTCCTCGTTGAAGAAGAAGGTGTAATTCAGGCCGATGCCGACATAGGGGTGGATAGTTCCGGTCGGCATGAAGTAATACTGCAGGAACAGAGTCGGAGGCAGCTGGTCGGTGCTGCCGATACTGGTGCCGCCGAGACTGATGTCATGATTGAACGGCAGGGCCAGCAGCAATTCGATACCGATGTTCGGGGTCGCCATATAGGTGAAGTTGAACCCCAGACTATAACCGTCATCGACGTTGATCGTGCCCAACGCGGTATTCAGGTTATCGGATTTGGGGAACACTCCCCAGGCGCCCGCGCGGGCGATCCAGGTGCCCGCCTCATAACCCGGTTCGGCTTGCGCAACACCCGCCAGCAATCCTCCAGCCAAAGCAATCGCCACGGCGCCCCTGAGCAATTTTGAAGACATGACACTCTCCTCTTGATCGAGATTGTTATGGATGAGACGATCAATAAAAACACAACTATTGTATGCCATAAAGCAACAAATTAGTCAAAAACAATAATGTATGATCGTCATCCACAGCATTTTCAATCAGCCAGGGGAGGCAAGACCTGCACCACCTCCTCGAAAGTCGTCAATCCCTCCGCAATCTGCAATGCGGCGCTGACCCGCAGCGGCCGCATCCCTTGCTCGAAGGCGCGACCGCGCAAGACTTCTTCGTCGATTTCGGTGCGAATGAGTCGACGCAACTCCGGGGTGAGCGTCAACATTTCATATAAACCGACCCGCCCGAGGTAGCCGGTGTTGCGGCATTCGGGACAGCCGCGCGGCGCGGCGACGGTCGACGGCTTGGGCAGGGACCAGGGCTGGACCAGGGCCTGCCACAAGGCATCGTCGATCTGATCCTGCTGCTTGCAATGCGGACACAGGGTGCGCACCAGCCGCTGCGCCATGACCCCGATCAGCACATTCTGGATCAGGTAATACGGCACCCCGAGATCGAGCAGGCGGGTAATGGCCGAGACGGCATCGTTGGTGTGCAGGGTCGACAGCACCAGATGGCCAGTCAAAGCCGCCTGTACCGCCATCTCGGCGGTCTCCAGATCGCGAATCTCGCCGACCATGATGATGTCGGGATCCTGCCGCAGCAAAGTGCGAATACCCTGGGCGAAGCTCAGATCGATGGCTGACTGGACTTGCATCTGGTTGAGCTCCGGCACCACCATCTCGATCGGGTCTTCGATCGTGCAGACATTGATCTCCGGCACCGCCAAATGCTTGAGCGTGGTGTACAGCGTCGTGGTCTTGCCAGACCCGGTCGGGCCGGTCACCAGTACGATGCCGTGCGGGCGCGCGATCATGGCGCGCCAGGATTTTTCCTCGGCGGCCGCGAAACCCAGCTGGCTAAAATTCTTGGTCACCGTATCCGGGTCGAAGATGCGCAACACGCACTTTTCGCCGAACGCGGTCGGCATGGTCGACAAACGCAGTTCGACCTCCCGCCCGGCCGGGGTGCGGGTCTTGATGCGGCCATCCTGCGGCCGGCGTTTCTCGGCCACGTCCATCCGCCCCAGGATCTTGATGCGGCTGGTAACCGCGCCCATCACCGGCGGTGGCAATTGATAGATGGCGTTCAGCACACCGTCGATGCGAAAGCGGATATGCCCCTGATCGCGACGCGGCTCCAGATGGATGTCGCTGGCGCGCTGGGAAAAGGCGTACTGCAACAGCCAATCGACGATCTGCACGATCGGCCGTTCGTCGGCGCTCAGCTCACCGCGCCGGCCCAGCTCCACCAACTGCTCGAAATTGAGAAAGCCGGATGTTGGCTCCACGGCCCCTTTCAGCGCGCCGCGCACCGAACGCGACACGCCATAGAACTCCAACTGGTAGCGGTTGATATCGAGCGGATTGGCGATGACTCGTTCGATGTCGCGACGCAGGGTTTGCCGCAGGACCTCCTGCCATTCCGTCAACCAGGGTTCGGCGGTAGCGAACACCACCCGCTTGGCGTCCACCACGACCGGCAGGAGCTGGTAACGGGCGGCATAGTCGTAGGAGATGAACGGCAACAGCCGTTCGATGGCGGCGATATCGAGTTTGAGGGGATCGATGCGCAGGTACGGCAATCCGACCCGATCCGCCAACCATTCGGTCAACAGTTCCAGGCTCAGAATCCGATGCGGGGGTTGGAGATGGCGCAACTGCTTGTTGGCGATCACCACCAGCGGGTGTAGTTCGCTACGCTCCGTCCTGGTCGCCGCAACGGTCCGGTCGCCTTCGGCCACCCAGCCATCGGCGATCAAATCGGCCAGAACTTCCTTCAGAGTCAAGCGATGTTCAGGCTGACGCGGCCTGGGTAATGCGTTCGTAGCGCCATGGGTCAGCGTTCGGGCGGTCGAGCCGACCCCCTTTGGAGATGTCATAACGATTCCAGTTTGGCATAAGCCACAACTAACCATTTAGGGCCGCCAGCGGCGGGGAAATCGACCCGAACCCGAGCATGATAACCCTGACCCTCGACCTCCAGAACAACGCCTTCGCCAAATTTGGCATGCCGCACCCGTTGGCGGAGCCGTAATCCGGCGCCGCTCACGTTCTCCGTCCCGACACCCGCCGACGACTTCGCCTCCGTTGTTCGCGAGACCGTCCCGGTCCGCCGTTTCGCCCCGGCCCGAACATCACGGATCAGTTCCTCGGGGATTTCACGGACGAAACGCGAAGGGGCCGGATAGCTGTCCTTACCATACCAAGTGCGTCGCTCGGCGTGGCAAAGATACAGTTGCCGCTGGGCACGGGTGACGCCGACATACGCCAGCCGTCGCTCCTCCTCCAGCTGCCGCGGCTCCATCACCGAACGGCTGTGCGGGAACAAGCCTTCCTCCAGTCCCACCAGAAACACCACCGGGAACTCCAGGCCCTTGGCCATGTGCAGCGTCATCAGCTGCACGCAGTCATCGTCCGCCGAACCCTGCCCCCGGCCCGATTCCAGGGCGGCGTGAGCCAGAAAGGCGTTCAGCCAATCGGGATTCTCCGGGTTCTCGCCGACCACCACCGGATCGGTATGGATGATGAAATCGCTGCTGGCCCGCACCAGTTCTTCCAGGTTCTCCACCCGCATCTCGCCCTTGTCGTCCTTGGCCTGTTCGTACATGGCCAGCAAGCCGCTGTGATGGATGACATGCCGCACCCGCTCGGGCAAAGGCTGGTGGTCGGTGTCGTGGTCCAGCGCCTCGACCAGGGTGAGAAAACTGCGCACGGCGCTGGCAGTTCGCCCGCTCAGGCCACCGTCGGCCAGCAATTGCAGCGCGGTTTGCCACAGCGACTCGCCACGGGCGCGGGCTGTATCGCGCAGCAGTTCGAGCGTGCGTTCGCCGATACGGCGGGACGGGGTATTCACCACCCGTTCGAACGAGGGATCGTCGTCGCGGTTGGCCAGCAGGCGCAAATAGGCCAGCGCATCCTTGATTTCGGCCCGCTCGAAGAAACGCAGCCCGCCAAAAATCCGATAAGGAATCGCCATGCCGATCAGGGTTTCCTCGAACAACCGCGACTGGGCATTGGAACGGTACAGAATCGCTACGTCACGGCAGCGGCCACCCGCATCGACCCGTTGGCGGATGCGCTCGGCCACGAAGCGGGCCTCATCGAATTCGTTGAAGGCGTTGTAAACCTGAATGGGTTCGCCATCGCCATCGGCGGTCCATAGATTCTTGCCCAACCGCCCAGCGTTGTGGGCAATCAGGGCATTGGCCGCCTTGAGGATGTTGTGGCTGGAGCGGTAGTTCTGCTCCAGGCGGATGGTTTCGGCACCGGGGAAATCGTCGGCGAACTTCTGGATATTCTCGACCTTGGAGCCGCGCCAGCCATAGACGCATTGATCGTCGTCGCCGACGATGAACACATCGCCGCGCCCGCCGGCCAGCAACCGCACCCACTGATACTGGATGACGTTGGTGTCCTGGAATTCATCCACCAGCACATGGCGAAACCGCTCGCGGTAGTGGGCCAAAAGCTCGGGGTTGTCGCGCCAAAGCTCGTAGGCGCGCAGCAACAGCTCACCGAAATCCACCAGACCGCCGCGCTCGCATTCCTGCTGATAGGCCGTGTAGATGCGCCGGTATTGACGCTGCACTGGATGGCCGTCGTCGGCCAGATCGGCAGGACGCTGGATCTCGTCCTTGCAGCGATTGATGAAACCGGCGCACTGGGCCGGCGGCCACTTCTTCTCGTCCAGATTCAGGCCGCGCAACACCCGTTTCAGCAGCCGGGACTGGTCGTCGCTGTCGAGGATCTGGAAGCCGCGCGGCAAGCGCGCCTCCTGCCAGTGCTGGCGCAACAACCGATGGGCGATGCCGTGGAAGGTGCCGATCCACAGTCCGCCGAGCGGCTGATCGAGCATCCGCTCCACCCGACCGCGCATCTCGGCCGCGGCCTTGTTGGTGAAGGTGACCGCCAGAATCGACCAGGGCGAAGCCTGTTCCACCGTCAGCAACCAGGCGATCCGCCGGGTCAGGACCCGGGTCTTGCCGCTGCCGGCCCCGGCCAGCACCCGCAGCGGTCCCTGCGGCGCGGTCACCGCCGTGCGCTGGGGCTCATTGAGATCATCGAGAATCCAGGAAACATCCATGGCGGGGGATTCTAGCAAAACCGCCCTGTCCAGGTTGTGATAAAGTTGCATTGATCAACTAGCATTAAGACCAACCGCCGCGGTGGCGACGGCTCTTCATTCACAGGGAACCCTTCAATGAACATCACCCTTTTCGGCTCCGGCTATGTCGGGCTGGTCACTGGGGCCTGTTTCGCCGAAGTGGGCAACGACGTGCTGTGCGTCGATATCGACGCGCGCAAAGTAGCCATGTTGCAGCGCGGCGAAATTCCGATTCACGAACCCGGCCTCGACGAGGTCGTCCGTCGCAACAGCGCCAGCGGTCGGCTACGTTTCACCACCGATGTCGCGGCCGGCGTGGCCCATGGCCTGTTCCAGTTCATCGCCGTCGGCACGCCGCCGGACGAAGACGGCTCCGCCGATCTCCAGCACGTTCGCGCCGTCGCCCGCGCCATCGGCCAGCATCTGTCCGATTATCGGATCGTGGTCAACAAGTCCACCGTGCCGGTCGGTACCGCCGACATCGTGCGGGCGACCATCGCTGGGGTGCTGGCCGCACGGGGTTGCGACATCCCGTTTTCGGTGGTCTCCAACCCGGAGTTCCTCAAAGAAGGCGTGGCGGTGCAGGACTTCATGCGCCCTGACCGCATCATCATCGGCAGCGACGACCCCCGCGCCACCGTGCAGTTGCGCACGCTCTACGCTCCGTTCAATCGCAACCGCGACCGTCTGATCGAAATGGACGTGCACTCGGCGGAACTGACCAAGTACGCGGCCAACGCTATGCTGGCTACCAAGATCAGTTTCATGAACGAGATCGCCAACCTGGCCGAACGGCTGGGCGCCGACATCGAAAAGGTCCGGGTGGGGATCGGCGCCGACCCACGCATCGGCTATCACTTCATCTATCCGGGTGCGGGCTACGGCGGCAGCTGTTTTCCCAAGGACGTCAAAGCGCTGGAACATACCGCCCGTTCGGTGAACTACGAAGCCGCCCTGCTGCAGGCAGTGGAAACGGTCAATGAGCGCCAGAAGACCGTGTTGTTCACCAAGATCGCCCGCCACTTCCAGCACGAGCTGCGCGGACGCACCTTCGCCTTGTGGGGACTGGCGTTCAAACCGGGCACCGACGACATGCGCGAAGCGCCCAGCCGCAAATTGCTGGAAGCACTCTGGCAGGCTGGCTGCACCGTGCGCGCCTACGATCCGGCCGCGATGAACGAGGCCCGGCGCATCTATGGCGAACGGCCCGATTTCCAGTTGTGCGAACGACCGATGGATGTGCTGACCGGGGCCGATGCACTGATCATCGTCACCGAATGGATCCTGTTCCGCAGCCCCGACTTCGACGCTATCCGCCGGCTATTGAAACAACCGGTGATCTTCGACGGCCGCAACCTCTACGAGCCGGATTACATGCGCGAGCAAGGTTTCGTCTATTACGCCATCGGTCGAGGTGAAAAGGCATGATCGTCCCGGTGATCCTATCCGGCGGCAGCGGCACTCGGCTGTGGCCGCTGTCGCGCGAGACCTATCCCAAGCAGTTTCTGCCGCTGGTCGATGCGCAGACGCTGTTGCAGAACACCGCAGTGCGGATCGCCGGCCTGACCGACGTCAGTGCGCCACTGGTGATCTGCAACGCCGATCATCGTTTCATGGTGGCCGAACAACTGCGCTCAGTCGGCATCCAGCCGGCGACGGTGCTGTTGGAGCCGGTCGGCCGCAATACCGCGCCGGCGGTGGCGGTGGCCGCGCTGCACGCCCAGCGCGAGGGGGACGACCCGATCCTGCTGGTGCTGCCTGCCGATCATGTGATCAGCGATGTAGCCGGGTTTCGAGCCGCCATCCACCAAGTCGCGCCGCAAGCCGAGGCCGGTCGACTCATTACCTTCGGCATCGTGCCGACCGCACCGGAAACCGGCTATGGCTACATCAAGGCCGGAGCACCGCTGGAGGAATCGGTCGAATCCACGGTATGCGCGGTGGAACGCTTCGTCGAAAAACCCGATCTCGCCACCGCCCGCGGCTATCTGGAATCCGGCCGCTATTACTGGAACAGCGGCATGTTCATGTTCCGGGCTTCAACCTTCCTGGCAGAACTGGAGCGCTTCGCCCCGGCGATGTTGACCGCTTGTCGGCAGGCGCTGACCGCCAGCCACCTGGACACCGATTTCTGCTGGCTGGAGCGCCAAGCCTTCGCTGCCTGCCCCAAGGATTCGATCGACTATGCGGTGATGGAAAAGACCGACCGCGCCGTGGTCATGCCGCTGGCGGTCGGTTGGAACGACGTCGGGTCCTGGGCGGCGCTGTGGGATGTGACTCCCCACGACACCGACGGCAACATCCTGCGTGGCGACGTGATCACGGTCGAAACCCACGACACCTACGTGGATGCCGCCACCCGCCTGGTCGCCACGGTCGGGGTCGATCATCTGGTGGTGGTGGAAACCCCCGACGCCGTGCTGGTCGCCCACAAGGATCGGGTCCAGGAGGTCAAGGAAATCGTCGCCCGGCTACAAGCCAGCGCTCGACCGGAAAGCCGCACCCACCGCAAAGTCTACCGTCCCTGGGGTTGCTACGACGCCATCGACATGGAAGCCCGCTTCCAGGTCAAGCGAATCATGATCCGGCCCGGCGCCAGTATTTCCCTGCAGATGCACCATCACCGCGCCGAGCATTGGGTGGTGGTCAGCGGCACCGCCCGCGTCGCCCGCGGCGACGAAGTGTTTCTGCTGACCGAGAATCAATCCACCTACATTCCGGTCGGCGTCCAGCACCGGCTGACCAACCCCGGCAAGATTCCGCTGGAAATCATCGAAATCCAATCGGGCAGCTATCTGGCCGAAGACGATATCGTCCGGTTCGAGGATATCTACGGACGCGGCAACGGGGAGGAGTAAGGCGCGATGAGTCACAGGCTAGCCTGTTTCAAGGCTTACGACATCCGTGGGCGCATTCCCGACGAACTGAACGAAACGCTGGCCTATCGCATTGGCCGGGCCTATGCCGCCCTGCTGCAACCGCAACGGGTGGCGGTCGGCCACGATGTGCGAACCAGCAGTCCGGCCCTGAGCGCCGCTGTCGCCAGCGGCTTGCTGGACGGCGGCGCGGACGTCATGGATATCGGTCTGTGCGGCACCGAAGAAATCTATTTCGCCGCTTTCCATCACCAGCTCGATGGCGGCATCATGGTCACCGCCAGCCATAACCCGCTGGATTACAACGGCATGAAGCTGGTACGCGAGCAGGCCAGACCGATCAGCGGCGACAGCGGCCTGTTCGCGATTCGCGATCTGGCCGCGAGCGACAGCGCTTTCGCGGCCACCGACCGCAGCGGTCGGCTGGAGCACCGCCCAGACAAGCGAGACTACATCGCACACCTACTGGGCTACGTCGATATCGCCAGCCTGCGGCCGCTGAAGATCGTGGTCAACGCCGGCAACGGCGGAGCTGGACCGATCATCGACGCCCTGGAACTGCATCTGCCGTTCCATTTCGTCAAGATCCATCACGAGCCGGATGGTCGTTTTCCCCATGGCATTCCCAATCCGCTATTGCCGGAGTGCCGCGACGCCACCGCGCGCGCGGTGCGCGACCACCAGGCCGATCTGGGACTGGCCTGGGATGGCGACTTCGACCGTTGTTTCTTCTTCGACGGCGCTGGTCGCTTCATCGAAGGTTATTACCTGGTCGGCCTGCTGGCGGAGATGCTGTTGGCGCGGCAACCGGGCGCGAAGATCATTCACGACCCGCGGCTGACCTGGAACACCCGCGCGCTGGTGCAAGCGGCCGGCGGCATTCCGGTCCAAAGCAAGACCGGCCACGCCTTCATCAAGGAACGGATGCGGCAGGAAGATGCGATCTATGGCGGCGAAATGAGCGCCCACCATTATTTTCGCGACTTCGCCTACTGCGACAGCGGCATGATTCCGTGGCTGCTGGTGACCGCCGCGCTATGCCGTCTTGGTCAACCGCTGGCGACCCTAGTGGATGAGCGGATGCAGGCTTTTCCCTGCAGCGGCGAGATCAATTTCCAGGTCGCCGACGCGCCGGCCACGGTCCGGGCCATTCTCGCCGCCTACGCCGACCAACAGCCGTTGCAGGACGACACCGACGGTGTCAGCCTGGAATTTCCCACTTGGCGTTTCAACCTGCGCTGTTCCAATACCGAACCCTTGCTACGGCTGAACGTCGAGACCCGTGGCGATCCGGCTTTGCTGCAACAGCGCACCGCGGAATTGCGGACTCTGATCGCCAACGCCGCCCGACCATAAAAAAACCCGCCTGACGGCGGGTTCGTTCGCTTGACCGCCATCGGACGGATGGCGACCCTGATTCAAAAGCGATCTTACATCTGCTTCTTGTTGTAGCCAGGTCCCTTCTTGGGAGACTTGACCGGGGCCGGCTCCACATTGATCGCCAGCGCCTGGACATATTCGGCGTCGACCTGATCGCCCACCTTGAACTTGTTGATGTCCATATCGGCCGGCACGCTGAGAGTGACCGCGCGATTCGGACCTTTCACCAGAATCTTGTGGGTCTTCTTGTTGACCGACAGGATATTGGCGGTGACCTTGACGGTGTCAGTCACGATGCCAGCTGGCATCTGACCAGGCTCGGCGCGGCCGGCGCTGAGGGTGTCGGTCCGCACGGTGATGCCATTGCCCTTCTTGGTGGTCATCTGCACCAGCAAAGCGGTGTAGTAGGTCACCACAACCTTGTCGCCCACCTTGACCTGCTCCAGGTTGCGAACGGCGTCGCCCACCTTGAGATCGAAGGTCTTGCCATCGCCGGTCTTCAAGGTCACCTGGCGGGTCTGCAGGTTGATCGCCTTGACCGTCGCGGTGGCGGTCAGCGTTTCACGCAACCCGATGGTGGGATCTTCCGGTTGTGTCACAACAGGTTTCTCTTCCTTCGGGGGCATCTTGTCGGACGAGGTTGCGCAACCCGTCGCCACCAACAAACTCAGCAACCCCAGAACGGCTACAACACGTGCTTTCATACTTGTTCTCCTTACTGAGAAATCAATACCTTGAGTGAGCAGAGCAGGAATTCGCCAACCCTGCTATGGATTCTATGCTCGACCGGCGTCATTCCACCTAAATGCAGAGGCTGGCCAGCCGCGCATAGCATAATGCTAGTTTTGCAAATATTCGACAAATTGCTGAGACTGCCACGCATCGCGCCGTCATGGATCGGCCAGCACGATATGCAGCCGTAGCGGACCGTGGGCGCCCAGTTGGATGGTCTGTTCGATATCAGCGCTGCGTGAGGGACCGGTGATCCAATTGACCGTCCGCGGCATCCCCTGCCCCCGCTCCCGCAACCGACTCCAAGCGTCCTCGTAGGCCCCGACGATGCGGTTGGCGCGCAGCACCACGATGTGGGTGTCCGGTAGGAAATTGAGCGTGGTCGGACTGTGCGGCCCCGACAGCAACATCAAGGTTCCGGTTTCGGCGATGCCGGCGAAGGCGGACGCTACGCAGGTCTTATCGCCATCCACCGCCGCCCGACGTTCGATGTGCAGGGTCGGTTGGCCATCCCATGGCAGCGCCGTCAGATCGGGATCGGGAGCCAACACCAGATCGGTCGGCAACCCCTCGCGGCTCAGAAACGCGACCACCGCCGCCGGCACGGCCGCCAGATCGGCGACCCGTTCTACGGTAGCCGCCGCCGCCAGCGCCAGAGTGACGAACAACTCCACCTGCTCGGCAGGCGGTAACGCGGCGCGGGCCGGAATCAGGTTGCGCGGCGGCTGGGCCAGCCGCGCTTCCAGCTGTTCGCGCCGTTCGCCGGCTAGCGGCCCTCGTTGCAGACCACGTCGGATGGTCGCCAAAATCTGTTCACGGGCTTCGCTCATGACCGTTTCTCCTGCCGTGCCGCCCATTGTTGCTGAAAGGTTTGGCCCTGCGGCGTCGGCAAATCGCGCCAAGCGGTCCAGCCATGGGCTAGCGGCAGACTCTTGATCCGGCCATTCCGCCCGCCCAGCCAGCGTAAGACCCTGGCCGCGATCCGCGTAATCGACTGGTACAGCTTTGGCCGCTGAGCGAAAAAGGCCCAGGCCCGCAACCCAAAACGGAAGCCGGCTGGCGATAAATGACGCTCAAATTCCCGTTCCCGCCAGTGCCGCATCATGGCCGGCAGAGGAATCCGCATCGGACAGACATCCTCGCAACGCCCGCAGAAGGTCGAGGCATTGGGCAACGCGCCGGCGATATCGACCCCGATCAGTTGCGGCGTCAACACCGACCCCATCGGCCCCGGATAGACCCAGCCATAGGCGTGACCGCCGATAGCGCCGTATACCGGACAGTGATTGAGACAGGCCGAGCAGCGAATGCAGCGCAGCATGTCCTGGAACTCGCCGCCCAACATCCCGCTGCGACCGTTGTCGAGCAGCACCACATGAAACTGCTCCGGTCCGTCCACATCCTCCGGCCGGCGTGGACCACTGGAAAAAGTGGTGTAGACGGTGATTTCCTGGCCGGTGGCAGAGCGCGACAACAGCCGGAGGAAGGTGCTGACATCCTCCAGGGTCGGCGCTATCTTTTCGATGCTGGCCAACACGATATGCACGCGCGGCAAAATCTGGGTCAGATCGCCGTTGCCTTCGTTGGTGACGATGACCGTGGTACCGGTTTCGGCCACGCAGAAATTGGCCCCGGTGATGCCGACATCGGCATTCAGGAACCGCTGGCGCAGCACCTGCCGGGCCTCGCTCATCAAGGCGCGCGGGTTCTCGTTGCGTTCGGTGAAACCGTATTGGCCGTGATGGGCGTGAAAAGCGTCGGCCACCTGATCGCGGTTGAGGTGAATGGCCGGGGCGATGATATGGCTGGGATGCTCGTGGCGCAGTTGGATGATGTATTCGCCCAGATCGGTTTCGATCGGCTCGATCCCGTTGGCCGCGAGAAAATCGTTGAGACCGATCTCCTCGCTGACCATGCTCTTGCCCTTGGTCACGGTCCGGGCCTCGACCGCACGGCAGATGTCGAGCACGATGCGGTTGGCCTCGGCGGCGTCGCGCGCCCAGTGGACCTGCCCGCCCTGTGCCGTCACCTGGGCCTCGAACCGTTCCAGATAGAAATCCAGATGTTCGAGCACATGGTTCTTCAGGTCGCGGCCAGCATCGCGCAGAGCATCGAACTCGGGCAGCTTGGCGATAGCGGCGGCCCGCTTGCCGGGAAACCCGGACTTGAGATTCTTCAGCGCCCGCTGCAGCGCGGCGTCGTGCAACGCGGCGCTGGCGTTGGCCTTGAAGGTCTGACTGGTGGGGTGCATGGCGTTCTCCTCAGCCCGGCTCGCCGATGGCCGGCGCGTCGGTCATACCGGCCAGCACTTCGGCCACATGGCGAACCCGGACCGTCGCGCCTTCGCGCTGTAACTTGCCGGCCATATTCAGCAGGCAACCCATGTCGCCAGCCAACAGGGTATCGGCTCCGCTGGCGACGATGCGGGCGGCCTTCTCCCCCACCATGCGGTTGGACAGCTCGGGGTACTTGACGCAGAAAGTCCCGCCGAAGCCGCAGCACACCTCGGCTTCTTCCATCTCGCGCAGGCTGAGTCCTTCGACCGAGGCCAGCAAACGGCGCGGCTGGTGTTTGATCCGCAACTCCCGCAGCCCGGAACAGGAGTCGTGGTAGGTGACGACGCCGGTATAGCGAGCCTCGACCTGCTCGACCCCCAACACGTCGGTCAGGAACGATACCAGTTCGAAGGTCTTGGCGCTCAGCCGTTCGGCGCGTGCCTGCCAGGCCGGATCGTCATCGAACAGATGCGGGTAATGATGCTTGATCATGCCGCCGCAGGAACCGGAGGGTGCCACCACATAATCGAAAGGCTCGAAAGCAGCGATCAGCTGCCGAGCCAGGGCGCGGGCCGCAGCGCGATCGCCGGAATTGTAGGCCGGCTGCCCGCAACAGCTCTGCGCCGTCGGGACCTCGACCACGCAACCGGCGTCTTCCAACAGTTTCACCGCGGCAAAACCGACCGTGGGGCGGAACAGATCCACCAAGCAGGTGACGAACAGACCAACCCGTGGTTTGGACGCCGGCGACCCGGCGGATGGGTTTTCTTTCATCATAGAAACACTCTGGGGAAAGGGGGAATATCAGTCGTGAATTTGCAGGGTTACGGCGAATCGTTCCTTGATGGAGTCATCGCCCTGCCAAACCCGCCAGTATTTGAATTTGAGCGCTATCTCGCCTGGCTGCTGGGCGGTAAAAATAAAGGCGCGCTGACCACGAGTGCCGATGAAGCCGTTTTCGGCCGGCGGGGTGTAGGTCGCATTGTCCAGCTTCAGCAACCGACGATCGGTGTCGTCGATGGCCCAGGCAAAGCCGGTGGAGGAATTTTCCGGCAGACGTACTTCCAGCCGTTCGCCGACCTTGAGGACGGCAGTGCGGTTGTTGTCGGCGTGGGTGACGATCAAGACGCCATTCTCGCGGACGCCGGCGGCTGGGGGTGCTTCCGGGCGGTCATCCTTGCTGGCGCAGCCTGCGGTCAGCAGAGCGGCTACGATCCACAGCCCCAGTCGTGACCCGAACGGTTTGATTGCAGTATCGAGTTTCATATGCGTGGTACCTGTAGCTTTCAATACGGGACTGGATCGCGGCGTCTTGTCTATCGTTCCATCGGCTGTGAAACGGCGGAGAGCGCCGAGCAACGGCTTGCGTACGATCCCTCTGACCGCATTGTCGGGCCAGAATCATTCACCGTATACCGCTTCCATCACCTGCAGCGCGAAACGGGCCGATACCGTCGCCGGACCACCGCCCATCTCGATACCGACTTCGACGGCTTCCAAGACCTCCTGGTAAGAGGCTCCGGCGATCGCAGCCTGTTCAATATGCCATTGCATGCACGATTCGCAATCGATTCGGACCGAAATACCAACGGCAATCAGCTCTTTTTCCTTCTTTCCAAGGGCGCGAGGACTGAAGGTGGCCTCTTCCATCTCGACGAAGGCGCGGTACGTTTCAGAACCGAGATCGAGGAGCTTCTTATGCGCCCATTTTCTCGTTTTCGACAATTCTCTCAGTTTGTGATCAGGCTCAGCCATGGCAATCCCCTCATGACATCCAACGCGAAGCTTACCGGCGGAACGAAGTGAAACACGCGCCGCCTATACGGATGCGGCAGGTCGAAGAACGCAGCTAATGGCGCTCGCTGTCGAGTGCGGCCATCCCTTATAGATGATAGCGCTCGTACCAACGACCGCATGGGCAGGAATAGCCTGTTCGATGCCGGCCAGATCCTCCGCCGTGAGGGTGAGATCGGCGGTGGCCAAGGCTTCGGCTAGACGGTCGCGGCTGAGTAGCCTCGACCAAGAAGCTAGAAAAATTACTATAAACTGATTCTTGGCATTTCGCTGATTGCTTTTTCTGGATTCTGATAACGCCTAACATCCAGAGCAAACGACCCCGCACACTTTATTGTGCGGGGTCCGAGTTTGCCTATATATTAGGCTATCCATCTTAATAATTATTTACTGAACTTCCACAATTGGCCGGACACATTCTGGCACTTATCCATGAATGCTGCGCCATTCATTGAGCCTTTCACCTGATTGCCTTCAAGGCATTCATTTTTGCCTTCGCGAAACTGCGTGGTGAGCTTGAAATACCCATTCCCAGCAGGTGTCGCTTTCCACAATTGGCCGGACACATTCTGGCACTTATCCATGAATGCTGCGCCATTCATTGAGCCTTTCACCTGATTGCCTTCAAGACATTCATTTTGGCTTTCGCGAAATTGAGTGGTGAGCTTGAAATATCCATTCCCAGCAGGTGTCGCTTTCCACAATTGGCCGGACACATTCTGGCACTTATCCATGAATGCTGCGCCATTCATTGAGCCTTTCACCTGATTGCCTTCAAGACATTCATTTTGGCTTTCGCGAAATTGAGTGGTGAGCTTGAAATAACCATCGTAAATGTCGATAGCTAAGGCATTGCTGCTTATAGCAAATACAATGGCTGCTGGGGCAAGCATTTGAAACGGCTTTCTCACGAGGTAACCCCCTATGATAGGTGATAGAACTGCATTAATAGCACTAATTTTGTTGCCGCAGTTCATTAGCAACAAAGCCTAACGATAGGTTAAATCGCACTGCATTTTTAAACTAAAACATTTTTAAAACCAGCCCCGAGCGCGGCGTCTACTTGAACCATTTGTTGGACATTTGATTTATCACGATCAAGAATGCAGGATGCCTGCCAAATTAAAAATTAAAATCACCCATGTCTTTATTTAAAATCTGTTTTCCCCATTTGCAAATCTTGAGAAATCCTCTAGTTTTGTTACAAAATAATCAGGAATATTGTGGTTGTCGTGCTCGCTTCTTAATTACTGGTTTCCTATACGGACAGCAGAGTATTCATATACCATTTAATCTTGGTTAAATCAAAAATTTATTGATTGATAAATCACAGAAATTCCTTTTAAGTTATTGAAATATTTTATTCTTATACAATATTTTTGTAGAAAATTTCTCCTTTCAGGCAGGCATTTTCAACCAGAATAGGAAAACCATATACTACTCTCGTCGCTAGGGCACCTTGCCGGTGCGGGTCGACTCCAGCGAAGGATTAGGCGGTAGCAGCTGCTTTGCTCGAGTGGACTTGATAACGAAGTTCCGCGAAACCCGAACCAACCTGCCTGACCGAAACGAGTACTAACGACGGGCTCGTGAGCCGACGGGGCAATAGCGGCTTGCCCTTGCCCAGAGTGACTGAGCCCACTTGGACGATGACCTCATCCAGCAGCCCAGCATCGTAGAACTGACCTGCCAGATCGCCACCGCCAACGACCCAGATATTCTTGTCTGCGGCGGCCGAGCACATCGCCGCGTGTACAGGCCGAACATCACCTTGGACGAAGCGCACGTTCGCTCCTGGAGCTGGCGGCAACGTTCTGCTTGAGAAGACCCATGTGGGTTGGGTGTATGGCCAAGCGGAGCCAGTTTCGGCGGCGACTGCGTGAGCGTTGCGCAGTATCCACTCGTACGTGGAAGACCCCATCGCCAGTGCGCCAACCTCGGCGATGAACGACGGGTAACTGGTGTCGTTGACGTCACCGAGCGGGAACAACCATTCGAGCGAATCGTCTTCAGTGGCAATGAAACCGTCGAGGCTAGTGGCTGTGTAGTACTGAGTCTTCATAAGACTGGTCCGTAGTCTCGCAGGAAATTATGATGTCTAACAGTTGATCAGACAGAACGCGCCGATAGAGCACTAGACAGAACCCATGTAATTGCTCGTGCAGATTATCTGCCTAGAAAAAAACTCAAATTTGATACAAAAAAAACTAATCCATGACCAGCATCCTGTCAAGCTCTACGGACGCAGTCGCCACTTCGGGGATCGATACTGGAACGGCTGTATAAGTCGCCTATCAACCGATGATTGGTGATCTAGGCCGAGGCATAAATCAACTGCTGATCCGCCGGTACCTGATGGATCTTGGCAGGTTGCCATCTGAACAAGTGGATTGAAGCGTTGGTTACGGCGAGCAGAGAGCTTGCCGCGGCGGTCGGGCGAAATCACCCATTAGCAGTGCATAAATGCGCACCCCCGCCATGGCGGCTGGCCATGGCGGGGGTGTGAGTTGTTTCCAGCGTCAGCCGACGGGGATCAGACGTCCGGTCCCCAACCAAACACTTCCACGGTGCGGAACAGATCGTTGTCCGTCACCATACCAACCGGCTTGCCGTCCATCTCGACGATCACGCGGCGGACATTGGCTTCGGCCATCCGCTGCGCCGCTTCGGCCAGCGAAATGTCGCGCTTGACCGTCACCAGCGGCCGGGTGGCGATTTCGCCGACCTTGACCCGCGCCGGCGAGCGATTGACGCTGATGACCTTCTTCAGCACGTCACGGTCGGTCATCACACCCCACTGCCCGCTCTCGTCCGGCTCGACCATGACCGCATTCACGCCCTGGTCGATCATCTGATGCATGGCAACGTTGACCAGCTCCTCGTTCCGCGCGATCACCACCGGCGACATGATGCCGCCGACCGTGGTGGGCATGCGGCCCGACGCGATCATCGCCTGCACCGGATCGGCGACGCGAGCGTCTTCCAACGCCTTGCGGGCGTCTTCCTGGGCCTTGCGGCGACGCGCCATTTCTTCGCGCAGAGCCGCGCCCTGCTGACGCATTTTGGCGATGATCAGATCGCCGAACTTGCTGGTCGGCACCTCGGTGGCCCCGTCCATCAGGCGGGCGAAGTCATAGGTGACGGTCTTGTCGGCGATCACCTGGGTCAGCGCCGATTCGATCAGCTCGGCCGCTTCCCTCCAACCCATGTACTGCAACATCATCACGCCCGACAACATCAGCGAGCCGGGGTTGACCTTGTCCAGATTGGCGTACTTGGGCGCGGTGCCGTGGGTGGCCTCGAACACGCCGATATAGTCGGCCATGTTGGCGCCGGGGGCGATGCCGATGCCGCCGACTTCAGCCGCCACGGCGTCGGACAGATAGTCGCCGTTCAGATTCATGGTGGCCAGCACCGAGAACTCTTCCGGCCGCAGCTGCAGCAACTGGAAGATGATGTCGGCGATACGATCCTTGATCACCACCTTGCCGGCCGGCTGTTTGCCGCCATAGACGCTGTACAGGTCGTTTTCGGTGATGGTCTGATCCGGGAATTCATCGCGCGCCAGCTCGTAGCCCCAGTTCCGGAAGGCCCCTTCCGTGAACTTCATGATGTTACCCTTGTGCACCAGGGTCACACTGTCACGGCCATTGTCGATAGCGTACTGGATCGCCTTGCGCACCAGACGCTTGGAAGCGAACGGCGAAATCGGCTTGATGCCCAGACCAGCGTCGTCGAAGAAGTCCGCGCCCATTTCTTCGCGCAGGAACTTGGCCAGCTTGGCGTTTTCGGCCGAACCGGTCTTATACTCAATGCCGGCATAGACGTCTTCGGTATTCTCACGGAAGATGACGACATCCACCTTCTCGGGCTGGCGCACCGGCGAAGGCACGCCAGGATAGTAGCGCACCGGACGGACGCAGGCGTACAGATCCAGATCCTGACGCAGCGCCACGTTCAGCGAGCGGAAACCGCCGCCGACCGGGGTCGTCAGAGGTCCCTTGATGGCGACGATCAGATCCTTGATGGCCTCCAGGGTCTCTTCGGGGAAGTAGTTACCTTCATACAGCTCGGCCGCTTTCTCGCCCAGGAAGATCTCGCACCAGTGGATCTTGCGCTGGCCGCCGTAAGCCTCTTCGACCGCCGCATCCCAGACCTTCAGCGAGGCCCGGGTGATGTCGGGACCGATACCGTCGCCTTCCACGTAGCCGACGATAGGTTGATCAGGAACGTTCAGCTTGCCGTCCTTGATGGTAATTTTTTCGCCGCTCGTGGGGATGCGGATATGCTTGTACGCCATGAATCCTCCTGCTCGTTTTGTGGATTCCGCGGGTATGCTCAAGATGCTGCAACGCGCGGTGTTTTTGGAATAATTGAAAGCCGCGGCTGGCGCGAAAAAAACGTGCATTAAGCTACACGCAAACCCGTTTTCTGTCCATGATAACGGGCCATCGTCCTCCTCCATCCGATGGCTCTCCGAGAGTCCGAACGCCATGACTCTGAACGAATTACGCTATATCGTCGCCGTCGCCCGCGAGCGGCATTTCGGCCGGGCCGCCGAGTCCTGCCATATCAGTCAACCAACCCTCAGCGTGGCCGTGCGCAAGCTGGAAGACGAACTGGGATTGATCCTGTTCGAGCGCGCCCCCACCGAGATCACCGTCACGCCGACCGGACGGCGTATCATCGAACAGGCGCAACGGGTGCTGGAAGAAGCCGCCGTCATCCGCCAGATCGCCTCCCAGGGCCAGGACGAGCTGAGCGGGGTCCTGCGGCTGGGTGTGATCTACACCATCGGCCCCTACCTGTTGCCGCATCTAATTCCACGGCTGTACCGGCGCGCGCCCAACATGCCGCTGCAGATCGAGGAAAATTACACGGCTGCGCTGAACGAACGGCTGAAGGATGGCGAATTGGACGTGCTGATCCTGTCACTGCCGTTCGAGGAGCCCGGCGTGCTGACCCGGCCGTTGTACCAAGAACCGTTCGTGGTGCTGATGCCGGTCGGCCATCCGCTGGAACAGACCGGGGTGATCGACTCTCCCACCCTGGCCCAGCAGGATCTGCTGCTGCTGGGACCCGGCCACTGTTTCCGCGACCAGGTTCTGCAGTTCTGTCCGGAATGCAATCGGCTGAGCGTGGCGTCGGACAAGATGCAGAGAACCCTGGAGGGCAGTTCGCTGGAAACCATCCGGCTGATGGTGGCCACCGGGATGGGCATCACCGTGCTGCCCTACACCTCGGTCAACGGTTACGCCTACCCCAGCGATCTGCTCAGCATCCGGCCATTCGCCCCGCCGGCCCCGACCCGGACCGTGGCGCTGGCCTGGCGCAAGAGCTTCCCGCGCCAGCGCGTCATCCAATTGCTGCACGAGGCGATCCACAGCTGCCCGCTGGGCGAGGCGGTGCGGTTGCTGTAGCGGCAGCAACCGCCTACCCGACCCCAAACGCGTCGGGACTGAATCCCACCAGCGGCAGCAGCCGCTGCAACCCCGCCGCCAGCGTCTCGGTCTCGTCAGCCCGCAACGTGATATGCCCGACCTTGCGCCCGGAGCGCGGCGACTTGCCGTAGGCGTGGTAATGCGCTCCCGGCACCGCCAGCACCGCCGCCAGATCGGGCAGCTCGCCGATGCAGTTCAACATGGCGGAATGGCCGATGGCTTTGGTCGAACCGAGCGGCAGGCCGAGAATCGCCCGCAGATGGTTCTCGAACTGGCTGGTTTCCGCCCCTTCGATGGTCCAGTGCCCGGAATTGTGAACGCGCGGGGCCATCTCATTGGCGATCAGATGGCCATCCAGCACGAAGAATTCGATTGCCAGCACCCCGACATAATTCATGCGATCCAGCAGACGGCGGGCGTATTCCCAGGCTTCCTGGCGCAACTGCGCCGTCAGCGCTGGATACGGCGCCAGCGACAGCCGCAGGATGCCATCGCGATGATGGTTTTCGACCAGCGGATAGAAGGCAATCTCGCCATCGCGGCTACGAACCGCCACCACCGACACTTCCCGTTGGAACGGCACGAATCCCTCCAGCAGCAGTGGCACGCTGCCCAGCGCCTGCCAGGCGGGTTCGATATCGCCGAGCGAGCGCAACAACCACTGACCCTTGCCGTCGTAACCCAGCTGGCGGGTCTTCAACACCGCCGGCAGTTCGATCCGCAACACCGCGCTGCGCAACTCTTCCAGACTGTCGATGGTGGCGAAGGTCGGGGTCGGAATGCCGAGCTCCCAGAATAGGGTCTTCTCGAACATGCGGTCCTGCGCCATGGCCAGCGCCCCAGGCGGCGGATAGACCGCAACCTCCTTGGCCAGCAACCGGGCCGCGGCGGCTGGAACATTTTCGAAGTCGAAGGTGACCACATCGACTCCATCGGCCAGTTGCCGCAAGCGAATCTCATCGCTGTAATCGCCTTGAATCAGCAAGGCCACCTGGCCGGCGCAGGCGTCGAGCGCCGGGTCGAGCACCTGGAATCGCAGGTTCAGCGGATAGCCGGCCAACGCCAACATCCGCGCCAGTTGGCCACCGCCGACGATGCCGACTTTCATGGCTGCTTACCTCGGGGATCGGGTTGGCTCAGCACGGTTTCGGTCTGACGGTCGCGGAATCCCCGCACCGCCTCGCGGATGGCCGGATGCTGGTTGCCAAGCATCGCCGCAGCCAGCAGAGCAGCATTGATCGCGCCGGCCTTGCCGATGGCCAGGGTCCCGACCGGCACGCCGCCCGGCATCTGCACGATCGACAACAGGGAGTCCAGGCCGTTGAGCGCCTGCGACTGGACCGGCACCCCCAGCACCGGCAACACGGTCTTGGCCGCCACCATTCCCGGCAGATGGGCCGCGCCACCCGCCCCGGCGATGATCACCTGCAAACCACGGGCTTCGGCGCTGGTCGCGTATTCGAACAGCAAGTCGGGGGTACGGTGGGCCGACACCACGCGTGTCTCGTAAGGCACGCCGAGAGTGTCGAGGGTATGCGCCGCATGTTCCATGGTGCTCCAGTCGGAGGTGGAACCCATGATCAGGCCAACCAGTGGATTCATATCGCTCATATTCCTGCCAAGTGAATCTTGCCAGCCGCAGCCATCGCATCCGCCGCCCAGCGGCGACGGCTTGATATGCCCAACTTCATCAATATTTTGATCATAACATGGACACCGAATCGAATGACTGTCGCCTAAGATAATCCATTATATAATACAGTGTTTATAAAGCATGACGGTCTTGCCAACATGCGTGTTCGTAGCGAACGCCCATTTATCAAATCCTTATGTGGCGTCTAACCAAATTTACGACTTCTTTACAAGGGCTCGGGTAGAAAAAGCGAACTTTCGCCAACGATCGCGAGCCATACGCCAGGGAGCCCGCCATCATTCCATCATCCATAGCTGCAACCAGCGTTTTCCCAGGAATCGGACGTCAATTCTACTTGCCAGGAGATTGATCATATGTGCGGCATTGCCGGCATCTTCTTGAAAACGCGCGCACCGGATCGAGCTCGCCTGCTCGAAGCGCTGGCGACTCTACGCCACCGCGGCCCCGACGACACCGGTTTACATCAATCCGAACACGTCGGTTTGGCGTTCACCCGCCTGTCCATCATCGATCTCGATCATGGCCAACAGCCGTTGTACAACGCCGACAAAAGCCTGTGCCTGGTCGGCAATGGTGAAGTTTACAATTATATCGAGCTGCGCCAGCAACTGGCCGACAAAGGCCATCGCTTCGCTACCCAGAGCGATTTCGAACCGATTCTCTACGCCTATCAGGAATACGGTCTGGATTTCCTGGCCCATCTGGAGGGCATGTTCGCCTTCGCCCTCTATGACCAGCGCCAGAACCGACTGCTGCTGGTGCGCGATCGATTGGGCATCAAGCCGTTGTTCTTCAGCTGGACGACCGACGGGGTCTGTTTCGGCTCCGAACTGAAAGCGCTGTTTGCCCTGCAAAACCGGCAGCCGCACACGGTCAATCCGATCGCCCTGGCCCAATATCTCCACAGCGGATTTGCCGCGGATAACATCACGCTGTGCAACGGCATCGAACGCCTACTGCCTGGCGAGGCGCTGCTGTTCGAAGCCGGCGAGCTGGTGTGGCGCTGGCGCTATTGGTCGCCGCAACAGGTGCAACCCCAGGCGATACGCTTCGAGGAAGCCGCCGAGCACTTCGAAACGCTGATGACCGAGGTCGTGCATAAACACCTGCGGTCCGATGTGCCCTTCGGACTGTTTCTATCCGGCGGCATCGATTCGGCAACCCTGCTTGGCATGATCAAAGCCGCCGGGGCCGAACCGCTGGACACCTATTCGATCGGTTTTCCAGGCAACGACGGCGCGACCAACGAACTGGGCGACGCCCAACGCGTTGCCCAGCATTTCCAGGTCCGGCACACCGTGCTCGAACTGGACGAGCAGGCCGCCTTCGAACGCATGCCCTACATGGTCTGGGCCGCCGACGAGCTGATCGACGACTATGCCGGGCTCGCGCTGTCGTATCTGGCCGAACGGGCGGCGCAAGACGTCAAGATGGTGTTCACCGGCGACGGCGGCGATGAGGCGTTCGCTGGTTACGGACGCTACCGGCGGATCTACCTGCAACGCTTGCTGAAATCCTGGCGCTGGCCGGGATCGGGCGGCTTTCGCACCAAACCGGGCTTCACTCCCAGCGAAGCGAAAATGCTGTTCAATCCCGCTCTGCTACAAGCCAACGCGGCCTGGCGGCAACCGTTCGTGGCATCGTGGCAGGCAGCGCCAGCCGCCTGGAGCGATCTGCAGCGTATGCAAACCGTCGACATCGACACCGTGCTGCCCGGCCGCTACCTGGTCAAGACCGACCGGATGACCATGGCCTGGGGGCTGGAGGCGCGGGTTCCCCTGCTCGATCATCGAGTGATCGAATTCGGCCTGAGCCTGCCAGACGCCCTGAAGATTCAAGGGCGGCAGGGTAAATTCTTCCTGCGGCGCTGGGCGCAGCGCTGGCTGCCGCTCGAATATCTGCAATTGCGCAAACGAGGGCTTTCGGTGCCGGTCGATCACTGGCCGACCGGTGCGCGTCTGCCCCGGCTGGAGCGGGCCTTGTTGGGCAACGCCGGCGTCCGCGAGTGGTTCAACCCGGAAGGGGTGCGGCGACTGATCGCCGAGCAGCAACGCCAGGCGTCCAGCACCCTCCGCGCCAAACTGCTGCGCCTGCTGCAGTTTGCACTCTGGCATCGACTGTTCATCGAAGGCGGTGGCATCGCGCCGGCCCGACGGCAAGACCCGCTCGACTTTCTGGAGGTGTGATAGTGCTCGAAGATCCCATCGAATCGGTCGTCAAAGAACCGGAAGCGGCCGACAAGGCCGCCAGTTCGCTCAACAACTGGGTCGCGGTCACCATCACCCTGATCGCGACCTTCCTCGGCATCTGCAAGATCAAGGACGACAACATCGTCCAAGCCATGCAACAGGCCCAAGCCGACCGGATCGACCATTAGAGCTATTACCAGGCCCATAACATCCGCGAGGAAATCGCCAAGGCGACACTGAGCCGGTTGCGAATCGCCGGATCAGCGGAGCCGGTGACGACCGGGGCGGCTCGCGAACAGCTGATCGCCGCTTTCCTGGCCCTGGCCATCTCCATGCTGGCTATCACCTCGCTCACCCAAAAGCGCGGGCTGTACGGGGTCGCGCTGCTCCCGACCGCGCTGGGCGCGCTCATGGGGTTGGCCGGTCTGCTCGGCTGGGCTCTGCACCCCGACTTCCTGATCCGCTGGTTGTCCTGATGCGGCGGAGGGCGCATTTCATCGGCCAATCGCCCATGCGAGTCCGGTAACTTGTGGCGGCGGCGAAGGTCTCAGAGGAACGAGAGATCTTCGCTGAGGAGCGCGCCATGCTGATCAAGAAACCCGCCGATATTCGCCCGTCCGAGATCACCCCGCCCGAACTGTACGCCCGTCGCCGCGAATTCCTGAAAACGGCCGCTGTGCTGGGCGCTGCCGCGATTCTACCGCCCGCGCTGGGCGGCAGAATCGCCCGCGCGGCTGCAGACGACAACCTCAAACCGACCCCCTACCAGGACGTCACCACCTACAACAACTATTATGAGTTCGGCTCCAGCAAATCCGACCCGTCCGAAAATGCCGGCAGCCTGAAGACCAAACCCTGGACGGTGACGGTGGAAGGCCATTGCGAGAAGCCAGGGCAGTACGCGCTGGAAGATTTTCTGGGCTCGCAAACCCCGGAGGAGCGCATCTATCGCCTGCGCTGCGTCGAAGCCTGGTCCATGGTGATCCCCTGGCAGGGCGTGCCGCTCAACAAGATCCTGCCACGGTTCCAGCCGACCGCGAATGCCAAGTACGTTGAATTCACCACCCTGCTCGATCCGGCCCAGATGCCGGGCCAACGCACCCGCCTGCTGTCCTGGCCCTACGTCGAGGGGCTGCGGATGGATGAGGCCATGCACCCATTGACTCTGCTGGTCACCGGCCTGTACGGCAAGGAACTGCCCAATCAGAACGGCGCGCCGCTGCGCCTGATCGTACCGTGGAAATACGGCTTCAAGAGCGTCAAGGCTATCGTCAAGGTCCGCTTCACCGAACAGCAGCCGCGCACCACCTGGAGCAGCGAAAATCCAGACGAATACGGCTTCTACGCCAACGTGAATCCAGCCGTCGACCACCCGCGCTGGACGCAGAAGAAGGAACGGCGCATCGGCGACCTGTTCCGCCGCGATACGCTGCCGTTCAACGGTTACGCCGAGCAGGTGGCTGGACTGTATACGGGCATGGATCTGCGCAAGAGCTTTTGACCCTGCCGTCGCTTTCGCCCGACGCCGTTTCATCGGCGTCACCGTCGATGCCGTCTATAATCGGATAGGACCTCCGCAGGAGTGAAGCATGCGTGTCGATCTGTTGTCGACGGCCGTTGCGCCGCTCGGCTCCGGCCTGGGCGGCGGAGTGGAACACATGGTGATCCAGGCCGCCCGGCAGTTGAACGCACAGGGTCACGCCGTACGGATCATCGCTCCGCTGGAGTCGGCGGCCGACGTTCCGGAACTGCTCACCCTGCCCGGTCGCCTAGCACCAACCATGATCGGCCATGACCATGATCGACCCCTGCCGATCGAGGCCGACGCCTTTCTGGTCGTCGCGCTGCGCCGCCTGATGGATCAGTCCCAGGCTGGCGACGTCATCCTGAATTTTTCCTACGACTGGCTGCCCCTGTTCCTGAGCGATCATCTGCCCTGTCCGCTGGGCACACTGGTCAGCATGGGTTCGCTGAATCGCTCGCTGGATCTGGAAATCCGCCGCATCGCCGCCTGTCAGCCGCACCGTCTGGCATTCCTCAGCGCCCCGCAGGCGGCCAGTTTCGGCCTCGCTGGCCCGACGCGGCTGATCCCGCCGGGACTCAGGGCTGTTCAACGCTAGAGTCCTTGGTAGGCGAGGAGCCGGTCGAAGTTGAGGGCATTGTCGTAGAGGCCCAAGCTGATATTACTGATGCCATTGAA
>Ga0208823_1000365_pt1 | contig 39756 bp, 34 predicted proteins | sample AD_UKC075_MetaG_FD_184440 | JGI IMG/M metagenome (GOLD analysis project Ga0208823, IMG submission 184440) | Active sludge microbial communities of municipal wastewater-treating anaerobic digesters from USA - AD_UKC075_MetaG (SPAdes) (version 2) | ecosystem: Engineered > Bioreactor > Anaerobic >...
CGACCTGGAAGCATTGCAACCGTCAATCAACCGATTGACCAAGACGTAGAGCAGGCCTACCTCACGCGCTCAAAGTACGTGAGGCACCGCCCACCGCTTCGCGCTCACTTTTACGTGAGGCACCTCGGGGAGACCTGCTCGGCAAGACGGCCGGTCTCCCCGTCGGCGAGGTGTTCGCGGAAGGCCGCGAGGTTCGCCGCGCCGGGATAGAGCCAGTACCGCTCGTAGGCGCCGAGGCGGTCCAGCATCCGGTGCACCTGGGCGGCCTTGTGCGTGGTGTCCAACCCGGCGCGGTCAACCTCCGCCAGTTCGCGGCAGGCGTCATCGAGGAGATTCCAGGTGTCGATCCGGGTGTAGGACGGATTCGCCACCGCGGCCAGCGCGGAAACGGAGAGCCGACGACGTCGGTTACCTCGTTGCATGTCGGTCATCTCGGTGCATGTCGGTCATAGTGCCCGGTTTCGATCGCTCTGTGACGATTTCGCCGCGGCGATTCAGGCCGAATCCGGTTCCGGGGTTTGCGGACTCACCGCGGCCGCGGCCGCGCGGATCTGCGGAGTGACCAACATGATCTGGCCGAGAACACCGTTGACGAATCCGGGTGACTCGTCGGTGGACAGCGACTTGGCCAGCTCCACCGCCTCATCCACGGCGACGGGTTCGGGTACGTCGTCGGCGTGCAGAAGCTCCCACACCGCAACGCGCAGCACCGCCCGGTCGACGGCGGGCAACCGGTCGAGGGTCCAGCCCTGGAGATGCGAGGCGATCAGCTCGTCGATGTGGGCGGCGTGCTCGGTCACCCCGCGCGCCACCTTCACCGTGTACGGGTTGAGCGGAGACACCTCGGTGTCACCCTCGGCCAGCGCGATCCGGCTCTCCGCCGCCTCGGCCGGCGATATGCCCCGGGCCTCGGCCTCGAACAGCAGGTCCACCGCCCGCTTCCGGGCCTGATGCCGGCCGGTCTCCCCCTTGCGGTCTGCCATTCCTAATTGACTCGGCTGACGTAGCTACCGTCGCGGGTGTCCACCTTCAGCTTGTCGCCGGTGTTGATGAACAGCGGAACCTGGATCTCGGCACCGGTCTCCAGCGTCGCCGGCTTGGTGCCGGCGTTGGAGCGGTCACCCTGCAGGCCGGGCTCGGTGGACGCGACGAGCACCTCGACGGTCGTCGGCAGTTCCAGGTACAGCGGCGCTCCCTCGTTGAAGGCGATCTGCACCGGCATGCTTTCCAGCAGGAACCGCGCGGCGTCGCCGACCAGCGACTCCGGCAGTGGGTGCTGCTCGTAGTCCTCGCTGTCCATGAACACGAAGTCCGAGCCGTCGCGGTACAGGTAGGTGGCGTCCCGGCGGTCCACCGTGGCGGTCTCCACCTTCACGCCGGCGTTGTAGGTCTTGTCGACCACCTTGCCGGACAGCACGTTCTTGAGTTTGGTGCGCACGAACGCCGGGCCCTTACCGGGCTTCACGTGCTGAAACTCGAGGATGGTCCACAACTGGCCGTCGATGTTGAGCACAAGGCCGTTTTTGAAGTCGGCGGTGGTAGCCACGGTCGGTTCTCCTTAACGTCAGAGGATGGCCAGGTCCTTGGGGAACCTGGTCAGCAATTCGGGGGCCCGCTCGCCGACGACCAGAGTGTCCTCGATGCGCACACCGCCGCGGTCCGGCAGGTACACACCGGGTTCGACGGTCACCACGGAGCCAGCTCGCAGTGTACCGGCGGATGCCGAGCTGATTCCCGGCGCTTCATGGATCTGCAGGCCCACACCGTGGCCCAAGCCGTGACCGAACCGATCGCCGTGACCGGCGGCGGTGATCACGGTCCGCGCCGCGGCGTCCACCTCGCACAACTGCATCCCCGGCCGCAGCGCTTCCCGTCCGGCCTGCTGGGCCTCGGCGACCAGCTGGTAGACCTCCCGCTGCCAGGGTACGGCCGTGCCGAGGACGAAGGTCCGGGTCATATCGGAGTGGTAGCCGTCCACCAGCGCCCCGAAGTCGATCTTGACGAAATCTCCCCTTTCGAGGATCGCGCCGGTCGGTCGGTGGTGGGGAACGGCGGAGTTCGCCCCGGCCGCGACGATCGTCTCGAACGAGGCGCCGTCGGCACCGTGGTCGAGCATCAACGACTCGAGTTCGCGCGCGACGGCGCGTTCGGAGCGGCCGGGCCGCAATCCGCCGCCGTCGATCAGGGCGCTCAGTGCGGCATCGGCGGCCGCGCAGGCCCGCCGCAGTATCGCCACCTCGCCGTCGTCCTTCACCTCGCGCAGGGCTTCGACCTCCCCCGCAGTCCGCACCAGTTCGGCTCCGGGGGTGTCGGTGACCACCGCTTCCAGCGCGTCGAATCCGGCGACGGTGACGACGTGGCTCTCGAAACCGATCCGGCGGGCCCGGCAGTCCCGCGCCTCAGCCACCAACCGGCGGCCGCAGGACCGGTCGATGACCAGGTCGACGTCCGGCGCCTGCCGGGAGGCCTGGGTGATGTAGCGGGAGTCGGTCGCCAGGACGGGCGGCGTGTCGTCGGCGAACACCAGCACGGCCGCATTCGAGCCGGTGAAACCGGTGAGATAACGGACATTGACCAGGTCGGTGACCACCAGGGCGTCGATGGACAGGGCGTCCAGACGAACCGCCAGACGGGCACGGCGCCGGGAATGCGTCACGGTCGGTGACGGTACTCGCTACTCTGGTGCCTTATGACGACGTGGTTGCCGCGCGGACTGGTGTTCGCGGCCGGGATGGTGTTGCTGCGATTGGTGCAGGGCACGCTCATCAACACCTACCCGACCAACGCGGGAACCATCAGCGTGCTGCTGGTCCTGATCTTCGGCGTCGGCGCCCTGGTGTGGGGCTTCCTGGACGGCATGTCCGATGCCCGGGCCAACCCGGACCCGGACCGTCGCCGGGATCTGGCGATGCGCTGGCTGCTCGGTGGCCTGTCAGCCGGGGTGATCAGCGGTGCGGTCGTCTGGCTGATCTCGCTGGTCTACAGCAACATCTACGCCGACGGTCTGGGACCGGAGGTGACGGCCTTCGCGGCGTTCACCGCGCTGGTGGTGTTCCTGCCCGCGATGCTGGCGGTGGCCATCGGGCGCTGGGTGGTCGATCGCAGCCGTCCCGAGGTGCCGCACCGACTCGATGCGGACGGTGCGGCGGTGGACGTCTTCGAGGTGGTCCGGGACGACGACCGCACCGGCCCGATCCCGCCGATCCCGGCTGCCGTCGCCGCCGGGGCATCTGCCGACTACCCCGAGGACTATCCTTCGGCGGCCGCCGAGACCGAGCGGATTCAGGGCGAGGGCGACAAGAAGTCCTGACCGTGAGGTTCTGACCGCCACGTCCGGAATCGGCGTCACCCCATCCGCCGCACCCGGCGGGATGTTCAGCGTGCTGTCTGCTGCCCGGCCAGGTAGCGCAGTGCCAGGAGATATCCCTGCACCCCCAACCCCACGATGACGCCGGTGGCCACCGCACTGAGGTAGGAGTGGTGGCGAAAGCTCTCTCGCGCATGCACATTCGAGATGTGCACCTCGATCAGCGGGGCACGCAGTTCCGCGCACGCGTCGCGCAGCGCCACTGAGGTGTGGGTGAAGGCCCCGGCATTGAGGATCACCGGCTGCCCCGCGTCTGCCGCGTCGTGCACCCACTCCAGGAGCTGGGCCTCGCTGTCGCTCTGGCGGACCACGACCGTCAACCCCAGGGCGGCGGCTTCGGCTTCGATCATCGCCACCAACTCCGCATAGGTGGTCGACCCGTAGACCTCCGGATCACGCCGGCCGAGCCGACCCAGGTTGGGTCCGTTGAGGACGAGCACGGTCGTCATTGCGCCCCTCCGGCCTGCGGATCGGCCGCCGGATCGGACAGTCGAGCGACCTCCGCGTAGGCGGCGGCCAGCAGAGCCGGGTCCGGCCCCTCCAGGCGCCCGGGTTTGGCGAGCCCGTCGAGCACCACGAAGCGCAACACCCCCGACCGGGTCTTCTTGTCACCGGCCATGTATTCCAGAAGTTCGGGCAGGGCGTCGGCGTCGTAGGACACCGGCAACCCCAGCGCGGTGAGCACCTTCCTGTGCCGGAACGCGGTCGCGTCGTCGAGTCGGCCGGCGAGCCTGCCCAACTCCGCGGCGAACACCAGTCCGACCGACACCGCCGCGCCATGCCGCCAGCGGTAGCGTTCGCGCCGTTCGATGGCGTGGGCCAGGGTGTGCCCGTAGTTGAGGATCTCCCGCAGCGCCGACTCCTTCTCGTCGGCGGCCACCACCTCGGCCTTGACCGCGATCGCGCGACGGATCAGTTCGGGAAGCACGTCCCCGGCCGGGTCGACGGCGGCCTGCGGGTCGGCTTCGATCAGGTCCAGAATGACCGGGTCGGCGATGAAACCGGCCTTGACGATCTCGGCCATCCCCGCGACGAGTTCATTGGCGGGAAGCGTCCGCAGCAGTTCCAGATCGGCCAGCACGGCGGCCGGTTGGTGGAAGGCTCCGACGAGATTCTTGCCCGCGTCGGTGTTGATCCCGGTCTTACCGCCGACCGCGGCGTCCACCATGGCCAGCAGGGTGGTCGGCACATGCACGATGTCCACCCCGCGCAGCCAGGTGGCGGCGGCGAACCCCGCGACATCGGTGGCCGCTCCCCCGCCGAGGCTGACGACGGCGTCCTTGCGGCCCAGTCCGATCCGGCCTAGGACTTCCCAGATGAACCCGACCACCGGAAGGTCCTTACCCGCCTCGGCGTCCGGAAGCTCGATGCGGTGGGCGTCAACCCCGTTGTCGGACAGTCTCTTCCGGAGCTGCTCGGCGGTCTGCGCCAGCGCCGGCTGATACAGGATGGCGACCTTGTGCCGGGACCCGAGCACCTCGGTGACGTCATCGAGTAGGCCGTGGCCCACGATCACCGGATACGGCGGATCGACGGCGACGTCGATGGTGACCGGCCCGGCGGTCTCCGCTGCCGCGGTCATGATCCGGCTCCGGTCCGACGGGAGGCCACCGTGGCCGGTGTGACCGGGGATCCAGGGGCCTCGGACGGCACCGGGGCCGGCGGCGGGGTCGGTGCGGCCGGACCGCCGCGGCGCCACGCGGTGCGGCGCCGTCGCGTCACCGATGCCGGCGTGGGCCGGTCCACTGCGGTGTGCTGCGGGCCTTCCAGCCGGGTGGCCAGATGGCGGACGACGGCGCCGGGATTGCGCCGGCTGGTGTTGACGCGGATGGTGGCCACCTTTCGGTAGAGCGGAGCCCGGTCGGCCATCAACTGGCGGTACTTCTCGGCCCGGTCCGGTCCGGCCAGCAGCGGCCGGACGGTACTCCCGCCGGTGCGGCGAATCCCCTCGTCGGCGGTGATCTCCAGATAGACCACGGTGTGTCCGGCGAGTGCCTCGCGCACACCCGCGGTGGTCACCGCCCCGCCCCCGAGGGAGAGAATGCCGTCGTGTTCGGCCAGTGCTTCACGAATCACCTCTTCTTCGATGCGGCGGAACCCCGGCTCACCCTCGGCGGCGAAGATATCGGCGATGGTGCGGCCGGTTCGCTCCTCGATGGCCGCGTCGGTGTCGAGCATGGTCAGGCCCATGGCCTTGGCCAGCCGCCGCCCGATGGTCGATTTCCCCGACCCGGGTAATCCGACGAGCACGGCCTTAGGCGCCATCGCCGCTATCCCGACAGCACCGAAGAGGCCTCGACGTCACCGTCGAACGTCTCTCTCCTGGCCAGTTCCCTCAGGTAGCCGTCGATATTGCGGCGGGTCTCGGCCAACGAGTCGCCGCCGAACTTCCGCAGCGCGGCACGGGCCAGCACCAGCGCCACCATGGTCTCGACCACCACCGCCGCGGCGGGAACTGCGCACACATCGGAGCGCTGATGGATGGCGACCGCCTCAGCGCCGGTCGCCATGTCGACCGTGGCCAGGGCGCGCGGCACCGTCGAGATGGGCTTCATCGCCGCCCGCACCCGCAGCGGTTGACCGTTCGTCATCCCACCCTCGAGTCCGCCGGCCCGGTTGGTGGACCGGACCACCCCGTCGGCACCCGGGAACATCTCGTCGTGGGCCTGGCTGCCGCGACGCCGGGCGGTCTGGAAACCGTCGCCGATCTCGACCCCCTTGATGGCCTGGATCCCCATCACCGCGGCGGCGAGCTGCCCGTCCAGCCGGTCCTCCCCGCTGGTGAACGAGCCCAATCCGATCGGCAGTCCGTGCGCCACCACCTCGACCACCCCACCCAGGGTGTCGCCGTCCTTCTTGGCGGCCTCGATCTCGGCGATCATGGACTCCTCGGCGGCCTGATCGAAGGCTCGCACCGGGCTGGCATCGATCCGGTCGAGGTCGGCCGCGACGGGCGGCGGACCGTCATACGGTGTGGATGCTCCGATGGACACGACATGCGAGACCACCTCGACGCCGAGCGCCTGCCGCAGGAAGGCGCGGGCGACCGTACCGGCCGCGACTCGTGCGGCGGTCTCCCGCGCACTGGCCCGTTCCAACACCGGGCGGGCGTCGTCGAAACCGTATTTGAGCATGCCCGCGTAGTCGGCGTGGCCGGGCCGGGGCCGGGTCAGCGGTGCGTTGCGCGCCACGTCCAATTCGGCCGGGTCGACTGGATCGGCCGCCATCACCGTCTCCCACTTGGGCCACTCGGTGTTACCGATCTCGATGGCGATCGGTCCGCCGAGGGTGCTGCCGTGCCGCACCCCGGCCAGTACCCGCACCTGATCCTGTTCGAACTTCATCCGGGCGCCGCGGCCGTAGCCGAGCCGGCGCCGCGCCAACTGGGCTCCAATATCAGCCGAGGTGACATGCACACCGGCGACCATTCCCTCGATTACGGCAACCAGCGCGGGGCCGTGGGATTCACCGGCGGTCGTCCATCGCAACACCCGATCATCTTCCCACGTCGGATTCCCGCACCGGGACCACGGCGTCAGAACACCGCCAGTGCGGCCGCCGCCACAGTGGCCGCCAGCATGGAGGGGCCGTGCGGTACCGGGCCGTGGCGTCCGCGGGCGGCGGCGCCGAGTCCGACCGCGGCCGTGGCCACGGGTGCCGCCAGCGCCGCCAGCACCCACACGCCGACACCGAGTGCGCCGGTCAGCGCCCCCACGCCGAGTGCGAGTTTCACATCCCCTGCGCCCAGTCCGGCCGGGGCGGCCAGGTGCACCAGCAGATAGAGCAATCCCAGAGCAAGCGCACCCGCCAGCGCGAAAAGCCCCCGCCCGCAGCACCCGGCGACCACGAGTATCACCGCTGCGCCGCCCAGGGTCAGCGGGTTGGGCAGTCGCAGTTCACGAATGTCCTTGACACACAGTGCCGCAGCCCAGCCGATGACCGCCAGACAACCCGCCCAGCCGAGCGCACCCATGCCGACCAGATTAGGTCAGGGCAGCGGCCATCTCGGTTCGCGGAGCGGGCCGGCCTGTGAATTGTTCGACCTGGCTGAACGCCTGGTGCAACAGCATCTGCAACCCGCTGATCACCTCACCGCCGGCGGCGGTCACCGCCCGAGCCAGGGGCGTCGGCCACGGATCGTAGATGGCATCGAGAAGTACCGGCGCCTGGGCGAAGACGGCGGCGAAACGCTCGGCCACATCGGCCGGGACGGTGCTGACCAGCGCGTCGGCAGCAGCGACGGTCGCCGGAAGACCCGGATCGTCGAAGTCGCGCAGCACGGTGGACACCCCGAGTCCCGCACCCAGGTCGATCAGCCGGGAGGCTTTGGCCGGGTTCCGCGCGACCACCGTCAGATCCGTCACGCCGAGTTCGACCAGGCCCACGACAGCGGCCGGCGCGGTGCCGCCGGAACCCACGACGACAGCGCGCCGAACCGTCCGCGGCCCCAGCGCGCCGGCCACACCGTCGACGTCGGTGTTGTCCGCGCGCCAACCGTCGCCGGTGCGCACCAGGGTGTTGGCCGATCCGACCAATTCGGCCCGGGGAGTCCGCTGGTCGGCGAACCGCAGAGCGGCGAATTTGCCCGGCATGGTGACCGACAGTCCCACCCATTCCGGCCCGAGTCCGCCCACCAGCGAGGGCAGTTCCTCGGCGGTGCACTCGATGCGGTCGTAGGTCCAGTCATCGAGACCGAGCGCACGGTAGGCGGCCAGGTGGAGTTGCGGGGAGCGGGAGTGCGCGACCGGGGATCCCAGGACGGCGGCTTTTCGGCCGGGCACGGCTAGCCCCCGGCTTTGCTCGTCATCGGCGTGGTCACCGTCGGGCTGCTCATCGCTGCGAATCGAGGATGCCGCTGCTCTGCGCCTTCTCGATATTCGCCAGGTGCTCCTGATAGTCGCTGGTGAACAGAGTCGTGCCGTCCATGTCGATGGTCACGAAGTACAGCCAGTCACCCGGCTCCGGCCGTTCGGCGGCGGCCAGCGCCTCGTCACCCGGCGAGCAGATCGGCGTCGCGGGCAACCCCGCCATGGCGTAGGTGTTCCACGGGGTCTCGGCGTGGCGGTCGGCGTCGGTGGTGGCCACCTCCTGACGCGCCAGCGGGTAGTTCACCGTGGAGTCGAACTCCAGTCGGTCGTAATCGCTGTTGAGCCGGTTGTAGATGACTCGCGCCACCTTTGCGAAGTCGGCCGGCTGCGCCTCCTTCTGCACCAGTGAGGCCACGATGAGGACCTGGTAGGGCGACAGGTTGAGCGCCTGGGCGGTTTCGAGGAGTCCACCCTTGAGGTAGCGGTCATTGCTCTCGGACACCAACGTGGCCAGCACCTGCTGGGGTGAGGCGGACGGGTTGATGTTCCAGGTTCCCGGAGCGATCAGGCCTTCCAGCCGACGATGGCTGTTGCCCATGGCACCGGCACCCGACGCCGCCCACTCCGGCACGTTGAGCGATGCAAGCGGGCCATCGCCGGCGGCGGACTTGAGGTCCTGGGCGGACAGGCACTTCCGCTCGCCGTTGAGTTCGACACAACTGGCGTCGGCGATCAGGGTGAAGATTCCGTCGGTGACCTTTCCGCTGCCGACCGCCTCGATATCGTCGAGCTGGCGGCCCTCCGGAATGACCAGCTTGCCCACCCGGTTCCCCGGTTCGGTCAGTTTCGCCACCGCTGCGGATGAGGAAATCTCGGTGCGCAGCTTGTAGAAACCCGGCTGGATGGCGGCGAACTGTGCGTTGCCCTTCGCGGCGGACAGGAAGTTGTCCACGTTGGCGATCACACCGTTGTCTTTGAGGGTCTGCGCGATCACCGACCCGGAGTCGCCGGGGTGCACCTGCACGATGATGTCGCTTTTACCCTCACCGGTGAAGTCCGTGGCAGGTTTGATCATTTTCAGCAGCGACGGACCGAGGAGCACTGCGACCAGCACCACCGCGGCCACCGACACCAATACCCACAGCCGGCGCTTACCGGCCGAACGGACGGGCTGCTGGCCGCGGCGCGGCCGCCGGGCGCCCGTCCGGGCACCCACCGACGCGGGCTTGGCGCGCTCGGGACCGGTCTGGTCGGAGCCGCTCATCGCCACGTCACCGTCTCTGCCACGTCACTCTCCACACCGGTCGGGCGCCGCAGTGCGGCGTTGGTCCAGCCAGCCCTGGAGGATCGCCACGGCCGCGGCCTGGTCGATCTTTCCCCGCTGGTCCTTCGCGCGCACGCCCGCCTCCCGCAGTGAACGTGCTGCGCTGACGGTAGTCAATCGTTCGTCGGTGAGCCGCACCGGCACCGGATCCAGCCGCCCGGCCAGTGCATCGGCGAGCGCCACCGCGTCCTGGGCGGAACTGCCGGCGCGGTCGGCCAGGGTTCGCGGCAGCCCCACGACCACCTCGACCACCTCGTACTCGTTCGCCAGTCGGGCCAGTCTGCGCAGATGCCCACCGCTGGAGTCCCGCCGCACGGTCTCCACCGGCGTGGCCAGAATCCCGTCCGGATCGCTGACCGCGACACCGATCCGTACCGTTCCGACGTCCACCCCGAGGCGCCGGCCGCGGCCGGGATCATCGCGCCCGGGACGGTCGGGCTGACGGTCGTCGGTCGTCACCCGGTTCAGCCCCGGAGCAGTTCGGAACGTACCGCTGCCAGGGCCGCGTCGATTCCCGCCGGGTCATTGCCCGACCCCTGCGCCAGGTCTGCCTTGCCGCCGCCACGCCCACCGACCGCCGCGGCCACGGTGGCGACCAGGTCGTTGGCCCGCACGCCGGAATCCTGGGCAGCCTGGTTACTGGCCACCACGAACGGCACCGACCCGTCGTTCTCGCAGAGCAGGACCACCACGCCGGGGTCCGAGCCGAGTCGGCCGCGGATGTCGGCGACCAGGGATCGCAGATCGCCGGCGGACATCCCCGTCGCCATCCGCCGCGCCACCAGGCGGACGCCACCGACCTGCTCTGCCGCCGCCACAGTCTCGGCGGCCGCGGACCGCGCATTGGCCAGCCGCACCCGGTCCAGTTCCTTCTCGGCCGCCTTGAGCTTCTCCACCAGGGTGGCCACCCGGGCCGGCACTTCCGCCGAAGGCACTTTGAGTGACGACGCCAGCCCTGCCATCAGGGCGCGTTCCCGGGCGAGGTGGCGGAAGGAGTCCAAGCCGACGTAGGCCTCGACCCGCCGCACCCCCGAGCCGACCGAGGACTCGCCGAGGATGGTGATGGGTCCGATCTGGGCCGAGTTGTGGACGTGCGTGCCACCGCACAGTTCCAGGGAGAACGGGCCGCCGATCTCCACCACACGCACCTTTTCGGGGTATTGCTCGCCGAACATCGCCATCGCGCCCATCGCCTTCGCCTTGTCGAGAGCGGTGATGAACGTGTTGACCGGGTAGTCCGCTTCGACCGCCTCGTTGGCGACCTCCTCGACCCGGGTGCGCTGTTCCTCGGTCAGCGCGCTCTGGGAGTTGAAGTCGAAGCGCAGGTAGCCCGGACGGTTGAGGGAGCCGGCCTGAACGGCGTTGGGTCCGAGCACCTCCCGCAGTGCGGCGTGGACCATGTGCGTCCCGGAATGTCCCTGCGTGGCACCGCGGCGCCATTTCGGGTCGACGGAGGCGACGACGGTGTCACCCTCGACGAACTCGCCCGACTCGACGTTGACCCGGTGCACCCAGAGCGTCTTGCCGATCTTCTGCACGTCGCTCACGGCGGCCTTGGCCGACCCGCTGCCGCCGACGCCGGTGATCTCTCCGGTGTCGGCGATCTGTCCGCCGGACTCGGCGTAGAGGGGGGTCCGGTCGAGCACGATCTCGACCCGCTCCGGGGGCAGCGTCTCGGAGTGCACCCGCGGCCGGTGAGCCACCACCGGCACCCGCTTCCCGTCGACGAAGATCCCCAGGATGCGGGCCTGGGAGCTGAGTTCGTCGAAGCCGGTGAACTCGGTGGGGCCGGCGTCGACGAGTTCGCGGAATGCGGAAAGGTCGGCGTGGGCGTGCTTGCGGGCGGCGGCATCGGCCTTGGCCCGGCGGCGCTGCTCGGCCATCAGTTCCCGGAAGCCGAGTTCGTCGACGCTGAGCCCCGCCTCGGCGGCCATCTCCAGGGTCAGTTCGATCGGGAAGCCGTAGGTGTCGTGCAGCGCGAAGGCATCCGATCCGCCGAGTTCGGACTTCCCGGCCGCGCGGGTGGCTTCGGCCGCCTCCTCGAACAGCTTGGAGCCCGAGGCCAGGGTGCGGTTGAACGCGGTCTCCTCGGCGACGGCGATCCGGTGGATGCGGTCGAAGTCGGCGACGAGTTCGGGGTAGGACGGCCCCATCGCGTCGCGCACCGTATCCATCAGTTCGCCGATGATCGGCCGTTCGATGCCGAGCAGTTTGGCAGCCCGGATGATGCGGCGCAGCAGACGGCGCAGCACGTAGCCGCGGCCCTCGTTGGAGGGTGTCACCCCGTCGCCGATGATGATCGCCGCGGTGCGGCTGTGGTCGGCGATGACCCGGAAGCGCACGTCGTCGGCTGCGTTGCCCTGGCCGTAGCCGCGCGGGGCATAGGACGCCGCCTTGTCGATGACCGGGCGCAGCAGGTCGGTCTCGTAGACGTTGTCGACACCCTGCAGCAGGCAGGCGATGCGTTCCACACCCATGCCGGTGTCGATGTTCTTCCGGGGCAGCGGGCCGAGGATCTCGAAATCGTCCTTCGAGGTGCCCTCACCCCGCTCGTTCTGCATGAACACGAGATTCCAGATCTCGATGTAGCGGTCCTCGTTGGCCGCCGGGCCGCCGTCGACCCCGTAGTCCGGACCGCGGTCGAAATAGATCTCCGAACACGGACCGCAGGGCCCAGGGATACCCATCGACCAGTAGTTGTCGGCCATGCCGCGGCGCTGGATCCGCTCCGCCGGCAGCCCGGCCACCTCCTGCCACAACTGCACGGCCTCGTCGTCGTCGTAGAAGACGGTGGCCCACAACCGCTGCGGGTCGAACCCGTAGCCGCCCTCGTCGACCGGATTGGTCAGCAGGGTCCAGGCCAGTTCGATGGCGCGGCGTTTGAAGTAATCGCCGAAGGAGAAGTTGCCCGCCATCTGGAAGAAGGTGTTGTGCCGGGTTGTGATTCCGACCTCGTCGATATCCGGTGTGCGGATGCACTTCTGGATGGAGGTCGCCGTGGCGTACGGCGGCGTGCGCTGGCCGAGGAAGTACGGCACGAACTGGACCATCCCGGCGTTGACGAACAACAGATTGGGATCGTCGAGGATCACCGAGGCACTGGGTACCTCGGTGTGTCCGGCGTTGACGAAGTGGTCGGTGAACCGCTTCCTGATCTCGTGTGTGTGCAAACCTGTCCTCGCAAATCCGGGTGCTGCTCGGGCCCGGCCGCACCGCAGCATCGACCGCACCACAGTACCGGGAGGGGTCACCGCGACCGGTGCTCCGGCCTACCGACGCCCCCGGCGGATGATGGCCCGCAACTTCTCCAGACGTGTCCCGACGGCCCGCTCGGCCCCGCGGTTGGTGGGCCGGTAGTAATCCACACCGGTCAGGTCGTCCGGCGGGTACTGCTGGGCGACGACACCGTCGGGGTCGTCGTGCGGGTAGCGGTAGCCCCGGCCGTGACCGAGCCGGGCGGCCCCCGAATAGTGGCCGTCGCGCAGATGGGCGGGCACCGGTCCGGCCTTCCCGCCGCGGATGTCGCCGATCGCCGCCCCGATCGCGGTGGTGACGGCGTTGGACTTCGGCGCGGTGGCCAGGTGGACGGTGGCGTGGGCCAGGGTCAGTTGCGCCTCGGGCATCCCGATCAACTGCACGGTCTGCGCGGCGGCCACCGCGGTCAGCAGCGCGGTGGGGTCGGCCATGCCGATGTCCTCGCTGGCCAGGATCATCAGCCTGCGGGCCACGAAGCGGGGGTCCTCCCCCGCCACCAGCATCCGGGCCAGGTAGTGCAGAGCGGCGTCGACGTCGGAGCCGCGGATCGACTTGATGAACGCGCTGGTGACGTCGTAGTGCTGGTCGCCGTCGCGGTCGTAGCGCACCGCCGCCTCGTCCACCGACTGTTCGACGACCTCAACGGTCACGGATTGTCCTGCTGCGCAGGCGGTTTCGGCGGCGACCTCCAGCGCGGTCAGCGCACGGCGGGCGTCCCCGGCGGACAGCCGGACCAGCATGTCGATGGCGTCGTCGGTGACGGTGAGCGTGCCACCCAGGCCGCGCGGATCGGCGATGGCGCGGCCGAGGACGGTGCGGATGTCGTCGGGCCCGAGCGGCTGAAGATGCAGGATCAGCGACCGGGACAGCAGTGGGGCGACGACGGAGAAGGACGGGTTCTCAGTGGTCGCGGCGACCAGCAGCACCACCCGGTTCTCCACCGCGGCCAGCAGCGCATCCTGCTGGGTCTTGGAGAACCGGTGCACCTCGTCGATGAACAGCACGGTCTGGCGGCCGTGCACGGCGGCTCGGCGGGCCTCGTCGATGACCGCGCGGACCTCCTTGACCCCGGCGGTCAGCGCCGAGAGTGCCTCGAACCGGCGGCCGGTGGCCTGCGAAACCAGGGAGGCCAGCGTGGTCTTCCCGGTTCCGGGCGGGCCGTAGAGGATCACCGACGCCGCGCCCGACCCCTCCACCAGTCGTCGCAGCGGTGAGCCTGGTCCGAGCAGATGCGGCTGGCCGACCACCTCGTCGAGCCCGGTGGGGCGCATCCGCACCGCCAGGGGTGCGGCCGGCCCGGGTCTCCCCTCATCGCCGGGCACGTCGAAGAGGCTGTCGGACACTCCCTCAGGCTATCGACGCGGGAACCGCCTCCGGCGCCGGCCACGGTTGCGGCACCGGACGCTGGCGCACCACCTGCGGCCACCAGAACCACCGCCCGAGCAGGGCGGCGACCGACGGCGTCATCAGCGCGCGGATCACCAGGGTGTCGAATACCAGTCCCAGACCGATCGTGGTGCCGACCTGGGCGAGAATCTTCAATTCGCTGAACATCATCGCCGCCATGGTGAAGGCGAACACCAGTCCGGCCGAGGTCACCACCGATCCGCTGCCGCCCATCGCCCTGATGATCCCGGTGTTCAGTCCCGCCCCGATCTCCTCTTTGAACCGGGCGACCAGCAGCAGGTTGTAATCGGATCCGACGGCCAGCAGGATGATGACCGACATCACCAGCACCATCCAGTGCAGCGGTTGGCCCAGGATGTCCTGCCAGATCAGCACCGACAATCCGAACGACGTACCCAGCGACAGCACCACCGTGCCGACGATCACCGCCGCGGCCACCACCCCGCCGGTGATGATCAGCATGATCACGAAGATCAGGCAGAGCGCGGAGATCCCCGCGATCATCAGGTCGTAGTTGGCGCTCTCCTGCAGATCCTTGTAACTGGTGGCGGTGCCGGCCAGGTAGATCTTGGACCCTTCCAGCGGGGTGCCCTTGATGGCTTCGAAGGCCGCGTTGCGAATCGTGTCGACGTGCGTCAGCCCCTCCGGGGACATCGGGTCACCCTGGTGGGAGATGATGAACCGCACCGCTTTTCCATCCGGTGACAGGAACATCTTCATACCGCGCTGGAAATCGGCGTTGTCGAACACCTCCGGTGGCAAGTAGAACGAGTCGTCGTTCTTGGCCTGATCGAAGGCCTTGCCCATCGCGCTCTGATTGTCCTGCATCTCGGCCATCTGGTCGTACATGCCGTTCTGCGTGCTCTGCAGGGTGAGCTGCATCATCCGCATCGACTCCATCGAGGAGATCATCGGCGGGATCAGCGTCCGCATCTGGCTGGTCAGCATGTCCAGCCGATCCAGGTCGGGCATCAGGCTCTGGAAGTCGTCGGTCATCGTGTCGATGCCGTCAAGGGTGTCGAACACCGACCGCATCGACCAGCACACCGGGATGTCGAAACAGTGCGGCTCCCAGTAGAAATAGTTGCGGATCGGCCGGAAGAAGTCGTCGAAGTTGGCGATGTTGTCGCGCAGCTGCTGGATGTCCTCGAGGGTGACGTGCATCTTGCCGGTCATCGAGTGGGTGACGGCGTTCAGATCGCCCATCAGGTCATACATGCGGGTCATGGTGTCGATGTTGAGTTGCATCACCTCCCCCTGTTTGAGCATGTCGTCCATCCGGTCCTGCAGGTAGGACTGGTTGAGCGTCTGCAGGGTGCCCTGCATACCCAGCGCGAACGGGATCGAACTGTGCTCGATCGGGGTGCCCTGCGGGCGCGTGATCGTGGTGACCCGCCCGATACCGGGTTGGTGGAACATCTCCTTCGCGACACGTTCGATGACCAGGAAATCCGCCGAGTTGCGCATGTCGTGGTCGCTCTCGAGCATCAGCAGTTCGGGACTGAGCCGAGCGGCCGGGAAGTGACGCTCGGCGGCCGCGAACCCCTCGGAGGCCGGGATGTCGGGGGGCAGATAGTGGCGGTCGTTGTAGTCCGTGCGGTAGCCCGGCAAGGCCAGCAGACCGATCAGCGACAGCGCGATCGTGGCCACCAGGATCGGGCCCGGCCAGCGCACGACGGCGGCGCCGATCCGGCGCCAGAACCGCTCCCGGACCGCACGTCTGGGTTCCAGCGCGCCGAGGCGGCCGGCCACCGTGACCACGGCGGGTCCGAGGGTGACGGCGGCGGCCACGACCGTGACCATGCCGATGGCCAGTGGCACGCCCATCGTCTGGAACATCGGGCTGCGGGTGAAGTGCAGGCAGAACAGCGCCCCGGCGATGGTCAGTCCGGACCCGAGAATGACGTGGCTGGTGCCATGGAACATCTCGTAGTAGGCGGCCTCCTTGCCTGGCCCCGAGCCGTCCCCGCCCTTGCTGCGCGCCTCCTGATAGCGGCCGAACAGGAAGATCACATAGTCGGTGCCGGCGGCGATCGCGACCATGGTCAGCAGGTTCACCGCGAAGGTGGACAGCTGAATCAACTGGTGGTGTCCGAGGAAGGCCACCACCCCGCGGGCGGCGCCCACTTCGAGGAACACCATGGCCAATGCCAGCAGGACGGTGACGAGAGACCGGTAGACGAACAGCAACATCACCGTGATGACCCCGAAGGTCAGCAGGGTGATCGACCGCAGGCTGCGGTCGCCGGCGATATGGGTGTCGGCGATCAGCGCCGACGGCCCGGTGACGTAGGTCTTCACCCCCGGTGGGGCGGGGACGCCTGCCACGATCTCCTTGGCGGCTTCCACCGATTCATTGGCCAGACCCTCACCCATGTTCCCGGCCAGATAGACCTGCACATAGGCCGCCTTGCCATCGGCGCTCTGCGAACCCGTCGCCGTCAGAGGGTCGCTCCAGAAGTCCTGGACGTGCTCGACGTGGGTGGTGTCGGCGTTGAGTTTGCGGATGATCTCGTCGTAGTAGGCGTGCGCATCGTCGCCGAGAGGTGTGTCGCCCTCGAGCACGATCATCACGGAGGTGTTGGAGTCGAACTCCTCGAACTTCTTACCGATCTCCCTCATCGCGATGGTCGACGGCGCGTTCGGATCCGCCATGGGCACGGACTGTTCCTGGCCGACGACCTCGATCTGCGGCACCGCGGTATTGGTGACGATCGTCAGCGCCAGCCAGCCCAGGATGATCGGTACCGCAAGACGGCGGATCCAGTGGGCGATGTGCGGCCGGGCGGCGGGCTCGTCGGCGGGGGCCCGCTGCCGCTTCGGGAGGGTGATCATCCGGACTTGACGATGCAGAAGGTCTGGGCGCTGACGCCGGTGCTCACCCGTTCCTCTTTGACGACGCCGTCGATGGTGATGCGGCAACCGATGGTGTCGCTGTTCCCCTGGGCGACGATGTTGGCGGCCGCCGCCGGCGCGGTGGTGGTCAGGGTCAGGGTCCAGGGCAGGGGAACGTCGCGGGCGATCCGGGGTTCGGCGTCGAGGTCGAGGTAGTTGATGGTCGCCACCGTGCCCGGTGGCCCGTAGATCTCGTAGACGACGGTCTTGGGGTTGAACGGCTTGGCGTCCTCGGCCAGGCCGCTGCCCTCCCGGGTCAGCTCGGTCTTGCCGAACACCCCGTGCAGTCGGTCGACGGCGAAGGCTGCGACGGCGACGACGAGGGCGATCAGCAGCGGCATCCAGGCCCTGCGTAGCAATCGCATCGCCCGGTAACCCGGCCCGCGCCGTGGCGGGGTGGGACGACGATCGGGCGCGCCGACCGGGCTGCCCGCTGTCACCGCAGATTCGCCGCCGTCCGCCACCGCTACATAGTAGGGCTAATAATCCGCCGGAACTAAATCGTCAGTCGGGGGTGGTCATCGAATGACGAAGTCGCTGATCCCGAAATCGTCGAGCGCCCGACGCGCCGCCTCCGCGAGCTGTTCTGCTGTCGTCATCCCGTCGCCGTCGCAATAGCAGAGGCTGATGTAGATCCGGCCGCCGAGGCGGCCGGAGGCGATCGGGAAGAAGATGCCGCCGGCCTTCCGGAGCAGTTCCGGGTCGGCCATCTCTGGCGCACGCGCATGCCGGGCGTAGAACCATTCCGCGTCGGTGCCGTCCGGGCGGTTCACCGCCGGATCCAGATCCCCGAAGTGCGAGCAGGTGATGTTCGCGCTCTTCAGGACGACGTTCTGCATCCGGCGGGCGATGAACTCCGGCACGAACGGCATCAGCGCCAGTGGCGCCAGCACCCGGTCGCGGATTTTCGAGAGCCGCACAAGTGCCGCCTTGACCTCCGCCCGGATGCCGCGAAGGTCGGTCGCCGCCGTTGGCACGACGGTCATCGACGCACTGCTGAGGGCGTTCCCCCGGGTGTCCCCCGGCGTGCGTTCATTGACGGGGAACGTCAGATTGACCAACCCGTCGGCATCGAGCCAGCCCAGGATGCCGCACAGCCTCGAGGTCAGTCCGACCAGCAGTGAGTTGCTGGTCCCGCCGAGACTTTCCGCCCGCTGGTCCCAGTGCGCGGTGGGCACCAGGACCGCCACCGACGGCAGCCGCCCGGACCGGGTGGGCACGACTTCGTTGCCCGGGGATCCACCGCCGCCCGCAGTGCTGCGCAGCACGGGGCCGCCGGTAGCGCGGCGGGCGATCTCGCTGTGCCGGCTGGGCCGAACCCGCAGCGGCATCTCCCTGGCGGCCAGGGGTGCCTGCACGACCGCCTTGCCGGCGTGCGGCAGATCCCGCAACACCTGTCGCAGATCCTGCCGGAGCGCCTGCATCCTGCTGCGCGAACGCGGTGCGGGGTAACCGATGTCGACGCCGGTTCCCCGAACGGCGTTGACGACGGCGTCGTTGACCCCGACACCATCGGCCACCGTGTGGGAGACCACCAGCGTCACCGCCGCGCCGCCACCCTCCAACGGCTGAACGGCCAGTCGCCAGGGCGGTCCGTTCTCGATGTCGATGCGCCGGGCCGCCTGCTCGTCGGTCCACGCGGTGACGTCCTCCCGCGACCGCCGCGACGGTGCGACGTCAAGATCGCCGGGCCCCGACCACGCGACCCACCGGGACCTGCTGAACGGAATCGGCGAGCGCTCCACGCACCGGCCGAGCAGACCCGTGCCGAGGTTGCGGTGAAAGCGTCTCAGGGCGTCCAGATCGACATCGTGGTCGTAGATCCAGACGAACTGGATCATCGGCCCGTGCCCCTGGGCCCGGTAGTCCCGGTAGAAACTCTCATCGAGGTAGTCCAGGACGTTGTCCGTGCGCGTCACGATGGAGTTCCCTCTACACGAAGGTCGGGGTCAGATCGAAATCGGCCAGACCACGGCGGACCAACTCCATGAGCTCCTGGCGGTCGTTCGAGCCGTTCACCTGCCAGGAAACCACGCATATGATGACCTTGCCGTTCACCCGACCCGAGCCGACGAAGAGCGAGTCACCACGCTGGTCGAGCCCTTCCTTGGTGATCGGCCATTCGACTCCCCGCGCCCAGAAGACGTCCGCATCGGTTCCGTCCGGACGGACCACGTCCGGGAACACCTCACCCATGCTGGAGGAACCCACTGGCGTCCCGGTACCGAGCGCAGCGCTGGCCAGCCTCCTGACCAGCCACTTCGGTGTGAACGGCGTCAGCGGCAGCGATGCGATCAGCTTGTGCTCTTCCTCCGCCAGCCCGGAAAGCGCTTCCTTCAGCTCGGCCCGGATGGCCGCGAGGCTCGTGGTGACCTCGCGGGCGTCGGTCTCCACCGATATTCCCGTCAACGCGTTCGCCCTGTTGTCGGTCGGTGTCCGCTGGCTGACCGGCAACTGGACCGTGACCCGGCCGGCACCGTCCGCATACCCCCGAAGGAAAGCGATCCGCGCAGCGAACGCCGTCATCAGTGCGTTGCTGGAACCACCCAGCGCACTGGCACGCTCGTCCCAGTCCGCCGCATCGACGACCGCGGCCACCGACGGCCTGATCGTCAACCTGCCACCACGCAACTTCGCCGGCCGAACCGCCCGCTTCGGAGCCGAGCTGTTCTCCCGCGCCAGTTGAGCACCGACCTTCAGCGCCTTGGCCATCTCCGGGAGCGACCGCCTGGTCACCGCAAGATCCTCCCGCACCGCCTCTCGATAGGTCCGGGACTTCGGCGGCGGGTAGCCCAGATCGCGCTTGATGCCGTGCGACGCCTCGAGGAGCGACACGATGATCGCGCCCGCGTCGCCGACGGAGTGGGAGACGATCATGGTCACCGCACCGCCCCCCTCGACGAAGGGCAGCACCGCCATCCGCCACGCCGGTCCGCGCTCCGGGTCGACCGGAATCACGGCCTGTTCATCCATCCAGGCCGACAGGTCGCTGGCGGGTCGCGGGACGGGCGCCACATCGAGGGCGGCCTGGTGGGGGGCGGCCACCCACCGGTGCCGGCCGAACGGAAGCGGAGAACGCTCGATGAGGCGGCCCATCAAGCCGTCGCCGAGGTTGCGGTGCAACTGCCGAACACGGTCCATGTCGATGTCGTGCTTGTACACCCAGACGTACTGCCCAAGCGGCTCATGACCAAAGGCCCGCAGGGCCAGGAAAGACCCCTGATCGATGTACGCCAGCAGATTGTCCATGGTTGGAGAGCCTAAACCAGCGTTAGCCGGGTCAGGCGTGCATCAATCCCCTACTCAGGGCTTCATCCAACTCGCCCCTACTCGGGGCTTCATCCAACTCGCCCCTACTCGGGGCTTCATCCAACTCGCCCCTACTCGGGGCTTCATCCAACTCGCCCCTACTCGGGGCGGTGGTCCATCCCGGATTCCTTGCGCTGCTGGGCGGTGATCGGCGCCGGCGCATCGGTGAGCGGGTCGACGCCGCCGCCGGACTTCGGGAAGGCGATGACATCACGAATGGAATCCGCGCCGAATAGCAACGCGACGATCCGGTCCCAGCCGAAGGCGATGCCGCCGTGGGGAGGTGCCCCGAAAGTGAATGCCTCCAGGAGGAATCCGAACTTCTCGTCCGCCTCCTCGGCATTGATCCCCATCACCGCGAAGACCCGTTCCTGGATGTCACGGCGGTGGATGCGGACCGAACCGCCGCCGATCTCGTGGCCGTTGCAGACGATGTCGTAGGCATCGGCCAGCACCGCACCCGGATCGGTGTCGATCGCCCCCTCCTGACCCGGCTTGGGCGCGGTGAAAGCGTGGTGCACCGCCGTCCAGGCTCCCGAGCCGACAGCGACGTCACCGGCGGCGGCGGCCTCGCCCGCGGGTTCGAACAGCGGCGGGTCGACGATCCAGACGAAGGCCCAGGCATTGGGGTCGATCAGGTCCAGGCGCCGGGCGATCTCGATCCGGGCCGCGCCCAGCAGCGCCCGGGAAGCCTTGACCGCTCCGGCCGCGAAGAACACGCAGTCCCCCGGCTTTGCCCCGACATGGGCGGCGAGGCCGGAACGTTCGGCGTCGGAAAGATTCTTGGCAACCGGGCCGCCCAGTTCGCCGTCCTCGCCGATCAGCACGTAGGCCAGTCCCTTGGCCCCACGCTGCTTCGCCCACTCCTGCCAGCCGTCCAGGGTGCGCCGCGGCTGGGATGCCCCGCCGGGCATCACCACCGCACCGACGTAGGGAGCCTGGAACACCCGGAACGGGGTGTCCTTGAAGTAGTCGGTGCACTCCACGAGATCGAGTCCGAACCGCAGGTCGGGCTTGTCTGAGCCGAATCGGCGCATCGCCTCGGCATAGGTCATCCGCGGGATCGGCCGGGGCAGGTCGTACCCGACCAGCGCCCACAATGCGGCCAGGATCTCCTCGGCGACGGCGATCACGTCGTCGGAGTCGACGAAGCTCATCTCCACGTCGAGCTGGGTGAACTCCGGTTGCCGGTCGGCCCGGAAATCCTCGTCCCGGTAGCAGCGGGCGATCTGGTAGTACCGCTCCATCCCGGCCACCATGAGCAGCTGCTTGAACAGCTGCGGGCTCTGCGGCAGGGCGTAGAAGTTGCCCGGTTGCAGCCGGGCCGGAACCAGGAAGTCGCGGGCACCCTCCGGCGTCGACCGGGTCAGCGTCGGGGTCTCGATCTCGACGAAGTCGTGCCCGGCCAGAACCGAACGGGCCGCCGCGTTCACCTTCGACCGCAGCCGCAGCGCATCGCCCGGTCCGCCCTCACGGCGCAGATCCAGGTAGCGGTGCCGAAGCCGGGCCTCCTCGCCGGCCTGCTCGTCCAGTTGGAACGGCAACGGTGCGCACTCCCCCAGCACGGTCAGCGTGGTGGCGTTGACCTCGATCTCGCCGGTGGCGATGTCCGGGTTGGCGTTGCCCTCCGGGCGGATCTCCACCACGCCCTCCACGGCGACGCAGAACTCCGCTCGCAGCCGGTGGGCCTGGGCCAGCACGTCGGCGTTCCGGAAAACGACCTGCACCCCGCCGGGTTGTTTCCCCGCGTCGCTTCGCTCCTGCCCGCCGGGTTGATTCCCCGCGTCGCTTCGCTCCTGCCCGCCGGGTTGATTCCCCGCGTCGCTTCGCTCCTGCCCGCCGGGTTGATTCCCCGCGTCGCTTCGCTCCTGCCCGCCGGGTTGATTCCCCGCGTCGCCGGTTCCCGCGTCGCGGAGGTCGATGAAGATCACCCCGCCGTGATCCCGACGGCGGGCCACCCACCCCGCGAGGCGCACGACCTGCCCGGCATCGGAGGCCCGCAACGAACCCGCGGCATGACTGCGCAGCACTGAATACTCCTCAGGAAGGGGACTCGGGAAAGCGCAAGTGTATGAAGAAGGCCGATCCGGTCCGCCACCGACACCTGCAAATCGGACGCCCGGCGGCCGTCCCCCACAAACGGGCATCCCGTCTCCGTACTGTGGCAAGCTGGTCCGGAGCTGTTCGGCCCGGACTGCACGGTTGCAGCAAATACCCCCAGGAGCGCGGATGACCTTCAACGAGGGCATGCGGATCGACACCAGCACCACGTCGACCGGCGGGGGCGGCGGTCGGGGTATCGCCATCGGCGGCGGGATCGGCGGGCTGGCGATCGTCCTCCTGGCCCTGTTCCTCGGCGTGGACCCCGGACCGGTGCTCAACCAGCAGCAGACCGGGTCCGGCCAGGGCGGCGGCCAGACCTACGACCTGAGCAAGTGCCGGACCGGAGCCGATGCCAACAAGTACGACGAGTGCCGGGTGGTCGCCACCGGAAACTCGGTAGACGGTGTGTGGGAACAGCTCCTCAAGGGGTACCAGCGGCCGGCGATGAAGCTGTTCAAAGGCCAGGTCCAGACCGGGTGCGGCCCCGCCAGCAGTGATGTGGGCCCCTTCTACTGTCCGGCCGACTCCACCGCGTACTTCGACACCGACTTCTTCAAGGTGCTCGAGACCCAGTTTGGTTCCAGTGGCGGGCCGCTCGCTCAGGAGTATGTCGTCGCCCACGAGTACGGCCACCACGTCCAGAACCTGCTCGGTGACCTTCGCAAAGCGCAGCAGGGACCGCAAGGGGCTCAGGGCAACGGAGTGCGCTCCGAACTACAAGCCGACTGCTACGCGGGCGTGTGGGCGCACTACGCGGCGACGACGAAGCAGGCCGGCACCGACGTTCCGTTCCTCCAGCCGCTGAGTGACAAGGACATCGCCGACGCCCTGTCCGCGGCGTCCTCGGTGGGCGACGACCGCATCCAGGCCGAGACCACCGGCCGGATCAACCCGGAGCGCTGGACGCACGGATCTTCCGAGCAGCGCCAGAAGTGGTTCACGATCGGTTATCAGACCGGGGACCCGAAGAAGTGCGACACGTTCAACGCCCGCAATCTGAGCTGAGGACTTCAGCTGTCACCAGGCGCCGTCACCAGGGCCGCAGCGAGCACTGGACTCCGCTGCCGCCCTGCTGGGAGACCACGACCTGCCCGTCGACGGCGATCTCGCAGCGGAACTCCGGATTGACCCGCAGACCACCGCTGGCGCTGACGAAGGCCCACTGGGTCGGGTCGTCGAGAGTCGCCTGAAAGGTCCAGGGTGCACCGGGGCCGACCAGCGTGCGGGCCATCGGCATGTACTGCGGGTCGTTGGCTGCGCCCTGGTTGGGCGGATCGGCGCTGACGTAGTAGATGTTGGCGGTCAGGTCGCTGGTGGTCGTCACCGTGTAGGTGACTTGGTGTGCTCCCGCGGCGGCGGGTGCGGCGGAGGCTGCCGTGCTGGGCGCGGCTGTCGCTTCCGGGCCGGCCGTCGCGCTCGGCTCGGTGCCGGTGGATTCGGTGCTGGTGGACTCGGTGCTGGTGGACTCGGGGCCAGCCGACTCCGGTGCACTGCTCGGGGCCGGTGCCGCCGAGGCGGTCGGGGTGGTCGTCGCGCCAGCGTCGTTCGGTTCGGCTGCGGCGGGCCCCGCAGTCAGCGCGGCGGCGGCCGCGACGGCGCCCACGACAGTGCACACGGTGAGAGGTCGCATGCCCGGTGTATCGGTCCCGCCGCCGGGCGCGTTACCGGTCCGGTCAGCCGGCGTCGCGCAGTTCCGGCGCAGAGTTCGCCGTCACCCGCCGCATCCGGCCAAAAAGATCCAGCGCGGCGGCGACGGTGCAGTCGACCAGTGCGGTCAACTCCGCCACGGTGACGGGCCGTCCGGTGGCCTGGACGACGGCGCCCACCAGGTGCGGGTCGCTGGAGGGGTGCACGGTGGCGCTTCCGTGTCCACCGGCGGCCCACCGCTCGGCGACATCCATCAGGTGCTCCCGGTTGACAGCCGGGTAGTAGCGGTCGGGCGTGACCGTGACGGTGATCTCACCCGGTGCACCACCCCGATCGAGATGGACGTGCAGTTTGCCGTGCCGGAACTCCACAGCCGAGTTGGTGGCCGAATGGCCGGCCCCCGGATGGTCCAGGTAATCCAGCAAAAAGAAGTACTCCCAGTCGTGGTGACCATGGAAGTAACGCACACCCTTGGCCCGCAGGCAGTCCGCGATCAGATCGCTCATACCCGGTAAACGCCGCTAGCGGAACGCGGTGTTCCACAGCGCCGGTAAGAGTTTGCTAAGCGTTCGTGGGGGCCTTCAACGGCCCGCGCGATCAGGCCCCGATCTCGACCGCCGACAGTCGCGAAAGGACCTCGCCGACAACGCGATCAGCCGCCACGTCGATCTGCTCACCGGCGCGCAGGTCCTTGACGCCCACGGTGCCGGCCTCGATGTCGCGGTCACCGGCCACCAGCGCGATCCGGGCGCCGGAGCGGTCGGCGGCCCGCATCGCACCCTTGATCCCCCGGTCCCCGAACGCCATGTCGGTGCGCACGCCCACCGCCCGCAACTGAGCGGTCAGCCGTGCCAGTTCGATCTTGGCCGACGCGCCCAGAGGCACCCCGTAGACGTCGCAGCGAGACGTGTCACCCACAGTCTTACCCTCCGCCCGCAACGCCAGCACCGTCCGGTCCACACCGAGCCCGAAACCGATTCCGGAGAGGTCCTGGCCGCCCAACTGGGCCATCAGACCGTCATAGCGGCCACCGCCGCCAATGCCCGACTGAGCGCCCAGTCCGTCGTGCACGAACTCGAACGTGGTCTTGGTGTAGTAGTCCAGGCCGCGCACCAGACGCGGATTGACCACGTAGGGAACACCGAGTGCGTCGAGATGTGCCAGCACGGTGTCGAAGTGCGCCCGCGCGGACTCGGAGAGGTGATCGAGCATCACCGGGGCTCCGGCAGTCATGGCCCGCACCTCGGCCCGCTTGTCATCCAGGACCCGCAGCGGGTTGACCGCGGCGCGCTCCCGGGTGGCGTCATCGAGATCGAGGCCGAACAGGTAGCGCTGCAACAGCTCCCGATACTGCGGCCGGCAGCTGTCGTCGCCCAGCGAGGTGATCTCCAGCCGGAAGCCGTCGAGCCCCAGCGCGCGGAATCCGGCGTCCGCGACGGCGATCACCTCGGCGTCGAGCGCCGGGTCGTCGACGCCGATCGCCTCGACCCCAACCTGCTGCAACTGACGGTATCGGCCGGCCTGTGGCCGTTCGTATCGAAAGAAGGGCCCGGCGTAGCAGAGTTTGACCGGCAGCGCACCGCGGTCGAGTCCGTGCTCGATGACCGCCCGCATTACCCCGGCGGTGCCCTCCGGGCGCAGCGTCACCGAACGGTCCCCGCGATCGGCGAACGTGTACATCTCCTTGGAGACCACATCGGTGGACTCCCCCACCCCGCGGGCGAACAGGGCGGTGTCCTCGAACACCGGCAACTCGATATCGCCGTAACCGGCGCGGCGGGCGGCGGCCAGCAATCCGTCCCGGACGGCGACGAATGCGGCCGACTCCGGCGGCAGGTAGTCCGGAACGCCCTTGGGGGCCTGGAACCCGTTCACAGCACTCCCCTCACAGCACGAGGCCCTGCAGGAACGGGTTGGTGCGGCGCTCGACACCGATGGTGCTCGCCTCTCCGTGCCCGGGCAGCACCCGGGTGTCGTCCTCGAGAACCATCAATCTGGACATGATCGAGCCGATCAGATCCCGCCCGCTGCCGCCGGGCAGGTCGGTGCGTCCAACGGATCCCCTGAAGAGGGTGTCGCCGGTGAACACCAGGTCGTGCTCGTCGGCCGCGGTGCCTGTTCCCTGACCCGGGTGTGCGCCGTGCGCCCCGGAGACCCGGAAGCTGACCGATCCGCGGGTGTGGCCCGGGGTGTGGTCCACCGTCACCGCCATCCCGCCGAGGTCAAGGGTCTGGCCGTCGGACTCGAGTTCGACGACCTGGCGCGGCTCGCGGAACATCGCGCCGAAGGCCACCTGGGCGATCCGGGGCCCGAATCCCCGGATCGGGTCGGTCAGCATGGTCCGATCCGCCGGGTGAATGTAGACCGGGCAGCCGAAGGTGTCGGCGACTTTCTGCGCCGACCAGATGTGGTCGATGTGCCCGTGGGTGAGCAGCACGGCCGCCGGGGTCAGGCGGTTCTGGTCGAGGATCCGGCGCAGCGGCCCGAACGCCCGCTGGCCGGGGTCGACGACGATCGCGTCCGATCCCTGACGAGGCGCCAGCACGTAGCAGTTACAGGCCAACATGCCGGCCGGAAAGCCGGTGAGCAACACGGCGATCAGTCTCCCATCGCGCGCCACGCCCCGTCCAAGGGGTGGGCGCTGCCCCCGTTCACGGGTCAGGCTGGCACACTCGTTGGGCGATGCGGCCGCCAACGACGCGGACCCGAACGATACGGAGGTAAGCACCGGTGCCGACCAACGAGGAACGACGCGAGGCTGCCAAGCGCAAGCTCCAGGAGCAGTTGGAGAGCCGGGCGCGCAAGGCTCGGCAACGGCGCATCGTGTCGGTCGTCGGAGCCCTGGTCGCCCTGGTCACCGCCGCGGCGGTGATCATCACCTTCGTCTTCGGCGACGACGAGGAAGAACTCGCCGCCGAAGCCTCGTCCACGTCGGCGGCCCCGGCCGGGCCGGGCACGCCCACCACACTGACCCGGGGCGGCCCCGACCAGTTGCCGGCGTTCAAGGCCCCGGCCGGCCTCGGTTCCAACTGCCAGTACCCGGCCGCGCAGCCGGCCAGCAAGAAGGTGGATCCGCCCAAATCCGGCCAGATTCCGACGGACCCGGCCACCATCAGCGTCAGCATGTCCACCGACCAGGGCAACATCGGGCTGATACTCAACAACGCCGAGGCTCCGTGCACGGTGAACAACTTCGCCAGCCTGGCCCAGAAGGGCTATTTCGACGACACCGTCTGCCACCGGCTGACCACCGCCCCCGATCTGGGTGTGCTGCAGTGCGGTGACCCCGCCGGCACGGGCGCGGGCGGCCCGGGTTACCAGTTCGCCAACGAGTACCCCACCAACCAGTTCGCCAAGGACGACCCCGCCCTGGGCAAAGCGGTGCTGTACCCGCGCGGCGCGCTGGCGATGGCCAACGCCGGACCGGACACCAACGGCAGCCAGTTCTTCCTGGTCTACAAGGACTCCAAGCTGCCCCCGAACTACACCGTCTTCGGGACGATCGACTCCACGGGTCTGGCCACCTTGGACAAGATCGCCAAGGGTGGTGTCGCCGGCGGCGGTCAGGACGGCAAGCCCGCGACCGCGGTGACGGTCAAGTCGATCCTCCTGGACTAGCCAGGACCAGCCCGGATGACGGCGCCCCCGCCCCAGGAACACCCGGATCTGCCGACCCCGCCGCACGGAACGGCGGTGCCGTACCCGGAGGAGCCGTGGCCGCCGCCGGTCCCCGCACCCTCCCCGTATCCGCCGCCCCCGTACCCGCCGTACCCGTATCCGCCGCGGCGCACCAACGCCATGGCGATCGCGTCCCTGGTGTGCGCCTTCCTGTTCGCCCCGCTGGCCATCCTGTTCGGCCATCTGTCGCTGTCGCAGATCAAGCGCTCCGGCGAGGAGGGGCGCGGGATGGCCGTGGCCGGCCTGGTGATCGGGTACATCCTGACGGTGGCGACCGTACTCATCCTGGTGGTCGGCGTGCTGTTGTTCTCCTGGGCGGCGAAGGTGGTGCGCGAATCGCCGGAGTACCGCGGCATGGGTGTCCCGCCCGGAACTGTGGGGGCGCCGCTGCCGCCGTTCGATCCGCCGGCCGGACTGGGCGCCACCTGCAGCTACCCGTCGACACCCACCCGGGCCGCCAAACCGGTCAGGCCGCCCCGCCCGGGGCGGGTGCCGACCGATCCGCCGCTGGTCGGGGCGACCGCGAAGTTCAACGACGGGACCACCGAGGACGTGGTCGTCGGCCTGCAACTCGACAACGCCAAGGCGCCGTGCACGGTGAACAGTTTCGTCAGCCTCGCCCAGCAGGGGTTCTTCGACAACACCCGGTGCCACCGGCTGACCGACTCGACGACCACATCGGTGCTGCAGTGCGGTGATCCGACCGCCACCGGAACCGGCGGTCCCGGCTACCGCTTCGCCAACGAGTACCCGACCAACCAGTACCGGCCCTTCGACCCCGCGCTGAAGGAGCCCGTCGTCTACCCGCGCGGGACGCTGGCGATGGCCAACTCCGGACCGGACAGCAACGGCAGCCAGTTCTTCATCGTCTACCGGGACTCCATACTTCCGCCGACCTACACCGCGTTCGGCAGCATCGACCGGACCGGACTGGCCGCGGTCGACGCTCTGGTGTCGGTCGGTGTGGCCGGCGGCGAGGCGGACGGCGCGCCGCAGACCCCCATCGTCATCGAATCGGTGCGGCTCGACTGAGCCGGCGGTCAGTCCATCCCGGCGGCCGTGGCCGCGGGGACACCGGGATGCAGCACCGCCACCGGGCAGTCGGCGTGGGCCAGCACCTTCTGGGTGACCGACCCCATGATCAGACCGGAGAACCCGCCGGACCCCCGGCTGCCGACCACCAGCAGTTCGGCGCCGACCGCCTGGGACAACAGCACCTCGGCGGGCCGTCCGCTGCCGGCGATGAATGTCACCGGCACCATCGGAAACGATGTTGCGGTGACGATCACCGGTGAGTGGAATGCGCTGGTGTCCGATCCGGGGGTGGCGTTCTCGGGGTCGATGTGCTCGGCGACCGGCTCACCCCGCCCGGGCTCCACGGTCACCGCCACCACCCCGCACCCGATGGCCTCGGCGTGGCGGAACGCGAAAGCCGCCGCCCGGTTGGATGCCGGCGAGCCGTCATAACCGAGGATGACCTGGCCCGGGTTCCCCGGATGGCCCTCGACGTCCTCGAACGGTGTGCCGCCCTCCAGACCGGAGTGCACCACCACGACCGGACACTGCGCGTAGGGCGCGACGTGCATGGTGGTCGACCCCAGCAGCAGCCCCCGGAAACCCTCCCGGCCGCGGGACCCCAGCACAAGGACGTCGGCGTTCTCCCCCGCCGCCAGCAGTGACTGAACCGGCGCGTCGGGCATCTGCAGGGCGCGGATCTCCAGATCCGGCTGCCGGGTTCGCGCCTCGGCCACCGCCGCACCGAGCGTTCCGGTGGGCTCGGCGAGCAACGTCGGCACCGCCGCCGCGTCGGGGCGCGCATGCAGGACGGTCAGCGGCAGTCCGTAGGCGACTGCGGTGTCGGCAGCCCAGCGCAGCGCCGCGATGCCGTGATCGGAGCCGTCGGCACCGACGACGACGCCACTCTCAGCCCACCCGACGCTCTCGGTCATGGCGATGTCCTCGGTCATGGCGGTGCCCTCCATCCGCTGGGTCGTCCTTCTGGCCGTCCCATGAAGTTCCGTACGCGAAAGCGAACACCGAACCGCAAGCCAGACTTAGCGGTACGGTACTCCGCAAAGCTAACGTGATTCACGATCCCGGCGAGGGCGGTATGGCAGAGACACACGAAGTCCACCATGCACCCGAGGCCGATCTGATGGACAAGGGTCTCTCCCGTAACTCACTGGGCGTGTTCGGCAGTGTGGTGCTGGGCATCTCCTGTGTCGCCCCGGCCTACACGTTGTCGGCCACGATCGGAATTCTGGTCACCCAGGCGGGCAGTAAGACCGCAGTGGTCATCCTGGCCGGATTCCTGCCGATGTTCTTCGCCGCCTACGCCTATCGCGAGTTGAACAAGGTCGTTCCGGACTGCGGCACGTCGTTCACCTGGACCACCAAGGCGTTCGGCCCCTACATCGGGTGGATCGGCGGGTGGGCGGCCATCCTGGCCACCGCCATCGTGCTGTCCAATCTGGCCGGCGTCGCCGTGGAATTCTTCTACCAACTACTCGGCGACATTTTCCGCAACGAGACCCTCGGCGGCCTGTGGGAGAACAACACCATCAACGTGGTCACCTGCCTGGCGTTTCTGGGGATCGCCACCTGGGTGGCCTACCGCGGTATCACCACCACCGAGAAGGTGCAGTTCATCCTGGTCGGGTTCCAGCTGACGATCCTGCTGGTGTTCGCGGTCGTCGCGATCGTCAAGTCCCGCACCGCCCCCACCGGTCTCGACTTCAGCTGGGACTGGTTCAGCCCGGCGGGACTGACCCTGTCGGCCTTCATCGCGGGGCTGTCCGGTTCGATCTTCGCGTTCTGGGGGTGGGATACCTGCCTGACGGTCAACGAGGAGTCGAAGGGCTCGGATAAGACGCCCGGCCGCGCGGCGTTGCTGACCGTGCTGTCGATCCTGCTGACCTACCTCATCGTGTCGACCGCCTCGGTGCTGTACGCCGGGACGGGAACCGAGGGGGTCGGCCTGGGCAACGAGAAGATCGCCCACAACGTCTTCGGTGCGCTGGCCGAACCGGTGCTCGGCAACCCCTGGCACATCCTGCTGTTCCTCGCCGTGCTGGCCTCCAGCATCGCCAGCCTGATCACCACCTTTCTGCCGGCCTCGCGGACCATGCTCGGGATGGCGACCTACAAGGCGCTGCCGCAGCGATTCGGCGCGATCCACCCCCGCTACCTGACCCCGTCCTACGCGACGGTGGTCGCCGGGGTCTTCGCCGGCGGCTTCTACGCGGTGATGATGTTCCTCAGCGAGAACGCGCTGACCGACACCATCTACTCGCTGGGCATCATGATCTGCTTCTACTACGGGCTGACGGCGTTCGGCTGTATCTGGTTCTTCCGGCGCGAACTTTTCGTCAACCTCTCCAGCGTGGTGTTCAAACTGCTGTTCCCGTTGCTCGGCGGGATCGGCCTGTTCGGCGTGCTGATCGTGACCCTGCGCGACAGCGCGTCACCGGATTACGGCAGCGGCGCGAGCATTTTCGGCGTCGGCCTGGTGCTGACCCTCGGAATGGGGCTGATCGTGCTGGGTCTGGTGCTGATGCTGATCTGGCGGTCGGTGGAACCCGCGTTCTTCCGCGGCGAGACGTTGCGGCAGGACACCCCCGTCGTGATCGTCGACTGAGCACCTGATGTCCGCTGCCGGCCCCGCACGCCCGCAGCCCTCCCCTGCACTTTTCCCCGCATGTTCACACCGGGCATGCCACAATTCGCGACGAGGAGATACTGGGTATGAGCGAACGACAGGGCTTGTTTTCCAAGGTTTTCGGGTCCCGGGGACTCAACGGGATCTCGGAGATGCGGACCTTCTTCCGGACCAACGAGCAGCCGATCTTCTTCGTCGGACCGACGGCGTTCAACCTTCTCGGCATCGACCGATGGGTGCGCGGATTCGAGTACATCGTCTACCACGACTCCTGGGACGGCGCCCATCCGCGGGTGTTCGCACCCTCGAATCGGCCCTATGTCGAGTTCCAGAGCAGCGAGGAGATCGTCAACTACCTGCTGCGCGACCCCGAGGTGCAGAGCTTCATCGAATCCCGCTGCGCGGCAACGGGACTGCGTCCGATGGTGGCGATGGTCTTCTTCGACGCCGAAACCGAGGAGATCTGCGAGGAGCTGAACTACAACCTGATCCTGCCCAAGGACGAACTCCGCCGGCACCTGGACTCCAAGATCGTCACCACCAAACTCGGTGAACAGGCCGGCGCCCCCTCGGTGCCCAACGTCCTGGGCCGGGCGGACAGCTACGAGACGCTGATCGACCTCGCCGGTCGGCACGGCCTCGGTACCGATCTGGTGGTTCAGACCCCCTACGGCGACTCGGGAAAGACGACCTTCTTCATCGCCGCGGAGGCCGACTGGGATCGGTGCAGCGAGGACATCGTCGGCGAAGAGCTCAAGATCATGAAGCGGATCAACAACCGGGCGGTCGCCGTCGAGGCGGTCAACACCCGGCACGGCACCGTCGTCGGCCCCTTCATGACCGACCTGACCGGATACCCGGAGTTGACGCCCTACCGCGGCGGCTGGTGCGGTAACGACCTCTTCCCGGAGGCGTTGTCGGAGGCCCACCGCGCCACCGCGATCGGCCATGTGCGGCGGCTCGGTGACCGGCTCCGCGATGAGGGTTACCGCGGGTTCTTCGAGGTCGACGTCCTGGTCGACCTCGACTCCGACGAGGTCTACCTGGGTGAGTTGAACCCCCGCATCTCCGGCGCCTCGTCGATGACGAACGTCACCGCGGGGGCCTACTCCGACATCCCGCTGTTCCTGTTCCACCTGCTCGAGTTCATGGGGGTCGACTACAGCCTCGACGTGGACGAGATCAACGAGCGGTGGCGGGAACTGGCCGCCGTCGACGTCTGGGCCCAGCTGATCATGAAGGAACCCAACGACTCCGTCGAGCGGATCCTGGCCGCACCGACCACCGGCCGGTACCGTCTCGGCGAGGACGGCACCCTGAATTTCGTCGGGGTCACCAACGACTGGCATGACGTCACCCACGAGGACGAGTGCTTCTACATGCGGGTGTACGGGCCGGGCGACTACCGGTTCAAGGGCGCCGATCTGGGCATTCTGGTCACCAAGGGCCGCATGCAGACCGATGAGGGGCTCACCACGCGGTGCCGCAACTACATCAACGGCATCCGTTCGATGTACGTCAGCGAGCCGTTGCCGCAGGCTCCGACCGTGGTGCCGATCAGCTTCGTGAAGTAGTCGCCGCCCGGTTTGGGAAGGGGCCGGGCTAACCGTGCCCGCGCTCGCGTCCCTCCACCACGCCGATCGGTCCGGTACCCACCATCCGGTCGTTCGCACGACCGTTGAGTCCGGCCAGGTGCCGGCCCGCCGCCGCGAACCCCCGGATGGTGTCGATGAGGTACGCGGCCGACTGCGCCGTCGGCCAGGTCGACATCTTCACCGACACCGTTCGGGTGGCGCGATCGACCAGCACCATCTGACCGTGGATACCAAGACAGAGTTGCAGGTCCCCGACCGCACCCGGAACGAACCAGAACTGGTTGCGATACCAGCCGCCGGTGAGCACCGGTTCGGAGTCCGACGAGGCGAACGCGCCGCGGATGTCGGGGTCCAGCGCCCTGGCAGCGCCCAGCCAGCGACTCGGCACCACCGGCATGCCGTCGACGAAACCGTCCTCGAGCAGCAGCTGGCCGAATCGGGCCATGTCCCGCGCCGTCGCCGACATCCCGCCGTCGTGAATCGCCGAGCCGACCCCGTCGCAGGTGATCTCGGCGTTGAACTCGGCGCCGAGCGGGTGCCAGATCAACGTCGACACCAGGTCGGCCATCCGGGTGCCCGCAGCTCGTTCGCAGACCCAACCGAGCATGTCGGTGTCCGCCGAGCGGTAGACGAAGGTGCCGCCGTGCGGACCGGCCGAACCCAGCGTGGCCAGGTAGGCGTACATCCCGCCGTTCTCGCCGGGGCTCAGGCCCGGCCGCCAGCCCATGTAGCGCTCCATCACCCGGACCTCGGCGTCGGGATTGGTGTACTCCTCGCTGAACGCCACCCCGGTTCTCATGTCGAGCAGGTCCCGGACCCGGGCGCCGCCGTACCCGGATCCCGCCACCTCCGGCACGTAGTACTCGACCACCATCTCGGGGTTCAGGTCGCCACGCTCGGTGAGGATGCCGGCGATGCAGCCGACCACCGACTTGGTCACCGACATCAGCAGGTGCGGGGTGTCGGGGGCCATACCGTTGCCGTAGCCCTCCAGAACGATCCGGCCGTTGTGCAGAATCACCACCGCATCGGTCCAGGTGTCTCCCAGCACATCCGCCAGGGTTCCGAGGCCCTCCAACCGCTGCACTTCGACGTCGCTGGGATTGAGCGGGACGGGGTGCAGTGGCAACGGCCGCGGCTTGCCGTAGCCGCGCGATATCCGCTGGGTGGGGATCAACTCCCGCAGGTGCTGAAACGACCAGCGGTTGAACGGCGGGTCCTGCCAGTTCAACAGGGTCACGCGGGACTCCTCCGCAGGCGGGAAACCTGACATCAGCGGCCGATCCGACATGGGGATGACCCTACCGGGGGCGACCGGCGCTCAGGACGGAGACGCGGCAGCCAGACTAGGCGGCAGAACCTGATTGCCGCCTTCCTCCTCCAGGCTCGTTCCTCGCCCGGCATCGTCAGGCGGCGGAACCCGATAGCCGCCTTCCTCCTCCAGGCTCGTTCCTCGCCCGGCATCGTCAGGCGGCGGAAGTCACCCGGTAGACGTCGTAGACGCCTTCGACGTTGCGTACCGCGTTGAGCACATGACCGAGGTGCTTCGGATCGCCGAGTTCGAAGGTGAAGCGGCTGACGGCGACCCGGTCATCGGAGGTGGTCACCGAGGCCGACAGGATGTTCACCCGTTCGTCGGCGAGAACCCGGGTGACGTCGGAGAGCAACCGGTGCCGATCGAGTGCCTCGACCTGGATGGCCACCAGGAATACCGACGTCGGGGACGGGGCCCACACCACGTCGATGATGCGCTCGGACTGCCGTTGCAGATCGGCGGCGTTGGTGCAGTCGGTGCGGTGCACGCTCACCCCGCCGCCGCGGGTGACGAAACCCAGGATGTTGTCGCCCGGCACCGGTGTGCAGCACTTGGCGAGCTTGGTCAGCGTCCCCGGCGCGCCGGGCACCGCGATGCCGGTGTCCTCGCTGCGACGGTGACGCACCGGCATGGTGGCCGGGGTGGATCGTTCGGCGAGTTCGTCCTCGGCGCCGTCGGCACCACCAAGTTGGGCCAGAAGGCGCTGCACGACGTGTCGGGGCGAGACGTGTCCCTCCCCCACCGCGGTGAACAGCGCGGAGACGTCCGCATAGCGCAGTTCGCTGGCCAGCGCGGCCATCGCCTCGCCGTTGACGAGTCGTTGCAGCGGAAGCCCGCCGCGGCGAACTTCACGGGCGATCGCGTCCTTGCCGCTCTCCAGCGCCTCCTCGCGCCGCTCCTTGGCGAACCACTGGCGGATCTTGGCCTTCGCCCGCGGCGACACCACGAAGCTCTGCCAATCCCGGGATGGGCCGGCGTTGGGCGCCTTCGAGGTGAAAACCTCCACCAGTTCCCCGTTTTCGAGCTTCCGCTCCAGGGCGACCAAGCGGCCGTTCACCCGCGCGCCGATGCAGCGGTGGCCGACCTCGGTGTGCACGGCGTAGGCGAAGTCGACCGGGGTGGAGCCGGCCGGCAGGGTGATGACGTCACCCTTGGGGGTGAAGACGAAGATCTCCTGGACCGCCAGGTCGTAACGCAGGGACTCGAGGAACTCGCCCGGGTCGGCGGCCTCCCGCTGCCAGTCGAGCAGCTGCCGCATCCAGGCCATATCGTCGATCTCGGCGGCGGAGGTCGGATGTGAGGCGGTGTTGCGCCCCTTGGACTCCTTGTAGCGCCAGTGTGCCGCGATCCCGTACTCGGCGGTGCGGTGCATATCGCGGGTGCGAATCTGCACCTCCAGCGGTTTGCCCTCCGGACCGACGACGGTGGTGTGCAGCGACTGGTACACCCCGAACCTCGGCTGGGCGATGTAGTCCTTGAATCGGCCCGGCATGGGCTGCCACAGCGAGTGCACAACGCCAACCGCGGCGTAGCAGTCGCGGATCTCGTCGCAGAGGATCCGGACGCCGACCAGGTCGTGGATGTCGTCGAAGTCGCGGCCCTTGACGATCATCTTCTGATAGATCGACCAGTAGTGCTTTGGCCTGCCCTCGACCGTCGCGCCGATCTTCATAGCGCCGAGTGCGGCGGTGATCTCGGCACGCACCTTGGCCAGATAGGTGTCGCGGGAGGGCGCCCGATCGGCGACGAGCCGGACGATCTCCTCGTAGCGCTTAGGGTGCAGGATCGCGAACGACAGGTCCTCCAACTCCCACTTGACGGTGGCCATTCCCAGTCGATGGGCAAGGGGCGCAATGACTTCCAGCGTCTCGCGCGCCTTGCGGGCCTGCTTCTCGGGCGGCAGGAACCGCATGGTGCGCATATTGTGCAACCGATCGGCCACCTTGATCACCAGAACCCGGGGATCACGGGCCATGGCGATGATCATCTTGCGGATGGTCTCGCCTTCAGCGGCGCTGCCCAACACCACTTTGTCGAGTTTGGTCACCCCGTCGACGAGGTGTCCGACCTCGTCGCCGAATTCGGTGGTCAGCGCCTCCAGCGTGTACCCGGTGTCCTCCACCGTGTCGTGCAGCAGCGCAGCGACCAGGGTGGTGGTGTCCATGCCGAGTTCGGCGAGGATGGTCGCCACCGCCAGCGGATGGGTGATGTAGGGGTCCCCGGAGCGGCGTAACTGACCCTCGTGCTTGGACTCGGCGACCTCGTAGGCGCGCTGCAGCAAGGACAGGTCAGCCTTGGGGTAGACGGCGCGGTGCACCGAGACCAGCGGATCGAGCACCGGGTTGACGGTGCCGCGCTGCGCCGTCATCCGCCGGGCCAGACGGGCCCGCACCCGCCGAGAGGCGCTGGATGTCGACTTCGGGATGTCCGAGCCCTTCTGGGGCTCTGGGCGATGCTCGACCGGCGAAGTCTCCGAACCCGATTCGGCGACCGGCAGCGAGCCGGTGACCGTCTCCTCTGCCATGTCCACCTCCGTTGCGGGCGCATTGCGAGGATATCGCCTCCGCCCGTCCCTGCCGCAGCATGCACAATTCTGAGATTTTCTCAGAATGTCCTTTACTCGACGGGCCGGAGGCGCGATACTGAACTCGATGCCTTCGCGGGCGAAACCCTCGCAACTAGGGGTGATGACGCCGTGTCTCCACTGTTTCGGTTGAACAGCGACCTCTTCGGAACGAAACGGCATCGCGGCGAGCGACCAGAGTCCAGTCCCCAGCTGTATCAGGTGAGCGATCGACTACGTGGCCGGACGGTCAGCGTCCCCGGCCCCGAGATTGCCGGTGCGGTGGCGGCCTGGCTGGCCGACTTCGATGTGCACAGCCCGTTGGTCGACGCACTCGCCGACGCCGCACGCGCCGGTGACTGGGCGGCCGCCCGGGCTATCGGAGAACGCCTCTCGGTGGACATCAGCTTCGCTTCCTGAACGCCCGCACCGGGCGGTGGCCCGAGACGGCGTCGTCGCGGGATCGCCGCGGACCGGTCAGACCTGCTGCAGGCTGTGCACCGGGAGGGGCGTGAGCAGTTCCCGGCCGCCCAACCCCGCCAGTTCCATGACCACCGCGGCGACCGTGACGTCGGCACCCGCGCTCGCGAGCAGATCGCGACTCGCAGCCAGGGTCCCGCCGGTGGCCAGCACGTCGTCGACGACGGCCACCCGGCGGCCGGCCAGTTCGATGCCCTCGGCGGGAATCTCCAGCGTCGCGCTGCCGTACTCCAGGTCATAGCTGCGGCTGAACACCGGCGGCGGCAGCTTGCCGCTCTTGCGGATGGCCAGCACGCCGCAGCCGAGCCGATGGGCCACCGCTCCCCCGAGTAGGAAGCCGCGGGCGTCGATCCCGGCGATCAGGTCGGCCCCGGCCACCACCCGGGCCAACGCGTCGGTGATCACCGCGAACCCGTGGTCGTCGGCCAGCACCGGGGTGAGGTCACGGAAGATCACCCCCGGTTCGGGGAAGCCGGCAACCTCCCGGGTCAGCCGGGCCAGGATGTCGGCCACCGTTGCCGCACCCTCGGGGCCCGTCTTCGGGGTCATGGCTTGAGCATCCAGCGGTCCATGTTCCAGCCGGCTCCCCACCTGGTCGGGTTCGCCTCGACCGCGAACATCTTCTTCGACGCCAGAACGGTGCGCTGCTGGCGGTAGAGGGGCAGCGTGGGCACATCGGACCACAACATCGGTGCCGCGTCGGCGAGCAACCGGATCTGCTCCTTGGGGTCGGTGGTGATCGCCAGGGCGGAGATGATGCCGTCGATCTGGGGGTTCGAATAGCCGGACAAGTTGTTCCCATTGCCGGTGTGCAGAGCGTAGGCGTCGAACGCCGACGACCCCGTGGAGCCGCTCCCGGTCGCGCCGCCGGTGCTGGCCAGCAGAGCGTCGATACCGCCGTCCCGCAGGGTCTGCGGACCGGTCGAGTCGGTGGTGGCGTCGACGACGGTGATTCCCGCCGCCGCGCAGGACGAGGTGATCGCCGCGATGGTGGCCGCCAGCCTGGGATTCGGCGCCTGGTAGCCGATGCGCACCGTCAGTGGGACGCCTTGAATCGCCGCCCGGGCCGCCTCCGGATTGGCGACGGCGAACGCGCCGCCCTCAGCTGCGGCTTCGGCGCCGCTGTAGGCGTCATCGGCCACCGGGTTGAGCCGGGTGTTGGCGACCGGGACACCGGCGTTGCGGGCGATCACGTCACGGGGGGTGCACAGCGACAGCGCACGACGCGCCTCCGGCGTGGCCAGCGCTCCGCGAACCCCGAAGATCAGTTGCTCGATGCCCCCGGCCGGGATCTCGGTGCGCTGGTAGTCATCCGGCGTGGCGAGGGTTCCCGACGAACCGGTGGCGACGTCGACGACGTGGAACTTGCCGTTGTTGACCCGGTCCTGCACGTCCACCCCGCGTGGCCACACCACAACCCGCTTGGTGACCGGTTCCGCACCCCACCACTTGTCGTTGGCCGTGAGGACCACGGCTCCCTCCGGAAGAACGGAGTCGATCTTGTAGGGGCCCGAAGAGGGGAAGCGTTTGAGATCGATGTTCTCGTTGAGTTGCCAGATGGTGTTCCAGGCGTCGGCGATACGCGCCACCACCGCCGGGTCGCCGCCGAGCAGCGACGCCGGGACGTCGAGACCCAGTTCGTCACCGATCACGTGGGAGGGCATCAGCGATGTGGCGGTGAACAACTGGGTGTAGTCGACGACGCTGCGGCCGGGAAAGAAATTCACCCGCGCCTTCTTCTGACCGGCCTGGCATTCGATACCGGCGATATCGAGATAGCCCGCCTGACTCGCGGCGTCGAAGCCCGGGAAGCGCCCCGACTGGGCCGCCCAGGCCAGCACCATGTCGTCACAGACCACGGGCTTACCGTCGGAGTACACCGCGTCGTCAGCGATCTGGTAATCCACCACCAGGGGTTCGCGCCCGACCACCGACACCGAACCGAAGTCGGTGTCGGCCAGCACCTGCCCGTCCGGGCCGTGCAGGCCGAACCCGGTCAGGACCCGGGCGAACGCCTGCGGGCCCGCGGATGCGGCCCCGTCGACGGTGTTGGTGTTGTAGGTGGTCAGCACGCCGTCAACGGCGTAGTTGACCTGCTCGGCCGCCCCACCCGAACACCCGCTCAGCGCGAACGGGGATATCAGGATCAGTGCGGAGGCGACGGACGCCGCCTTCCGGCGAGCGCGCCCGCTCACCGCCGAGCGACCGGCGAGCACTACTGGTCGCCCGTGCCGCGCTTACCGGAAGGCCGACGCGGCCGCAGTGGGCGCGCCTCGGGCGCGGTACCCGCCGCCGACGCCCCAGCGCCCACCGCCACCGGTTCGGCCGATGCCGACGCGGCGTCACTCGTGG